>Ga0180219_1000449_pt1 | contig 33560 bp, 38 predicted proteins | sample eDN3rd30CBELigMG_FD_151338 | JGI IMG/M metagenome (GOLD analysis project Ga0180219, IMG submission 151338) | Enriched Miracle-Growth compost microbial communities from Emeryville, California, USA - eDNA 3rd pass 30_C BE-Lig MG (version 2)... ... | reverse complement strand
GTTGCCATTGATTGTACCGTCGTTCAGCAGGCCGCCGGAGGGGCCCATCGAGACGCCGGAATTGGTGGTGATGGTGCCGCCGGTGACGGTGGCGCCGGATTGAATATGGACGTCGCCGCTGACGCCGGTGTTATCGACCCCGCCGGGGGAAATATTGCCGGAGCATTCGAGTGTGCCGGTGCCGGCCAGGGTGCAATCGGCCCGTGCCGGGCTAATGGGAGCGGTGCCGAGCAGGAATGCGGACGCAAGCCCCGCGAGGGGCAGTCTTGAGTTCGACCAGCGCCAGCCATGCGACAACACCAAATACATTCAACGTCCCTTGCGATCTTTCGCGCCTTTCGGCGTCTCGATCGGTCCATGAGACATCAGTCATGGGCGCGCTTAACGGACTCATAAATATGGGTTCTTCAGACTGTAAGGATTGTGGAATCAATTTATTTACCTAAACAACGCGTTTATTTTTGCGGTGCTGGACAAGTCCGGAAAGGAGGCAGTCGATGTTAGCGACTCCGCAACCACGCCTGTTTCGGCGCTCTTAACCCTGAAATTCGAAGCAGTCTGATTTCCGAGACACCGTTCACCGGATGGCAAGGGACCTGACCCAATGATTAACGCCATCAACGAGGCCGGTTAACGGCAGGCCATGAACAGGAATACAGGACCTGTCCGAAGCGATGGCAAGTCGCAGGACAGATACAGGAGCGGGTGACATGACGAATGCGGATTTTCAGGGCATCGAAAACCATCTCGACCGCGGCTGCGCCGCCATCGCCGCACTGATGCCGACCGGCGAAGTCACGTCTGAAGATGTGATGCGCCTGCGCCGTATGATTTTTGCGGAGACCAGTGTCGGTCGTGCCGAGGCGGAGGCCATGTTCGCCATCGAGCGCTCGGCTGTACCGAAATGCAGGGAATGGACGGCGCTTTTCGTGGAGGCGATCACCGATCACATCGTCTGGCAGGTGCGGCCGACGGGCGTCGTCAATACGCCGCAGGCCGAATGGCTGATTCAGCAAGCCGACCAGACGCGTTCACTCAACGCTTTCGCGGCGCTGGTCAACGTGCTGGCGGAAGCCCATCGCGTGCCGGGCTGGCTGCCGGCTGCTGTCAAAGGCCGTGCCGGCGCGGGCTGGGCGGGCTTGAAGGATGCGCTGCACGAAGCCGAGCAACTGGCCGCGTAGCTTCGCAAAGCTACGCGCGCTTCCTTCAATAGCGGCATTCTGTTTTCGGCACCCACTTCAGGCCGCCGTTGCCATCCATCACCTGATTGCGGGTCTGGAAACAGTTGGGATGATAGTCGAACGGTTCCTGGAGAGGCGGCAAGACAGGGTCCGCCTGCTGCTGCGGCGCAGGCGCGACGCTCTGTACGATATGATGATGACGAACCGGCTTGTGATGCCCGATCGGGGCCGCCGCATGTGCCGCTGATGCCGCCATCAGCACCGCCACGGAAAGCGAAAGAGTGCTGGCGCGCAGCATGCGGAACTGGCTGAGGATTTTCATTTTTTGATTCCCTAGACAAGGATTGAGCGCGCGATCCTCACGCCGCAATTGCGGACGAACCGCGGCAAGCCGATGTCAATTTCGGCGCGGCGAATAAACTCGGCGTCACGTTTTTTCGCGTGTTTGTGAGCTGCGACACGACGGCGCTGCGGAGCGACGATGGCAGATACGCCTGGAGAGAAGAACTCCGTTACACTGATTTCAAATTTGTTCGATGGAGCCGAAATCAAACTGAACGTCCGGCGGATTTTCTCCGATCCGCAGGATGTGATCGCTGATAAAGCGGTTGGGAGGAACGGGCAGGTTGTAGGGCGCGGGCACGCCTTTGAAGACGCGGCCAGCCATATCGTAACGCGAGCCATGGCAAGGGCAGAAATATCCGCCCGGCCAATCAGGCACAGGTTCGGAGGCGCTGGGGCTGGGCAAAAACTTCGGGATGCAGCCGAGGTGCGTGCAGATGCCGACAAGAACGGCATATTCCGGTTTGAGCGAGCGGTGCCAATTCTCCGCATAGGGCGGTTGTTGCTGTTCTCCGGAATCGGGATCAGCCAATTGTCGGGTGAGATCAGCGTCCTGCAGGCGAGCCAGAACTTGCGGTGGCCGGTTGACGATTGAGACCGGCCAATTGCGCCAGAAGACCAGCATCTGCTGGCCGGGCGCGAGCTGGCTGATATCCACATCGACAGGGCCGGCTGCGGCGAGCGTCGATGCATCCGGGTTCATTTGACCGATGAGGGGGATGGAAGCCGCCATCACGCCAACTGCGCCAACAGCGGCGGTTGCGATATAGAGAAAATCCCGGCGATCCGGTTCGAGAACGTTTGTCCTATCCATGTGATCTGCTCACATATTTGCCGGCGGTTCACCGGTTTTCATGCCGCAAGCTTAGCGACAAAATTGTGGATCAAGGACGGCCCGGGGAAGTCAACCTCGCCATGATGGATGAACTCGCCGTAATGTCCCTGTCGGCTGGCCTTCCGAACCAAAGCTGGCTCGGAGTACAGACCGAATATCTCCCCCGGGCCTGACTTTTCCGCGCCCTATGGACGCCCGCCCGGCAGCCACCTAATACTATCCGCATATCTGGGGACGGTGCCGCTTTGCGCGCCGGAGAGGGCGTTGGGGCACGAATGTTCAGCAAAATTCTGATTGCCAACCGGGGTGAAATCGCCTGCCGCGTCATCAAGACCGCGCGTCGGATGGGAATTGCCACGGTCGCGGTCTATTCGGACGCGGATCGCGATGCCCTGCATGTGGAGATGGCCGACGAGGCGGTGCATATCGGGCCGCCGGCAGCGGCAGAGTCCTATCTGGTCGCCGACAAGATCATCGCCGCCTGCAAGGCGACGGGCGCGCAGGCGGTGCATCCGGGCTATGGCTTTCTGTCGGAGCGCGAGGCGTTCGCGCTGGCTCTGAAAGAGGCGGGCATCGTCTTCATCGGCCCCAATCCCCATGCCATCGCCACCATGGGTGACAAGATCGAATCGAAGAAATTCGCCAATGCGGCAAAGGTCTCGACCGTGCCTGGTTTTCTCGGTGTCATCGAGAGCCCGGAGCACGCCGTGCAGATCGCCGAGGAGATCGGCTATCCCGTCATGATCAAGGCCTCGGCCGGCGGTGGCGGCAAGGGTATGCGCATCGCCCATAGCCGCGACGAGGTGGCGGAAGGATTTTCGCGGGCCTCATCGGAGGCGAAGTCTTCCTTCGGCGACGATCGCGTGTTCATCGAGAAATTCATCGTCAATCCGCGCCATATCGAAATCCAGGTGCTCGGCGACAAGCACGGCAACGTGATCTATCTCGGCGAGCGTGAATGTTCGATCCAGCGTCGCAATCAGAAGGTCATCGAGGAAGCGCCGTCGCCGTTGCTCGATGAAGCGACACGCCGCAAGATGGGGGAGCAGGCGGTAGCGCTGGCGAAAGCGGTGAAATACGATTCTGCCGGCACGGTGGAATTCGTCGCCGGGCAGGACCGCAGCTTCTTCTTTCTGGAAATGAACACGCGCCTGCAGGTGGAACATCCGGTCACCGAGCTGGTGACGGGCATCGATCTTGTCGAGCAGATGATCCGCGTCGCGGCCGGAGAAGAACTCGCCATCAAGCAGGGCGACGTGCATCTGCGCGGCTGGGCCGTGGAGAGCCGCGTCTACGCGGAAGATCCGGTGCGCGGCTTTCTGCCCTCAACCGGAAGGCTGGTGACTTATCGGCCGCCGCAGGAAGGCCATGTCGACGGCGTGACCGTGCGCAACGATACCGGCGTTTTCGAAGGCGGCGAAATTTCGATCTACTACGATCCGATGATCGCCAAGCTCGTCACCCACGCAGGCGACCGCGAGGCGGCGATCGACGCCCAGGCGCAGGCGCTGGATGAATTCGTCATCGACGGTATCCGCCACAATATTCCATTCCTGTCGTCGCTGATGCACCATCCGCGCTGGCGCGCGGGGCAGTTGTCGACGGGCTTCATCGCCGAGGAATATCCGGACGGATTCAAGCCGGCGGCGCCGCAGGGCGAAACGGCGCTGATCATGGCCGGCATTGCCGCCTATGTCGACCACATGTCGAACCAGCGCAAGCGCCAGATTTCCGGCCAGATGCAGACGCAGAATCCAGTGATCTTCCTGCGTGAACGCACGGTGCTGCTCGAAGGCGTGCGGTACGACATCATGATCGACGACAGCGAAGGCATGCTCTTCGTGCATTTCGCCAATGACGCGGCCACGGTGTTGCAGGTGGATTCCACCTGGGTTCCCGGAGAGCCCGTCTGGCGCGGTACGATCGACGACGAGCCGGTGGCAGCGCAGGTCCGCGCCATGCTCAACGGCATGGTACTGAACCACAAAGGTGTCGCCGCGACCGCCTATGTCTATACGAGGCGCGAGGCCGAACTTGCCGCGCTGATGCCGGAAAAGAAGCAGGCCGAAGCTTCCAAAGCACTGATCTGTCCGATGCCTGGGCTGGTGAAATCGCTGCTCGTGAACGAAGGTCAGACCGTAGCTGCAGGTGAAGCTCTTTGTGTCGTCGAAGCCATGAAGATGGAGAACGTGCTGCGTGCCGAGCGTGATGTCACCGTGAAGAAGATCCATGCGAAGCAGGGGGATTCGATCGCGGTGGATGCGGTCATCATGGAGTTCGGGTAGGCATGAGCAGGCGGCAAGTCGGGGAAAGACATTCATGCTGATCCGCGGCGAAGAGCCAGCTGATATTCCTGCCATTCGTAGGCTTGTCGAAAACGCTTTCGGCCGGGCCGATGAAGCGAGATTGGTAGAGTGGATTCGCGACGATGGCGATGCGGTGATCTCGGGCGTGGCGGTGGAGGATGACAGCATTGTCGGGCATGTTCTGTTTTCGCCTATGAGGGCGCCATTCAAGGCGCTGGGGTTGGCGCCGCTTGCCGTTGCGCCGTCGCGGCAGCGTGGCGGCATTGGCAGCCGCCTCGTCCGCTGGGGCATGGATCTGGCAGAACGGGGCGGATGGCAGGGCGTGTTTGTGCTCGGCGATCCCCGATACTATGGACGCTTCGGTTTCGAGCCGGCACTGGCAAGTGGCTTTACATCCGCCTATGCTGGCCCGCATCTGATGGCTTCCGCCTTCGGTAAATCATTGCCGGTGAACAGCGGCGTTATCGATTATGCGTCGGCGTTCGCCAGGCTCGACGGCTAGGGCACCATCTCGAACCTGCCAGATCGCAGGAAGAGGACCGCATAACAAGCAATGAGGAATGCATGATCAAGATCCAACGCCTGGGCCATGCAACGATCGAGACGCCTGAGCTGGAGCGCGCGGTCGAATATCATCAGCAGTTGAACGGGCTCAACGTCGTCGGCCGCGACGGTGCGGGCGTACATCTGGCGACGAAGGTCGGACAGTTGGCGATGACATTGGTGGAGGCGCGCCATGCCCATTGCAGCCGGCTCTCCTTCGAGGTGGCGCCCGATGTTGATTTTGCCGCTTACGCGAAACAACTCACGGTGGCCGGCATCGCCAGTCAGATCCGCAGTGATCCGTTTCCGGGCACGCCGCAGGTGCTGACCTTCAATGATTGCGACGGCACCACCATCGACCTGTTTCGCGAATGGAAGTTTCACGCCGCCGATCCGCGCGGCGGCGGCCTGGGACCGCTGAAGCTGGGGCATATGGCGTTTTTCGCGCCCGACGTGCAGCGCAAGGTCGCCTTCTATCGCGACCTGCTGAGCTTTCGCGTGTCGGACTGGATCGGCGATCACTTCGTCTTCATGCGCTGCAACACCGATCATCACACAGTGAATTTCTTTCAGGGCGACGGGCCGCGCCTGCATCACATGGCGTTCGAGTTGAGAGATTTCTCTCATATGCAGCAATGCTGCGAGATACTGGCGTCGCTGCGCATCCGCATCGGCTGGGGGCCGTTGCGCCAAGGGCCGGGCCACAACATCGCCGTCTATCACCGCAACCCCGACGATCAGGTGGTCGAATATTATTGCGAACTCGACCAGATGAAGAACGAGGATCTCGGCTACTTCGATCCGCGCCCATGGCACGAGGACCGGCCGCAACGCCCGAAAGTGTGGGAGCCGGGCGCCTGGACGTCAGGCTGGGGCACGCCGCCGGCGCCGGGCTTCATGCGGAATTGAACGCGATCATGCGCGTGCGTCTTCGGGCTCGCCGGGTATGAAACTGACGGAGATTTTACGGCAGCGTATCAGGCCGCCGAGTCCGTAGCAGGGCTCGATCTGGATTTCATAGTCGTCCGGCGAGGAGGGCATGCTGTAAAACGGCTTTCGGTCGAGGCGATCCGGGGCACGCGTCAGTGCAAGACCGTAGATGACGTTCTGATGGCTGAAGCCATTGAGCTGGAGATCGATAATGTCTTCGAGCGTGAATGTCACCACGGCATGATTGTCGAGTATGATGCGACGGGGCGGCCTTTCTTCGAGCCTCATTGTCCAGCCGTGCAGGCGCAGGATGCTGGGCGTACGGCGGTTGATGGTAAGACTGACAATCTCCGCATCATGAAAGTCCGGCACTCTGTCGAACCATGCGATGAGTTCAGGGCCACCCGGGATGCCAGTATAAATTGTTTCTGTCTGGGTCATGCTCGCCAGGAAAGCACATAGGTTCGTCAGGTCAAGACAGGCAGAGCGACGGATTGACCGGACCTGAGCTGGCGCGCTAGCTGTGCTGACGAACTGGAGCTCCCATGCCGCTGTATTTCGCTTATGGTTCCAACATGGACATCGCCGCCATGCAGCGGCGCTGCACGCGCTCGCGTCCGCTTGGGCGCGCGGTGCTGCCGCGCCATCGCTTTGTCATCATGAAGGAGGGCTACGCTTCCGTGGTACGTGATGGCGGGCGCAGCGTGCACGGCGTGCTGTGGGACGTGGCGCTGGCCGATGTGCGCCCGCTCGATGCCTATGAAAGCCTGTCGACCGGGCTCTACAGCAAGGTTTCGCAGCCGGTGCTGCGCGATGGCGCTGCGGCGGTGCGGGCGCTGCTCTATGTCGGGCGCGGCGACGGCGGCGGCAAGCCATTGGACGGTTATATGGAGGCGGTGCTGGCGGCGGCGAAAAGCTGGGCGATGCCGGATACTTACCTGCGTGACCTCGCGGCATTGACGCCGGGCGGCGGTCGCAACCTCAGCGAGGCGGGATTTACCGAGCCGACCGTGGCGCCGAAGGTGCGGCCCAGATATGCGACGCCGTTCGACCGGTAGGTTCTGCAGCGCCGGAACGTTCGGCCGCGGCCACAGATTGCGCTCGTCAGACCATTCCAAGGCGGCTGTCAGGCCGCCTTCTTTTCCTTGTCGAACGGAATCTCGATATCCACCGCCAGGGTCGAGACCTGGGCGCCACGCTCCATGCGGATGGTGACCTTTTCGTCATCGATCTGGATGTGCTTCGAGATCGCGCTCAGAATTTCATCGCGCAGCTTCGTGAGGAGGTCGGAATCACCGACCGCCACGCGCTCATGGGCCAGAAGAACCTGTAGCCGTTCGCGTGCCGCGGGAGCCGACTGGGGGCGAGAGAAGAAACGAAGCAGTTTCATGCCGCTTTCCTTCCAAAGAGCTTTCCGAAGAAGCCACGCTTCTCGCCGGGAACGGCAACGGGCAGGCGCTCGCCTTTGAGCCGGCGCGCGGCATCGAAATAGGCGATCGCCGGCGCGCTGCGCTCATCCGACAGCGTGACGGGCGAACCGACATTGGAGGCGCGCAGCACATCCATGCTTTCCGGAACGATGCCGAGCAGGGGGATCGACAGAATCTCGAGAACGTCGTCCACCTTCAGCATATCGCCGCGCTCGGCCCGGGCCGGATCGTAGCGGGTGAGCAGCAGATGCTTCTCCATCCTCTCGCCCTGTTCGGCCATCAGCGTCTTGGAATCGAGCAGGCCGATGATGCGATCGGAATCGCGCACCGAGGAGACTTCCGGATTGGTCACGACAATGGCGACATCCGCGTGGCGCATCGCCAGCGTGGCGCCGCGCTCGATGCCGGCGGGGCTGTCGCAGATGACCCAGTCGAAGGTCTCTTTCAGCGCGGCAATGACCGTCTCGACCCCCTCGGCCGTCAGATTGTCCTTATCGCGCGTCTGCGAGGCTGGGAGCAGGTAGAGCGTCTCGAGCCGCTTGTCGCGGATCAGCGCCTGGGCCAGTTTGGCCTCGCCCTGGATGACGTTGATGAGGTCGTAAACGACGCGCCTTTCGGCGCCCATGATGAGATCGAGATTGCGCAGGCCGACGTCGAAGTCGACGACCACGACCTTCTCGCCGTCGCGGGCGAGGGCTGCGCCCAAGGCCGCCGAGGAGGTCGTCTTGCCGACGCCACCCTTGCCCGATGTGACTACGATAACTTTGCCCATAGAACTCTCCTGTTTGTGGGGACGCGCCGTCGACTCAGGCGAGTGATCCAACCTTGAACGTGTCGCCCTCCAACCAGAACTGGACGGCCTTTCCGCGCAGATCGCGCTCGAGATCCTCGGCTGTCTTGTAGTAGCCGTCGATGGCGACCAGTTCGGCTTCGAGCTTGCTGCAGAAAATGCGTGCCGAGCCATTGCCCATGGTTCCGGCCATGACCCTCCCTCTCAGCGTTCCGTAGATGTGGACCGAGCCGCCGGCGATGATCTCCGCGCCGGAGGCGACCGAGCCGATGATTGTGATGTCACCTTCCGGGAAGAAGAGAGCCTGTCCCGAGCGGACGGGCTCCGTCACAAGCATCGAAGGCGACGTCTTGGGCGCCGGGGGCACGTGGGGAGCAGCTTTTTCCGGGGTCTTGGCTTCGACGCGCTCATCCTCGCCCGGCGGTTCGATATCGGACGCCGGACGTCCGTCCGCCATGGGAGGAGGCATGTCCGGTCCGAGCAAGGACGGGCGCGCACCCTCGATGCCCATGATGCGCACGTTGCGGTCGCCGAGCTTGTCGAGCAATCCGCGAAGCTGGGATCGGTCGATCTCCAGCCCGGTAACGTCGAGAACCAGGGGACGGCGCCTGAAGAAGTTGGTGGAGCGCGACGCCAGATGGTCGAGCTGCGCCAGCCAGTCCTCGAAAGGCTGTTCGGGGGTCAGGGCGAGCGCAAGAAAGCTGCGCCCCTTGAGGCGGATAGGCCGGGGTTGTGTTAACAAGCTGGTCATCTTGGTAAATATTCGGTTGCTTCGATTTACCTATCGAATGGTTAACCGATGGTAAACTTGCGGCTGCAGACCGACGGTAGAGACCTGCTTTTTAATCGAGCCCAGCGGGCTGCCGAAGAAGCCTGGTTTTGGGCGACGAAATTGGCTTCGTCGCCGCGATGGAAGCAGATTTGGCCGGGGTGATGACCCATATCATCTATACGAGTTCCGGCGTCTCCTCGTGAGCAATGGGATTGGCGGTGAGGTCGAGGATCGGGCTACGGGTGATACGATAGACGGAGGCGGGTGGAATGTTGCGCAGCGTGCGATCCATCAACGTCGCTGTGAGACCCAGATGTTCTAGCAGCGGCCGTGAGACAGGGCATTTCCTGCCGTAGGTGAATTGATAGAAAGCGCCGTCGGCTTTGAGGTGGCGGAAGGCGCCCGTCAGGATGGCGCGGACCTTTCGCGATGGCATGCTAAGCAGCGGCAGGCCGCTGATGACCGCGCCGACCGACCTTTCTTCGGCAATGCTGACGGACGGCAGGGAGGCTGCATCCATCCACAGCACGCGGGCTGAGGGAAACCGCAATTGCAGAATGCGGACGAAGTCCGAGCCATATTCGACGAGGGTGATGTCCTCCTGCCGAACGCCCTTTTGCAACAGCTTTTGTGTGAAGACGCCGGTGCCGGGGCCGAGTTCGATGATCGGGCCGGAGCGATTGGAAATGTCGCCGGTGATGAGCTCAGCCAAGGCATTGCCCGATGGCACGATGGCGGCGACGCGCAAGGGGTTCGACAGCCAGGACAGGAAGAACGATGCCAGATAGTGGGACATGAATTGAACTCCGCGATGCCGCGACGTATTTGAGTCGTGGGGCTTACGGAGATGTTCTGCACGCCGAGCATTGCAGGTGCATTGCGTGATGCCCTCATCCGTCCCTTGCTGCCTTCGCCGAAGCGAAGACAAGCTCCGCTTGGCTCCGCGCAGGCAGGCTGCGCAAGGGCCACCTTCTCCCGTAAACGGGAGAAGGAATCACGCTACGGATAGCGAGATTTTGAAACAGGCGCCGTTCGGCATGCGATTGACGACGTTGATATCGCCCTTATGCATGCGGATGATTTCGCGCACGAGGTGCAGGCCGAGCCCGGCTCCCTGGCTTTGCGGGCGGATGCGATAAAGCGGTTCGAAAATCTGGTCATGCTCGCTGGCACAGATGCCGGGGCCTTCGTCACACACTTCCATGCTGGCCGGTAGCCGCGCGGCAATATCGATTGTGCCTCGGCGGCCGCCGTGCTGGATGGCGTTCTGCACGAGGTTGACCATGGCGCGTTCGAGCGCGCTGCGATCGCCCCAGGCCATGATGCTGTCGGCATCCTTGTGAAATGAGATTTCGTAGCCGCCGGCAATGGCGATGGGCGCCAGATCGGCAGCGACGCGGGCGCATATCTCGGCCAGATCGACTGGCTGCATCACATAGCGCTGATGCTCCAGCCGCTCCTTGTCGAGCAATTGTTCGGTGAGATTGGCGAGCCGGGCGACATCTTCGATCAGGCGCGTGTGTTCTTCGCTTGGCGGCAAGGATTCCAGCCTTGTTGCCAGAATGGCGATCGGCGTGCGCAGCTCATGGGCGGCGTCGGCGAGAAAGCGGCCCTGGCGATCATAGCCCTTGTCGAGGCGGCCGAGCGCTTCGTTGACGGCGCTGACCAGCGGCTCGACCTCCAGCGGAACGGCATCAATTGGCAGGCGAGAGCCGCGTTTGTCGATGTTGATCTGGCTGGCGTGCCGCGCCACCTCGTCGAGGCCTGACAAGGCGCGCCTGACGACGATGGGCGTGGCGATGAGCGTCGCAAGCGTCATTAGTACGAGGCTGGGAATGGTGAGCAGACCGAAGGACAGGGCGATCCATCCGATGGCCTTCCAATGGGAGAGTTTTGCTTCCGTCGTGGTGATGATCTGCACTTCGCCGGCGGCGGTCTCCAGTCTTTTCATCACCGCGCCGCGGTCATCGTCCTTTGCCGGTCTCCGGTCCCAGCCGAACTTCGCCTGACCAAGATCGTCAAGCGAACTTGCCATGCGCTCGTAGAGCGGCGGCACGGGACCTTCTTTCAAAATATGTCCCGTGCTGTCGCGCACCAGCAGCCAGGGCGGCGGATCGGCAGCGCGCAGTCGTTCCAGCATCGGCGTCGAACGTAGCGCGAGATCGCCATTGCCGTCGCGGGTGATGGCGTCACGCACGACCTTGACGACTGCCTCTTCATCGCGCTGATGGGGAATGATGCCCGTCGTCCACAAGGTCGCCACCAGCAGCAGGCCGAGCATGCTCAGCATGATGCCCTGCAGCTTGACGAGACTGTGGACCAGCCGCGAACGCAGCGGCATGACGCAGATGCCGCAGGGATCGGCGATGGCCGCGTGCAGGCCGGAGCCGGGTGCGGGATGCGTGGCGGCGTTCGCGGCCAACCTCATGCGCCCTTCATCAGATAGCCGATACCGCGAATGCCATGAATCTCGACGCCGGCGCCCGCATCGCTGAGCTTGCGCCGCAGCCGCGAAATATGTGTGTCGAGCGCGTTGGACTGGATCTCTTCATCGAGCGCATAGACCGCGGCTTCGAGTGTGGCACGCACGACAGTGCGGCCCATGCGCCGCATCAAGGTGGCGAGCACCAGCAGCTCGCGGCGGGGCAGTTTCAGCGGCTGGCCTTCCACGTCGGCATCAAGGTGATCGAGATTGAGGTTGAGGCGGCCAAGCCGCACCACGTCGGGCTTGAGATCGGCGGGGCGGCGCAGGACGGCGCGCAGGCGCGCCACCAGCTCTTCGACGGCGAAGGGCTTTGCGAGATAATCATCAGCGCCCGCGTCGAGGCCGGAAATGCGATCGGGCAGGGTGCCCTTGGCGGTGAGAACGATGACGGGCGTGTGGATGCCCTTCTTGCGCAGGCGCGGAATGAGATCGAGCCCGTCGCCGTCGGGCAATTGGCGATCGAGCAGGATGGCGTCGAAGACGGCCAGCGCCACCAGCTCCCCGGCTTCGCCGATGTTGGCCGCGCGGTCGACCGCCATATCGTATTTTCGCAGGGCCGCCGACAGGGCCGCCGCCATTTCCGCTTCGTCTTCCACCAACAGGATGCGCACAGCAGGTCCTCGCGCCGGATTCCGGATGATCGTCAGATCGGTCCATAGGCGGCGAAGATTGCGGCTACATTGCGGACCTTGGTGGTTCAGGCTACCGCGGAGCCCCGGAATCGGCGGCGGTCGTGACGGGGCGGCGTGCCGGCTTCAGGCAAGGTTTCCGGCACGGGCCGGCGAGCCTGGTCCGGGTTCATCATCGCGGGGCTGAACAGGCAAAACGTATTGCGGCCGGCGGCCTTGGCGGCATAAAGCGCGGCATCGGCGCGGGTGAACAGTTCTGAAGGGTTGAGGCCACTGTCGATGACGGCGATACCGACCGAGGCGCCGATACGGAGCAGTCCATCATTGCGCCGCATCGGCCGGCCCAATGCATCGACGATCTGTTGGGCCATTGCTTCGATCCCGGTTTGATCGAGGCCTTGAAGCAACACGGCGAATTCATCGCCGCCGATGCGCGCCACCAGGTCGGCGCCGCGGCATGCCGCGTCGAGACGCTGGGCGGCTTCCCTCAGGCATTCGTCGCCGAGCGCGTGGCCGAAGAGATCGTTGATCTGCTTGAAGCCGTCAAGATCGATCAATATGAGCGCGCCGACGCCGTCTGCCTTAGCCAGCAACGCGAGCCTGGCCTGGAATGAGCTGCGATTGGCAAGCCCCGTCATGACGTCGAATTCGGCCAGATAGCGCATGCGGTCCGACAGGATCTTTTCTTCGGTGATGTCCTGCTTCATGCCGAAGATGCGAATAGGCACACCGTTTTCGCATTCGACGGTCGCCGTCAGGCGGACCCAGCGGTGGTTGCCCTTCGGCGTTACGATCTCGGCATCGAGGTGGAAACCACTGCGTTCGGCAAGAGCCCGGCTGCGCACTTCGAGAAGCTGTTTCAGAGAGGCAGGCGTGTATAATTTCAGAAGTTCCCCGCGGTTCAGCGGCATATCGCGCGGGACGTCGAACATTTCATAGACCTGATCGGTCCAGGTCAGTGCCTCATCGGCAAGTGTGCATTCCCAAACTCCGACACGGGCTGCGGCCGAGGCGCGGTCGAAAATCTTGCGGCTATGGGCCAGCTCCGCCGCCTGCTCGCGAATGAGGGCTGCCTGCGCTTTCACTTCGGCCTGCAGGCGCGCGATGGCGGCAGCATCGTGCCGCCGGCCGGGCGACTGCGACGTGTCGTCAAGGCCGGGAGATTGCGGCAGAGACTTCCGAGACCCTTTGGAAACGGGCATTTTTTTGCTCGATTCTGTCTTAGTAGCGCTTCAAAAGCGTAGCGCGAGAGCGTTAAGAGTTTCAAATAGTTTATTGTAGCCGTTGATCGGGTGTCATCATTGCGCTGGATGTCTGGCTATATGATATCGGCCGGTTCCGCGCGCAATCACTTCGTCACCGGGCAATATCTCGCCAGGTTCTATGGCCGCTTGTCTTTTGGCCCGCTCGTAGAGTGGCGCAAAGTCGATCTGGCCGAATTGGAGCAGTTCGTCCAGGTTGTGGAGAACGAAGTACGTCTCCTGAAAATCGTCGATGCGGTAGTGGGTGCGCATCACCCGTTCGAGATCGAACCGAATGCGGTTGGGAGAGGCATCGTCGAGGGCAAAAATGGTCTCAGTGTAGGATGAGACGATGCCCGAGCCGTAGATGCGAAGCCCGTCTGGCTGGGTCACCAGCCCGAACTCCACTGTGTACCAGTAGACTCGCGCCAGGTTTGCCAGCACGCCGAGCTTTTGTGCGCGCAGGCCGCCTTCGCCGTAGGCCTGGATGTAATCGGCGATCACCGGGTTCATCAGCATGGGCACGTGGCCGAACACATCGTGAAAGACGTCCGGCTCTTCCAGGTAATCGAGCTGGTCGCGGTTGCGGATGAATTGTCCGGCTGGGAAGCGCCGGTTGGCAAGATGATCGAAGAATACCTCGTCGGGAACGAGGCCCGGAACCGCGACGACCTGCCAGCCCGTCTGCTTGCTCAGCACGTCGCTCAAGCGGCGAAAGTCGGGAATGTGGTCGGCATCGATGGGAAGCGCCTGCATGCCTTGGACGAATTCGTCGCAGGCGCGGCCGGGGAGGAGCTTCGTCTGTCGTTCGAACAGGGTCTTCCACACGGCGTGCTCGTCAGCCGTGTAGTTTTCCCAGCTCTGATCAACGGTCCAATCCTGGCGTTCGGGCGGGGCACCGCCGGCCGCGGCGCCGTGTTTGACGGCCTGCGCGTTCATGTGCGTGTTTCGAAGCGCTGGAAGATGCGATCCGCCTCCTGCGCCAGATCGATGTCACGTTGCGTCAGTCCGCCAGCGTCGTGGGTGGTGAGCGTTATCTCGACCTTATTGTAGACGTTCGACCATTCAGGATGATGATTGCGGCGCTCCGCGACCAGCGCGATCTGCGTCATGAAGGCGAAGGCCTCGGTGAAATCGGAGAAGGCGAATGCGCGGGTGATCGCATCGCGCTGAGGATCGTGACGCCAATGTGTGAGGCCGGCGAGCGCTGTGCTCCTGAGCGAGGGGCCGAGCTTTGTCATGACGCCATGTCTCCCGGTGGGGAATTACCTTGATGAGACTACATCATCCTTGCCGCAAATTCATTGCGAAAGCGGCGGTGAGGAATTGCGGTATCGCGTGGAGTAGGCATTTTAAAGGTTATTTATGCGGAATTTGTGCATTGAAGTAAGGGGTTTACGTTATCTTCGCGGCGCAGCGTAATCCGCCCCTTCGCCGTTCTATGCGATTATAGAAAAGCCCGGTCTGTCAGGGCAACGACCGCGTCGTTGACGTGGAGGAGCGCTTCGCCTGACGAAGCGGCGTGATCACAAAGCTATAGGTGACGATGGCAGGATCCAGCGTCTCGGGCAACGACAGGATCGAGAAATATTCGTCGACGCCAGTTTCGCAGACACGGGCAACCATAAGGCAATGGTCGTGTGCGCTCTGCTACAATTTATCGGCGCCGACAGACACGCCAAACAGCGCCTCGAACTCCCTGCGCATCACTGCATCCACCTCGTCCATCGTTACCGGCAGGCCGAGGTCGACGAGGCTTGTCACGCCGTAATGGGCGTTGGAAATGCCGCAAGGCACGATGCCGGCGAAATGCGACAGATCGGGTTCGACGTTGAGCGAGATGCCGTGAAACGTCACCCAGCGACGTACGCGGATGCCGATGGCGGCGATCTTGTCTTCCGCCATTGCAGAGTCGAATTTGGCGCCGTCAAAGCCCTTCGGCTTGTCGGGGCGCTGCACCCAGACGCCGACTCTGTCCGCCCGGCGTTCGCCGTGGATGTTGAAGGCGCCGAGCGTGGCGATGATCCAGTCCTCGAGACCGCAAACAAAGGCGCGCACATCCTGGCGGCGGCGCTTCAGGTCGACCATGACATAGGCGACCCGCTGTCCCGGCCCGTGATAGGTGAACTGGCCGCCGCGACCTGTCGTGTGGACGGGGAAGCGGGCGTCGAGGAGGTCGCCGTCCTTGGCGGATGTGCCGGCCGTGTAGAGTGGCGGATGTTCCACCAACCAGACGCATTCGGGTGCCTGGCCGGCCGCAATCGCATCAACCCGCGCTTCCATGGCCGCCACGGCCTCGGCGTAGGGCATGAGGCGATCAGAAACGATCCACTCGACCGGTGGGCTGCCGGGCTTCGGCAGCATGAGGTGGGAAAGGCTGCCGCGCAGCGGTGCTACGGGGCAGGTGGCGGGCTCTGGCGTGGCCGGCGGGACGGTGAGGGGGGGCGTCATGGGCGAAATATAGGGATTGAACGCTGGGATTGGAGGAATTCCATGCTTTATTCTGGCATGGCCGAGGGCCGACAGCCAATGTGTGCATTGTGTCGACGAAAGCAAAGCAATCGCTTGTCACCCGCCCGTTGATTTGTTAGACGACCGCTGCCCGTTGCTTCGCTCTGTGCAAGCGACGGTTCGGGTTGAATTTCCGGAAGTTTTTCGGGCTCGCCCTGCGGCCATGGCGGAATTGGTAGACGCGCTAGCTTGAGGTGCTAGTCCTTTAACCGGGGTGGAGGTTCGAGTCCTCTTGGCCGCACCAAATATCACGTAAGTGATTGATTTGGTGCAGATTTATTCCAAGTTATTGTGTGAATCCGTTTTCAGGCGGTCAAGCGGCGCATGGGGTGCGCCGATTTGGGTTGATGCCGGGCCTGCTGGCCGGATGTCCTCAATATCTCAAATCCAAGCCGTGCCCGATAACAGCCCGCAAGTCGTCGCGTTCGATGAAGGCAGCCGGGATGGACCGCGAGATCGTCGCCTATTGCGACCAGCTTGCATCGACCTATGACGCAGACCGTTTCGCCAATTCTTATGGGCAATTCATCGATCGTCGCGAGCGGCAAATTCTCAAGGCGAATCGCATCCTAGACATCGGATGCTGCACCGGCCGGCTTACGAATTGTGCGACGCATGGGTGTGAGCCAGCGGGCAAAGCCTGGGTCTGGCCGCTGACCGACATCCCTCGAAGGCATTCGCGCAGACGGACGTTGCCAGCGGCTGATCCTCTCATTCGAACTCACGGACGAGATTATTGAGGGACGTGTTCATGCCGACATGGCGATACCGTCAGTTGAATGAACGGTCCGATCAAGCCGGTCGGTTTCGCCAAGTGCGCGTGCCGCGAATGCGTGTGGATGGGCGATGCGAATTGATCAGTAGCGACAAATACGCTTGTGCCGCGCAGCCTCCGATCAATGACAACCTTATTCATGCGTGACAGCGTCGGTAGTGGTGGCTGTTACTGAATAACGTTCTAGGATTCCCGCCGCAGATCTCCGTCAGGATGAGAGAACTTGTATTCAATGCCTCTGCCGCAGTCGCGAAATGAATAGAGGTCCGCTCTAAAGGCTTCCCTTGAAGCGATTTCGAGTACCGGCGTCGGCTGTTCCAAATGATTTTTCTGCATGGCAGCTTGTGCGCGGCGTGTCTAACAGGTGTCGTAACGGATACTTACTTCGCCACGGGCAGCAACGCCGCCTCCCAGGCCAACCCGATCTCAAATCCAAATCATTTCAAGGAATACCCGCAATGGTCATCAAAGCCTATGGCGCGACTGCTGGCGACAAGCCGCTGCAGCCGATGGATATCAAGCGCCGCAAACCGGGCGCACATGATGTCGAAATCCGCATTGCTTTTTGTGGCGTCTGCCATTCCGATCTGCATCAGGTGCGCAGCGAATGGGGCGGCACGCTTTATCCTTGCGTGCCCGGCCATGAGATCGTCGGCCACGTGACAGCCGTCGGGGCCGAGGTCAGCAAGTTCAAAGTCGGCGATACGGTAGGTGTCGGCTGCCTGGTCGACAGTTGCCAGAGCTGTTCGGCCTGTGACGAAGGCCTTGAGCAATATTGCGAGCATGGCTTTACCCTGACTTATAACAGTCCGAGCCAGGATGCGCCGGGCCATACGCTTGGCGGATATTCTCAGCAGATCGTTGTCAGCGACAAGTTCGTACTGAAAGTCTCCCATCCTGCCGAGCAACTGGCCGCCGTTGCGCCGCTGTTGTGCGCAGGCATCACCACCTATTCGCCATTGCGCCACTGGAAGGCCGGTCCCGGCAAAAAGGTCGGCGTCGTCGGCATCGGCGGGCTGGGCCATATGGGCATCAAGCTGGCGCATGCCATGGGCGCGCATGTGGTTGCATTTACCACATCAGACAGCAAGCGTGCCGATGCCAAGGCGCTGGGCGCCGATGAGGTGGTAGTGTCGAAGAATGCCGATGAGATGGCGGCGCATGCCAACAGCTTCGACTTCATCCTCAACACAGTCGCGGCGTCTCACGATCTCGACGCCTTCACGAACCTGCTGAAACGCGACGGAACGCTGACTTTGGTCGGCGTGCCCGAGCATCCGCACCCATCGCCCAATATCTTCCCGCTGATCTTCAGACGCCGAGCGATTGCGGGGTCCTTGATTGGGGGCATTGCCGAAACGCAGGAAATGCTCGACTTCTGCGCCAAGCATAACATCGTCGCCGACATCGAGATGATCGCGATGAAGCAGATCGACGAAGCCTACGATCGCATGCAGCGCAGCGACGTGAAGTATCGTTTCGTCATCGACAATGCGACCCTGGCGGGCTGAGCAAAGGCTACGGTAGAAGCTACTCTCGGCGCCGAACAAGCCCCATGACAAGAAAGCCGGCGACGCCGAGACTGCCGCTCAGGCAGATGGCGGCTCCGGCCGGATGATCGTCCATGAGAATCCAGGCGCCGCAGAGCAGGGCGGCTGCCTTCAACAGAACGATGCCGGTTGTAAACCGAGCGTCGCCCTGGTCGGCAGGATGGTCAATAATTTCTGGTGGCAGGACGTCTGCTTGTTCTGCGTCCGCGATGGTCGAGCGTTGAAGCTCGATGAAATTTGTCACGGGCCATCCTCGACACAGCCTAAAGCCGTGTCAGTAAGCCGGACCGCAGACATGTGCTGAAGCCGGCAGAACCCCCCAGCTTCTGATTCCCATTCAATGATGGAGCGAATAAGGCGAGATCATGCCGCGAGAAAGACGGGCCTGGCGGCCCGTTCTCGAGGCTGTCAGGTGACGCCTCATGCGTCCTGCGACTGCAGTTCTCGTCCGGCATTCGGCAGCAGCGACAGGTCAGGCCCAAACCCCATGGCGCGGAGATAATCCTGGCGGATGGTCGCGGGCTGGCCGGCACAATGGCGGTGGTCGATGAGCTTGCGGCTGAGGCCGGGGTGCTTCTTCCACTGTTCGCGCGTGAGGTCGCCCGGCAGCGGCGGCAGCAGCACCCGGTCGAGCGGCACGCAGCGCGCCAGTTCCGGATCGCGGATGACTCCCTTGGGGTCAAGGCCTTGCTCGACCCTCTTCATGTCCTCGAAATAGCGCCGCCGCATCATGACGATGCCGCGGTCGCTTGCCGCCAGGAATTCCTGGCTGCGGTCGGCGATGCGACCCTGGCCGACCCAGGCGACGATGTCCTGGTTGATGACATGGGTGGTGACCCAGCGGCCGGCGTCATCGACGATGGGGCTGATCCAGACCGGCACCTTGTCCTGAACGACAGGAGCGACGTCTTTCGGTGATTGCTCGAAGAACCAGGCGAGGCTGAGCGTGTTCTCGTCGTCGATCGGCACGCGCCATTCGAAGTGTTCGCCCAGATAAAAGCCGATCGGCCAGAGGGCCAGCCGGCCGACCGTCCACAAGGTGCTGTTCTCCTCCTGGCCTTCGCGGACTCGGCGATAGGCATGGCCGAACTCCGTCTCGACGAAATCGAGCTGGAGATGTTTGGCGGAATTGTCGTCGCGGCCTTCGAGCCGGGCGCCCCAGTTGTCGTGCATCCATTCGAAATGCACCGGATCGCAGGAGTTTTCCTGGCACTGGAACCAGTTGCACGGGATGTCGGACTTGACGATCTGGCGGAAGCCGCCGGTCCAGGTGAACGGCGCCCAGACCGGCAGTTCCGGTGCCGGCGCAGGGCCCATATAGGTGAACAGCAGGCCCGCCACTTCCTTCACCGGATAAGCCTTGGTGGAGGCTTTCGCCTTCAGGTTCTGGGCTGGGTTGGCGGTGTCGTCATAGGGCATTTCGATGACGTGGCCGGCCTCGTCCATCAGCCAGCCGTGATAGTTGCAGCGCAGGCCGCAGGCTTCGACGAAGCCGTAGGAGAGATCGGCGCGGCGGTGCGGACAGTGGCGATTGAGAAGGCCGAACGCGCCATTGCCATCGCGATAGGCGACGAGATCCTCACCGAGCAAACGCACGGCGCGCACGGGTTTGTCGTCGAACTCGCTCGCGCCGGCGAAAGGAATCCAGTAGCGGCGCAGCAACTCTCCCATCGGCGTGCCGGCGCCGACCTGGGTGATCATCTTGTTCTGTTCTTTCGTCAGCACGATCTGTCTCCATCGGCTTGTGCGGCCGTGCCCATGTTCTTGCAGGTGGGCAGCGCCGGATTTAGGCGGTTTTGAAAAGCTAAAACCCGCTGGCCGCGCAAGGTCAAACGAATAATGATGCGCAAACAGGCTTGCCGCTTGCGGTTGTTGCGGTGCATCATTCAAGCCTGCCGCGCTTCAGGGAGAACCGTTGCGATGATTCAGCTCAAAGGCCTGGCGCATTTCAGCATTCCCGTCAGCGACGTGGAGCGCAGTGTGCGTTTCTATACGGAGGTGCTGGGCTGCAAATATCTCGCCGCCATGCCTGACAGGAGCATCACATTTCTGGATGCCGGCGGCGATTGCGTGTTGCTTATCCATCGCCCCGCCTATGTGCCGCCCGCCGTGCTCGAGGGCTCAGGCGGCGTGCACCACGCCTTCATGATCGACGAAGAGCAGTATGAGCCCGCCAAGGCTTTCCTCCGCTCCAAGGGCATCGACATCTTCTTCGAGGAAGACCGGCGCAACGGCACGATCAATGGTCCGCGCTTCTACTTCCGCGATCCCGACGGCACCCCGTTGGAACTGATCTACCGAACGTCCTACAATACCGAGGGAAGGGCCTCTCCTACATCCACAGAAAGAACTGTTTGATCGCCGTCCACTCCAGCATCTGCGGTGTGACGCCGTCGGGGATATTGCTGTAGGCCGGCAGCGGCAGGCAGGTTGTGTAAGAGCTGCCTGGCTCGATGATCTTGTCGCTGGAGAGATTGCGGGCCGAGGCGACGACGGAGCTGAAGCCACGGCGATGACCTTCCAGGTTGAAGGTGAGGGACTTCAATGTTTTGCTCGGCGAACTGTTCTTGATGGTAACGGCGATGGGGCTGGCGCCGTCGGGGCAGGCCGCGGTGTCGCTGCTGGCGGTGATTTCGATCTGCGCAAACTCTCGGGCACGCTCTTCGGCGACCTGCTTTTCGGCTTCGGCGGCCCGGCGGCTGTCCTGGACGAAATAAACGATCAACGCCGCTGCCACGATCGCCAGCGCAGCGAGAATCCACACGGCCTGTTTCGGGAATGCCAGGAGGCAGATTGCCACGATGATTGCGCCGCCGACGATCCAGACCATGTGTGTCCCTGAAGCTACGTGAGGCGAAGATGTAACGGATGGCGGGAAATTTCCATAGGGGTCTTTTCGGCATCCGTTCAGGGCTTCCTAATGGGTCGTCGGGCGGGGTATAGGTCTGGATCGGTCGCATCGCCGGCTGCGGCAATGTAGCGTCTTTCGGATTTTCGCATGGCTGACGACAGCTCTTCGGGCAACGGCCCTTCCGGCAACGGCTCTTCTGGCAGCGATCTGGCCCGGCATATCCTGCCGACGTCGGGCACGATGATCGGCGTGTGCATCACGCTCATCGGCCTGGTGAAACTCTTCGAAGACAAGAACCGTCCGACGCAGACCGACGAGTTCGGCGCCATCATCGCCGTGGTGTTTCTGGGCAGCGCATTTCTCTCCTATCTTTCGATGCGGACCGGCGACGGGGGCTCCAGCCATCGCTATGAGCGCTATGCCGATATGCTGTTTCTCGTCGGCCTTGCCAGCATCGTCTTGCTGGCGGGTCTGTTTGCGTTTGAGTGGATTTGACCTCGCATGCTCATCTCGATTTTCATTATCGTTGCGGGATGGTTCCGCCAGAGGCTGGCGGCGCTCGGCATTTTTGTTCTTGCCCTGGCTGTCCATATGATCTTCATCGAGCCTGGCCTGCAGGAAGGCCTGCCGCAGCAGGACATTCGCGCCAGCCTCGTCTACAGTGTCCTGATCCTGGCGGTGGTGAGCCTGATCTTCTACGGCATCGGCGCGGGGCTGCGGGCCGGCTTCGAGGCATTGAGAGCCCGGTTCGGCAGCAAGCCGGAATAGGCCTGGCCGAACCGGTCATTACGAACGATTCCAACCTGTAAAACTTGCGTTTTGCCCGCGGTTGAAGTGGTGTAAGCACGTGCACATCATGTAGAGACCCAGGTGAAATGGCGAAGACGGCGAAGCCCGCAAAAGTGAATGGAGCCAGAACCGATGCCGCCGGCGTCGATCGTACGGCATCCTATCTCGATAGCGGCCGCGTCAGCCAGAAGCTGCGCACGAGAGACGCCCTGGTCAGTGGCGCCGCCGATCTTATCCGCCGAGGGCAGCCTGTGTCGGTGACGGAGGTGGCCGATGCGGCGCGGGTCAGCCGCACCACGGCCTATCGCTATTTCCCCACTTCCGAAATGCTGAGCGCCCAGGCCTCGCTGTTCGTCGCCGGCAGCATCGAGACACAGCATCTCGACGATATTATTCACGGCACCGGCACGCCGGAAGAAAAGCTCGACGCGGTGATCGCCGGCAGCGACGCGATGACGGCAGCCTATGAGCAGGCCTTTCGCACGCTGCTGCGTTTTTCGCTTGAAGCCGGCGCCAGCAAAGGTTTGCCGCGACGTCCTCCGTTCCGCCGTCAATGGATCGAGACCGCGCTGGCCGATGTGAAGAAGGATCTTGGCGCCAAGCGGTTCAACCGTCTGTCTGGGGCGCTGAGCCTGCTCTGCGGTGTTGAGTCTTTTGTTGTTCTTAAGGACATCTGCGCGATGGCGCCAGATGAGGCGCGCGAGGCGAAGCGTTGGGCGGCGCAGCTTCTGTTGCGCGCCGCGCTGGCGGAGAGCGAAGATGCGCGGGTGAGTGGCTTGAAGGGGAAGAAGGGACAACTAGGCAGTAGGCAGTAGGCAGTAGGCAGTAGGCAGTAGGCAGTAGGCAGTAGCTGCTCCCTCCGCGACGTCATGCCCGCGCTTGTCGCGGGCACCCACGCCGTAGTGCGCCGTTGCGATGAAGGAAAAGAACCACCTCGACATTATGCTGCAAAGATGAAGCGTTTGCACCGCGTGGGTGCCCGGAACAAGTCCGGGCATGACGCTGAAGCGACTGCCCCTCTACGCCTTATCCTCCGCCAGCTTCGTGTAATAGCGCCACAGGTTCGCTGCCCGTCCGGACGGCACGCCGACGATGGGGTCTCCATAGCCGGTGTCGATCTTCATCTTGTGAAACGCATCCTGCTCCTCTTGCGGAATCGTGGTGATGCCGCCGAGCGAATAGGCGCGGTAGTTCATGGTGGCGATGTCGTTGAGGTGGATGGCGTAGAGGGTCGCTTCTTCGACGCTGTTGGCTGCCGTGGTGATGCCGTGGCCCTGCATGAGGCAGACGTTCTTGTTGCCCATAACGCCAACAAGCTCGCGGCCGAGTTCTGGCTTCTCGATGAGGATGCTGCGTTTGTAAGTCGGCACGCCGTCGAGCACGAGACGCAGGCTTTGCGGATCGTAAGCGCCGTAGATCGGCAGCAGCGGCTTGTTGCAGATGGTCAGCAGAACGACGATGGACGGGTGGATATGCGTGACGGCATTCACCTCCGGCCGGCTCTTGTAGATCTCGGTATGGATGTGCACCTCGATCGGCGCGCTGTAGCCATCGTTCTTGCCGTCGACCCTTTTGCCGTCGAGGCCGATCTCGAGGATGTCGTCTTCCGCGGTGTAACGCACGCCGCTTTCGGCCGGGCCGCGGGCGCGGATGAAAATGCGGTCGGTGCCGGGGAGGCGGGCGCTGACGTGACCCAGTGTGCCCGGCGTCAGGTCGAGCAGGCCGATGACGCGGCAGGCCTGAGCAACCCTTTTGCGTATGTCTGCGATCTCGTTCACTTAGATGCTCCTGATGCCGGGATATTGACGATGAGTTCTTTCAACTGCTGCGGCGTGAGGGGGGCGCTCATGAATTTGGCCTCCACCGCGTCGGCCATAATGCCGTCGAGGCCGGTGATGCGATCGAAATCGAGGCTTTCCTTGGTGTAGATCGCGAGCGTCTGCCGCACGATCTTCTCATCCTGGTTCATGAAGGCGGCTATGGCCGTGATCGCCTTGGGATCGCCGGAATACATCCAGGCCATGGTCTCGCGGTAGGCGGCGACATAGCGCCTGATGGCATCGCCTTTGGTCGCCAGTGAGTTGGCGTTGGCGGCGATGACGCGCACTGTCTGATCGACATATTCCTTGGCATCGGCGCCGGTGGCGATGATCCTGATTTTCCCGGCATTGAGCGGCTCGAACACAAGCGGTGGCGATGTCCAGCCGACATCGATCTGACCGGACATGGTGGCCGTCATCGTGGCGGCGAAATTGCCGGTGGCGACCATCTGTGCGCTGACGTTGAACTGCTTCAGCAGCGCCCGCGCGACGATCTGGGTGGATGATCCGGTTGAGCCGTAAGCAAAGGTGTGGCCCTTCACATCTGCCATTGTCTTGATCGGGCTGTCAGCCTTGACGAACCACATCAGGTCCATGGCGCCGGTCGTGTTGCCGCCGATGATGCGCACCGGCGCGCCTTTGGTGAAGGCGCCCATCACCGCCGATGTGCCGACGCCGATGCCGAGATCGACAGCGCCACCGATAACCGGCTGCAAGGTCTCGCCTCCGCCGGCCGTGTAGGTGAGTTCGAGGTTGAGATTATGCTTCTTGAAGATGCCGGCCTTGACGCCGATTTCGGAGACCGATGTCGGTAGCGCGCCCTGCTGGCCGACGGCAAGTTTGAGCGTGTCCTGCGCCGCAGCGAACTGGGTTGTGGCAAGGAGAGTGGCGAGGGCGAGGAGTGCTGCTGATGCATTTTTCATGAGGGTTCCCTTCTGTCGAGCGTGTCATCACGCCTCATTTTCTGAAAATCACTTTGGCTTTGGCGACGATCGGCTCCGGTAAGGCGAACATCTGATCCACGGCCGCCTGCAGTTTCACGCCTGGCGTGGGGTCGATATCGATCTGCTGTTGCTGCGCGTCGGCGAGCAGTTGTGGATTCTGCATCGCCTGGTCGAAGGCATTGCGCAGCTCCGCTACGCGCGCGGCCGGTACATCAGGCGGCGCGATGAGCGGCGTGGCGATCTGCGTATCGCTGATGAGCAGGCGCATGATGTCGCGCTCCTCGCTGTTCCTGGCCAGATCGAGCGCCAGCGGCACGTCAGGCAAATCGGGCGCTTTCTCGACGCCCGTCTGGACGAGCAGGTTGAGTTTCTTGTCGCGCAGCCAATCGGGCACGCGACGCTTGATGGTGGTCCAGGACCAGCCGCACATGCCCTCGACTTCACCGCGCTCCAGCGCGAGCACGATTTCCGACGAGCCGGGATAGCCGGTGACGATCTTGAATTTTGTACCAAGCAGGGCATTGGCCAGGCGCGAGGAATTATCGGTCCGCGTGCCGCCGATGGCGCCGACGACGACTTCATGCTGCTGGGCATCCTTGATGGCGGCAGCGCTTTTGCCTGGCACTTTGCTGGCCATGGCGACGCAGAGCGGCGTCTCCCTGGCGCGACTGCCGATCCAGTTCAGCTTGCGCGCGTCGAACCGTGCCGCAGGATTGCCGAAAAGTGCCTCGAACAGGACCGCGCCATCGGAGATGGTCATCACGGACCCGTCGCGCGGGGCGGTGTTGGCAAGCTGGTTGAAGGCCACAAGTCCGCCGCCGCCAGGCAGATTCTGGATGATGAACTGGGGATTGCCCGGCAGGTACTGGCCCATGTGGCGCGCCAGCAGACGGGCCGAGGCATCGTATGTGCCGCCGGCCGAGGTGCCGACCGTGATGGTGATGGTCGACAGCGGTTGAGATGCTGCGGGCGCCGCGGCGCAAAGCGCCAGCGCCAGGCTCGCGAGCCGGATTCTCCCTCCCATAAGCTCCTCCCTGATATTCGTCCGCCAGTTCTGGTCTAGACGCGGTATTGGCTATCCAAAGCACGCCGAGTGTAGCGCGATTGGTCTCGAACGCCATAGGGCCGTCATCTCCTTTTCGTCTGCGCTAACCGGGAACCTTGATGCCGCGTTCCGCCACGAGGCGTTTCCATTTTTCGATCTCGGCCCTGTAGAATTTGGCGAAGGCCGGTGCGTCCAGGGTCGCCGGTTCAAGGCCAAGCGTGCGCAGATTCTTCTGCGTCTCGGGATTCTTCGCCACTTCGACAATGGCGTTGCCAAGCGCCTGCTGAATGTCCTGAGGCGTGCCGGCAGGGGCGAGGACACCGAGCCAGCTTGTGACGATGAAGCCGGGGAAGCCTGCTTCTTCCATGGTGGGAACGTCGGGCATGGTGGGCTCGCGATCCTTGCCGGTGACCGCAAGGATGCGCAGTTGCGCATTGCCGATCTGTGGAATGACGCCGCTCATGCTCTGCAGGCTGGCTGTGATCTCGCCGATCATCAGATCGTAGAGCGCGGGTGCGGTGCCACGATAGGGCACGTGCAGCATCTGCGTGCCGGTCTTCTCCATGAAATATTCCATCGCCACATGGCCGACCGAGCCATAGCCGGGGGTGCCGAAGGACAGGCTGTCGCCCTTCGACTTCGCGTAGGCAACGAATTCCTTCACGGTCTTCGCCGGCACCTTTGAATTGATCATGAAGGCATGGGAGTATTCAGCCGGCATGGCGATGGGGACGAAATCGCGCAGCGGATCGAATTTCACATTGGGATCGACAAAAGGATAGATGGCATGGCTGCCATCGTTCGCCATCAGCAAGGTGTAGCCATCAGGCGCGGCGCGCATGGCCTCGCCAATGCCGATCATGCCGCCGCCGCCAACCTTGTTCAGCACCACGACCGGCTGATTGAACTTACTGCGCAAGCCTTCTGCGACGATGTGGGCCACCACATCGAGGATGCCTGCCGGCGCGTAGGGGACGATGATGGTGATCTGGCGGTTGGGGTAGGGTTGGGCTGAGGCGATGGAGAATGTGGCGAACATCGCGCACAAGGCGGCGATGAGTTTTGCTGCTGTGCGAAGCATTAGTGCCCTCCCTTTTTGTTTTGTAACACCCTCATCCGACCCTTACTGCGCAAGGGCCACCTTCTCCCGCGGAGCGGGAGAAGGGCACGCGTTGAATCCTTCTCCCGTTTACGGGAGAAGGTGGCCTCTGCGTAGCAGAGGTCGGATGAGGGTACGTCTGCGCTCTCTGTCCGAAATCCTCATTTCGCCGGTTCGTGTTCTTTTTCTTGCTTCAGATCAGGCGCGATATAAGTCGCGGATGCCTGCACGCCGTCGAAGCCGAAGGAGATTTCCTCCTCGATCGGCAAGGTGATCCACGGTGTGTTCTTCGCCTCGTCGCGGATGACGCCCATCGGGTCTTCGCCGCGCTCGACCTTCTCGATTTCCTGCAGCAGGGTGCGGCGATACAGCACCACTCCCTTGTCGCTTTCGAGCAGGTTTTCCTGGCTGTGATCGGTGATCTCGCCTTGCGACAGCATCACCATCATATCCTGGGCGTTGAGCTGCTCGGGAATATAGCGGCCTTCCTCATTGGCCCAGGGGTTGTCCCAGATCGGCACTTCGGTCTGCGGCGGATCGCCGGCCTTATGCGGGCGGCAGTTGTACCAGTAGAGATTGGTGTTGGTGTCATCGACCGGGACGCGGATCTGAAACTGTACCCAGCCGTGATTGTAGGAGACCTGGGCCGTGCCGGGGAATATCTGCGGATGGCCGATGGTCCATTCCGGGGAATCCTCGCTGTCGCCTTCCCACAGGCGCTTCTTGATGATGCCGTATTCAAACAGTTCGAACGCCAGCTTCTTGTGCTTGCGCACAGGAATGGTGGAGAGACCTTTGCGCTTGCGCACGTAGTTTGTGTACATCATGTGCAGGTATTCGATGTGGACCGGGTCCATCGTGTTTTCGGCCACCTGCAGCCAGTTGCACGGCATGCGGCTGATGCCGATGTCCTGCACATAATCTTCGCGCACGGCATATTCCCAGCGCGGCAGCAGCGGGGCGGGCGAGGGGCCGAGATAGGCCCAGATGAAGCCGCCCATTTCCTGCACCGGATAGGCGGCGATCTTGATGCGATCCTTGCTGGTGCTGCCTTCCGGCTCCGACGGCTGGTCGACGCACTGGCCCTTCTTGTTGAACTTCCAGGCATGGTAGGGGCAGCGGATGCCGTCGTCCTCGACCATGCCGTAAGACAGGGCGGCGCCGCGGTGCGGGCAACGCTCGGCGACGAGACCGAGGCTGCCGTCTTCCGAGCGGAACAGCGCGAGGCGTTCGCCAAGCAGCTTTACCGGAATGGCGGGGATATCCGCATTCTTCTTCAATTCGGCGGACGTCGCGACCGGGTGCCAGAAGCAGCGGAGGTATTTTCCCATGGGCGTGCCGGGGCCGACGCGCGTAAGCCGCTCGTTGCGTTCGCGCATCGCGTCGCTCCTGGCATCCGTTCTGCCAGTCTGGGGTGCAGTGGTGGTGTCCATCTGTGTCCTCCGCTTTTTCCCATTCGATACGTTGATCTCATTATGGGACTGATGTAACATAAGATGGAATTGTTCCAATCGTCAAGACGGGATCTGCGCCGCGTTGAACACAATTGCGAAGCATGCGTAAAAGCAATGCTGAGTGCGGTGCAAAAAGGGAGATCGAGATGAGTTCTATGGCGATTGTGGGAGCGGGGTTCGTCGGTCGCGCCTGGGCATTGGTGTTCGCGCGGGCGGGCTGGCATGTGCAGGTGAGCGAGCCTGGGGATCAGGTGCGCCAGCAACTGCCGGCACTGCTCAAGACGATGGCGGAAGAGCTCGTTGCGGCAGGTCTGGCGCTTGATGCCGAGACGATTACCGCGAGAATCAGAATATTCGATCGGCTCGAGGATGCGTTGCAGGGCGTCAGCTTCGTGCAGGAGAGCGGGCCGGAGCTGGTCGAAATCAAGCAGGCGATCTTCGCCGAGCTCGACAGGCTTGCACCGCCCGACGCCATACTTGCATCATCGAGTTCCGCCATTGTTGCATCGCGCTTCTCGGAAGCGCTGCCAGGCCGTGCTCGCTGTCTCATCGGTCATCCGGTCAACCCGCCGCATCTCGTGCCCGTGGTTGAACTCTGCGGTGCGCCGTGGACATCATCGAAAGCCGTGGCGCGCGCGCGAGACATCTATCATAGCGTCGGCCAGGTGCCGGTAACGGTCAACCGCGAGATTGAAGGCTTCGTGCTCAACCGTCTGCAGGCCGTTGTGCTGACGGAAGCGCTGCGGCTGGTGGCGGACGGCGTTGTCTCGCCGCAGGATCTCGACCACACGATGAAGGACGGACTTGGCCTGCGCTGGTCGTTCATGGGGCCGTTCGAGACGATCGAACTGAACGCGCCGGGCGGCATTGCCGATTATGCCGGGCGCTATGGTCCAACGTTCGCCCGCATCGCCGCCGATGTGCCGGACGCAGACGTCTGGACGCCGGCGAAGATCGAACGTCTTGTCGCCGCCTGGGGCAAGCCCGATGCAGCGTCGTTGAAAGCGAAGATCGACTGGCGCGACAAGACGCTGGCCGCGCTGATGGCGCACAAGCAGAGCAATGAGAAACCACCGGGCTGAATGGGTCAGCCCAATCAGGAGTTGCCATGTCAAAAGTTGTTTTCGCGGCGGGAACGTCGCACACGCCGCTTCTCACTTTCGGGGCAGCGTTGTGGCAGGAGTATTCCCAGCGCGATACGCGCAATGAACGGCTCAATCTCTCCGATGGCTCATTCATCTCCTATGGCGATCTTCTGGCGCGGGTGCAGGCGCGCTATGGCGTTGAGGCGACGGAGGCGGTCTTTCTGGCGCGAGAGAAGAACTGCCAGAACGCACTGAGCCGCATTGCGACGGAACTGCAGGAGGCGGAGCCTGATGTGGTGCTGATCCTCACCGACGACGAATCCGAATTGTTCAGTCGCGCCAATACGCCGGCGGTGTCGATCTACTATGGCGACACGATCATCACGCGGCCGTTCTCATCCAAGATGCTCGATCTCGACGATCCGCCGCCGTATTTCGCCGAGATGGCGAAGCATTATGCCATGGATGAACCTCGCAGCTTTCCGGCGATGAGCGGTTTCGGCCGGGAGCTGATCGAAAAGCTGATCGAACATCACATCGATATCGGTGCGGCAGGGCAGGTGGAAGAACCTTTGCGGTCGGGCTTCGGCCATGGCATTGGCTTCGTCATTCAGCGGTTGTTCGGCGGTCGCGATATTCCGGTCATTCCGGTCTTGTTCAACACCTATTATCCGCCGAATGCGCCGGTGCCGGCGCGCTGTTTCGATATCGGCCGCGCGTTACGCGCATCGATCGACGAGAGCAGGCAGAACTTGCGAGTCGCGCTCATCGCCTCGGGTGGATTAAGTCATTTTATTGTCGAAGAGGAGCTCGACAGAAAAATACTGCAGGCGTTGCGTGATGGCGACAGCAAGTCATTGCGTCGCATTCCGGTCGGTGCACTCAACTCCGGCTCGTCGGAAATCCGCAACTGGATCGCGATGGCGGGCGCTCTCGATGGCTTGCAGATGAAGTGGTTGGAATATCAGCCGATCTACCGCACGCCAGCGGGAACAGGCATCGGCACAGCCTTCGGCGTATGGCGCGACGCGCCTTGAACTCACTGCATAATTTCAAATAGCCCTGGGAGAGAACAGGAATATCGTGTGACGAGTTTGTTTTGCGATATTCGAAAACGTTCCCCCCAATGCTTCACTATCTTGTGAGAAGCTGAAGTTTTTCTGGAACAATAGCTACACTCAAGTCTTCTTCAATTGTGCCGGCTCTTCATGCCGCGCTTAAAACTGGAGAAAGACTCATGAAGCTAGTGACCCTTTGCGCCATCGCCGCGACAATGGCGGGTTCTGCGCTGCTCAGCACAGGCGCCATGGCGCAAGCGACCAGCCCGGACACGAGCGTTTCGCAACCTGCCGCTGAGGCTGCGGCGCCAGTGAAGGCGAAAGCGAAGAAAAAGCAGCATGTGGCGGCAGTCCACAAGAAGAAAAAGAGAGCAGCCAAGAAGCCTGCGAGCGATACCCAGATGGACAGCTCACCGATGAGTTCGCCGTCCGCGGCTCCTGCCGGTGGTGCAGCACAGTAAAATTCGGGGCGTTAAGATCTTGCAGGCGCGCGCGCCTGCAAGTTTGTGGCTACCGGCTTCCTGTCGCGGCGGAGTTCGCCAGGCCTTTCATCTGAATTCTGGTGTGTTCCACCGTCGCACGAGCACTTTCAATTGCGGCGCGGCCGTAAAGGCAGATCTGACCGTCGGTATACATGGCGGCGCGCAGCCAGTCGTCGAGCAGGTTTTCGTCGTCGAGATCGAGGCCAGCTTCCTCATGGCCTCGTAGCAGGGCGGCGGTCATTTCCTGTGTGCGCAACAGGTTGCGGTCGATCATGAGTGTGCGCCTACCGTAGAGCCCTGCATCGCGCGGCGGTCACGTTCGCGATCCCAGCCAAGCTGCATCAACTCGGCCTGATCGTCGCAGGCCTCTTCTTCATCGAGATCGAAGCGCATCAGGAGTGCGCGGGCGCAGGCGCGTATGCGCCAGCCGTCACGGCGGGCGTCGTTGCAGATGGCAGGGATCAGCCGCGCCACATCTTCGGTGACGTCGCGAGCCCAGCCTTCGGACGGATTGCATTCGACAATGCGAATGACCGAGCAATCGGGCAAGTCGTTGTCACAGAGCGCGCGTGCGATGTCCGCCTGGCTCGCATGAGCGTTCCATTCCGTCGCTGTGGCAAAGCCCCGGTGGTCGCGCTGCACGACGAAGGCGTGGCGTTCATGATCGATGGACGAGGGAAGGCTTGATTGCATATCTCACTCCGGTTAGGAGTGAAATATAGCAATACTAAAATATCTCGTCAACCGAATATTTCGTAACCCTAAAATTTTTGTGTCGGTCAGCATGCGCGGCTCCGAGGGCTGCCGTCGCGGCCGCGGCGTCGAGACGTCAGCGGCCGGCGATGGCGGCAATCAGAAGCTGTCGAAATTGTACGGGCAGGTCACGTTCGGCACCCAGACGAGCCGTCCGCCCCGACGCACTTGTTCGCGGCCGCCATAGCAGCCGTTGGAGCTCTGGAATGCATCCGGCCGCCCGCGCGGTACATTGCCGTAATAGGCGGGATCGCCGCCGTAGGAGCGGGGAGCGGCTGCATAGGTGCCAGGACCAAAACCTCCGCCAACGCGCATGCGGTTGTGTCGATAGACGTAACGCGGCTGGCTCTGTTCATAATAGGAATAGTGATGCCGCTTGGATTTCGCCTGCGCGGGCGCTGCACCGAGCAGGACGAGCGAGGCGAGGAGCGAGGCTCCGACAATCGTGGTCCGTAGCATGTGCTGTCCTCCTTTGAAAAGTTGGAACTTCAAGCTTTCTATAAGGTTCCGCAAATACTTGCGATGGGTTTCAGGCGAGTAGGTTATCATCCCATTACAGGTGGCGTCGGCCTGCCTTGGACAGGCTACGGAACGTGATCGACCAGCGTGTGGACGCCATTGCGGGGATGCTGTGCTCCCATTCATGCCGGGCTTCACGGCTCAGATGATAGATCGAGCGCGGCATCAGAAGTACTGAGCGGCGGTCGAAGCCGGCCGCAGCGTTTCCTGCGGCGCTGCGGCGGCGGCGAAACCGCATGGTCGCCGGCGCGCCCAGGGAAATACCCACGACATGTTCGAAAGCCGGGCGGTCGCGGTGCCAGCCGATGCCTGCGCCGAAGTCGTAGCGGATCAACAAAGCCTGCACGAAGTCAGCCGGCTGCAGGCCTGCGAAGCGGGCGGCGCGCTCGCGTATTGGCGCAAGCCAGTCGGGAATCGGATCGGCAGGGTCGAAACGGGCATGATCGAAATCATAGCGCCAGCCGAAAGACGCAGTCAGCCGCTTGCCGGTCCATCCTTGAAAACGGAACGGTGCCAGATCGACAGACCCGATGGCGGCGATGAGGGCTTGTTCTTCATCGGGCGTGACAATGTCGACGGCCTGGGCCAGGCCGTCGAGCAACGGGCGATCGAAGAGGTCGGGTTGAGCGGAGGCCATTCGATTTCAGCCTATGGGACTTTCATTTATATGGGTTTCCATATTGGCAACTGCAAATGCTGAGACGCCGCGATCGTGTGCTGGGATGGATCGAATCTGCCGGTCGTGCGTTATCGGCACAGGTTCCGGGGAAAGACGATGGTCTCAGCGCACTTAACATCGTCCATTATTATCCGATTTTGCATCGTGGGCTTGGTGCTCTGCTGTCTTGTAGCTTTGATCGTATTGGCGACAACGGAAGCCAGCCTTCGCGATGCATCCTCCAACCGGCAGCTTGAGAACACGGTTACTGCCGACGAGGGCTTGAGCGTGGCGCCCGTCCGCAAAGTGAGAACTGTTCCTATTGATTCCAACGGTCAGCCAATCGCTGAACAACCGGAAAGGTAATGCATCTGCGCCGGCTGGTTGACCGGTAGCGAATGAAGCGATCGCGCGCGGTTCAACTGCAGGCTCGCATCATCGGCAGATCGCTTTCCAATGGAATCTGGAGAAGGCTCGTCATGTCCGGAAACAGACAGTTCGCCCGCGTCAGTACGGCAATCGCGCTATCGTCCATTGCGACATGCCTCGTGCTGACGCCTGTAAATGCCCAGCTCGGCGATAAGCTCCAGGCGCCAGCCGCCACGCCTCCAGCAGCCGTACCGCCCGCTGCCGAACCTCCTGCTACGGTTCCGCCCGCCGCCCCACGACCCACCGCACCACCA
>Ga0180219_1000447_pt1 | contig 33630 bp, 30 predicted proteins | sample eDN3rd30CBELigMG_FD_151338 | JGI IMG/M metagenome (GOLD analysis project Ga0180219, IMG submission 151338) | Enriched Miracle-Growth compost microbial communities from Emeryville, California, USA - eDNA 3rd pass 30_C BE-Lig MG (version 2)... ... | reverse complement strand
GTTCGTCGCGCGGACCGTCTGCGTCAGGCCGTCCGCGCTGAGCGTGAACGTCGTCTCGACGCGCAGCCGCCAGGGGTAGGCCAGCTGCGGCTGGATGACCGCGGCCAGCGTCACCTCGGCCTCGGATTCCGCGACCAGCGCGTAGTCCAGCCACTGCCCGAAGCCGTGCAGCGCGTGCTGACGGGCGGGCTCGGTCAGCGGCAGCTGGAAGTCGCGGCCGCCGAACGAGTACTTCCCGTCGACGACGCGGTTCGGCCACGGCACAAGGGTCAGGCCCCGCGACGACGGGCGCACCTGGTCGGCCGCGAACGGCACCGTCAGGTCGCGGCCGGCGTAGGTGAGGCTGCGCAGCGAGGCGCCGACCGACGCGATCTGCGCCTCATAGTCACCCGCCTTCAGCGTGTACTGCGTGCCGGAGAGGGGGAGGGAGGTCATGCGATCAGAGTCCTTCAGAGTCCTTGTGCGAGTCGGTAGTAGGCCTGGTTCCAGCGCAGCTCGCGCTCAAATCCGCGGACGGTGGTGTCCTCGTCGATGACGAGCAGCTCGGTCTTCGCGATCTCGGCGAAGTCCTGGAACACCTCGAGCCCTACGGCGGTCGTCATCACAGTATGGTGCGCAGCGCCCGCCGTGAGCCAGCACGCGGCGCTCGTCGCGAAATCAGGCGCCGGCTTCCACACCGCGCGACCCACCGGCAGCTTCGGCAGGTCGGGAGCGTCGATGTTCTCCACGACGTTGGCGACCAGGCGGAATCGGTCGCGCATGTCACTCATCGCGACGACCAGCGCCGGGCCAGGGTCGGCGGTGAACACCAGGCGCACCGGGTCGTCCTTGCCGCCGATGCCCAGCGGGTGGATCTCGAGCCGTGCCTTCGTGCTCGTCAGCGACGGCGACACCTCGAGCATGTGCGCGCCGAGGATCTTCTCGTCGCCCGCGACCAGGTCGTAGGTGTAGTCCTCCATGAGGCTCGCGCCGCCCGGCAGGCCGGAGCCCATCACGTTGGCGACACGTACCAGCAGCGCGGTCTTCCAATCTCCCTCGGCGCCGAAGCCATAGCCCTCGGCCATGAGGCGCTGCACGGCCAGACCGGGCAGCTGCTTCAGCGCGCCGAGGTCTTCGAAGTTGGTCGTGAAGGCTCCGAAGCCACCCTCTTCGAGGAACGAGCGCAGCCCGACCTCGATCGCCGCGCCGTCGCGCAGCGACTGGTGGCGCTCGGCGCCGGGCAGCAGTTCGTCGGCGACGTCGTACTCGTCGAGGTAGGTCGCGACGAGGGCGTCGATGTCCTCCGAGGATGCCGCGGCCACGGCATCCGCCAGCTCGTTCACGCCCCACGTGTTCACCTGCACGCCGAACTTCAGTTCGGCCTCGGTTTTGTCGCCCTCGGTGACCGCGACGTAGCGCATGTTGTCGCCGAAGCGGGCGAGCTTGAGGGTGCGGGCTGCCTGCCATCCGGCTGCGGCACGCTGCCAGGTCGCGACCCGGTCGCGCACGGCCGGGTTCGACACGTGTCCGACGACGGTCTTGCGCGACACGCCCAGGCGGCTCTGGATGTAGCCGAATTCGCGATCGCCGTGGGCGGCCTGGTTGAGGTTCATGAAGTCGAAGTCGATGTCGGCCCAGGGCAGCTCGACGTTGGCCTGCGTGTGCAGGTGCAGCAGCGGCTTGCGGAGCGCATCGAGCCCACCGATCCACATCTTGGCCGGGCTGAACGTGTGCATCCAGGCGATGACGCCGATCACGGAGTCATCGCTGTTCGCGTCGAGGGCAAGGCGGCGGATCGACTCGGCGTCCTTCAGGACGGGCTTCCATTCGACCTTCACCGGCAGCCCGGCGAGGCCGGCGACGACCTGCTGGGACTGCTCGGCGACCTGGCGCAGCGTCTCCTCGCCGTAGAGGTTCTGACTGCCGGTGACGAACCAGACGGTGTACGAGTCGAGGGAGGTGTCAAGAGGCATGGGGGTGTCCAATCAGTAGGTCAGAAAAAGGTCAGCGTCATCACAGATGCGCGACGGCCGCCGCCTCGACGGCGAGTCCTGCGCGGTAGCGGTCGAGATAGGCGGCGAAGCCGGCGGCATCGGCCGGGTCGGGGTCGGCGACCGACACCGGTGCACCGGCGAAGACGACCTGATCGAGGTAGTCGGCGAGGTCGGGGCTCTGGCCCGCTGCCTGGGTGAACGCGGCGAGCACCGCGATGCCCCACGCCCCGCCCTCGGAGGCCGTCTCACCCACGGCGACCGGCGCGTGCAGCGCACCGGCGAGGAAGCGCTGCGCCACCCCGGCCGTGCGGAACATGCCGCCGTGGGCATACATCCGGTCGAGCGCCACGCCCTCGTCCTCCAGCGCACGCATGCCGAGGGCCAGCGTGCCGAAGACGCCGTACAGCTGGGCGCGCATGACGTTGGCCAGGTTCAGACGAGAGTCCGGTGTGCGCACGAACAGCGGGCGCCCGGCATCCAGCCCGGCGATCGGTTCGCCGGCGAGGTGGTTGTAGGCGAGCAGACCGCCGGCATCCGCCTCGCCCGCCAGCGCCTCGGTGAACAGGACGTCGAACACGGCGTCGTCGTCGAGGGGTGCGCCGGATGCCGCGGCGAACCGGCCGAACAGTCCGACCCAGGCGGCCAGTTCGCTGGCGCCGTTGTTGCAGTGCACCATGGCAACGGCGTCGCCGACGGGTGTGGTGACGAGGTCGAGCTCGTGGTGCACCTGCTCGAGCGGGCGCTCGAGCACGACCATCGCGAAGATGCTGGTGCCCGCGCTGACGTTACCCGTGCGCGGTGCGACGGCGCCCGTGGCGACCATGCCGGTACCGGCATCGCCCTCGGGCGGGCAGAACGGGATGCCGGGGCGAAGGGCACCCGACGGGTCGAGCAGAGCGGCGCCTTCGGGCGTGAGCGCACCGGCATCCTGGCCCGCCACCAGCACCTCGGGCAGCAGGTCGCGCACGCTGCCCCCCTCCGGTCCCTGAGCGTCCCCCTCCGGCCCCTGAGCCTGTCGAAGGGTCGCCCCCTCCCCCCTCACCAGCGCGTCGTACGCCTCGACCATCGCCTGGTCGTAGTCCCGGGTGGCCGAGTCAATGGGGAACATGCCCGACGCGTCGCCCACGCCGAGCACGTGGCGACCGGTGAGCGCGCGGTGCACATAGCCGGCGAGCGTGGTGATCGAGGCGACGTGAGCCACGTGCGGCTCGGCGTCGATCTCCGCTTGGCGGAGGTGCGCGATCGACCAGCGCAGCGGGATGTTCACACCGAACAGCTCGGACAGCTCCGCCGCCGCCGCGCCCGTGTTGGTGTTGCGCCAGGTGCGGAACGGCACGAGCAGCTCACCGGTCGCATCGAACGCGAGATAGCCATGCATCATGGCCGAGACGCCGACGGCGGCGAACGTGGCGGGTCGCACGCCGTGCCGACGCTCGGCGTCGTCGATCAGGTCGGCGTAGGCAGCCTGCAGGCCGGACCACACGGCATCCATCGAATATGTCCACAACCCGTCGACATACTCGTTCTCCCACGCGTGCGCGCCGATCGCCAGGACGACGGTCGGGTCGTCCGCATCGATCAGGCACGCCTTGATGCGAGTGGATCCCAGCTCGATGCCGAGGGCTGTGCGGCCCTCCCGAAGCTGTTCCTGGATGCGCTGCGCCGCGGAGGCGTCGGGGGTTGTCATCGTCGGTCGTCCGAGCTCTGTCCGTAGACGTTCTGGTAGCGGTTGTAGAGGGCGTCGATGGACTCCTGCGGGATCGGGATCAACTCGCCACCCTGCTTCGCGATGTGCACCGTGCGTGCCACGTCCTCGAGCATGACGGCCGCCTTCACGGCATCCTTCGCACTGGTGCCGATCGTGAACGGCCCGTGGTTGCGCATCAGCACCGCGCGCGAGCGATGGCCGGTCAGGGTCTCCACGATCCCCCGCCCGATCGAGTCGTCGCCGATGATCGCGAACGGGCCGACCGGGATCGGCCCGCCGAACTCATCTGCCATCGCAGTGATCACGCACGGGATCTCCTCGCCGCGCGCCGCCCACGCCACCGCGTAGTCGGAGTGGGTGTGCACCACACCGCCGACATCCGGCATGTTCCGGTACACGTAGGCGTGCGCCGCGGTGTCGGATGACGGCGACCGGTCACTGCCGGGTGTGCCGGGGATCACGTTGCCGTCGAGATCGCAGAGGATCATGTTCTCCGGCGCCAGCTCGTCGTAGGAGACGCCGGACGGCTTGATGACGAACAGGTCCGCACCGGGGACGCGGCCGGACACGTTGCCTCCCGTCCACACGACCAGGCCGTACCGGACCAGTTCCGCATGCAGCCGCGCGACGTCGTCCCGCACCGCGTCGATCGCGTGCTGGAGTTCGGGGGTTGTCATGAGTCTCTCCTCGTTGTGAGCATGCCCCGCAGACGCGGGTGGCCGACGGTGGGCGGGATCCCGCGAAGAGCTGCGGATGCCGGAAGGGCCACAGCCATTGTGCGCGCTAACATTCTGGAGCGCAAGTCCGTTCGGTGGGACAAAAGCCACCGGGACGAGCCGCAGTGCGCGCAGCCCGTCCCGGTGGTGTGCGTCATTGTTTGCGTCGGCTGGTCAACGCACGCTGCAGCAGCACGAAAGCGAGCAGCACCGCGCCCGTGATGATCGTCAGATACTCGGGGTTGATGGTGCCGTCCTTCGTGATGATCAGCCGCAGGGCGGCAATCACGAACACGCCGATGATCGAGCCGAGGACGTACCCGGCACCACCCGTCAACAGCGTGCCGCCGATGACGACCGCGGCGATCGCGTCGAGCTCCCAACCGATGCCGGTCACGTTCTGCGCCTTGCCACCGACCTCGGCGGTGTAGACGACGCCGGCGAGACCGGCGAGTGCGCCGGAGATGATGTAGATCCACACGCGCGTCTTGGCGACCGGCAGACCCATCAGCTGCGCGGAGCTCTCGCTGCCACCGATTCCGTAGACGGTACGCCCCATCCGCGTGCGGTGCATGAAGAAGACCGCGCCCACGACGACGACGATCGCGATGAGCAGTCCGGGAGTGATGGTGAAGTCGTTGACCTTGGGCCCGTCGATGAGCTTCCAGTCCGTCGCCAGCAGCAGTAGCGGCGAGCCCTCCGGTGCGACGACGGGCGTCGTCGACAGGATCGACGCGAGCCCACGTGCGAGGAACATCATCGCGAGCGTCGCGATGAACGGCTGCACATTGAAGTACTGGATCATCACTCCGGCGATCAGGCCGAACAGCGCACCGAACCCGATCATCAGGATGATGGACACCCAGCCGTTCCAGCCGAGGTTCATCAGCATGACGCCGGCGACCGACGAGAACGCGACAACCGCGCCGACCGACAGGTCGATGCCGGCGGAGATGATCACGATCGTCATGCCGACCGCGAGGATGATCGTCGGCGCGAAGCTCACCAGCAGGCTCGAGATCGTGCCCGCGTGGAACACGCGACCGTACGCGATCTCCGCGTAGATGAGCATGCCGAACAGCAGCAGCAGCGCGACGAGCGTCGGCAGCAATGTCTGGCTGCGCTCCCACAGTCGCGACCACAGGCCGCGCGGAGCTTGGTCGACCTCGGGCAGGCCGGGTGCGGGGGGAACGACCTCCGCGAGAGTGCGCGAGCCGCTCATGCCACGGCCTCCTTCGTGACGGGGTTGCCGGTGCCGACTGCGGGCCGCTCCGGACCACTCGGCTTGCGGGCAGAGGGCTTGCGCCCGAATGCCCACGAGCGGATCCGCTCGGATTGCAGCAGCACGAGCGCGATGATGACGAGCGCCTTGAACGCGGGCGTGGCGGCCGAGGGGACACCGAGGAACAGAACGGTCTTGTTGAGCGTGGCGATCAGCAAGGCGCCGACGGTCGATCCGAAGATCGAGAACTTGCCGCCGGCGAGCGACGTCCCGCCGATGACGACCGCCAGGATCGCATCGAGCTCCATCTGGTTGCCGGTGCCCGAGACGCTGACCGTCATCACCTCAGACACGCTGAACAGGCCGCCGACGGCGGCGAGCCCCGCCGACAGCACATAGACGGCGATGAGGATCGGGCGCGGGCGGATGCCGGCGAGTCTGCTGGCATGCGGGTTGATGCCGATCGACTCGATCATGAGACCGAGCGCCGTACGACGCATAAGCAGCGCGATGAGCAGGACGATCACGATCGCCAAGACGAAGCTCGTCGGCAGCCCCAGGATCTGTCCGTTCGCAAGCTGCCGGAACGGCTCATTGGTCGCGTTCGTGTTCTGCCCGCCGGTGATGACGCGGGCGATGCCGCGCCCGGCGAGCATCATCACGAGGGTGCTGATGAACGGCTGCAGTCCGACGACCGCGACGAGCACACCGTTCACAGCGCCGAGGAGCACGGCGAGCAGGATGGCGAGGGCGATCGCGGTGAGCATCGCGCCGACCGAGGTGGGATCCCCGATATTGGAGAGGGTCTCCATCGCGACGGCGCCACCGACGGCCATCATCGAGCCGACCGACAGGTCGATGCCCTCGGTCGCAATGACGAACGTCATGCCCAGCGCGATCAAGATGATCGGTGCCGAGACGCGCAGGATGTCAAGCAGGTTCCCCGTGAGCAGCCCGGTGGTCGGGTTGACGCCGATCGCGAGATACGCGGGATCCTTCAGCGTGTTGACCAGCAGCAGCAGGAAGATCCCGACGATCCCCCAGAACCACGGTGTGCGCAGGGCGGTCTTGAGTCGCTTCACGACCCACTCCCTTCTGTTCCAGCGAGGGCGCCGCCCTCGTGAGCGAGAACCTCGCTGGCCTCTTCTTCGGATTCGGCGGCGATGATCGACACGATGCTCTCGGCCGTCACCTCCGCGCCGTTGATGACTTCGCCGACCTTGTTGTGGTCCTTGATGATGACGATCCGCTCCGAGAGACGCACGACCTCCTCGAGCTCGGACGAGATGAACACGACGCCCATGCCGCCTTCGGCGAGTTCGGCGACCGTCTCTTGGATGTCGGCCTTCGCGCCCACGTCGATGCCGCGGGTGGGCTCATCGAGCAGCAACAGGTCGGGGTTCGTCGCCAGCCAGCGACCAAGCAGAACCTTCTGCTGATTGCCGCCGGAGAGCAGCCGGATCGGTCGATCGGGGTCATTGGGGCGCACGCTGAACCGCTCCATGTACGTGGTGACCAGCGCGTCGATCTCTTTCGCGGGCACCCGCCGCAGCCAGCCGCGGCGGGCCTGCACGGCAAGCATGATGTTCTCCCGCACACTCAGGTCTCCGACGATGCCGTCATCACGGCGGCTCTCGGTCGAGTAGGCGATGCCGTGCTCGAGCCCGGCGACCGGGGAGTTCAGCGAGACCTTCTTGCCCTTGACGCGGGTCGTGCCGGTGTCGGCTCGGTCGGCGCCGGCGATCAGACGCGCCAACTCCGTGCGGCCGGCGCCGAGGAGGCCGGCGAAGCCGACGACCTCACCGGCGTGGATCTCGACGTCGGTCGGTTCGATGGCGCCCTTGCGGCCGAGCCCCTCGGCGGCGAACACGGGCGTTGCGGAGCGGTCGCGTGCCTCGGTCTGCCGGTTGGAGCCCAGCGCACGGAGTGACTCGAAGTCCTTACCGATCATGGTGGAGATCAGCTTGGCACGGTCGAGGTCTCGCGTGAGGTACTCCCCGACGAACTGTCCGTTGCGCAGCACCGTGATGCGGTCGCTGATCGCGAAGACCTGGTCGAGGAAGTGCGAGACGAAGAGGATCGCGACGCCCTGGTCGCGCAGCCGCCGGATGACGGTGAACAGGACCTCGACCTCGTTGGCGTCGAGGCTGGAGGTCGGCTCGTCGAGGATGAGCACCTTCGAGTCGGTGACCATCGCGCGGCTGATGGCGACGAGCTGCTGCATCGCGATCGAGATCGATGACAACGGCGCGCGTGGGTCGAGGTCGCCCAGGCCCATGCGTCCGAGCGCTTCCGCGGCCAGTTCGTGGGTCCTGCGCCAGTTGATTCCAGCCCACCCGTGCACCTCGTGACCGAGCATGACGTTCTCACCGATGGTGAGGTTCGTGCACAGATTGACCTCCTGGTACACGGTGGAGATTCCGGCCGCCTGCGCCGACGCCGTCCCGGAGAAGTTGCGGACCTGGCCGCCGACGACGATCTCGCCGGAGTCGATCCGGTAGACGCCGGTGAGTGCCTTGATGAGCGTCGACTTACCGGCGCCGTTCTCACCCATGAGGGTGTGGACCTCGCCGGGGAGCAGCCGGAAGCTCACGTCGTCGAGCGCCTTGACTCCGGGGAACGTGATCGAGGCGTTCTTGACCTCGACGATCGCGGTGGGTTCCATGTTCGGTCTCCTTGCTGCATTCGAGCGCGTCGAGCGAGAGCGAGCAAGAGCGGGGGCCACTGTGTCGGTGGCCCCCGCTCACCGTACTCCCGTCACTCGACGCTGGGGAGGGTCAGAAGCCCTTGCCTGCGGCGATCGCGGCGTCGGCTGCCTCCGGCGAGTCGAACGTCTCGCCCGACACGATGATGACCTTGTCCAGGGAACCGCCGTCGAGCGCCGTGTTGACGGCGTCGATCGCGATGTCGCCGAAGAACGGGTTGTACTGAGCCACGAAGCTCAGGTCACCGGCGGACAGCGCCTCCAGGGCGCCCTGCGTTCCATCGATCGTCGCGATCTTGACGTCGGTGCCCGGCGTCAGCCCGGCATCCTTCACCGCCTGCGCCGCACCGATTCCCATCTCATCGTTCTGCGCGAAGATGAACTGGATGTCGTTGTTGTTGGCCTTCAGTACCGTCTCGGTGACCGACTTGCCCTCGTCCGCGCTCCAGTTCGCGGTCTGCGCGCCGACCTTGTTCCAGCCCGATGCGCCGGAGATGGCGTCCTCGAAGCCCTCGTTTCGCTCGTTGACGACCGACAGGCCCGGAACACCCTCGAGGACGTAGTAGTTCGCGCCCTCAGGGAACGTCTCCAGCGCCCAGTTGCCGACCTCGGCGGCGACGGTCACGTTATCCGGCGCGATGCGCGTCGCGTACAGGTCGTCGCTGGCGTCGACACCGCGATCGAGCAGGATGACCGGGATCTCCGCCTCCTGAGCCAGCTCGAGCGAGTCTTCCCAACCCGAAGCCTCGGTCGCAGTCAGCAGGATCGCGTCGACTTCGTCGTTGACGAAGGTCGCGAACGCATCGAGCTGCGACTTCTGGTCGGTCGGCGACGCCGCGGGCGCGTACTTCAGGTCGAAGCCGGCGTCCTCGGTGAACGCGTCCTTGATGGCCTGCTCGTGAGCGTCGCGCCAGCCGCCCTCCGGACCGACGGCCACGTAGCCGATGGTGATGACGTCGCCGCCGCTCGAGCCGTTGTCGGCGTCGCCCGGGTCACTGCTGCCTGAGCAGCCGGCGAGGCCGAGTGTGAGAGCGCCGACCGCGGCGATGCCGATGAGACCGAACGTGCGCTTGGTGAGGGTCATACCCATCTCCTCCTTGAGATCAACCCCGGACCCACTGCGGTCCAGGGCGTGTCCAGATGGACACTCGATTGGTGCTGCGACTGCGATGTTAGTGCTCACATTTGCTGAACACAACGAAATCCACCAAGAAATGTGAGCGCTCACGGTTTTGTGATCGGTTCGTTATCGCTTGTGTGCGGTCCGCCTCCGGGCATGATGGTCAGCATGGATCCACCCCCGCGCGATCGCGTCGACCATCAGGTCGTCGAGGTCCGCGGTGCAACGGTGCGGCTGGGTGCCGAGACCGTGCTCGACGACGTGGACCTTCATCTGTACGCCGGCGAGGTGCACTGCCTGATGGGCGAGAACGGCGCCGGCAAATCCACGCTCATCAAGGCGCTCACCGGTGCACTCCCCCTTGACGCCGGCGAGGTGCGCATCGACGGGAAGCGGGTGCGGTTCACCACCCCGGCGGCGGCGCTCGCCGCCGGGGTGAGCGCGGTCTATCAGGAGATCGCCCTGCTGCCGAACCTCACCGTCGCGGAGAACATCTGCCTCGGTCGAGAGCCGCGCCGCCGAGGCCTCATCGACTGGAACGCGATGTACCGACGTGCGGGAGCGCTGCTGGCCAGCCTTGGCCTGCACATCGATCCGCGCTCACGGTTGTCGACGCACTCCCTCGCTGTGCAGCAGCTGGTCGCGATCGCTCGCGCGATCTCGATCGACCTCAAAGTCCTGGTTCTGGACGAGCCGACCTCGAGCCTCGACTTCGACGAGGTCGCCGAGCTCTTCCGCGTCATGCGCAAGCTGACGAGCCGGGGCGTGGCGATCCTGTTCATCTCGCACTTCCTCGACCAGGTCTACGAGATCTGCGACCGCATCACCGTGCTGCGCGGCGGTCGTCTCATCGGCGAGTACCTGCCCACCGAACTGCTGCGCGTGGGGCTCGTGGAGAAGATGCTCGGCCGGTCTGGTGCAGAACTCTCTACTCTCGATCGCTCCGACGCGGACACCGCCCCCGAACCGACTGGCGCACTGCTGGAGGCCACCGGGCTCACCGTCGGCAACGGCATCGTCGACGCGGATGTGCGTCTGTACTCCGGGGAGGTGCTGGGCGTGGCGGGGCTCCTCGGTTCGGGGCGCTCGGAGCTCGCCCGTGCGATCACCGGAATCGACCGTGCGGATGCCGGTGTGGTGCGCGTCGACGGCGAACACGCTCGGCTGGACGAGCCGCGGCGGGCGATCCGACGCGGCCTCGTCTACTCCTCGGAGAACCGGCGCACCGAGGGGATCATCGGTGGTCTGAGCGTGCAGGAGAACATCGCGCTCGCGCTGCAGGCCGATCGTGGCGTCCTCCGCCGGCTGAGCAAGGCGCGACGACGTGAGCTGGCGGTGAGCTGGATCGAGGCACTCGACATCCGGCCCGCAGATCCAGACGCGCCGGCCGCGCAGCTCTCCGGCGGCAATCAGCAGAAGGTGCTGCTGGCACGGCTCCTCGCCCTTTCGCCGCGTGTGATTGTCCTGGATGAGCCGACCCGCGGCATCGACGTCGCGTCGAAGGTCGAGATCCAGCGCCTTGTCGGCGAGCTCGCCGACAACGGCTTGTCCGTGGTATTCATCTCCGCCGAACTCGAAGAGGTGTTGCGCGTGTCGAATCGGATCGCGGTGTTGCGATCGGGTCGGCTGGTGGACACCGTCGCCGCCGATGAGCTCACGTTCGACTCGCTGCTGGCGTTGGTCGCCCAGCCAGAGGACGTGTCGTGAGCGAGGAGCGAGGAGCGAAGTCGGCGAACATCTTCGACGTCGCACGCCTCGCGGGAGTGTCCCACCAGACGGTCTCGCGGGTGGTGAACAACCTGCCCAACGTACGCCCCGCGACACGCGCGCGCGTCGAGCAGGCGATCGCCCAGCTGCGCTACAGCCCGTCACCCGCTGCCCGGGCGCTCGTCACCCGACGCACCCGCACGATCGGGCTGGTCACGCCCGGCACTGCCGATTTCGGTCCCACCTCGATTGCGATGCACTTCAACCTCGCGGCACGCGCCGAGCGCTACTCCGTCGATGCCGTGGCCTCTCCCGACCCCGACCCGGCCGCCGTGCGCGCGACGCTGGAGGGGCTGCTTCGCCAGCGCGTCGATGCGATTGTCCTGATCGTCAACGACGTCGAGGTCCTCGAAATCATCCGCGGGCTGGATCTGAGCCTGCCGGTCGTCGCCGCTGCCGCGACGCAGCGCAGACATCCGAACGTGGTGTCGATCGACCAGTACCGCGGCGCACGGGCGGCCGTGCGACACCTCGCCGATCTCGGGCACACCGGCATCCTTCACCTCGCCGGCGCACATCGCAGCCCGGACACTCTCGAGCGGCTGCGCGGGTGGCGCGATGAGCTGTCAGCGTCGGGCCTGCCCGCGGCCGAACCGCACCACGGCGACTGGTCGGCCGCGAGCGGGTACGAGATCGGGTCGACACTCGATCTGAGTGCCGCGTCCGCCGTGTTCGTGGCCAATGACCACATGGGGATCGGGCTGATCTCGGCGCTCCGCGCCCGCGGCCTTCGCGTGCCCGACGACATCAGCGTCGTCGGCTTCGATGACGTGCCCGAGGCGCCGTTCCTGCTGCCATCGCTGACGACGGTGCGACAGGACTTCCGCGCGCTCGGCGAGCTCATGATGCAGAAAACGCTGCTCGCGATCGAGGAGCCCGATCAGCTCACGGAGGACACGCCGATCGCAACGCATCTGATCGTCCGGGGGTCCACGCGCGCGATCTGACGCGTGTCGCCGGTCAGTGCTGCCCGTGCGTGCGGCTGGTCAGCGCGGAGCGCCGCGACGGGGCCGTGCGGTGGATGCGCGCACCACGAGAGCGGGCTCGATCATGTCGTGGTGGACGTCTTCGTCGCCCTCGATCGCGGCGACGATCTGCTGCAGGACGAGTTCACCCAGAGCATCGAAGTCCTGTCGCACCGTCGTCAGCGGGGGGAGGAAATGACGCGACTCGGGAAGGTCGTCGAAGCCGACGACGCTGATGTCATCGGGCACGCGGATGCCTCGTTCGGCCAGACCGTGAACAAGGCCGAGCGCCATCTGGTCGTTTGCGGCGAAGACGGCCGTCACGTCACCTCCGTCGGGGGACGTGGCGAAGGCACGCTCGAAGTCGCGGCCGAGGTCATAGCCGCAGTCGGCGGTCCAGTCGCCTGCGACGGACGGCGGAGCCGACAGCCCGGCGAGCGCCAACGCGTCCCGCCAACCGCCTTCGCGCTCGCGGGCGTCGTACCAGTCCAGTGGCCCGGCAAGATGCGCGATGACGCGGTGCCCCAGTTCGATGAGATGCATGACCGCGAGGGTCGCTCCCGCGCGCTGATCGACGGCGACGGTGTGCCACACGGGATCTTCCTCCGCCTTGATGACGATCGTGGGCAAGCCGGTGCGCTGCTGGCGCAGGATGTCGAGCGACGAGGCACGCGGCGCGATCACGCACAGCGCGTCGACGCCCTGGGTGACCAATTCCATGACGCCGTCGTCGATCTGCGCGTCCTTCTCGTCCGAGATGGAGAAGGCGCTCACGGAGTATCCGACCCTGCGCGCCGCGCCCTCCAGCGCCCGCAACGTGCTGTTCGGTCCGTACTGCACCGGGCTGTCGACAAGCGCACCGATACGCATCGCCTTGCGCGTGGCCAGCGCACGAGCGATCGAGCTGCGCGTGTAGTTCATCTCCTCGATGGCCTTGAGAACACGCGCGCGAGTGGACTCGCGGATGTTCGGGTGCCCATTGAGCACTCGCGACACGGTCATGTGCGACACTCCGGCGTGCTTCGCGACGTCGTAGATGCTGGGGCGCTGCCAGCCTCGCGGCGCCTGTCCGGACATGGTCCTCACCTCATTCGAAGCTGCTCATCGCATCCCGAAGGACCGGAGTCACGCTGGCCCTCACGACCAGACGCAGGTCGTCGATACTCCCCAGGTTAGCGCTACCGCGCGGTGTCGCCGTCCGGCCCGGGCCGCGCGCCGTTCCGCCCGCCCTACGTGCCGTCCGGGTTGGTGGCCGCGCCGTCGAGCCACAGCATGGCCGAGGTGTCGGCGTGGGTTCCTCCGCTGCCGACGTGCTTCTCGCTGATCTGCGGACCCTTCGTGATCACGTGCACCATGGCCATCGCATGTCCGCGGCCGAGGCCGTAGTCCTCGGCGAGCCACTGCACGATCGGCGTCGCCTTCGTCGTCTCGTCGAACCCCTTCTCGTGGGCGAGGTCGATGAGCTGGCGCGGCGTCAGCCCGGTCTTGCGCTCGACAGCGTCGAGGTAGGCCTGAAACGACACGGTGTCTCCTATGCGGTGGGAATGGTCTCGAGCTCGTGTAGGGATGCCACCGCGTCATCGACGGCGATGATCCGGTTGCCCCGGTCGACGTGCACGACGATCGGCTCGTATGTCTCCAGGTCTTCGCGCGAGTAGTCGGCGTACGAGATCACGATGATCGTGTCGCCGGAATGGACCAGTCGCGCCGCAGCACCGTTGACCTGGATGATGCCGCTGCCGCGCTCCCCCGCGATGGTGTACGTCTCGAAGCGGGCGCCGTTGTCGACATCGACGACGTGCACCTGCTCGTGCACCAGGATGTCGGCAGCCTCGAGCAGGTCGGGGTCGACGGTGATCGAGCCGACGTAGTTGAGATCACTGCCGGTGATGGTGGCACGGTGGATCTTCGACTTGAGCATGGTGCGGTGCAACGTGGTCTCCTCCGGAGGCATCGTCGAGGGATGTCGAGGGATGCCGGTCAGTCGCGCAGCAGCACCTTCAGCGCCGCGCGGTCGTCCATAAGACGGTACCCTTCGGCGGCCGACTCCAGCGGCAGAGCGACATCGAAGACGGCGCCCGGGTCGACCGAGCCGTCGAGCACGCCCGGCAGCAGCCGGTCGATGTAGGCGCGCACGGGGGCGACGCCGCCGGTGATCGTGACGTTGCGCGCGAACTGCGCGCGGCCGATCGGCCCCTCGGAGTACTGCGGCACGCCGACGCGGCTCACCCGGCCGCCGGGGCGGACGACGGCGAGCGCCTGCTCGTACGCGGGAAGGTGCCCGACGGCGTCGATCACGACGTGCGCGCCGTCCCCGCCGGTCAGTTCGAGCACCGCGAACACGCCCTCGTCGCCACGCGCGGCGACGACGTCGGTCGCACCGTAGCGGCGGCCCAGGTCGGTGCGCGCCTCGTGCCGCCCCATCAGGATGATCCGCTCAGCGCCCAGCTGGCGGGCCGACAGCACGGCGAGCAGGCCGACAGCGCCGTCACCGACGACCACGACGGTGGCGCCCGGTCGTGCGCCGCCGGTCGCCGCGGCGTGCCAGCCGGTGCCGTAGACGTCGCTCAGGGTGAGCAGTCCCGGCATCCGCTCATCATCCTCTGCGACGTCGACGCGGTGGAGCGTTCCGTCCGCCAGCGGCGCACGGCGATACTGCGCCTGCGCGCCGCCGGTGCGCTGGGTTCCGCCCATGCCGCCGACGCGGCACGAGGTCTGCAGACCTTCGCGGCAGAAATCGCACACGCCGCACGACCACACGAACGGCACGATCACGACGTCGCCCGGCTTGACCGTGGCGACATCGGCGCCGACCTCCTCGACGACGCCGATCATCTCGTGACCCATCGCGCGGCCCTGGCCGCCGGAGGGCATCGAGTGATACGGGTGCAGGTCGCTGCCACAGACACAGGAGACCACCGTGCGCAGGATCGCGTCGGTGGGCTGCTCGATCCGCGGGTCGGGCACGTCGATGACCCGGACATCGCCGGGCCCGTACATGTACGTGGCACGCATGGCACCAGTCTGCCGTGTCGCGCCATCGCCGAGAACGCCTCTCCGTGCCGAGCCTGCCCTTCGTGGCCCCGCATCTGGGGCTGGTCTCGGCATCAACAGGCGGTCTCGGCACACCGGGTACGCGGAGCGCGCCGCGCCGTGGCGCCTAAGGTGTCGCGCCGGTGGCGACCGGCCGGTCAGGCAGGTTGGACCACTGACTCCACGAGCCCGGGTACAGGGCAGCGTCGAACCCGGCGACGCGCAGCGCGAGGATCTCCTGCGCCGCGCTGACGCCCGATCCGCAGTACACGCCCACCGGCGCATCGCCCACGCCGAGCGCGGTGAAGCGATCACGCAGCTCCGCCGCGTCGCGCAGCCGGCCGTCGGGGCCGACGTTCTCGGTCGTCGGGGCGCTGAGCGCACCCGGGATGTGTCCGGCACGCGGGTCGATCGGCTCGGTCTCGCCGCGGTAGCGGTCGCCGCCGCGCGCGTCGAGCAGCACGCCGTCGCCGCTCGCGGCGAGGGCCGCTGCCTCGTCGATCGTCAACTGCGGCAGCTGTCCGGGGTTCAGCGTCACAGACCCGGCGGCCGGGACGACGTCCTCTGTGTCGAGCGCGAGCCCGGCATCCCGCCACGCCCGCAGTCCACCGTCGAGCACGCGCGCGTCGATGCCGGCATCCGTCAACATCCACCACGCGCGCGCACTACCGAACCCGAGCCAGTCGTCGTACACGACGACCGTGTCGCCGTCCTCAATGCCCCACCGCCGGGCGGACTCCTGGAACGCCGCGGCGCTCGGCAGCGGGTGCCGCCCGTCGGTCGGCTCGCCGTGTGCGGCGAGCTCGTGATCGAGGTCCACGTACACGGCACCGGGGATGTGCCCCGCGAGGTAGTCGGCCGTGCCGTCCGGCTGGTCGAGCCGCCACCGCACGTCGAGGACGACGGGCGGGGTGGCGCTGCCCAGGAGGCCGTTGAGTTGACCAGGCGTGATCAGCGGGGAGGTCATGCTCCGACGGTACTCGCCGAGCCCCGGCACCGGCGCACTGGCCGGCGCCGGAGCGCCATCACGCGATCGCGGTGCGGCGCGTCAGGTCGGGATGCCGGGGCGGCACCAACCAGTTGATGATCGCGATCGTCAGTGGCAGCGCCACGGCGAGCGCGATGAGCAGCCACCACGGGATGTCGGCGAGGTCCATGGCCCCGGACCACGATGTCTGCGACTGCAGCCAGAACCCGATCGGCGGCAGGATGCCGGCAACCGCTCCCGCGAACGTGCCGAACCCGGCTATCACGAGGCCTTGCCAGAACCCGATCCGTCGGCGCAACCCCGCAGTGCCCCCAACGGCGGACAGAGTCGCATCATCGGGGCGCCGCTCGAACCGTGCCAACCCCAGTGCCACCGCGCTGGCGCCGAGCACCAGCAACGCCACCCCAGCGAGCAGCGGTGCAAGCCATGCCTCGGCCCCGGTCGGTCCGGTCTCGATCCACGCAGAGATCGCGTACTCGTCGGTGGTCATGGTCTCCGTGAGCGACTGGAGTCGCTCGATCTCATCGAGCCCAGGAGTCGTCGGATACGTGCCGATGACCATCTTCGCGACGGTCTGCAGCCCCAGCTCCTCCGCCGTCGTCGGCGCGATCGCGAGGGGGAACGGCTGGTTCGGGGCGTCGACGATGATCGCATCGACCGTCCGCACCCACTGTGGATCCTCGTAGGCAGGCTCCCCCGGCCTCTGCTGATACAGATTGCTCGGCGCGCCGCCGAAGATCCACTGACGCTCCGTCCACGCGCCCAGCACGACCGCACCGTTCGTGACGTAGACGGGGTCGGTCACGAGCGCGGCACCGCCTTCATAGGCAGCCCGCTGATCGGCGTCGAGCGTGACCCCCATGGTCTCCTCGAGGCTGTCGACATCGATGACGCTGATGTTGTTCATCGGGTCGCCCGGTTCCGTGTAGTCGGAGTACCACGTGCCCTCCGGGTCGAGCAGCGCCTTCTCGGGTCGAAGGACCGCCGCCCGAAGCATCTCGGCGGGAATCTCATCCGCAGACCCGGCATAGAACGGATTCTGCCGATACACGACCGCGATCGATGTGACGCCCGTGGTTTCGAATGCTGCGGCGGCCGCCGCAGCCGCCCGGTCGGCGACGTCCTGCGTGAACCGTTCCGGGCCCGGCTCGTAGAGGTTCGCCACTGCCGCACCCAGCGGTGCGTTGTAGGTCCATGCACGCGCGCTCTGACCCGCCGACATGGTTCCGACGCCCACCGCGAACACCCCCACGAAGACGGTGGCGCCGATCGCCGCGAAGGCGGGGACCGTGCGTGCGCCGTTCGCGACGGCGTCCCGCGACGCGATGCGCGCGGCGATGCCCAGGCGAGACAGCCCCCTAGACGCGAGCCACAGCAGCCAGCGCCCCGACAGGATGATCCCGAGCTGCGCGATGATCGGGCCGACGATGATGCCGACGGTCGGCAGCCATCGCAGCGGCGAGTCGTAGGGGATCTGCTCGTTGATGGTGACCGCGGCGGCAGCGACTCCGCACGCGACGGTGATCGCGACACCCACGATGATCAGCACCGATCCCCACACCGGGCGGGACGCGGTCACCTTCTGGGGGCGACGCGCACCGCGCAGAGCACTGATCGTGTCGGACCGGGCAACCCCGCGCGCCGGCACGAGCGCGGAGAGAGTTCCGACGACGACGGCGAAGACGAGGATGCCGATCAGCCCCGGCCACGGCACGTGGAAGCCCCAGAACATGGTCCCCGAACCGTTGTCGGTCAGCCGGATCACCAGCGCTGCGAGACCCACCCCGGCAACGGTGCCGATCGCCCCGGCGACACCGCCCAACACCGTTCCCTGCAGGCGGACGGTGCGACGCAGGTCTGTGGCATCGGCGCCGACGCTCGCGGCGATCGCGAGGGCGCGCTGCTGTCGGCGCGCGCTGACGGCGAAGGCAGCACCGGCGAGCATGACCACCATGTATCCCGCGGCGACACCTGCCGCAGCGAGCGACCCGGCGAGCACGAGCATCGAGAGCAGCTCGACCGACGACGCGCTGTTGTAGGTGCTGCCGTCGGGCAACACGAAGCCGGGCGGATCGAGGACGACATCGCGCGAGTACGCCACGATGCCCTCAGCGTTGAGCTGCTGCACGTCGCTCCAGTCGAGCGACAGCCCGGGCAGATACCACCGCGGCAGGTCGAACCGGCCGGGGTCGGCGAATGCGATCGCACTCGCGTCCGCGCCGCTGCGCGGCACACCCACGGACGTGAAGGTGCCCGAGATGGTGAATGGTCCGGTGACATTGCTTCCGTCAGCAGACACGGAGGCGGACGTTGCCGCGAGAGTGAGCGTGCCCCCGACCACGGTGTCGAGGCGTTCGAGGACCGCGGGGGTCACGAGCACCTCGCGATCGTTCGACGGCGCGCGCCCCTCGACGAGTTCGAACCGGCCGGCGAAGCCCGGATGCCAGACCTGACCTGCCCACGCCGTCACCGCGGCGATACCGGCAGTCGTCTCGATCTGCACCCGTCCCTCGGAGAGCTCAACCGTCTCAACGCCGGCAGGCAGAGCGGACAGCGGATCGGCAAGGATCTCGCCCTCCGGGATCTCGTACGTCGACGACGTGCCGTACCCGGTCCACCACGGATACTCGGGCACCTGCCAGAAGTCGGAGTCCGGCACTCCCGTCGGCTGCACCCAGGCCTGCATGCTTCCGAGCTCGACGTCCACCTTCTCGATGGACGTCCCGATCATGCTGCTGACGTAGACGGCCGCCCCCGCCATCCCGGCGATCGGCAGCGCGATCAGCGCCATGATCAGCAGGCTCGACACCCAGGTGCGGCGCACCTGGCGGCGGGCCAGGCGGGCTGCGACGCGCCAGCGCGCTGCGCGCGAGGGCTTCGGCCGTGCGGCGGGTGCCGTCGCTGCGGCCTCCGCACCGGCATCCGCATCGGCCCGCTCCATCACGTCGGTCATCGCGAGCCGGCCAACAGCGACTCCGCGCCGACGCGCTGCGACTGGTCGACGATGCGGCCGTCGCGCAGGAAGACGATGCGGTCGGCCCACGCGGCGTGCCGCGCCTCGTGCGTGACGAGGATGCCGGCGGCGCCCTGGTCCACGCGCGTGCGCAGCATCTTCATGACCGCCTCACCCGTCACCGAATCGAGGGCCCCCGTCGGCTCGTCGGCGAGGATGAGGCGGCGCCCTCCGACGACAGCGCGCGCGATCGCGACGCGCTGCTGCTGGCCGCCGGAGAGATCGTCGGGGTAGGCGTCGAACTTGGCGTCGAGGCCCACCGACGAAAGGGCATCCCGACCCGCACGGCGCGCCACCCGGGCTCGGAAGCCGTCGAGCTCCAGCGGAAGCGTCACGTTCTCGAGGGCCGTGAGGGTCGGGATGAGATTGAAGTCCTGGAAGACGAACCCCAGGGAGCGGCGCCGCAGCTGGGCGAGCTCGCGCGGCGTGGCGGTGGACAGGTAGGCACCCTCGACGATGACCTCACCGCTCGTGGGCCGCTGCAGTCCCCCGGCGATCGACAGCAGCGTCGACTTGCCCGAGCCCGATGCGCCCATGATGGCGACCAGCTCTCCCTGGGCGACCGAGAGGTCGACCCCTGACAGAGCCGAGACCGACGTTGCGCCCTCGCCGTATTGCTGCGTGACGCCGACGAGTTGCAGGACGGCGGTCATCGCGCCACCTCGGACGGGGCACCAGCGGAGCGGGCCGAAACGTCGTCAGCGTCGTCGGTGCGTTTCGTCTCGGGGCTGCGCCCCTCGCTCAACGACCGGGAATCGGGGCTGTGCCCCTCGCCCGACGACCGGTCGAGGGCGGGCCGCCCACGCTTGGGCTTCTCGGTCGACAGCTCCAGCGCCATCGCATGCTGCGGATGCAGCGCCAGCCGCTGCTCGGTGTGATCGAGCCAGCGCACCTCGGCCTCCGCCGTGAAGATCATCGAGTCCACGACGAGCGACCAGGCCAGCTCCTCCGGCCCATCCGGGTTGCGGCCGGCGTACTTCGCACGGTTCAGCTCCTGCAGCTGGCGCAGCGACGCGATCCGCTGGGTCTGGATGACGTCGGCGACGTCGACACCGGGCAGCGTCGCGGCGACCGCGAGCTTGATGGCGAGCTCATCGCGCGTGCCCTGGCTGCGCTCGACCGGGGACGCGAGCCAGGCGCGGACCTCGGCGGAACCGGCATCCGTGATCTGCCAGTACACGTGCCCCTGCTCGTCGACCTCGCCCTTCTCGACGAGGCCATCGCGCTCGAGGCGGTCGAGCGTGTTGTAGATCTGACCCACGTTCAGCGGCCACGTCGATCCCGTGCGCCGGTCGAACTCCGTCCGCAGCTGGTAGCCGTAGCACGGCCCCTGATCGAGGATCGCCAGCAGGCTCTGTCGCACCGACATCCGCTTCTCCGTTCGCCATGCATACCGGGTATGTGGTTTTCGAGTATATGCATACTGAGTATCTTCGGGCGATGCCGGGCGGCGTGTCGGGTCGTAGCCTGGGTGCATGGCCGCCGATCGAGAGGATGCCGGCAGGCACCACGACGCGAAACTCGAGGCCGCCCGCTACCGGGCCGCCGAGGCCGTGCGCGCGGCCGGATACGATCCGGGCGAGGCGCAGGATGCGGACACACGGCACTCCGAAGCGCCCACGGCGCACCAGCGCGCTCTCTACGTGGAGACGGTGATCCAGCAGGCGATGCGCCGCGGCGACTTCGACGACCTGCCCGGGTACGGCAAGCCCATCGAAGGACTCGGACCCGGCACCGACCCGGACTGGTGGATCCGACGCAAGATCCAGACCGAGCAGCTCACCGGACTGGGGCCGCCGGCGCTGATGCTGCGCACTGAGCACGCGGAGTTCAACCAGCGCGTGGACGGCCTGAATCGCGAACAGGATGTCCGGGAGTACGTCGAGGACTTCAACCGCCGCGTGATCGAAGCCCGACGCCAGCTGCTCGGCGGCCCGCCGGTCGTCACGCCGACGCACGACGTCGAGACGGAAGTCGCGGCGTGGTGGGAGCGGCGTCGGTCGCGGGAAGCGGCGGCGGCATCGGGGTCGGGGTCTGTGCCGGCTTCGCCGCCGCGGGGCGGGTGGAGCCGGCGCTGGTTCGGCCGCCGCTGACACGTGGCCGGGCGGCGAGATCATCGGGCCGGTACTACGGAGTGCGTGCCCACTGGCCGCAGCGCCGGCCCGATGATCCGATGCCCGCACCCCTCATCCGGCCGATACGGTCACGCGAGCGCCCCCAGTTAGCAACACCAGCCGGACCAGCGCCCACCCACACGGCCGGCACCCCTCATCCGGCCGATACGGTCACGCGAGCGCCCCCAGCCCGCAACACCAGCCGGACCAGCGCCCACCCACGAGGCGACGGAGCGTCGTCTGCGCGGCGCCGAAGACGGTTTACCCGAGCGCGGCGCGCCAGTCCTCGAGCAGCCGGGCGATCGCGACCGTCTGAGTCCAGGGCACCTCGGGCGCCTGGGTGCGGCCCTCGCGGAGGGCGAGAACGGTCGCATCGCCTTCCGCAGCCATGGGCTGGATCGTCGGCACGTCGATCGGCGACTGTGTGCCGTCCGCGCGGCGGAGCGTCGCCGACGACGTCGACTCCCAGCGCGCGCCCCACACGTTGGGGATCTCGATCTCCCCAGCGGTGCCGCGGATGATCGTGCTGCGCGAGACGTCGGCGGTGATCGCCGTGCGCACGCGCGCCGTGATGCCGCCGATGTCGAATACGGCGGATGCCTGCTCGTCCACGTCTCCGACGACCCCGTCCGCCTCGACGACACGGACCGCATCGGCGCCACCGTCACCCAGCCGGCCTGCCCAGTCGGCGACGCCGACGGCGAGAGAGACCGGGTAGCAGCCCACGTCGAGGATCGCTCCGCCCGCCGTGCTCGGGTCGAACAGGCGCCCGGTGCGCTCGCCCGCCGCGAAGCCGAGGGAGGTCACAACCTCCGTGATCTCGCCGAGCTCGCCGCCGGCGACCAGATCGCGCAGCGCATCGGCGAACGGGCCGAACCGGTACTTGTACGCCTCGACCAGCGGCAGGCCGCGCTCGGCCGCATCGGCGATGAGTGCCTCGGTCTCGGCCACGCTGATGGTCAGCGGCTTCTCGCACAGCACGGCTTTGCCTGCGGCGAGCGCCGCATGCGCGAGCTCGGCGTGGGTGTTGTGCACGGTGCCGATGTAGACGGCATCCACGTCGTCGCGGGCGAGGATCTCGTCGTAGGTGCCCGCGATCGGAGCACCGTGCTCGTCGGCGAACGCGCGGGCGCGCCCCGCGTCGCGCGCACCGACGGCGTGCAGAACGCCCCGTTCGGCCGCACGCAGTCCGGTCAGGAAGTCGACGGCGATGCCGCCGGCCCCCAGCAGCGCCCAGTGGGCCTTGGGCTCCGGAGAGGTCGGGTCGGCGGCGGACGAACTCTGAGGGGCGGCATCGCTCATGGCTCTCACGCTACCGGTGCGGGGCGCGGCCGGAGCAGCGCGTTCCCTGGAGCGGCGCGACGGCGACACCTGAACAACTCCTGCGGTTTCGCATCGTGTCGACGGCGTTGCCCCGGAAAGTCGCGGCCACACGACACCGGCCCACCGGTTCAGCAGGAGTTGCTCAGGTCGGGCGGCCGATCCCACAACGTCCGGCGGACGAGCCGCAGCCCGTCAGGCCTGCGCGCCCCCGAGAATGCCACCCTGGGGACGGATGAGGCCGATGCGGGTCAGCGCCAGGTAGATCTGGCAGCCGAGGCAGAAGCCGAAGGCGGCGTTGAGGAATGCCGCGATGAACGCCGCTGCACCGGCGATCGGCAACGCCCACGGGACGCCGACCACGTGCAGCACGAGGCCGATCGTCACCACGACGAACCCGACAACCTGCGCGAAGCGCGGCGGGCGCGGGTCTTCGAGGTCGGTCGGTGGTGCCAGCCGTGGCCGGACGGCCGTGCGGAACAGCACCGACCACGGCGAGGTCGCCGGTGACGTGAAGCCCCACACGAACAGCAGGGCGACGACGAGAAGAACCAGGAATCCGGCGTCGGCGACGCGCTCGACAAACGTGGTGCCGCTCTGCGTGGCGGAACCGAGCACGGCGAGGAACGTGCCGATCAGCAGCAGCGCACTCGTGATAGCGGCCGCGAATCTGGGGCCGCGCGGATCGATGCCGGCGGGACGCCCGGCGGTGTTCGGGTGGGATGCCATGCCGGAACGATAAGTCAGCGACGCACGCGCCGCCCGCGCCGCGTCATACAGCGACACGCGTACGTGCGCGGAGACCCGCCCGACGCCCTGGCCTCGCAGCCCGCCCGCTCGCCCGCGCGCCCACCTCGCCCACTCGCCCACTCCCGCGCGCCCACCGCGCCCGCGTGCCCGTTCCCCAGCCCCAGCCGCCCCTCGCGCAGCCACCCCCGGCCGCAACTGGCCCCCACCGACCACCTACAGCGTCAGAATGACCTCGGCCGGTGTGCCGCCTGTCGCGATCGCCCGTCCCGGGGAGCGGGTCCACTGGCTCCATGCGCCCACGTAGATCCGCGCCGACACGCCCGCGACGGCGAACGCCAGGGCAGAGTGCGCTGAGGCGATCGAGTTGTTGCAGTAGAGCACGACATCTGCGCCGGGCCCGATGCCGCGCGGGCCGCGCCGCCTGGTCACCGCGCGACAGCGGCAGTCCGGCATCCAGCCAAGCTCGGAAACCGCCGTCGAGCACACGCACATCCAGGCCGTGCCCGGTCAGGACCCACCATGCACGCGCCGCGGGGACTCCGTCATTGTCGTCGTACGCGACGACCCGGTCCCCGTCGTTGAGCCCCCACCGCGATGCGGCGACGGCGAGATCGGCGGGGTCCGGGAGCGGGAACCGCCCGAATTCCGGGCGGCCTAGGCGGGAGAGCTCCCGCTCCAGATCGACGTACACCGCGACGGGCAGATGCCCGTGCAGGTACTCCGGACGCCCCTCGGGACGATCCAGCCGCCAGCGCACGTCGAGCAGGCGCACGGGTGCGCCGGCGGCCAGTTCGGCAGCGAGCTCATCCACGCTCACCAGGGGTGACGCGAGAGGTGCGGGAGAGGACATGCCTCCATGCTGAGTGCGCCCCAACCCGTATTTCCCGGGGTTCGACACAGTGCGACACCGAGTTCGTCATACGCGTTCACACGAGGTCACGAAGGAACACATCCCGGCGCCGGCGCCCCGAGACGCGCATAGCGTGGAGGACATGTCGATCCCCCTGTCGCCGGTCTCCGCCGAGCACCCGTCCGTCGCGCACCGCTTCGCCGGTTCGCTCACGCCCGACGAGTTCAAAGCGGTCTTCCGCGGCCACCCGGGTGGCGTCGCGGTCATCACGGCGGATGCCGGGGACGGCCCCGTCGCCCTGACGGCGACGTCGGTCTCCTCGGTGAGCGCCGACCCGCCGCTGCTGATCTTCTCCGTCTCGTCGCAGTCGTCGGCATCCGATGTCCTCTCGCGCGCCGAATCGGTCGTCGTGCACCTGCTCGACGCCCACGACATCGAGGTCGCCAAGCTGGGTGCCACGAGCGGCGTGGATCGCTTCGCCGAGACCCACCGTTGGTCGCGCCTCGTCACCGGGGAGCCCGTCTACCACGATGTGCGCGCGTGGGTGCGCTGCGCCGTCATCGGACGGATGGATGCCGGTGGCTCCACCGTCGTCGCCGCGCATGCACTGCAGGCGCAGGTCGAGCGCGACGTCGAGCCGGGTGACGCCGGCGATGCGCTGGTCTACCACAACCGCGGTTGGCACCGCTTGGGCGAGCACTCGCGCCTCGACGTCTGACCCGCCGCGCGCGGGCGGGCGCTGCCGGCGGATGCTCAGTCGGCGGCGAGCGCAGGGTCGGTGGTGAGCTCCACCGTCGCCCACACCTGGTATTCCAGCGCCTCCAGGCGCGCAGTGATGGCGCGGCGGACGTCGTCCTCCTCGTCCACCGTCCACTCGTGCGCGGCGACCACGAAGTCGACCTCCACGTACAGCCGCTGCCCGAGCTTGGTGGCGCGGATGATCGGCTCGGGGATCACGTGCGCCTCGGTCGCCACGGAGTCGACGCCGGCGCGCACGGCATCCTCGATCTGAGAACGCAACGGCTCGCCGGGCGCGGCCTCCAGCAGTTCGCGGACGCCTTCCCGCACGAGTCCGAGCGCCATCGGCAGCACCATCGCGCAGGCGATGAGCACAAGCACCGGGTCGATGAACGCCGCGACCCCAGCGTCGCCGAGCGCGACGGCGACGCCGCCGCCGATCGCGACGACGAGGCTCAGCAGGGCACCGGCGCGCCACGACACCAGTTCCGCGCGTGCCAGCGGCGAGACGCGCGCCGGGCGAGCGAGGTACAGCGCCACCGCGAGCGAGGCGAGGGCGGTCACGACGCCGTACAGCAGCACGGGGAGCGCGGCCGCGTCGGAGCCGCCGTCGATGATCACCGACACCGCATCGATCGCGCCGTATCCGATGGTGCCCAGCAGCGCGGCGCCCTGGAGCGCGACCGCGAGTGGGGTGGCCGCGTGCATCCCGAACGGGTACTCCCGCGTCGGCGCGGACTGTGCGAGGCGGGATGCCAGCATCGACACGGCCACCAGCACGATCCCGGCCAGCATGTACACGCCGTCGAAGAGCACGACGCGGGCGCCGGTAAACAGTCCCCACACGACAGCGCCGACACCGAGCACTCCGGTCGCCACCATGCTGATGGTCAGCGCTCGCTGTTCCCGCGCCACGAGGTCTTCGCCCACGCCGCCGATCCTATGGGGGCACGGGGTGGTTTCGTGCTGGTGCCGGCCGTGTGTAGGCGCCACCGGCCGTTGAGCGCAGCGCGCAGCGCGAAGCGCGCAGACGAAACGCCAGCACGAAACGGAACGACGAGGCGTTTCGTCTCCGGCGGCTCCGCCGCCTCCGCTCAACGAGCAGGGTCCGCGACCCCGCCGCCGCACGCCCACCGGTCGTTGAGCGGAGCGGTGCGCCCGGTCTTACACACCACGGAACTCGGGCTTGCGCTTGGCCTGGAAGGCGGCGAAGCCCTCGCGGTAGTCGTCCGTGTCGCACAGTGCCGCCTGCGCGGCGTTCTCCGCCGCCATCGACTGCCACAGGCCGAGGCGCTCGTCGCGCAGCTGCGCGACGAGGCGCTTGCTCGCGACGAAAGCGGCAGTCGCACCGGCGGCGGCGCGCGTCGCGGCATCCTGAACCGCAGCGACCACCTCGTCGTCCGGCATCACCTGCGAGAACAGCCCCGCGCGCACCACCTCCTCCCCCGTCATCAGCCGGCCCGTGTAGATGAGGTCGAGCGTGCGGTGCGCGCCGAGCCGCTCGTAGAACAGCGCGTGACCGCCGGAGTCGAGGGTCGCGCCGAGCGCACCGAAGGGCGAGCCGATCTTCGCGGATGCCGAAACGTACACGACATCCGTGGCGATGAGCAGCCCGAGACCGACGCCGAGGCACGCGCCGTGCGCGGCGGCGAAGGTGGGCGCCGGGAACGCGGAGATCTGCCGCAGCAGCGGCGTCACCAGGCCGTCGAGGTACCCCGGCACATCGTCGGTGCGCGGGTCGACCGCGGAGATGTCGCGGCCCGCGCAGAACGCCCGGCCCTCGCCGCGCAGTACGAGGGCGCGGACACCGGCATCCTCCGCCTGCGCATAGGCATCGGCGAGGTCGCGCACCGCCCGCTCGTCGAGCGCGTTGAGCCGATCGCGAGCGTTCAGGGTGACGTGAGCGACGGCGTCGTCGATGCGGAGCTCGATCATCGCGGGTCCTTCCTGGTCAGACGTCGTAGTCGACGGATATCTCGGGGCTTGTCGGGTGCGATTGACAGGTGAGCACGTACCCGGCGGCGAGTTCCTCGGGCTCGAGCGCGTAGTTCTCGGTCATCTGCACGGAGCCGGAGACCAGGCGGGCGCGGCAGGTGCCGCACACCCCACCGGCGCACGCGAACGGAGCGTCGGGCCGGACGCGCAGCGCCGCATCGAGGATCGACTCGTGGGCGTCGACAGGGCTGAGCACCCGCGTGGAGTGCCCGTCCAGCGTGAGGTCGATCGTCGTGACCGGGCCGTCGGGGCGTGACGCCGGCGGTCGCTGCGGAGCGTCGGTGCCGGGTGCGGCCCCTCCGACGTCGCCCGTCGCCCCTGTGGCGCCGGTGGTGACGCTGGTGAACAGCTCGTGCCGGATGCGCTCGCGCGGCACGCCGAACTCCGCGAGGGTGTCGCGGCACAGCTTCACCAGTTCGATCGGACCGCACAGGAACCACTCGTCGATCGTCTCGGGCAGCACGAGCGCGTCGAGGATGCGGCGCAGCCGATCGCCATCGAGCCGTCCGGACAGCAGCGGCGCCGACCGCTGCTCGCGCGAGAGCACGTGGTGCAGTGCGAAGCGGGTCGGGTAGCGGTCCTTGAGGTCGGCGAGGTCTTCGAGGAACATCACGTCGATCGTCGACCGGTTCGTGTAGACGAGGGTGAACGCCGCGGTGTCCGAGCAGGCGAGAACAGTGGATGCCAGTGCCATCACCGGCGTGATGCCCGATCCCGCGGCGATCGCGGCGATGCGGGCGCCGTCGAGCTCGTCGCGTTGCAGGGTGAAGGTGCCCTGCGGGCTCATCACGTCGATCGTGTCCCCGGGGCGCAGCTCGGTCTGCGCCCAGCGGGAGAAGCGGCCGCCGATGTCCCGCTTGATCGCGACGCTGAGCCTCCCGCCGTCCCCGACCCCTGAGCCGGTCGAAGGGCCGCCCGCCGCACCCGCCCACATCGACGGCGCCCGACACAGCGAGTACGACCGTCGAAGCTCCTTTCCGTCGACCGTCGCGCGCAGCGCGACGTACTGCCCCGGCAGATACTCGTACTCGTCGCGCAACTCGTCCGGAACGACGAACGAGACTTCGACGGCATCCGCCGTGAGCGGCCGCACCTCGGCGACGGGCAGAGCGTGGAATCGGGCTCTGCGACGCTCACCGACCGGGCGTTGAGCGAGGGAGCGCAAGGGCCGAGACGAAACGCCCTCAGCCTCCGATCTCGCCGCCCCGCCGCCCATCAGTGCACCTTGAAGTGGTCGAACGGCTCGAGGCACGCACGGCACTCGAACAGCGCCTTGCACGACGTGGATCCGAAGCGCGACACCTCCCGCGTGTCGAGCGATCCGCACCGCGGGCAGCGCACGGCCAGCGCGACCGGGATCGGTCCGACCGCCCTCTGCCCGGTCGGAGGCGCGATGCCGAACTCGCGGAGGCGGCGCTTGCCGGCATCCGTCATCCAATCCGTCGTCCACACCGGCGAGAGCACGACCTCCACCCGGACGTCGGCGAACCCGGCATCCGTCAACGCGAGGATGACGTCGTCGCGGATCGCGTCCATCGCGGGGCATCCGGAGTAGGTCGGTGTGATCGTGACGGTCGCCCGTGCGCCGTCGATGCGCACGTCGCGCAGGACGCCGAGGTCGGCGATCGTCAGGACCGGGATCTCGGGGTCGACGACCGCCCCGGCGATCGCGCGGGCGCGGGTGGTGGGCGACCCTTCGACAAGCTCAGGGACCGGAGCGCGGGTGGCGGGCGACCCTTCGACAGTCTCAGGGACCGGCGGCGAGTCCTCACGGACCGGAGGCGAGTCGGGGAGCAGCGTGTGAATCACCATGTCGCCCCCGGGTGTGCGCGCGCCAGCACCTGCATCTCCGCCAGTAGCGGGCCGAGCGTCGTGAAATGGCGGCCGCGTCGCCCGCCCGCTGCGGAGGGGGCGACATCCGGAACCTCCAGCGTTGCCTCACGGAACACCGCGTCGATCACGGCGTCGAATCTGACTCGCAGCATCGACGGCCGCGCGGCGATGCCCTCGAGCTCCTCGATCAACGCTTCATCGCGGAACAGCTCATCGACGTACGGCCAGACGTCGCCGATCGCACGGATCATCCGCCGCCGCGATTCGTCGGTGCCGCCGGCGAGGCGCAGCGTCCACTGCACAGCGTGGTCGCGGTGATACTCAACCTCCCGCACCGCCTTTGCCGCGATGGCGGCGAGCGTCGCGTCGGACGATGCGTTCAGCGCGGTGTACAGCTCGAACAGGTATCCGGACGCGACAAGCTGTCGCGCGATGGTCTGCGCGAAGTCGCCATTGGGCTGCTCGAACAGCCAGGCACAGCGGAACGCGCTCGCATCACGGAGGTAAGCGAGATCGTCCTCGGTGCGCCCGTCGTAGGCGCCGGCGTATCGGAGCAGCGATCGGGCGTGGCCGAGCAGGTCGAGGGCGATGTTGGCGAGTGCCATATCCTCTTCGAGCTCGGGGGCTCGGGTGATCCATCCCGCCAGTTGCTGCGCCAGGATGAGCGCATCGTCGCCGAGCCACAGCGCGTACTCTGCGATCTCGGCCGTCGCCGGGCGCACGGGGTCGGAGCCGGCGGTAGGAGCGAACCCGATGTACTCGGCGGCGAGCGCCACGTCATCGACGGTGACGGATCCGTGCGTTGCGGGCGTCGTCGGGGGCGTCGGCAGGCTGAATCGCACGTCCGGGACCGGATCGGTGCTCGACGGGAGGCCCGAGCCTGCGTTGGCCACGGGATTCGAGGAAGTCACAGGTGCGGCACCCCCTCGGACGCGGTGTAGTACTTCGGATGCCGGTAGTTCTTGCCCGCCGGCGACTCGAAGAAGGCACCCTTGGAGTCCGGATCGCTCGTGGTGATCGCCTCGGCGGGAACCACCCAGACCGAGGTGCCCTCGCCGCGGCGGGTGTAGAGGTCGCGCGCGTTGCGCAGGGCCATGTCGGCATCCGGCGCGTGGAGCGATCCGGCATGCACGTGCGCCAAGCCGCGGTTCGCCCGGACGAACACCTCCCACAGGGGCCAGGTGTCGCGGTGCTCGCTCGGCGAGCCTGTCGAACCGCCGGGGGTCGTCATCGGGGGTCCTCGGGCGGGTCGGGACGTTTCGTCTCCGCGCTGCGCGCTTCGCTCAACGAGCGGGAGTCCGCGCTGCGCGCTTCGCTCAACGAGCGGGGGTCCGCACTGCGCGCTCCGCTCAACGAGCGGGGGTCCGCACTGCGCGCTTCGCTCGACGAACGGGACGGCGCGCCGGTCCGGGAGGCGGCGTACGCGGCGGCGGCTTCGCGGACCCAGGCGCCCTCCTCGTGCGCTTCGCGACGGCGGCGGAGGCGTTCGGCGTTCATCTGCCCGCGGCCGGCGAGCACCTCGTGGAACTCGTCCCAGTCGATCGGGCTCATCTGCCAGCGGCCCGCCGCGGCATCCCATTCCAGTGCCGGGTCGGGCAGGGTCACGCCCAGGATCTCGGCCTGCGGCACGATCATCCCGATGAAGCGCTGCCGCAGATCGTCGTTGCTGAACCGCTTGATCTTCCACGCCATCGACCGCGCCGAGTTCGGCGACGCGTCGTCGGGCGGGCCGAACATCATGAGCGACGGCCAGTACCAGCGGTCCACGGCATCCTGCGCCATCTCACGCTGCGCCGCCGATCCCCGCATGAGCGTGAGCAGGATCTCGAACCCCTGCCGCTGGTGGAACGACTCCTCCTTGCACACGCGCACCATCGCACGACCGTACGGTCCGTACGAACAGCGGCACAGCGGCACCTGATTGCAGATCGCGGCGCCGTCGACGAGCCAGCCGATCGCGCCCATGTCCGCCCAGGTCGGCGTCGGGTAGTTGAAGATCGAGGAGTACTTCGCCTCGCCGGCGATGAGCTGCCGGGTCATCTCGTCGCGACCGATGCCGAGGGTCTGCGCGGCCGAGTACAGGTACAGTCCGTGCCCGGCCTCGTCCTGCACCTTCGCCATCAGGATCGCCTTGCGCTTCAGGCTCGGCGCCCGGGTGATCCAGTCGCCCTCCGGCTGCATGCCGATGATCTCGGAGTGCGCGTGCTGCGAGATCTGCCGCACGAGCGTGCGGCGGTACGCCTCCGGCATCCAGTCGCGCGGCTCGATGCGCTCGTCGGCGTCGATGAGCGCATCGAAGAAGATCTGCTCGTCGACCTCGGCGGTCTCGCGGATCATGGTCGTCATCATCGACTCCCTTTGCTGAACGTTCGTTCAGTATACCTCTCTGGGCGCCTCAGGCGAGCGCCTCCCGCGTGGTCAGCGAGCGCCCGCGGAACTCGGCCACGACGGCGCCGGACTCGTCGGTCACCGTCACATCGCACACCCCGGCCCGCCCCACGCGCGACCGCATCCGCGCGTCCGCCCGCAGCACCTGTCCCGCCCTGGTCGGCGCGAGGAACTGGATGTCGGCCCCGGCGGCCACGGTCACGTGCTCGTCGTCGTTGCACGCGACGGCGAACGCCGTGTCGGCGAGCGCGAACACGAACCCGCCGTGCGTGAGCTCGAACCCGTTGGTCATGTCCTCGCGCACCGTCATCGTGACGACGGCGTGCCCAGGCTCGTCGGTGACGAGCGTCATGCCGAGGGATGCCGATGCGCGGTCCCGCTGGAGCATCCGCCGCATCACGGCGCCCCCTCGTTCACAACCGGCTCGTTCACAACCGGCTCGTTCACGACCGGCTCCTTCGCGACGAGCGTGAGCACGTCGTAGCTGGCCACGACCTCGTCGCGTTGGTTGTGGATGACGGCATCCCAGCGCACTTCGCCGTACGCGTCGGTCTCTCGCGGCGTGATCTGCTTGGCGGTGAGGCTCACCCGAATCTCGTCGCCCGGCGAGACCGGCGTGACGAAGCGCAGGCCCTCCAGTCCGTAGTTGGCCAGCACCGGGCCCGGCTCGGGGTCGACGAACAGACCGGCGGCGAAGGAGACGAGCAGGTACCCGTGGGCGACTCGCCCGGGGAAGAACGGGTTCGCCGCGGCGGCCTGCTCGTCCATGTGCGCGTAGAAGGTGTCGCCGGTGAAGCGCGCGAACGTCTCGATGTCCTCGAGCGTGACCTCGCGGGATGCCGAGTCCACGCGGTCGCCGAGACGCAGCTCGGCGAGGCTGAGCCTGAAGGGATGCCGGTCGGTGCGCATGCCGGCACCGTCGTGCCAGACGCCGGTGAGCGCGGTGAGGATCTCGGGCGACCCCTGCACGGCGGTGCGCTGCATGTGGTGCCGCACCGCGCGCATGCCGCCGAGCTCCTCGCCGCCGCCGGCCCGTCCCGGACCGCCGTGCACGAGGTGCGGCACCGGCGCTCCGTGCCCGGTCGAGGTGCGCGCATTCTCGCGGCTGAGGAACAGCACCCGGCCGTTGTACGGCCCGATCCGCTGGATCAACGCGGCGGCGGTTCGCGGATCGTGCGTGGCGACAGAGGTGACGAGCGAGCCGCCGCCGAGGTTCACAAGCTCCGCGGCTTCGTCGAGGGTGTCGTACGTCAGGACGCTCGCGACCGGCCCGAAGGCCTCGATCTCGTGGACCGCGGGCGTGCGCGGGTCGTCGAAGCCGAGCAGGATCGGGGCCACGAAGGCGCCGTCGGATGCCGGTCCGGTCGTGCCGTCGGCGCGGCGGACCTGCGGTTCGTCGAGATCGCCGAGGAGGAGGCGCCCTCCGGCATCCATCAGTCTGCGCACCTGCGCGAGGACGTCGTCGCGCTGCGCGCGCGAGACGAGCGGCCCCATGGTGACGCCGTCGGCGCGCGGGTCGCCGATGACGACGCGTTCGGCGATGCGGGCGCGGACGGCCTCGATGAGCGCGCCCGCCGCGCCGGCCGGGACGATCGCGCGGCGGATGGCCGTGCACTTCTGTCCGGTCTTGCTGGTCAGCTCGACGACGAGCTGAGCGATGTACGCGTCGAACTCCGGGGTGCCGGGTTCGGCGTCGGGGGCGAGGACGGACGCGTTGATGGAGTCGGTCTCGCTGGTGAACCGGACACCGTCCGGCACCCGCGCGCGCAGCTTCGCGGCAGTGTCGGCGCTGCCGGTGAATCCGACGAGGTCGCCGAGCCGCAGGTGCTCGAAGAGGTCGGGGACGGCGCCGCTCACCAGCTGCAGCGCGCCGGCGGGCAGCAGTCCCGAATCGGCGAGGATCCGCACCCACGCCTCGGCGAGGTACGCGGTGGGCGTGGCCGGTTTGACCAGCGTGGGGATGCCGGCGAGGAAGGCCGGCGCGAGCTTTTCCAGCGCACCCCAGACCGGGAAGTTGAAGGCGTTGATCTGTACGGCGACGCCGGGCAGACGGGTGTAGACGTGGCGGCCGAGGAACGAGCCGTCCTTCGACAGCGGTTCGACCGGGCCGTCCACGATGACCTGCGCGTTCGGCAGTTCGCGACGCCCCTTCGACGAGTAGGTGAACAGCACGCCGATGCCGCCGTCGACGTCGACCATCGCGTCGCGACGGGTGGCCCCGGCTCGGGCGGACAGATCGTAGAGCTCCGGAGAGCGTTCGGTCAGCGCGAGCGCGAACTGCTTGAGCAGCAGGGCGCGCTGGTGGAACGTGAGGGCGCCGAGGCTGCGCTGCCCGACGGTGCGGGCGTGCTCAAGCGCGCCGGCGAGGTCGAGTCCGTCGGCGCTGACCTCAGCGATCGGCTCGCCCGTGCTGGCATCGCCCACCACCCCCGG
>Ga0180219_1000445_pt1 | contig 33734 bp, 39 predicted proteins | sample eDN3rd30CBELigMG_FD_151338 | JGI IMG/M metagenome (GOLD analysis project Ga0180219, IMG submission 151338) | Enriched Miracle-Growth compost microbial communities from Emeryville, California, USA - eDNA 3rd pass 30_C BE-Lig MG (version 2)... ... | reverse complement strand
GTCAGGATGAAGCCGATAGGGAGTCCCTGATTGTCGCAGCGGGCGTGGACTTTGCTCGTAAAGCCTCCGCGTGATCGACCAAAAGCCTGCGCACAAGCCCCCCTTTTCCGCCCACTGCCGAAACATGGCAAGTTTCCGGTGAAGGATCATCGCGCGCTTGCGCAGCTTCTGGCGATGCTCGGTCAATCGCGATTGGCCAACAATGTGAACCAGCTCGCGAAGGCCGCGAACACGGGCAGCCTTCCTGTCACACCTGAGACAGAGGAAGCGCTGCTCACCGCAGTTCACGAAGTCACGCGAAGTCGTATGCACGGGAGAAGGTGGAAGGCGCATTCGAAGCCCTTCTTCGTTCTGTCACTCCGGCGAAAGAGCTGGTCGAGCTGGCTGCTGCTGCGTTCCGGAATCACTGGAACAAGCAGGCGATGAATGCCGATCAATCGCGCAAGGCGATTGAGAAGGAACTCGCTGAAATCGAGCGCAAGGTGAAACAGTTGCTTGACCGGATCGTCGAGGCTGAAAGCCCGACAGTGATCAGCGCATACGAGAATCGTATCGCGGAATTGGAGAGCACAAAGCTGCTTTTGAAGGACAAAATGGCTCGCGCAGCGCAGCCGAAGCGAGACTTCGACGAAAGCTTTCGAAACGCCTTGGCGTTTCTCGCAAGCCCTTGGAATCTTTGGAAGAATGGTTCGCTTGCGGAGAAGAAGATGGCCCTCCGGCTCACCTTCCCGAAGCATTTGGTCTATGACCCAAAAGGAGCCGTTCGAAACACCGAATTATCCATTCCATTCAAGATGTTATTCGACTTGAACGACCCAAAAATGGAAATGGCGCGCCCGGCAGGATTCGAACCTGCGACCATTCGCTTAGAAGGCGAATGCTCTATCCAACTGAGCTACGGGCGCTTCGCGTCCGTCCCTTAGAGCATTTCGCGATCAAGGCGAACCAAAGTTGCGCATGGGCCCATGACCGCTTGCCAGCGGGACGCGCGGCGATAGAAGGGCTGCATGTCGAGCGCTGCCCTGCAACATGTCGATGCCAGCACGCTGCGCGGGCGGCCGCTGCGCTATTATGACATCGTCATGGCGGCCTTCGTCGCGATCCTGCTGCTCTCCAACGTCATCGGCGCGGCCAAGCTGGCGACGCTCTGGGGCTTCACGTTCGGCGCGGGCATATTGTTCTTCCCGCTCGGCTATGTGATCGGCGACGTGCTGACCGAGGTCTATGGCTATGCGCGGGCGCGGCGCTGCATCTGGGTCGGCTTTGCGGCGTTGTTGTTCATGGCGTTCATGAGCTGGGTGGTGGTCTCGCTGCCGCCGGCCGCGGGCTGGACGGGCCAGCCGGCCTATGATTCGGTGTTCGGACAGGTGCCGCGCATCGTGTTCGCGTCCATCCTGGCCTTCTGGGCGGGAGAACTCACCAACAGCTTCGTGCTCGCCAAGATGAAGATACTGACCGGCGGCAAGCATCTGTGGACGCGCACGATCGGCTCCACCGTGGTGGGGCAGGGCGTGGACAGCCTGATCTTCTATCCGCTCGCCTTTTTCGGCCAGTGGACGACCGACCAGATCTTGCTGGTGATGGTGACGAACTGGGCGCTCAAGGTGAGCTGGGAAGCGGTGCTGACGCCAGTGACCTATGTGTTCGTCAACTGGTTCAAGCGCGGCGAGGGGCTCGACGTCTATGACGAGCGAACGGACTTCACGCCCTTCAAGACCGGGGTCTGAGGGCCGGGCGGAACGCACCGGCAATCTGCGCCTGCACGCTCAGCCATTATCGTCGGCCTCAGCCCGCGAGCGCACTTCGCGCTGGGGCAGGGGGATCTCGATGCCATGCTTGCGCAGCGCATCGTCGATCGCCCAGTTGTAGGTCGCTATCGTGCTGCTCGGGCGCTTCACGGCGGCGAGTGACGGCCAGACCACCAGCTCGAACTGAAGCGCGCTCTCGCCGAAGCCGACGAGCCAGACCTGCGAACGCTCGCGATCGCTCTCGGGCAGGGTGAGGGGCACGGCGCGGGCGGCCTCCAGCACCGCCTCGCGCACGCGCAGCTTATCGGTGCCGAGCGCCACCCGGAAGGGCACATGCATGCGCCGCGTGTGGCGATTGCGCGTCCAGTTGGTGAGCTTGCCGTCGATCAGCAGGGCGTTGGGGATGACCATCGCGGCATTGTCGTTGGTCAGCACGATGGTCGCGCGCGGGCCGATCGCGCGGACCTCCCCCGTCGTGCCGTCGTCCAGCTCGATGAAATCGCCCACTTCCACGCTGCGATCGAACAGCAGCACCAGGCCGCCGACGAAATTGCGCACGATGTCGCGCAGGCCGAGGCCGATGCCCACGCCGAGCGCGCCGGCGAACAGAGAGAGAGCGCTCAGGTCGACCCCGAGGGCGGAGACGGCGACGGCCAGCCCGATCGCCACGATCAGGTAACGGGCGACCTGCCCGCCGATATAGATGGAGTGCGACCGTTCGTCGCCCAGCGACTGCTGCGCGCGCCGGACGAACTTCTTGAGCATCCAGACGGCGACCAGCACCACGCCGAAGATCAGCGCCGCCGAGAGCAGCGCCCCGAGCGTCAGGCCCGCGCCGCCGATTTGCGCGATGGGACGCGACAGGAAGGCATCGGCATTGTTCATGATCTGCAGGTCTCCCGGCGAGGGGCCGCCACCCTATTGCCCATGCCCGGCCTGTCAAACCGCGCGGGCGCGGCCTGTCGCGCGACGAAGGGATTGCGTCGCGCGGCAGGCCGTAAGGTCAGGACAACCGGTCGAACGCCGCTTCCAGACGGGCCAGGCTGGCGGGCACGTCCCGCAGCTTGTCGAGCCCGAACAGGCCGATGCGGAAGCTGCGATAATCCGGCCCTTCATCGACCATCAGCGGCACGCCCGAGGCGATCTGCAGGCCGAGCGCGGCGAACTTCCGGCCGGTCTGGACCTCGGGATCGTCCGTATAGCAGACCACGACGCCCGGCGCGCCGAACCCCTCGGCGGCGACGGACTTGATCCCGCGCGCGGCGAGCATGGCGCGCACGGCATTGCCTTGCTCCCACTGGGCGGCGCGCAGGGCCTCGAAGCCGATCGCCTCGCTCTCCACCATGGCATTGCGCAGCGCACGCAGCGCATCGGTGGGCATGGTGGCGTGATAGGCGTGGCCGCCGGCCAGATAGGCCTCCATGATGGTCAGCCATTTGCCCAGATCGATGGCGAAGCTGGTCGTCCGGTTCGCACGGCAACGCTCCAGCGCGGCGGCGTTCATCATCACCAGCCCGGCGCTGGGCGGCGCGGACCAGCCCTTCTGCGGGGCGGAGATGAGGATGTCGACGCCGCTCGCCGCCATGTCCACCCAGATGCAGCCCGAGGCGATGCAATCCAGCACGAACAGGCCGCCGACCTCATGCATGGCATCGGCGATGGCGCGGATATAATCGTTCGGCAGGATCATGCCCGATGCGGTCTCGACATGCGGGGCGAACAGCATGGCCGGGCGTTCGGCGCGGATACGGGCGACCACCTCCCCGATCGGCGGCGGCGCGAAGGGCGCCTGCGGGCCTTCGCCCACGCGCTGCGCCTTGAGCACGATCTCCTCGGCGGGAATGGCGCCGGCCTCGAAAATCTGCGTCCAGCGATAGGAGAAGAAACCGGTGCGGATGACCATCACCCTGGCGCCGGTCGCGAACTGGCGCGCCACCGCTTCCATCGCATAGGTGCCGCCACCCGGCACGACCACGGCGCGCTCGGCGCCATAGGTGGCGCACAAAGTCGCGTGGATATCCCGCATCACCTGCTGGAAGGCCAGGCTCATATGGTTGAGCGACCGATCGGTGAAGACCACCGAATATTCGAGAAGACCATCGGGATCGATATCATTGCGCAGTGCCGGCATTTTCTTCTCTACCTCCTTCTGTCCCCGCCCGATTTCATGAATGGTGGGGGTAGTCAAACATTAGCTGTGAAATGGGCTGGACCACGCGGACCGCGCGACCTTGCCGGTCCGCCGGCCGCCATGCTAGCTGTCGTCCACGGGTGGGGGGCCTCAAGCCATGCGGATGATTCAGATTTCGAGCGGTATTGTCGGCGCCGTCTTGCTGGCCATGGCCGGCTTCGTGCCGAACGCGATGGCAGGCTGCATCACCGATGCGGAGCTGGACGCGGCGGTTGGCGATCAGGTGCGGGCGGGCGCCTTCACGGTGAACACCGCCAGCCTCGGGGACCGGCCGCTCTGCTCCGGCCTGACGATGGCGCAGGCAATCCAGCGCCTGAGCGCGGCCGGACGAGGCGAGGACGACAGCCGCCCGCGTGGATCATCGTCCGAGCGACCGGTCGCGACCGGCGGCGGCGCGCGTGATGACGGGCGCTCGACGGGGCTCGAGCCTTATATCGGCCGGCTCAACAGCGAGCGGATCGGCGGCTATCGCTTCGCCGAGCATCCGGTCGTGCTGGAAGGGCTGGCCGGCGCGGGTGTGTCGGCCGACATGCGGCTGGAGCTGGATGATTATGAGGTGACGAACCCCATCGCGCGGCAAGGCGAGGTGATCGTCGACCAGGGCTGCATACCGCACAATTGCAGCGACCAGCATTACAAGATCTTCGTCAATATGCGGACGGGTGCGACGGCCTTTTGCCAGTTCGATGCCAATGCCGGGCCCTCTGCGCGCTGGTGGATCGCCGGGCGGCGCGCGCCGGTCACGGGCGGCGGCGAATGCGGCGAGAGCGTGCAGGCCGCGCCGGCTGCGGTCCGCGCCCTGCTGGCCGGTGGCGCCGATGCGGCGAGCGCCGGGCAGGCGATGCCGGACGTCACGGCGGCGCTGCGGTTCGAGGAGGCGAATGCCTGCTACAGCCCCGCGCTGACCGCGCTCACCGGGGCCATGACCGAGCAGGCCAGCGTGTCGCTCGGCGCGGCGCGCAATATTCCGGTCACGCGATCCGGCCCGGACGCGGAAGGCTGGCATACCGCCCGGGCGCCGCTCTCGGCCCGCTGGAACGGCCTGACGATCACCATGATCGAATATCATTTCTTCCCGGAAAGCGATGGCGAGACCAGCACGCTGGTCTTCCGGGATACGCCCGCGGCGGTCGGCGCCGTGCTCGCCCGGCTGGGCTTTCGCGTGCGCAGGGATGGCGACCAGTATGAAACGGAAGAGGGCCTGCCGACCTTCGTGCATCTCTATGGCATGGAAGGCGAGACGCGGCTCGACTGTTCCCATTGAACGGGGCGGGCAGGTTCTCGCCCGCTCCACGGCAATGCCTCAGTCGCCCAGCACGAAGCGCGCGCCGGCCTCGGCATGGATCAGCGCGCTGTCATAGATGGGCAGGACATTGGCGTTGATGTCGACGACCAGTTCCAGCTCCGTGCAGGCCAGCACGACCGCCTGCACATCCTCCTTGGCGATGTCGGTCAGCTCGGACTTCATGTAGCGCTCGGCCTCGCGCGTCACCTTGCCGACGCCCAGCTCGTCATAGACCATGCGATCGATCCGGCCGGCCAGCTCGGCATCGGCCGGGAGCAGCGAGACGCCGCCGGCCTGCACGAGCTGCTGGCGATAATCGCGGTCCATCATGACATTGCTGGTGCCGACGAGCGCGGCCTTGCGGATGCCATCCCGCTTCAGCCGGGCGCCGATCTCGTCGATGATGTGGATGACCGGCAGCGCGACCAACTCCCTGATCTGCGGCACGACCTTGTGGAGGCTGTTGGCGCAGATCATGATCGCTTCCGCGCCGGCCGCTTCCAGCCGCTTGGCCGCGCCGATCATCTGCCCGGCCGCGCAATCCCAGTCATTCTCCGAGGCGCAGCGCGCGACCTCCGCGAAATCGAGGCTGTCGATCAGCAATGTGGCGCTGTGCAGGCCGCCAAGATCACGATGCACGGCCCGATTGATGAGCTCATAATAGCGCGCGGTGGACAGCCATGAGATGCCGCCGATCAAGCCGAGTTTTTTCATGGCGGCCTTCTTCGACGATGCAGGCGCGCTTGGCAAGGCGTCTGCCGGGGCGCCGGTCGCTTATTGCGCCCGGATTGGGATTGCGGCGCGGCGTCAGGGGCCTATGCTCCCGCGCAACGGGGCAGGGGGGTGGCATGGCGGCTTGGCGACATTCATTCACGCGGCGGCAATGGCTGGCCGGGGCAGGCGCGGCGCTGGCCGGTGCGGCGACGATGGCGCGACCCGGCCTGCTGCGCGCGGCCGAGCCCGATCTGGCGGACTTGCACAGCCTGACCGGCGGCGTGACGCCGATCGGCGCGGAGGAGCGGGCCGCGCGTCTTGCCCGGGCGCAGGCGCTCATGGCCGCGCAGGGCATCGGCGCGGTGCTGATCGAGCCGGGCTCCAGCCTCGACTATTTCACCGGCATCCAGTGGTGGCGCAGCGAGCGGCTGACCGCCGCGATCCTGCCGGTGGAGGGCGAGGCGTGCATCGTGACGCCGTTCTTCGAGGAGCCCTCGGTGCGGCAGACGCTGGGCATCCCGGCGGATGTGCGCGTGTGGCAGGAGGATGAGGACCCGCTCCGGCGCGTCGCCGGGTTTCTCACCGAGCGCGGGCTGGCGGGCCGGCCGGTCGGCATCGAGGAGACGGTGCGCTATTTCGCGATCGACGGGCTGCGGCGTGCCCTGCCCGACGCAAGGCTGGTTTCCGCCAATCCGGTCGTGCGCGGTTGCCGGATGCGCAAGACGGCGGCCGAGATCGCGCTGATGCAGGCGGCCAACGACGTGACGCTGGCGGCCTATCGCTGGGTCCATCCGCGCATCGAGGCGGGAATGAGCCAGGCGGACATCGCCGGCCTGATCGCGGCGGCAAGCGTGAAGCTGGGCGGCGAAAGCCCGGAATCGCTGATCCTGATCGGCGAGGGCACGGCCTATCCACATGGCAGCATCGTGCCCGAGGCCGTGGCGCCGGGCCGTGTCGTGCTGTTCGATTGCGGCTGCTCGGTGCAGGGCTATCGCTCCGACATCTCGCGCAGCTTCGTGTTCGGTTCGCCGAGCGCGGCGCAGCGCACCCTGTGGGAGACGGTGGCGCGCGGGCAGCAGGTGGCGCACGCCGCCGCGCGGATCGGTGCGCCGGCCGGGCAGGTCGATGACGCGGTGCGCGCTTATTATGAGTCGCTCGGCTATGGCCCGCGCTATGCGCTGCCCGGCCTCTCGCACCGGACCGGCCATGGCATCGGCATGGATGGGCACGAGCCGGTCAATCTCGTCCATGGCGAGATGACGCCGCTGGCCGAGGGCATGTGCTTCTCCAACGAGCCGGGCCTTTACCTGCCCGGCCAGTTCGGCGTGCGACTGGAGGATTGCTTCCACATGACCGCGGCCGGCCCGGCATGGTTCACCACGCCGCCGCCATCGATCGACCGGCCGTTCGACTGAACGGGCGGCACGATCCGACCATTCCCCCCACGGCGGATGCCCGGCAAGCCGCCGCGCCGCCGCAACCATCTGCGCAGGACGATAGTTCATGGCTTTTGTGACCACCGACGATTGCCGCCTCCATTATGAAGTCGCGGGCGAGGGACCTGCCATCGTCTTCGCCCATGAGAGCGCGGCCGATGCGCGGCAATGGCGCGAGCAGGTCGCGGCCTTGTCCGGCCGGTATCGCTGCATCGTCTACAATGCACGGGGCTATGCGCCGTCCGACGTGCCGGGCGACGACGCGGCCTATGGCCATGTCGCGGCGTGGCGCGATCTGGCCGCGATCGTGGAGCGGGTGGCGGGCGGCCCCGCCCATATCGTCGGCCTGAGCATGGGCGCCTATGCCGGGCTGATGCTGGGGCTCAACCGGCCCGAGCTTGTCCGCTCGCTGTTCCTGGCCGGCGGCGGCACGGGATCGACCCGCGAGCCGAACCCGCGGATGGGTGAGGCGATGGCGGCGCTGGCGCGATTGTTCATGGAGCAGGGCAGCCAGGCCGGCGCGGCGCAGATCGCCATGCCGCCCAACCGCACCGGTTTTCGCCGCCGCGATCCGGTGCGCTGGCAGGCCTGGTATGACGATCTGGCGACCCATGACGCCGAGGGTATGGCGCGCACCTTCCGCAACTATCAGGGCAACCGGCCGTCGCTCCATGATTTCGAGGCTGGCCTGCGCGCGCTCGATCGGCCCACCATGCTTGTCGTGGGGGATGAGGATGACGGCTGCCTGGAGATCAACCTGTTCCTCAGGCAGATCATGCCGGACGCCGGCCTGCTGGTCGTCCCGCACAGCGGCCATGCGGTCAACCTCGAGGCGCCGGACCTGTTCAACCGGGAACTGGAGCGCTTCGTGGCCGGGGTCGAAAGCGGCGCGGTGCGTTGAGGATTCATCCTGGCCTGGAGGCGGCGCCCGCCAAGGACGCCGCCATCAGTCAAGCCATCAATGCCCCAGCGACTTCACGATATCCTCGACCATCTTCTTGGCGTCGGCCAGCAGCATCATGGTGTTGTCCATGTAGAAGACGTCGTTGTCGACGCCGGCATAGCCCACGCCGCCCATGGAGCGCTTCACGAACAGCACCGTCTTGGCGTTTGCCACGTCGAGGATCGGCATGCCGTAGATGGGCGAGGTCTTGTCCGTCTTGGCGGCCGGGTTGGTCACGTCGTTGGCGCCGATGACGAAGGCGACGTCGGTCTGGGTGAACTCGCTGTTGATGTCCTCCAGTTCGAACACTTCGTCATAGGGCACATTGGCCTCGGCGAGGAGCACGTTCATGTGCCCCGGCATGCGGCCGGCGACCGGATGGATGGCATATTTGACGGACACGCCCTCCTTCTTGAGCATGTCGCCCATCTCGCGCAGGGCGTGCTGCGCCTGGGAGACGGCCATGCCGTAGCCGGGCACGATGATGACGCTGTCCGCCTGCTTCATGAGGAATGCGGCGTCCTCCGCCGAGCCGCGCTTCCAGGGGCGCTGCTCCTTCGCCTCGCCGCCGCCGCTGGCGCTTTCCGCGCCGAACCCGCCGGCGATGACGGAAAGGAAGCTGCGGTTCATCGCCCGGCACATGATGTAGCTGAGGATCGCGCCCGAAGAGCCGACCAGCGCGCCGGTGATAATCATGGCGCTGTTGTGCAGGGTGAAGCCCATCGCCGCCGCCGCCCAGCCCGAATAGCTGTTCAGCATCGAGACGACGACCGGCATGTCCGCGCCGCCGATGGGGATGATGAGCAGGAAGCCGATGACGAAGGAGAGGATCGTCACCGTCCAGAATATCCACGGGCTCTGGTCGCTCACGAAATAGCCGATGAGGCCGAGGATCGCGGCCAGCATGGCGAGATTGATGAGGTGGCGCGCCGGCAGCAGGATCGGCTTGCCGGACATGTTGCCGTTGAGCTTGAGGAAGGCGATGACCGAACCGGAGAATGTGATTGCGCCGATGGCGACGCCAAGGCTCAGTTCCACGCGGCTGGCATGGTGGATCTCGCCCGTCACGGCGTCCAGGATGCCGAATGCGGCGGGGTTCATGTAGGCGGCCGCGCCCACCACCACGGCGGCGAGGCCGACCAGGCTGTGGAAGGCGGCGACGAGCTGCGGCATCGCGGTCATCGCGATCTTGCGCGCGATCACGAAGCCGATGCCGCCGCCGATGGCGATGGCCAGCACCAGCTTGGGCAGCGCCACGGCATCATGCGTCGCCATGGTCGTGCCGACCGCGATGAACATGCCGAGCATGCCCAGCCGATTGCCCGTGCGGCTCGTCTCCGGGCTGGAGAGGCCGCGCAGGGCGAGGATGAAGAGAATGCCCGAGACGAGATAGGCGAGCGCGGTGAGGGTCGCGATGGTTTCCCCGGCGGGCATCATCATTTGCGATCCTTCTTCTTGTACATGGCAAGCATGCGCTCTGTGACCGCGAAGCCGCCGAAGATGTTGATCGAGGCCAGCACCACGCCGACAAGGCCGAGCCATTGCGCGGCCGGGCTCTCGGCCTCCGCCGCCGCGATCAGCGCGCCGACGATGATGACCGATGAAATGGCGTTGGTGACCGCCATGAGCGGCGTGTGCAGCGCGGGCGTGACCGACCAGACCACATAATAGCCCACGAAACAGGCGAGCACGAAGATCGAGAGGGTGGCGATGAAGTCCATGAGCGGTTCCTTCAGGCGGGGCGGCTTGAGGGGATGGCGTGCAGGCACGCGCAGATGCGGCGCATCCGGTCGCTGAGTTTCACAGGCATGAACAAGGCTCCCCCTTCGGTCTTTTCCGCACCTTGACGGCTCGCGCGCGTGCTGTCGAGAGGCGCGTGCATCCGGCTCAGCCAATCGCCATGCCAAGGATGATGGCGAGCAGCGCGAGCGATGCCAGCGATCCCGTCAGCCAGACCCGCCGCCACATCCAGGCCTGCGCGCCGTCCGCCATGGGCGGCGCATCGAGCGCGGGGCCGCGCGCGAACCATGCGCCCAATATGCCGCCGCGCCCGCGCGCCATGGGGCGCTCGACAAGGGGAAAGCCGCCGCGTTCGGCGATTTCCTCGGCCAGGCCCATCATCGATTCGGTTTCCTGGGGCGAGCCGATGCCGCGATCCTCGAACAGCAGCAGCGGGGCGCCGGCCGTCAGAACCAGCCAGTAGCTGCGCTGCACCATCGCCAGCCCCTGCGCGCCATAGGCCTCCAGCCGGTGATCGAGCGAGGCGATCCGCGCCCAGTCGATCTCGCCGCGCCAGGCGGGGGCGTGATGGGCGAGGGAGCGGTCGCGCGGCAGATCGAGCAGGATGCCACGGCCGGTCAATGCGATGGCGCCGCCGGTCTTCCCGCGCCGGTCGCGCCGGACATATTGGGCAAGGGCGAGCATGAAGAGCGCGCCGGCCCCCAGTGCGAGGCCGCCGGCCGGCGGGACCAGCGCGATGGCGACATAGAGCAGCATCCCGGCCATCGCCAGGCAGAGCAGCATGACGATGCCGGACCAGATGGCGCCGGCGGACGAATGCTTCCAGACGCGGCGACCGGGCTGATCTGGGTCGTCCGCGAAGCTCTGCATCGGCCTAGCCGAGCAGGCGTTCGCTGACGACCTTGCCGTCCCGCGTCAGGCGGATGCCCTGGACGATCTCGTCATCGTCCGGCAGCAGCGGACCGCCCTTGTCCTTGTCCCAATAGGCGGACAGGAAATTATAGAGATTGCGCGCGAACAGGGCGGAGGTGTCGGCGGCGAGGCGGCTGGGCACATTGCGATGGCCGACGATCTTCACGCCATGCCGCTCGACAATCTCCCCGGCGACCGCCCCTTCGACATTGCCGCCCTGCTCCACGGCGAGATCGACGACGACGCTGCCCGGCTTCATGGTGGCGAGCTGCGCATCGGAGATCAGGCGCGGGGCCGGACGTCCGGGGATCAGCGCGGTGGTGATGACGATGTCCTGCCTGGCGATGTGGCTGGAGACCAGCTCGGCCTGCGCCTTCCGGTAATCCTCGGACATTTCGGTGGCATAGCCGCCGGCGCCTTCGCCCTCGATCCCCGCGACGGCCTCGACGAAGATCGGCTTGGCGCCGAGCGATTCGATCTGCTCCTTCGTCGCCGCGCGCACGTCCGTCGCGCTCACCTGGGCGCCGAGCCGGCGCGCGGTGGCGATCGCCTGCAGGCCGGCGACGCCCACGCCCATGATGAAGACGCGCGCGGCCGAAACGGTGCCGGCGGCGGTCATCATCATCGGGAAGGCGCGGCCATATTCGGCGGCGGCGTCCAGCACGGCCTTGTAGCCGGAGAGGTTGGACTGGGAGGAGAGGATGTCCATGGACTGCGCGCGCGTGATGCGCGGCATGAATTCCATGGCGAGCGCTTCCAGCCCGGCGGCGGCATAGACGTCGACACGGGCACGCTCGCCAAGCGGGTTGAGGCCGCCGACCAGCAGCGCGCCGGCCCTGGCGCCGGCCAGGCTGGCCGGGTCCGGTCCCTGCACGCAGAGCAGGATATCCGCGCCGTCCAGAACGGCGGCGCGCGTGCCGAGCGTGGCGCCGGCGGCCGCATAGTCCGCGTCCCGCACGGACGCCTGCTCGCCCGCGCCTGCCTCCACCGCGACATCCGCGCCCAGCGCAATGAACTTGCGCACGGTTTCGGGCGAGGCGGCTACCCGCCGCTCGCCTGCCGCGCTCTCGCGCAATATCGCAATTTTCATGTTGAGGCCCCCGGCCGCCGCCTCAAGAGATGATCAGGATGATGAGAGCCACCACAATCACACAGGCAATCGAGCCCCATTTAATCAACGCCGCGAAGCCATTATAACTGCTGGTGGCCTGCTTGATGTGCTGATCGTCCGTCACTTTGGATCCCCTCATTCGTCTTCGCCTTCGTCTTAGCGGCAAGGATCGCCACCCTCAAGCCGCTTGGCGCGCCGGCCCGATTGGCCAACAGCTTAATCCGGTCTTTACCTCCCGGCACTATCAGTCTGTCCCAAAGAGGTGCGGGAACAGGCATGAGTGACGCGGAAACACCAATGCTGCTGCTGGTCGACGACGAGCCTGCGCAGCGCCGTCTGAATATCGCCATGGCGAGCCGCGCGGGCTGGCGCACGCTCTGCGCCAACAGCGCGGACGACGTCATCGCCATGCTCGCCACGCGCGAGGGGATGCGCGTCTCGGCGGTCATCATCGACGACTGGACCGAGGGGCTCGAGGCGGTATCCCTCATCCGCGAGATCCATGAACGGCGTCCCTCGTTGCCGGTGCTCATCATCACCGCGAACAGCAATGCCGAGCGCGCCGTGGACGCGATGCGCGCGGGCGCCCATGATTTCCTCATCAAGCCGATCGCGCCGGACAGCTTCCTGGGCGCGCTGCAGGCGGTGCTCACCCATCCGCGCGACGCGGGCGAGCTGCGCCCGCTCACCGAGAAGATCCGCGCGCCGCTCGGCTTCGACGAGATCGTCGGCTCGACGCCGACGTTCCGCGCCGCGCTCGCCATCGCCGCCAAGGCCGCGCGCGCCCGGGTGCCGATCCTGATCGAGGGCGAGAGCGGCGTCGGCAAGGAAGTGATCGCCCATGCGATCCACGCCACCTCGCCGCGCGCGCGCATGCCGCTCGTCACCGTCAATTGCGGCGCCATTCCGGCCAATCTGGTCGAATCGGACCTGTTCGGCCATGAGCGCGGCGCGTTCACCGGCGCGTTCGATCGCCATGTCGGCAAGTTCGCGACCGCCAATGGCGGGACGATCTTCCTCGACGAGATCAGCGAGCTGCCGCTCGAAGCGCAGGTCAAGCTGCTGCGCGTGCTGCAGGATGGCGAGATCCAGCCGGTCGGCGCGCGCGGGACGTCACAGGTGGATGTGCGCGTGATCGCCGCGACCAACAAGCGGCTGATCAGCGAGGTCGAGACGGGCCGGTTCCGCGAGGATCTCTATTATCGGCTCAACGTGGTGCAGCTCACCATCCCGCCGCTGCGCGATCGCGCCGGTGACGTGCCGGCGCTGGCGCGGCATCTGCTCGAGCGGATCGCCGCGCAGCCGGGCCTGCGCAGCCTGGGCATCACCGGCGAGGCGATCAACCTGCTCGCGCGCCACGACTGGCCGGGCAATGTCCGCCAGCTCCACAACACGCTGTTCCGCGCCGCGGTCCTGTGCGACGGCGACGCGCTGACGGTGGCGGACTTCCCGCATCTCTCCGGACAGGTCATGGCGGGCTACGGCCAGCGCGAGCGCAAGGATGTGAGCCCGATCCTGCGCAGCGCGCAGGAGAACGGCATCGGCGTGACGCTCTACGAAGCCAGCGGGCATCTGCGCTCGCTCTCGGATATCGAGGCCGATGTGATTCGCCTCGCCATCGGCCATTATCGCGGCCGCATGACGGAAGTGGCCCGCCGGCTCGGCATCGGCCGCTCGACGCTCTATCGCAAGCTGGCGGAACTGGGGATCGACACCGCCGCCTGAGACCTGCGCTCAGGCGTCGATCGCGTCCTCGTCCACCTGCGCGGCATTCTCCTGGATGAAGGCGAAGCGATGGGCCGGATTGGTGCCCATCAGCCGGTCGACCAGATCCTTCACGCCCGCGCGCTCCTCATATTCCTGCGGCAGGGTGATGCGGATGAGCTGGCGTTTCGCGGGGTCCATGGTGGTCTCGCGCAGCTGCATCGGGTTCATCTCGCCCAGGCCCTTGAACCGGCTGACCTCGACCTTCTTGCCCTTGAACGCACCGGCCAGCAGCGCCTCGCGCGCGGCATCGTCCGCCGCATAGGCGCTCTTGCCGCCGGTCACGAGGCGATAGAGGGGCGGTTGCGCGAGGTAGAGATGGCCGCGCCGGACCAGCTCGGGCATCTCCTGGAAGAAGAAGGTCATGAGCAGGGTGGCGATATGGGCGCCGTCCACATCGGCATCGGTCATGATGACGATGCGCTCATAGCGGATCATGTCCGGATTGCAGTCCTTGCGCGTGCCGCAACCGATGGCCTGGATGAGATCGGCGATTTCCTGATTGGCGAGGATCTTGGCGGAAGTCGCCGAGGCGACGTTCAGGATCTTGCCGCGAATGGGCAGGATCGCCTGCGTCTTGCGGTCGCGCGCCTGCTTGGCGCTGCCGCCGGCGCTGTCGCCCTCCACGATGAACAGTTCCGTGCCCTCGGGATCGTCCGACGAGCAATCGGTGAGCTTGCCGGGCAGGCGCAGCTTGCGGCCCGAGGTCGCGGTCTTGCGCTTGATCTCCTTTTCCGCGCGGCGGCGCAGGCGCTCGTCCATCCGCTCCAGCACATGGCCGAGCAGCGCCTTGCCGCGATCCATATTGTCGGCGAGGAAATGGTCGAAATGGTCGCGCATCGCTGCCTCGACCAGCCGGGCTGCCTCGGGCGAGGTGAGGCGATCCTTGGTCTGGCTCTGGAATTGCGGCTCGCGGATGAAGACGCTGAGCATCAGCTCGCAGCCGGACATGATGTCGTCCGTCTGGATGTCCTTGGCCTTCTTCTGGCCGACCAGATCGCCGAACGCGCGGATGCCCCGGGTCAGCGCGGCGCGCAGGCCCGCTTCATGGGTGCCGCCGTCGGGCGTGGGGATGGTGTTGCAATACCAGCTCGTCGAGCCGTCCGACCAGAGCGGCCAGGCGACCGCCCATTCGACGCGGCCGGCGCTCTCCGGGAAAGCCTGCGCGCCCCGGAAGAATTCGGCGGTGGCGCATTCGCGCGTGCCGAGCTGCTCCCTGAGATGATCCGCAAGGCCGCCGGGAAACTGGAAGGTGGCTTCGGGCGGCGTGTCGTCGGTGATGATCGCGGGATCGCATTTCCAGCGTATCTCCACGCCGGCGAAGAGATAGGCCTTGGAGCGGGCGAGCCGATAGAGGCGCGCGGGCTTGAAGCGCATCTCGCCGAAAATCTCGGTGTCCGGCGTGAAGGCGACGGAGGTGCCGCGCCGGTTGGGCGCCGCGCCCACTTTCTCGATCGGGCCGAGCACCTGGCCGCGCGAGAAGCGCTGGCGGTAGAGTTCGCGGTTGCGCGCGACCTCGACCTGCGTGTCCGAGGAAAGCGCATTGACGACGCTGACGCCCACGCCGTGCAGGCCGCCGGATGTCTCATAGGCCTTGCCGGAGAATTTGCCGCCCGAATGGAGGATCGAGAAGATCACTTCGAGCGCCGAGCGATCGGGATATTTGGGATGCGGATCGACGGGGATGCCGCGCCCATTGTCGATGACGGTCAGGCGATTGCCCGGCTCCAGGATGACCTCGATGCGCGTCGCGTGGCCCGCGACCGCCTCGTCCATCGCATTGTCCAGCACTTCCGAGGCGAGATGATGCAGCGCGCGCTCGTCCGTGCCGCCGATATACATGCCCGGGCGCCGGCGGACGGGCTCCAGCCCTTCCAGCACTTCGATCGAGGATGCGTCGTAGCTTTCGGTGGTGCGGCCGCCTGTGCCGCCGAAGAGGTCATCGGACATGACGGAGCTATAGGGGGAGGGGAGTCACGCGCGCAAGTGCGCAGTGTGCGTGCTTTGTTCGCATGATGGTTCGCATGGCGCCGGGCCCAAAAGAAGAAAGCCGCCCGAGAGCGGCTTTCCAGGGATCGTCAGATCAGCGCACCCGGGGGCCGCCATAGGGCAGCGGCGGGGGCGGGCGGCGGGTGCCGCGCGGCAGCTGGGCCTGATAGGCGCGGCCGCAATGCTCGACGCAATAGGGGAAGCCGGGGTTCACCTTCTCGCCGCAGAAGTGGAAATCGGGCTCGCCGGGATGGCCGAGCGGCCATTTGCAGATCTTCTCGTTGAGATCGAGCAGGCTGGTCTTGCCGGCGATCTCCGGGCTCGGCTTGGCCGGTACGAGGCGGCGCGGCGGAGCCGGCGGGATCGGCTGCTGCATCTCGCCGGGCCCCTGGCGCAGGAAGCCGCCGGGACCGACCGAGACGATGCGCGGCTGCGGCGCAGGCGCGGGCATGGGCGCCGGTTCGGCAGAGGCCGCGGCGGGTGTGGCAGGCGCCGCCGCTGCGGGCGCCGGCGCGGCGGGGGCCGGCTTGGGCTCGGCCGCCACGACCGGCCGGGCCTGCTGCTTGGCGGGCGCGGCGGCTTCGGCGGGCGCTTCAGCGCGTGGGGCTGGCGCGGCGGCGGGCTTGCTGGCCCGCGCGGCGGCCTTGGGCGCGGAGCCGTCGGTCGACTTGACCGGGGAGGGGCGGGCCTGCAGGCCGAGGCGATGGGCCTTACCAATCACCGCGTTGCGGCTCACGCCGCCCAATTCCTCGGCGATCTGGCTCGCGGTCATGCCGCGTTCCCACATCTGCCTGAGCTGATCTATACGTTCGTCGGTCCACGACATTCCGGAAATCCTTCTGCGTTGCCCGCCATATGGTGACTCGACGGAAAAAGGTCAAACAAGCTCTGCGCGCGCGGTGCATTTGGGCGGCCATGCGGGGCGGTCATGGCCCGCATTTGGCGGTTGCCGCCCGGCGGGCGAGGAGATAGGTGCGGCGCATGTCCGATCAGTCCCGACTTGCCACCGATACCAGCCTGATCCGGCACGAGCCGGGCGAGGCGGTGATCCGCAACATCAACTGGGCGGGCATGTTCGCGCTCTACATGAAGGAAGTGCGCCGCTTCCTGAAGGTGCAGTTGCAGACGGTATGGGCGCCCGCGCTCACCACGCTGCTGTTCCTGGTGATCTTCACCGTGGCGATGGGGCGGGGCGGCTTCATGGTCATGGGCGTGCCCTTCGCCGATTTCATCGCGCCGGGCCTCATCATGATGGGCATGGTGCAGAACAGCTTCCAGAACGCCACCACCACATTGCTGGTCGGCAAGGTGCAGGGCACCATCGTCGACTATCTGATGCCGCCGATCTCGGCCGGCGAACTGCTCTGCGCGCTCGTCGCCTCGTCCGTCACCCGCGCCGTTTTCGTGGGCGGCGCGATCTGGTTCGCCATGCTGCTCTGGCCGGGCGTGCATGTGATGCCGCATCATCTCTGGGCCGTGATCTGGTTCGGCATATTGGGCGCGGTCATGCTGTCCTTCGCCGGCATCCTGACCGCGATCTGGGCGGAAAAGTTCGATCATGCCGCCGCCGTGGGCAATTTCATCGTAGCGCCGCTCTCGCTGCTCTCGGGCACTTTCTATTCGATGGAGCATGTGGCGCCGCTGTTCCGCACGATCAGCCACTTCAACCCGTTCTTCTATGCGATATCGGGCTTCCGCTACGGGTTCCTGGCGACCGCGGATTCGAGCATCCTGCTCGGCGCATCCGTCATGCTGGTCCTCAATGTCGTGCTGGCGCTGATCTGCTATCGCGCGCTCTCGCAGGGCTGGCGGATCAAGGCCTGAGGGCGGCGGGGCCCGCCCGCAACCGCGGCCTCAATGCCAGCGGCGCGCCTCCAGCGCATAACGCCCATCGGACCGGCGCTCGAACAGCGTCGGGATGGCGGGATGGTCGATCGGTTCGCCGGTCTCGTCGCCCACCAGATTCTGCTGGCTGACATAAGCGACATAAGCCGAATCGCCGTTCTCCGCGAACAGATGGTAGAAAGGCTGGTTGCGGTCCGGGCGCATGCCCTCGGGAATCGCATCATACCATTCCTCGCTGTTGGCGAAGACCGGATCGATATCGAAGATCAGCCCGCGAAAGCCGAACAGGCGATGGCGCACCTTGTCGCCAATGCCGAACCGCGCATGCGCGATGCGGGGCGCACAGAGCGCCGGGCGGCTATGAGGGCCGGAAATCTTGCTGTTGCGCGGGCTGTTCATGCAACAGGATTTAGTGCCGCGCGCGCGGAGTGCAAGTTTTGCGTCGCACCGCTTGGCAAAGCCGAAATCATCCGCTAACAGCGCGCGCTCAGCGATATGCAAGACCTCGCCGCTCAGGTGTCGGGGACCTGCCGTTCCTCTGCGGAGAGGTGGCTGAGTGGTCGAAAGCACCGCACTCGAAATGCGGCGTGCCGGCAACGGTACCGTGGGTTCGAATCCCACCCTCTCCGCCAACATCTTATTGCGAATCAATGAGATGTGCCTCACGGGGCCAGAAAATCCCCAGCTTCCGCGCGGTTTTGGCTATGGCGCCCGAACCTCGGAGACTGCCGGGGCGGCCAAAATCGGTCTCTAACGGCCTTTCGTCTCTTTTCACCTAAACCTTGTTGCGGAAGGTATAGGCCTAGGAAGTGACGGATTTCCAAGGATTTTGGCCTCATATCGTTTGTGCTACATTTCGGTAAGCGATGCGATCGAAGAATTCGAGATTTACGTTGTGACGCGCAATCGAGCGAGCTTGTCGCGTCAATGCCTTGTCGAATGATTGGTTAGCGCTGTGGCGGTGCATGCAGTGGCCAGTTGAAGTTACTGCCGTCTCGGATATAGCCGTAATACCGCGACTGGCTGCGCCGCCGCGAGAGGGGCTAGGGTGGAAGGTAAAGCAGGTTCAGAGCCCGGCTTGGTTCGGCGGCTTACACTGACACATGCGGTGTTGTACGGCGTGGGCGTCACCATCGGCGCTGGCATCTATGTCTTGGTCGGGGTCGCTGCTGGGCGTAGCGGCATGTACGCCCCGTTGGGCTTTCTCGTCGCCGCTATCGCCATGGGCCTTACCGCCACGTCGTTCGCAGAGTTGGGGACGCGCATGCCCGTTAGCGCCAGCGAAGCGGCGTATGTGGAGGCCGCGTTCCGCCACCGGTGGCTGACGATCGCGATGGGCCTGCTCGTGGTCGCCACGGCGACGATCTCGGCGGCGACGATTGCGGCCGGCAGTGTTGGCTATATTGGGGTATTCGTTCCACTCCCGCCGCATTGGATCATCATTGGGGTCGTGCTTTCGATGGGCGCCGTCTCGTGCCTCGCCACGACTCAGTCGATCATGTTCGCGGGGGTGATGACGGTGATTGAGGTCAGCGGGCTGGCTCTGATCATTGCCGCCGGTGCTGGCCTGGGAGGAGAAGCTGTGGCCCGGCTGCCTGAGATGATTCCGCCGGCTTTCGATGGTGCCGCTTGGGCAGCGCTTGGCGGCACGACATTGATCGCAGTGTTTGCCTTCATTGGTTTTGAGCACCTGGTGAATATTGCCGAAGAGTTGAGGGAGCCAAGCCGTACGCTTCCGCGCGCGCTGTTTATCACACTGGGTGTGACGGCTGTTCTTTACATACTCGTCATCTGGATTTCGGTCGTCGCTGTTCCGCCTGCCGAGCTCGCCCGTTCGCCGGCACCGCTTGCGCTTGTGTTTCAGCGCCTGACGGGTCTGCCGCTTTTCTACATGAGCCTCATTGCCGTCGTTGCGACTCTCAACGGGATCGTGGTGCATATGATCATGATCGCCCGCGTGCTGTATGGTCTGGCCAATCAGGGAAATCTTCCGAAGCATTTGACGCGTGTGCACCCGGCCACCCGAACCCCGATCGTGGCGACCAGCTATGCGATCGTGACAATCCTGATCCTGACAATTGCTGTTCCGCTAGATGGACTTGCCGAACTTGCCGCGCAGGGAACATTGGTCATCTTCGCCGGGGTCAATCTGGCGCTTATCGTAATAAAGGCCAGAAATGAGCCTGCGCCGCCCGGGGTGTTTCTATGCCCTAGATGGATGCCTTACGCGGGGCTGATCTCTTCGACTCTCGTGCTTTTGGTCAGTTGGCTCAGCTGACTGTTCCGCCTCAACATGGTATATGGCGGGTATAGTTGCCTCACCCCATCTTGGCTGAAGGAATTTCGGCCCACCTGGTCGTGAAGCTGGGCGACAGGTTCTTCTGCCGCATGTGCCACTCTCCGTCTTTCTGAACCAAGCCCAGCCGGGCCGTGCCGCGGCCATACCGGGCATTGATCTGGTCGATCGCTCGCATCAGCCCATCATCGGGTGCTTCGATAATATCGAATAGCGAAGCTGGCGCCTGACCGGGCGCACCCAGATCGAGCAGCAGCACACCAGCCTTCCGCCAGCCATAGCCGTCCCGCCAAATGCGGTCGAAAATGCGGAGTACGGCGGCTGCGATGTCGCGCGTGTCGGATGTTGGCCGATGGAAGGTCGCCGACCCTGACACCGACTTCTGCGGTGCGTCCTGGGCGAACGGGTCGGTCCGGATGAATAACTGCACCGCGCCCGCGACCTGACCTGCGTGGCGCACCTTCTCGGCCGCCCGTTCGGCAAAGCTCATGATGGCATCGTGGACCTGCGCTTTGGCGTAAATCGCCGTGCCGAAGGTCCGCGAGCAGCAGGTCGTCTGCTTTGGCGGAGGCTGGTCGTCGAGCGCATGGCAGACCAGCCCGCGTAGTTCATGGACCGTGCGCAGCCCCACAACGCCCATGCGCTGTCGCACCCAGCCATCGGGCGCATTGGCAAAATCATAGGCGGTGCGGATGCCACGCTCCTCGAGCATGACCGTCCAGCGCCTCCCCACGCCCCAGACGTCGCCAACCGGCGTCTTGCGCAACGCTGCGTCGATCCAGTGCGGGTGATGCGCGAGGTCGAGCACGCCGCCCGCCTTGGCTGACTTCTTGGCCAGGCGGTTAGCCAGCTTCGACAGGGTCTTGGTCGGCCCTACGCCGACGGATACGGGAATGCCCGTCCATTGAAGGGTCTGTTCCCGCAGGTGCCGGCACCAGTCGGTGAGATCAGGCACGCCCAATCGGTCGAGGTCGAGGAAGCATTCATCGATGCTGTAGACTTCGTGCGCGGGCGCGCTCGAACCCAGCACGCTCATCACCCGTTCGGAGATATCGCCGTAAAGCGCATAGTTGGATGAGCAGACGGCAATGTCGTGCTCCTCGACCAGCTTGCGTATCTTGAACATGAGCGCGCCCATGCCGACGCCCAGCGCCTTCGCCTCGTTGGAACGGGCAATGACGCAGCCGTCGTTGTTGGACAGAACCACCACTGGCCGTCCCCGCAGGCGGGGCTGGAAAAGCCGCTCACAGGATGCGTAGAAGTTGTTGCAGTCGACCAGCGCGAAGGTGGCCATCAGCGGCCACAGTGGCGCCGAACGCTATGGGTCACGACGCCCCAAATCTCGCAGTCGCCTTCGACCAGCGGCAGTGATGGATAATCCTTGTTCTCGGCCGCGAGATGCCACTGCCCGCCGACCTTTTTGAGCCGCTTGACGGTGAGGTCGCCTTGCAGAATGGCAATGACGATGTCCTCTGGTTGTGGGGTGACGCCGCGGTCGATGATCAGCAGGTCGCCATCGAAGATCCCGGCATCGCGCATGGATTCCCCTGACGCGCGCACAAAGAACGTGGCGGCAGGGCGGCGCACGAGATGCTCGTTGAGGTCAAGCTTGCCCTCGATGTGGTCATCCGCTGGGCTCGGAAAGCCGGCTTCAACCGGCGAGCTGAATATTGGCAGCTCGATCCTGCTGGGTTCTGCGTCCGGGCGCAGCAATGTTCGAGGCTCTAAGTTCATTGGAACATAGGTAGAACAAAGGGGCGCGATTCGTCAATTCGAGAGCGGCCGACATTTGTTCACCAGCCAGTCGCGGGTGGGCGACGGCGATAGGTTGCGCTAAGCTCCGCGATCCCTCTTGCCCCTGTGCTCCGCCAGGAGTTTATCGAGTTCATCGATCCGGATTCGCTCTGGCGTGCCTTTGGGCAAACCCTTCAGGCGGCACTCGGCCCAGAGGCTCCTGCGCTCCGCTTCCAGCGCCTTCAAGTAGAGATCAGCCATGGATCATGTCCTTTGAGTGCCTACAGGCCCCAACTAGTTCGGTGCCACGACCACCGCAAACAACCGATCAAGGTTCAGCTGCAGTTCCTGAACCGCCGGGTTTTCGGCGTATTTCGGGAGCCCGAGCGGCAGGCTCATGCTTTCGTACATGGCCGAAGTCTCCGCGTCGGTCAGTAGGCCTCGCTTCCGCAAGATGTTGGCAAGGCTGACAATCCCATTGATTGCGGAAACGTCCGACGCTTCGTGCGCTTCCACCAGATCCTTTTCGGTGAGGTTGGGAGCATCTGACATTACGTAGCACCGAGCAGCTGGCTCGAGGCCAGCTTTTCTTGCAGTGCCTGCTCTCTGTTGCGTGCGACCTCGAGGACCTGGTCTGCCATGGTCCGCCAGGCTTTCTCCGAACGCAATGCCCGTTCCTTTACATTATCCAGCATGGAACAAGCCGCTTCCTGCGCCGCCTGTTCCGCTCGTTCGATGAGGAATTCATATGAAAGCGCCATGGGCGTCCGCTCCAGATCCGGGGTCAAGGGCAGCAGGCGCCCCCGGCAGTCCCCCAACGGGCCGCCGAGGGCACGCGGTTCGTCAGTTGGCGCTGCTGAGATTGACTGCCGAGGCCTTGCCGTCACGGCCGGTCTCGACGTCATAGGACACGCGCTGGTCCTTGCTCAGAGTGCCCATACCAGCGGCCTGAACGGCAGAGATATGGACGAAGCTGTCCTTGCCACCGTCTTCGGGCTGAATGAAGCCATAGCCCTTGTCTTCGTTGAAGAATTTTACGGTTCCGATAGTCATGGTCGTTTCCTTTCAAGAAACGGTAGTGGCCGTCAGCGATTGCGGACGGTGTCGTGCGTCAAGTTGTTACTTGAAAGGAAGTCGTCGTCTTGCAGGAATGGAAACGGAGTTCCCAGTTCTGTAACCAATGCGTCGATACCCGTCGAACTTCAACGAGAGCAGGATTGAAACACCAGCTTGTGCTGGTGAGGTGAAATCAGGCGCGTCCAGGCGCCGAAACTTGTGTCATGCTCCAGGCACAGGCTGCCGCAGCGCCGAGTTCGCGCTGGAAGGCGCTGATCCGGTCTGCGATCGACGAGGCCCGGGCGAGATGCGCCCGGCGATCGTCCTTGCAGACCGAATGATCGGCACGCATCAGCGCATGCTGGTGAGCGGCGTATTCCTTATTTATATCCATGGGCATTCTCCTGCTTGGCGCGGTCGTGCCTGCCTGCGGGTGCTTTCCTGATCAGTCGACCATCGCAGCGACGAGCCGTCGCAGTTCGAGGGTTGAAAGCATGGCGGAGAAAGTCGGGTGCCGTTCCATGGATTGGTTCCCCGCCGAGCTTTTGCGCGGCGAGATGGTGTGGCGCTTGGCTGCGCCGGTATTCATGCAATTCATTGTATCCTTGCGGGCAGCGATATGCTGCCGCCTTTTTGAAATCGGGTCAGCGCCTTACCATACGCCGCCGGACAACGCCTGGCCCTTGGCCGGGTGTCCGTTCGCGATAGATGATCCGACCCTTGGTCAGATCGTAAGGCGTCATTTCCACGTGTACGTGGTCTCCAACGACCGAGCGGATCCGGTGACGGCGCATTTTACCTGCCGTGTAGGCGATGATCCGATGCTCATTGTCGAGTGTCACGCCGAAGCGTCCGTCGGGCAGGATCTCGTTGATCTTGCCTTCCACTGTCATGAGCTCTTCCTTCGCCAAACCAGTTCCTTGCGTACAAATAATCGTCCGCGAACGGGCGTGTCCCGGCGCGGAGCCATGCAGCATGAAAGGGAAAAAGTGGGCCGGCGGTGCGGCAATCAAATTCCGTCGCAAACGACGTTAGGCAACTTCTATATAGTGCAATGTTCAAAAATTGCAAACTGTCAGACCAAGCTGGTTTGACGCAGGTCCATTGTTAAACTCAAACACCGCCTTTTCCTGCTCGTCCCACGGCAAATCAACAGCCAGAATCAAATCTTTCACGGACACAGCCGGCGGGACGCGGGCGATCATGAGCTTCTCCAGCACCACGGGCGCCAGATAGGCCAGCTTCAGGATCCGACCGACATAGGCTGGCGTGACATCTTCGGTCGCGGCGATATCGGACATGGTGGCCACGGCACCCGATTCCAGCTTCCGCCGCCAGCTCCACGCCTTGGCGATTGCCCTCAGCACATGCGGATCGACGCCGCCGGTATCCGGCACCATGTCGGCTGGCGGGACGATCTTCGGCCGCCCGTTGCGCTTGCGGATGGTGAGCGGGATGAACACCCGCATGGTGGTGGGCGCACTCATGCTGCCAGCTCCTGCTTCGGTGTGACCATTTCCCGGATGACCGATCCGAGGCCTTCGGTACGCAGATCGACCGCAAGCCCATCGGCGCTGACCGTGACCCGCTCGATCAGCAGGCGGGCGATCCGGGCCTGCTCGGCCGGAAACAGGGATTCCCAGAGACCGTCAAAGCCGGCCAGCGCGGTAACAACATCCTGCTCGTCAATGTCCCGATCGTTCCGGCGGATCGCCTCCATCGCCCGAGCCACAATTTCCGGGGTGCGCAGCAGCGACCGGATGTGCTGGACAACGGCACCTTCGACCATGCCGGCATTCAGCCGGACGAAGCTGTCGCGGCCTTCGCAGGCGCGGTTCCGGATCGCGTCCATCGAGGTGTAGTAGCGGTAATGACGGTCTTGTCAAAAGGATGGGGCAGGCAAGGTTGAGCGTGATAGAGTGGACAGATGAGCCGTAAATCCCGAGCTAAGCCCGCTAATCCGTTTCGCTATTTCCATTCTTCGCCAGAAGTGATCCGCCTTGTCGTTTTGATGTATGTGCGTTTCCCACTTAGCTTGCGGAACGTGGAGGACCTGCTGTTTGAGCGCGGTATCGATATCTGCCATGAGACGGTTCGGCTCTGGTGGAACCGGTTTGGTCCTATGTTCGCGGCTGATATTCGGCGGCAGCGGGTTAGCCGTATGCGTGGCTTTCGTCATTGGCAGTGGCATGTCGATGAGGTCTATGTGAAGATCAACGGCGAGACCCATTATCTGTGGCGTGCCGTGGATCATGAGGGTGAGATCCTAGAAAGCTATGTGACCAAAACTCGCGATAAGGCTGCGGCCTTGCGGTTTTTGAAGAAGGCGCTGAAGCGCCATGGCAGGGCGGAGAAGGTCGTAACGGACGGGCTGAGCTCTTATCCGGCAGCAATGAAGGATTATCGGCAATGCTGCTTGCCGGGAAGTGGGACGGCACCTTAACAACCGCGCAGAGAATTCGCATCTTCCGTTTCGACGACGCGAGCGGGCCATGCTGCGGTTCCGGCAGATGAAATCGCTACAGAAATTCGCTTCTGTTCATGCCAGCCTTCATAATCATTTTAATTCCGAACGCCATCTCGTTGACCGTCAGACATACAAAGCCCGCCGCTCCGCCGCCATGGCGGAGTGGCAGAACCTCGCCGCCTGAGAGATACGCGGTGTTGCCCAAGCCACGCCAATCGGAGACAAGTTGCCATCCGACTGACAGCACCTAGCACCCTGTCCAAATTTCCGGGACCACCTCACTCTTGCGCTTCGTTCCGCTGGGACACATGTCACAACCAATGATATGTCCGTCGACGCACGCTGGGGCCTGCTCCCAGACCTGGGCCAGAGAACCAGGGTTGCTGTCAGCCGCTACCGTCAACCGCTGATTCCCCTGCGGGCGCAGATCCGCGCGAAACGATGCCGTGATTGCCCGGCGACAGGATACCCGCCGGGTCCAGCGCATTCTTGATGCGCGAGAAGACATCGCTGATGATATGATCACCAAAGTCGGATTTGGAAGCGACATGGGCTGCCAGCGCGATATGCGCGCGATATTCGGTCCAGCCCCAACCGGCCGCGTGGTCGCACATTTCGCGCACCGCTGCATGGGCGGCGGAAACCCGCTCGGGACGCGAGGCATCGAACATCATCATGCAGGCACCCACAGCGCTGCGCGGCCGAAGCACCCAGCCGAAGCCGCCGATAAGCTCATGTTTCTCAAGCACAGCCGCCATCATCGCCTCCTGCCGGAGCATGGCCTCCCCCTGCAGCGGGATGACTGGCGAGAAATCGATATGGCCGATGTCCGGCCCGAAGGTGCGGATGAGATTGTCGCGTAACAACTGGTTGGGGATCCCGCACGCCACTAGATCGCGCGGCTCCACCTCCTCGGCCGTGGCGGTGCCGGCATAGCTGCGCAACTCCAGCCGGACACCGTCCAGCCGGCCGATCTCGCGCTCAATCAGGGAGCGACGCGCGGCGACCAGACACTCCCGGCCATAGAGCCCGATGCGGACGTTCCAGCGCCCGGGTCGCATCACGCTGCGCAGCACGGCGGGTGTGAAGGGCGCATGAGCCGCCAGTTCGCGCGCGTCGCCGGGGTTGGAAACCATCAGCGGCACACCCTGAATGGTGTTGTCCCGCAGCAGCGGGCGCAAAGTCTCGATCAGCGGTACGATGTCCTCGGCCCGATCCGTGATGATGTTACCGGTGACAATCGTTTCCGGCCGGGGTGCCAGCCACAGGCCGGCGCGCGTCACGATGCCGAAATTGGATTGCTTGAAGAGATCTTCCAGCCCCGGCCCGAATGACCGTCGGTGACAGTGCCACAACGGGCTGCCGGTGGTCGCTCCCTGCCCGGTGCGCAGGATCCGCCCATCCGCCAGAACCACTTCCATACCACAGAGTGCTGAGGCATGCTCGCCATGACGCGTGTAGCCCCAGCCATGTTCGAGCGCATTTCCGATGATGCTGCCCCAGCCCAAATCGGGCACGGACATATGCAGCGCCAGCCCGCGGCGCTGCACTTCGGCATAAAGATCGGCGAAGCTGACGCCAGGCTCGACGACGGCATAGCCCTTCTCCTCATCAATCTCGATAATGCGGTTCATGCGACGCAGATTGATGATGATGGCGCCATTCTCCACCGGCGCCGAGCCACCATAGCCGTAATTGCGGGCCATGGAGGATGTCCAGACGTGCAGCCCGTGAGCGCTTGCGATGCGCAGTACGGCTTGCACGCCCGCCACATTGGCGGGCTGGACGACGAAGGCAGGCTGGTGCCGGGTGGCGCCGGGGCCTTCATAGGGATCGCGGAACTCCGCGATATCATTTTCGTGCTCAATCAGTGCGGACGCACCCAAAGCATCCTCGAGCGCAACGCGCGCGGCGGCAAGACGAGCCGAAATTGGCAGCATGGTAACAATCCCCGGTTCAGCCTCAAGGGCTGGTAGGGCCTGCGCAAAGCACCCTTACCCGGCGCAGGCCACGTTCGTGCGTCAATAGGTGAAGCGGAGCGAAACGCCGTAGGTACGTGGCGGCCTGATGTTCGCATAGAACAGGGTCGGGTCTCCGCCTGGAATCGTCGAGGAGGGCGAGGCGAAGGAATAGCGGATGCCGCCGGTGTAGATCGCCTGGTTGGCCAGATTCTTGCCCCATAGCGTGAGCGACAGGCCATTACGCATGCGATAGGTCAGATCCGCATTGAATGTCATGAAACCATCGTCCCGGCCGGACGAGACGAAGTCGGGATACAGATACTGGCTGCTGGCGAACTGCGTGTCTGCACCGACCACGATCTCGCCCTTATCCGCCAGGTCGAACACGTGTTGATAGGCGACGTTGCCGGTCCATTCCGGCGCGCGGATGAGCGGCTTGCCGGAACAATCGACGGTCTGCGTGGCATCGGTCGGGGCGGGCGTTGCGGTATAGGGAGCGATGGCCCCGAGCGTGCAACTCGTCGCCTCGCTGCCATAGCCGAAGGCCACGCCATAGGGCGGCGGCGCATAGACGGTATAGACGAAGCTGTCATAGCGCGAATGGAGATATTCCACCGACAGGCTGAACAGGTCGGCGCGGCTGGGCTTGAAAATCAGTTCCGCATTTGCCCCGTAGAGCGTCGCGTCGCCTGCATTGGTCGTCTGCAGCACCACGCCGTCGGTCCGCGCGCCGAGGAAGCGCTCCTGCTTGTCGCTGTATTTCCAGTAGAAGGCCTCGATATTCAGCTGCAGAGCATCATCGAGGAAGCGGTTGCGCGAACCGACCGTGAAGGCGGTGAGCTTCTCCGGCCGGTAGCTGTTGTTTGGTGCAGCCGCGGAGAAGAATCCTCCGGCCTTGTAGCCTGTCGCCACGGTCGCGAAGAGCATGTTTTCCGGACCGATATCGGCCTCCATGCCGACACGGAAGCTCACATTGTCGAAGCTCACATCCCCAGCGAGTGCGGTGGTGCCGGGTGCCGGCATAACGGCAACGGAAGCGCCGTCCATCGTCTTGCTGTCGTGCGAATAACGCAGGCCTCCGATCAGGCGGAAGCTGTCCGTCAGACTGGCCGTGATCTCGCCGAATGCCGCGACACTCTCCGATGAGAGGTCGATGGTGGACGAATTCTGCTGGATCGGCTTCGCCTGCAATCCGAGCGACTGGGTCTGGTCCTCGTTGAAATAATAGAGGCCGGCGACCCATTTAAGCCGGTCACCGCTGTCCCCGAGGCGCAGCTCGTAGCTCTGCTGCCGGGAAGTCTCGTCAATCGCGTAGCGGAAGCCCGGCACATAGGTGAGATAGTCGTTGCGCGTATCCCGATAGGTCGGGATGAAGGTGAGTGTGGCAGGCCCCAGGTCCACGTCCAGCGTGGCGGTGATGCCCCACACCCGGCCATCCAGATCGGAATCACTGAGGATTCGCGTGCCGTTGGGGATGAAGGCCGTGGGCGGCTGCGAGATGTCGCCGACCGAAGGCCCCTGCCATGGGTCGGACGGCGTGGCCGTGATCATGGAGCGCTTGACAGTTCCCTCGCCCACGCCGCCCACATGGGTATACTCTCCCGTCACCAGCAGGCTGACGGTCGAAGCCGGCTCCCAGAGTGCGGTCAGGCGGCTGGCGAAACTGTCCTGGTCACTCGTTCCGTCGGTCAGATAGCCGTCACGGCTGGTATATTGTGCGGCGGCGCGCACCGCCAGCGTTTCGGTGAGGCCGCTGCCGACCGCGCCCGTCAGGCGGACGAGACCGTAATTGCCGACTTCCACCCCCGCATCGACGGAAGGCGCGTGGCTCGGCCGCCGCGTGATGAGGTTGATGGCCCCGCCGGTCGCGTTACGCCCATAGAGCGTGCCCTGCGGTCCCTTGAGTACTTCCACCCGCTCCAGGTCGAAGAAGATCGGCCCGATACCGCTCGGCCGGGAGATATAGGCACCGTTGATGCTGTAGGCGATGGAGGAATCGGCATAGGCGTCGGTCCCGAAATTGCCCACTCCTCGCAGATAGGTCTGCGTGGTGGCACCACCCTGGCTGATGGTAAGACCAGCAACTGCAGTGGCCAGTTCGGCGGCCTGCGTGATGCCGCCCTGGGTGAGATCGTCGCCGCCGATCACGGCGATGGCCAGCGAACTGCGCTGAACGGATTCGCTGCGCCGGCTAGCGGTGACCACAATATCGCCAATACCCGCGTCATCCGCGCCTTCGCGATCGTCCGTCTGCGCCATGGCCGGGGCGAACGGAACGGCCGCCCCCAACAGGGCCATACCAAAACCCAATCTGACTGCAAAAACCTTCATGACCTCTCCTCGCGTGCTGCAACTCCGGTTTTCATATCGCATATGAAACCGGTTTCATTGTTGCCTTGCGCTTAATTCAGCCGAAGGTTCAGGTCAAGATGCAGGGGATTGCGCACAGGCCATAACCTGCGGAACCGCGCGCGCACGGGGCCGGCCACGGCTTGGAGCCGGTTCGATGCGGGCAGGGAGGGGGCCGGATGCGGGCTTCAGCCGCTGACGCGCTCGACCAGTTCGAACCCCAGATTGAGCGACCGCTCGGGAACCGCCTCTCCTGCAAGGCGCTGCAGGATCATAGCGGCGGAATGGCGGCCAATCTCCTCGGCGTCGATGCGGATCGTGGTGAGGGGCGGGTGCATGCCTTCGGCAAAGCTCATGTCGCCAAAGCCGACCACGGCAAGGTCCCCAGGCACGGAAAGTCCCGCCCGTCCCGCCTGCGCGATGAGTCCATGGGCGACAAGGTCGGAGATGCACAGTACGCAATCAGGCCGCCCCTCCCAAAGCGCGGGGAAAGCCGCAGCCCCATCGCGGAAATCGCCGGGGAACTTCACTGTCACGCAAGCCGGCTCCGGCAGGCCCGCCGCCAGCAGCCGCCGCACGATACTCTCCCGCGTCAGACCGGGAATATGGCCGGTGCCCCACACGAGCGCGGGGCGCCGATAGTTACGCCGCACAACAAGGCCGGCTAGCGCCTTACCCACCTCATCATAATCATAGCCAACTGCCATATCCAGCGGATCGGCCGGTGCCTCCCATGACTGCAGGAACGGGATTTCCAGTTCCGCTATGCGCTGCCGCGTCCCCGCATTGAGCTGGATGCCGATGACGATTCCTGCATCGGGACGGCGCATAAGCGCCCGGCCCAACTGCTCATTGAACTCCGCGTCGGTCGTGCCGCCAAAGCCGATCAGCACCTGCTGGTTCTGGGCCGAAAATTCCTCGATGATCGTGCGCAGTGTGGGCTCGAACAGGCTCAGCTTTACCGAAGGGATGAACAGCGCGATGGAGTGGGTGCGACGCATGGCGAGGCTCCCGGCCAGCATGTTGGGCATGAAACGGCTGTGATCGATGGCCTCGCGCACGCGCTGAAGCGTTTTGGGCGCCAGCATGCCGGGCGTATTGAGCGCGCGCGACACCGTCGCCGCCGAGACGCCGGCCGCGCGAGCTACGTCTCTGATCGTAATCTTGCTCGGATTCCGGGATCGGTTCGTCATGGTGCCGACAGACATCGAAAGGGCAGCAGTATGTCAACATCTTCCCGATGACGCGAGTCGTCCATAGCAATCGAGGAGGCGCCATGGACCGGGCATTGGGAAGATTGCTCCCACATGTCTCATCCCGATGCTGCACGAGCTGCCATGCCCTCAAGCAATCGGTGCGTCGACACGGCACTGAGGCGCTGATCTGTAACTGCAGAGCTAGAGCCGTTTTCACATGTTCTGACGGGGATTCCTGTGAGGGTGTGGTTCAGCTTCAAGCTCCTTGCTGGACGCAGGTGCTCAGCATGGGTGGCACGAACGGATTCTCAGAACATACGGGGATAGGGTTTCGGCATCGATGTGTCGCCGGACCTAATCTCGACGGTCACCGACGCCGTGCTGGAAACCGTCGCTGAATGGCAAGAACGGCCGCTTGACGCCTGCTACCCGCTGGTCTTCTTCGACGCGATCCGGGTCAAATTCTGGGATGAGGGCTTTGTCCGCAACAAGGCGGTGAACATCGCGCTCGGTATCCTGCCCGAGGGGGCGAAGTTCTGGATGCGCGTCATGAGCGAGCTCAAGAACCGGGGTGTGGCCGACATCCTCATTGCCGTCGTCGACGGATTGAAGGGCTTCCCCGATGCCATCAACGCCGTGTTCCCGCAAACGGTGGTCCAGACCTGCATTGTGCATCTGAACCGTAACTCCATGGGCTTTGTGTCGTGGAAGGACCGGAAGGCCATCGCAGCTTCCCTACGCAGCAACTATCGCGCCGAGAATGCCGAGACCGGCCTAGCCGCGCTTGAAGCCTTCGAGGCAGGGCACTGGGGCGAGGAATATCCAGCCATCCCCCAGAGCTGGCGCCGGCACTGGGAGCAAGTGATCCCATTCTTTGCCTTCAGTGCGCCGATCCGGCGGATGATCTATACCACCAACGCCATCGAGGCCCTGAACTCGAAGCTCAGGCGGGCAGTGCGCACGCGCGGCCACTTCCCCGGTGACGAGGCGGTGATGAAACTGCTAAACCTCGTTCTCAATCACGCGACCGAAGAATGGAAACGGCCGCCGTACGCAGTTTGCCGTGGCTCTTGGGGAAATAGGGCGACAGTCGCGCCATCTGCTCGTCCGTCAGCCAATACAGGTCGCTCATGCTCAGTCTCCTTGCGGAGCCTGAATCACATCAACGCCTCCCAATCAATGGGGCCTGAGCCTAGATGCAATAAGGGAGATGCATATCTGTTAGCGGAGCGCAAAGAAATCCGATGCGTAGGCGGTCGGCCGACCGCCTACAGGTCAAGCTCCATACGGTGCAGTTGGTCAATCGCGGGCGAATATCGGCTGTCACCCAATGGTTTATCATCGCGTATGGTGTTGTCAGACGGATGGGGCATCGGGCAGCAAGCCATGATACAAGCGGAGAATGAGCCGCAAATCGAGAGCCAAGCCGCCGAGCCCATTTCGTGGATTTCACTCGTCGCCCGAGGTGATCCGCCTTGTCGTGCTGATGTATGTGCGTTTCCCGCTGTCGCTTCGGAACGTGGAGGATCTGCTGTTCGAACGCGGCATTGACATCTGCCACGAGACGGTGCGGCTGTGGTGGAATCGTTTTGGCCCGATGTTTGCGGCCGATATTCGGCGGCAACGGGTGAGCCGGATGCGCGGTTTCCGCCATTGGAAATGGAATCTCGATGAGGTCTACGTGAAGATCAACGGCGAGACGCATTACCTGTGGCGTGCGGTCGATCACGAGGGCGAAATTCTCGAAAGCTACGTGACTAAAACGCGCGACAAGCCAGCGGCGCTGCGGTTTATGAAGAAGGCGTTGAAGCGTCACGGTTCGCCTGAGGCGATCGTCACCGATGGGCTGCGCTCCTACGGGGCGGCTATGGATGACATCGGCAATCGGGCGAAGCAGGAGATTGGCCGCTGGCTGAACAACCGGGCTGAGAATTCCCACCTTTCGTTCCGACGACGGGAGCGGGCGATGCTGCGGTTCCGGCAGATGAAGTCGCTGCAGAAATTCGCTTCCGTTCACGCCAGCCTGCACAATCACTTCAACTCCGAACGCCACCTCGTTGATCGACAGACATACAAGGAACGCCGCTCCGCCGCGCTGGCGGAGTGGCAGAATCTCGTGGCCTGAGAGATTCCCGGGCTTGCCGAGACGCGCCAATCGGAGACATGTTGCCATCCGACTGACAGCACCGCCATTTTCTCTCGTAACTAGCTGAAAACACTCCAAAAATTACCCGGAAGCAGGTCAATGCCCCCCATTGTTCCCATACTTGGGATTGGGCTTGGAGTGGCCCCGAAATGGCGTTGCGATGCCCACATGGGGCTCGACTGGCTAGCCGACGGGACATTGCCGGGACGTGTCCCGCTATTTGCGCCGAACGTCGATTGTGCCCCGGCAATCCGGGTAGCGGTTGCATCCCCAAAACCGATGGCCGCGCCGGGGACCATGCCGGGCGGTTCGGAGCCGCATGGCGCTACCGCATTTCGGACACGCCTTTGCGCCGGGTCGCGGCGATACGAACGGCTTAGGCGTAGGTGGGGCGGACTCAACAGGTGCGAGCGGGGCCGCATCGGGTTTGGACCCCGTGGGCTCGGTTGGCCGGGTTGATGGTGGCAAGTTCGGCGGCCGTCGCTTGGGTTCGTCCAACCGCTCGGCAAACTTGGTGCCGTAGAACATGAACCCGGCGAACCCGCCAACCACCATGAAAATCATGCCAAGGCCGTTCCGCGAACGGTCAACCCCGCCATGCCACGAACAAGCGCCTTGCCGCCCAATATACGCGGAAGCCCAACCATCGCGGCATTTGGCTGGCCCGAGCCACTGTCCGGCCAATACCGACAACCCGATAAACGCGGCAAACCCAACTATGACACTTAGGCCGCGTTGACAAAAGAGGGATTCCCAAACAGGTCGAGTTCTGATTCAAGGCTGCTCTTTGGAGAGCAGTTATGGGCCGTGGGGACTTGTCAGATGCGGAATGGGAACTGATCGGACCGCTT
>Ga0180219_1000444_pt1 | contig 33743 bp, 32 predicted proteins | sample eDN3rd30CBELigMG_FD_151338 | JGI IMG/M metagenome (GOLD analysis project Ga0180219, IMG submission 151338) | Enriched Miracle-Growth compost microbial communities from Emeryville, California, USA - eDNA 3rd pass 30_C BE-Lig MG (version 2)... ... | reverse complement strand
TGGACTGGTGGGTGAGAATGCCCGACGGGAACGGCTTGATGCTGACGCCGGGATCGACGATCGTCAGCGTCTTGCCAAAGCCCTGCGAAATCTTCGTCGGATCGAAGCCCTCGCCCATCACCGAGAAGAAGCCCCACTGGCCGTCGAGCACGGTCGGGTCCGCCGTAAATCCACGCGCGGCGAGCAGCGCCGCCGTCACGCCGTTCTCGGCGGCGCGGCCCACATGCAAGGGCTTGGTCATGGTGCCGAAGGAGGCGCGGATGCCGGCCGCCATGGAGGCTGCGATGCCGAGCGCATGGGCGAGCTGGTCGCCCTTCAGTCCGAGCAGCTTCGCGGCAGCGGCGGCGGCGCCGAAGGTGCCGACCGTGCCGGACGTGTGATGACCGCGGCGGTAGTGGCGCGGCAGCATCCATTCGGAGATCTTGCTCTCGACTTCAAAGCCCGTCTGGAAAGCGAGCATGAAGCGACGGCCATCCACATTGCCCAGCCGCTGCGACATCACCAGCGCGGCCGTCAGCGGCGGCACGGAGGGATGGGTCAGCAGGCCGTAGACATGGGCCGGGTCGTTCGACACCTGCGTGTCGTCCCAGTCATGCGCGTGGCCTGCCGTGCCGAGCACACGCGCGGCGATTGCTGCGGGTGCCTTCTTGTTTCCACCGGACAGCAGCAGCGCGTCGGGCCGGCCGCCCTGCTCCACCGCCTCATCGACGAGAATGTGCACCGAATGTTCTGACGTGCCCGCCAGCATGACGCCGAGCGTGTCGATCATGCAGCGCTTGCCGATGCGCAGCGCCTCCGCCGGCAGGTCATCATAACGCACGTTCTCGACGAAGGAGACGGCCTGCGAGGTGATGGCGGTTTCCGGGGTGTTCATAGAGTGAAAGCCTTTCTGTTATCGGGCGGTCTTTGATTTGGCTGTTTTCGAATTCGGCGCGCGCGCCGGCTTGGCCTGCGCGGCGGTAATGAGGCGCGCCTTGGCGCGGTCCACATGGGCGTGGAACGCCTCGCGGGCACGGACAGGATCGCGGGCGGCCACCGCCTCGACCATGTCGCGATGCTCGGCGTTGGAGACCGACAGGCCGCCGCCCTGCACCAGCGAGCGGGCGCGAAACAGATGCAGCTTCTTGACGAGATCGCCATAGGAGGCGGCGAGAACCGGATTGTCGGTGGCGCCGACAATGAAGGTATGGAAGGCGAGATTGAGCGGATAATAGGCATCGAAATCGAGCGACGCGGCGGCGGCGTCCATATCGTCGAGAAAGCCGCGCAGGCGTGCGATCGTCTCGGGGTCGGCGCGCTGGGCCAGCAGTTCGCCGGCAAGACCAAACAGCGCGGCGCGGACCTCGTAGATCGCCAGCGCCTGTTCGAGCTCGAGCTTGCGGACAAAAAAGCCGCGATTGGGCACCTGATCGATGAGCCCCGAGGCCATCAGCGAGCGCAGCGCCTCGCGCAGCGGCCCACGACTGACGCCGAAGCGCGCCGCCAGCGCATTCTCATTGACCCGTTCCCCCGGCGCGATGACGCCGCCCAGGATGACCTTCTCCAGCTCGCGCTCAAGCACGCCGGGCAGGCTCTGGGTGCGCAGAATGGTGAGATCGTCCAAGGGGCGTTTCCGGGGTGGTTTCTACGGAGGGCCAGAAGATCGTGCCGATTGTAAATTGTCAACAATTTACTTTATGCGATTTTTGGGTAGAGGCCGGCCTTCGTCGTAGTCGCGAGCAAAGTCACCGGCACGCTCTCGATAGTGTTCAGTAAGTCGTTGCGGCCGGCGGCGACCCATTAGCTGAAGCCAAAGCTAGTCTCCGAGATCAACCGCACGACCTGAGAGGGAGGACCGCCTGTGGCAAGCGTCCGTTTGAAGCCCTATGGGAGGTTGAGAAGGTGCGGCAGGAAGCCTTCTAATTTCAATGTAGACAATTGCCGGAGCTCAGCTGCCGGATGCAAACTATCCGTTTCCTCCGATTCCAACTCTTATAAATATCAGATCTCGCCATGCATCAGGCCCGTCGTTAACGACGGGATTTTGTCCGCCTTTTTGCAATGCGCCAGCTATCTCTTTTGCTATTTGACGTGAGCGTTCATTGGGTGCCGGCTCAACTACAATCCCCTTAAATAATCTGGTTCCATGATCTCCATTCATTATGTCTGTTTGGAATCCCGAAGCTGCAAATGCGTTTCCCAGCTCACCGCCAAATGTTTGCATCTCCATGTCCATTCCGTATATGCGGACTTGGACTTTAGCTCCGTCTTTTTGAACTGATCTCAGAAAAGCCGGTAAATCCTTTGGTGCGGATCTTTGCTGCGGAGCCTCGTTGTAGGTCTGAGTGCCGTAATTAATGTCAGCAAAATTACCTTTGCGATTATCTGTGCCGCTCATGGCTTTGCTCTCTGGTGGTTGCTGCTGCGCTGCGCTAATAGGCGCGGGTTCAGGCTTAGACGATACCGAAAATGCGTACCCTACCCAAACCAACAAGGATCCTCCAAAGGTCCCACCGACTATGAAGAGAAGTGCGTTTCTGACACTCACCGGCGCATCCTCATTAGCCGCCCACACTATGCCCGCCAGCACCAAGGGTGCCACGCTCAACGTGAACCATCCCCAAAATTCGCGGTGTTTTCCATCTTTTACATAATCGAGCGCAACCTTCAGGATCGCAAGAAAGACACCGAGGCAGACTGCCCATATCAAAAGAAACCAGCCCATGTGCTGCAAATCCTATCGTAGAATGAGCAGCTTAATCGTCTTTCAGCAAAACACAAAAAGCCCCTCCCGCCGAAGCGAACAGGGGCCTAGTCCTAGAGAGAATGCCCGAACGGGCCAGCCCGCACTTTCAGACATAAGGGACCTCAAAGCGCCAAAGCAGTGATACTGCGCCCACGCCCACGGCGCATCGGTAATTCAATGTCCGACGTCGGTATCTTCGGCGTGCGTGTGCTTCCTGCCCGCATGTCCCTGGTTCGCCGTGTCCTGCGCCAGCCTGTCGACGAAAGCGATGCCGATGGCCGAAAGGATGAACACCGTGTGGATGATCGTCTGCCACATGATGCCGCTTTCGGTATAGCTCGTGGTGCGGCCGGTGGGGCCGAGATTGCCGGCCTCGATGAAGGTGCGCAGCAGGTGGATCGAGGAAATGCCGATGATCGCCATGGCGAGCTTGATCTTCAGCACGCCGGCGTTGACGTGGCTCAGCCATTCCGGTTCGTCGGGATGGCCCTCAAGCCGCAGGCGCGAGACGAAGGTCTCGTAGCCGCCGACGATCACCATCACCAGCAGGTTGGAGATCATCACCACGTCGATCAGGCCGAGCACGACGAGCATGATCTGCTGTTCGCTGAAATCGGTGGCGTGAACGATCAGGTGCCAGAGTTCCTTGAGGAACAGCACCACGTAAACCGCCTGCGCGACGATCAATCCGAGATAGAGCGGCAGTTGCAGCCAGCGTGATGCGAAGATCGTCCACGGCAGGGGCGGCATCTTCTTGTATGCGGGCACGTCGGACATTGGCGTTCCTTACTGGGCGGCAGATCGGTCTCAGGACGACAGAATACGATCTGCGTTACGCCCGCAAGACTCTAGATCACCGTCCACAAGAACACCGGCAGGAAGGCGAGCGAGATGAAGGTCGAGAGCACCACGACGCCGGCGACTTCCGCCGGTTCGTTGTCGTAGCGCGCCGCCCACAGATAGTTCAGCACGGCCGGCGGCATCGACGACTGAATGACGATGACGCCGCGCGCCAGGCCGTCGAGGCCAAGCAGCAACGACACGCCCCAGCCGATGGCGAAACCGCCGAGGAGCCGCGCCAGCGCGAAAATCGTGCTGCGTTTCCAGGATGTGATCCGCAGGTTCGCCAGCGAATAGCCCAGCGACATCAGCATGAGCGGAACCGTGATACCCCCGAGCAGGCCGAGCGAGCGCTGCACGATCGGCGGCAGCGCCCAGCCGGTCCAGATCAGGATGAGCGCGGCAAAGATCGCCCAGATGATCGGCATGCGCACCACATCGCCCATTTTCAGGCCGCCGGCGGCGATGGCCTGGCCGAAGGTGTAGTTGGTCATGCTGGAGAGGGCGAAAAAGCCGATGGCAAGCGCCAGCCCGGTCTCGCCGAAGGCGAAGAGGCACATGGGCAGGCCCATATTGCCGCCATTGGCCCAGATCATCGAGGGCAGATAGACGGGAACACGCGCCCCCAGCACCCGCACCAGCCCATAGCCGCAAAGCCCCGTCACGCCCATGGTCAGCAACGAGGCGAGCGCCATCGTGCCGAGCGTGGCGAAGGTCAGGCCCGAACGGGTCAGCGTGTCGATGACGAGCGCCGGCGTCGAGACCGTATTGACCAGCAGCGCGACAAAGCCTGAATCCAGCGGCTTGCCGCTGCGCGCCCACAAATAGCCGACGAAGGCGATGAGGAAGACCGGCCCGACGACGTCGAGGAGGATGTTGAAGATCTGCATGAAGACCCTGCCCTAGCGGCAGAAGGCCTTTCAGGCAAGCCGAGGCAGCTTCAGCACTCCGCAAACCCAATAGCTACGACTTGCCCTTGACAAATATTATTTTGTATATACAATATAATTATGGTCATTGTATGGGATGAACCAAAGCGACTTGCCAACATCGACAAGCATCGCGGATTGGACTTCGCCGATCTAACGGTGGAATTCTTCGAGAATTCGGTCGTCGTTCCCGCCAAGCGTGGTCGGCTGATGTCGGTCGGTCGTCTCAAAGATGGAACGATCGCAGTCGTGTTCATGCGGCTCGGCACCGAGGGCATCTCGTGGTCAGCATGCGGGACGCCAGCCCAAAAGAAAGGAAGCTCCTCGAATGACCCAGCACAAGAAGAAGCCGGCATTCATGCCGGGGCGCGGCTATACAAAGAAAGATTGGGACACTGTCGACAGTCCGGAAGCCACCGATGCGGAGTTGGCGCAGGCTAAGCCTTTTGCCGAGGCATTGCCGGATCTTGCCGCATCGATCAGGCGAGGCCGTGGCCCGCAGAAGTCGCCGACGAAGCGGCTGATCAGCCTTCGGCTCGACGGCGATGTCGTCGACAAGTTCAAGCGCACGGGCAACGGATGGCAGTCGAGAATGAACGACGTTCTGCGCAAGGCAAAGGTTTGACAGCTTAGAGTCAGATTGAAAAGTAATGCCGATCTTGCAGCGTTTTTCTTTTCTGTCTGGTCGTTTTTGACTAAGCCTCTGTGTGTCATTCCCGCCAAGCGAAGCGCGGAGCGGGAATCCAGAGGCAACATTGTACACCTTGGCTTCTGGATTCCCGCTCGCCCGCTGCGCGGGCGTCGGGAATGACAGCGTTATCTTTCAGTCAGCTCTTAGGACGGCTACTGACCAAAGCGCCAATCGAAGCCGCCGCCATCGGGCGGATCGGGATAGTTGGCGTCCTTGCAGCGATAGCCGACGAAGCATTGCGGATTGTCGCGCGTCTGGATCCAGTCCGGCATGATGATTTCCTGCGGCGTGCAATAGGCGCGGGTCGCCACATAGCGGTCATAACGCCGCGCGGCATTGCCGAGGATGACGGCGCCCCGCTGCACGACAACGTTCTTGGCCTGTGCGCAGGTCATCGACATGGTATTGATGCGGGCCTGGGCGGGCGCGGCAAGGGTGGTCAGGGCCAGAACAATGATCGCGAATTTACGCATGCATGTTTCCCATTGGACCGAACGCTAGTTATCGCGATCGTTCGAAATTTCCTTGCAGGTATAGCCGATGAAGCAGCGCCGCTGGTCGGCGGTCGCGACAAATGCCGGCTCGTTGCTTTCCGTCTGGGTGCAATAGGCGCGGCTGGAAACGTAACGGTCGTAGACATTGGGACCCGTACCGATGACCGCGTAACCCTGCGAGGCGACAAGGCCCGCCGTCTGCGCGCAGGTCATATCGAGCGAATTGGGCCGCTCCTGCGCGGCGGCAAGGCCGGGAAGTCCGAAGGCGAAGCAGATGGCAGCAAGGCGTCTCATGATCGAATCGTTCTCTGTTACGAGCAAGATCATAACCGATCCTGCACGCCATGCCCTGGTTTCAGTTTCTGAAATCGCGGACTATCTCCTTGCAGCGATATCCCACGAAACAGGCATTGGTATCACGCGTCGCCACCCAGTCCGGAACCGTTGTTTCGGTCTGCGTGCAGTAAGCGCGGCTGGAGACGTAGCGATCGTAGGTCATCGGGCCCGTGCTCATGACAACGGCGCCGTGCGCCTTCACCAGTCCGGCAGCCTGGGCGCAGGTCATGGCGGTCGAATTCGGCCGCCCTTGCGCGAGAACCGCGCTCGACTGAAATGCGATCAATACCGTTAAAATCAACAGTGAATTTGTGCGCATGGCTCCCTCCTGAAGGGCGGAACAGAGCATCAGCCGGTTCCAAGTTCAAAATTAGGCGCATTCGGCCGCCCGCCATAGCCGGACAAGGCCCGTCCCCATCACAAGAACGCGACCCAGCTGCCGACGACCGGAAGCTTTCAATAGTAGCGTTGAAGCCGATGTTCAGCCGTGGGCCGGATAGTCGATATAGCCCTTGGCGCCGCCCCAATAGACCGTCTTCTTGTCTTCCTGCGCCAGTTCCAGCTTCTCACGGAAACGGCGCGGCAGGTCGGGATTGGCGAGGAAGTGCTTACCGAAGACGATGGCATCGGCTGCGCCCGACTGCAGCGCTGCCTCGGCCTTTTCGAGATCGAAGCCGGCGCCGGCCATGTAGACGCCCGTGAACGCACCGCGCATCTCATGGACCTCGTAACCGCCCTGCTTGGCGCCATGCAGATAGGCGATGCCGCGCGCCGAGAGCTCTTTCGCCAGGATCGGATAGACCTCTTCGGCGTCCGGCTCCTGCACATCGTTGAACTTGATGCGCGGCGACAGCTTTATTCCCGTGCGATCCTTGCCGACGGCGTCGCAGACATGGTCGACAACTTCGAGCAGGAAGCGCGTACGGTTGGCCGGGCTGCCGCCGTACTTGTCGTCACGCTGGTTGATCGTCGGGTCGAGAAACTGATGCACCAGATAGCCCGACGCACCATGAACCTCGACGCCGTCGAAGCCGACGCTCATCGCCCGTTTGGCCGCCGCGCCGAATTCGGCGGCGACACCGGAAATCTCATCCGTCTCGAGCGCGCGCGGCACGACGAAGTCCTTCGGGCCGTCATCCGTCTGGTTCTTGCCCTTGATCGCGATGGCCGAGGGCGCAACCGGCAGCACGCCGCCGGGCAGCATTTCCGGCAGGGCGACGCGGCCGGTGTGATAGAGCTGCGCGAAGATGCGCCCGCCCTTGGCATGCACCGCGTCCGTCACCTTGCGCCAGCTCGCAAGCTGGGCGTCGGTGACGAGGCCCGGCGTGCGGACATAGCCCTTGGCCATATGTGAAACGTAAATCGCCTCGGTCAAGATCAGGCCGGCCGAGGCGCGCTGGGCGTAGTATTCGGCAACGATATCGAGCGGCACACCATCGGCATCGGCGCGAGACCGGGTCATCGGCGCCATGACAATGCGGTTGGGCAATTCCAGCGCGCCAACGCGCAACGGATCGAACAGTCCAGACATGCTTCCTCCGCCTGCAAATGCAGGGTTGATTAATGAGTGTCGGCCCTCACGATAACGAGGATGCCTGCCTCAGGCCAGAGCTCTCAGCGCAGGGCCTTCAGCGCGGACCTGCCGGCATAGCGAGCCTGGGTGCCGAGTTCCTGTTCGATGCGGATCAGCTGGTTGTACTTGGCGGTGCGGTCGGAGCGCGCCAGCGAACCGGTCTTGATCTGTCCGCAGTTCGTCGCCACCGCGAGGTCGGCGATGGTCGAATCCTCGGTCTCGCCCGAGCGGTGCGACATCACCGCCGTGTAACCGGCGCGATGGGCCATATCGACCGCAGCCAACGTCTCCGTCAGCGTGCCGATCTGGTTGACCTTGACGAGGATCGAATTGCCGACGCCCTTGGCGATGCCCTGCGAGAGGCGTTCCACATTGGTGACGAACAAATCGTCGCCGACGAGCTGGCACTTCTTGCCGATGGCGTCGGTGACGAGCTTCCAGCCTTCCCAATCGTCTTCGGACATGCCGTCCTCGATGGTGACGATGGGATAGTCGCCGACGAGCTTGGCGAGATAGGCCGACTGCTCGGCAATCGTGCGGGTCTTGCCCTCGCCTTCGTAGTGATATTTGCCGTCCTTGAAGAACTCGGTCGCGGCGCAATCCAGGCCGAGATAGATGTCCTCGCCGACCTTGAAGCCGGCGTCGGAGATCGCCTTCATGCAGAAATCCAGCGCCGCTTCGGCGCTCGGCAGGTTCGGCGCGAAGCCGCCCTCGTCACCGACATTGGTGTTGTGGCCGGCCTTCTTCAGCGCGGCCTTGAGGCCCTGGAACACTTCCGAGCCCCAGCGCACCGCGTCGGCCAGCGACGAGGCGCCGACGGGCAGGATCATGAACTCCTGGAAGTCGATCGGGTTGTCCGCATGGGCGCCGCCGTTGATGATGTTCATCATCGGCACCGGCAGGACGCGGGCCGAGGTGCCGCCGACATAACGGTAGAGCGGCTGGCTGCAGGTCTCCGCCGCCGCCTTGGCGACCGCGAGCGACACGCCGAGGATGGCGTTGGCGCCGAGGTTGGCCTTGTTGGGCGTGCCGTCGAGCTCCAGCATGGCTTCATCGACGGCGACCTGATCCTCGGCGTCCAGACCGGTGATCGCCTCGAAGATGGCGCTGTTGACGTTCTCGACGGCCTTGAGGACACCCTTGCCGCCGAAGCGGGACTTGTCGCCATCGCGCAGCTCGACCGCCTCATGGGCGCCGGTCGAAGCGCCGGAGGGGACGCCGGCGCGGCCGAAAGAGCCGTCTTCCAGCACGACATCCACTTCGATGGTGGGATTTCCGCGGCTGTCGAGGATTTCGCGGGCGGTCACATCGATAATGGCGGTCATGGTGCCTCTCGGGAAGGAATCGTGGATTGGATGCGCTCGGCGGTAGCAGAAAACACGCCGCGTTTCCTTAGCCGCCTTTGCAGGGGATGGAAACTGTCGTCAAAACCGATGACAAAATTGCGAATTTGTCAGCCCATGCACCGAGAGGGTCGAAACCATTGCGTTTTAGTGCTGCTTTGCCTAGTTCAGCCCCATATCCCCTTTGAGAGCCGATCATCGCCATGGCCAAAGCCAGCAAGACCAAATCCCCCGCCGCCTCCAAGAGCGCCACCGTGCCGCATCTCCTCGGTCGCTCCGCCACCATGCCTGCGAGCCCGGAAGAGGCGGAACTGGAGCGCGTGCCCAATCCGCATGCGGACACGCGCTATGTGACGCGCTTCACCTCGCCGGAATTCACCTCGATCTGCCCGGTCACCGGCCAGCCGGATTTCGCCCATCTGGTCATCGATTATGTGCCCAACAAATGGCTGGTCGAATCCAAGTCGCTGAAATTCTATCTCGCCAGTTTCCGCAACCACGGCGCTTTCCACGAGGATTGCACCGTGCGCATCGGCAAGGACCTCGTGGCGCTGCTGAAGCCGCACTGGCTGCGCATCGGCGGCTACTGGTATCCGCGCGGCGGCATGCCGATCGACGTGTTCTGGCAGACTGGAAAACTGCCGCCGAACATGTGGATTCCGGACCAGGGCGTCGCCAGCTATCGCGGCCGCGGTTAATTCGCGTTAACCACGTTTTGCGCGCCGGGGAACCGCGATAAACGCCAGTGCGTAGACAGGCGGGGCCAGCGAAGAGGCACGCATGTCGACGTTCGAGGAAGGCTTCATCGCGGGATGGCAGTTGGTGGCCGGCCGCGCAGCGGCGATCGGCATCCCGAAAAGGAAACCGCCGCGCGCCGGTTATTCCGAAGGCTATACGCAGGGCTTCAAGCAGGCCCTGGAATTTGTGGCGCGCCAGTTGGACCGCCAGTCGGGTGCCCCTCGCAAGCACTGGATCGAGCGCCTGCTGGCTGACTAATTCGCTCGCCGTTCACCTGCCCCTAACCAGCAACATCCACAGTGATGCGATGTGAAAGCGGGGCATGATGGTACCGGTCAATTTCGAAGGATGCGCGGGATATTTCCACGAGGCTGCCGGAACGCGCGGCATCATTATCTGTGGCAGTTTCGGCTTCGAGGAAATCTGCGCGCGCAAATCCGTGGTGCTGCTTGCCCATGAACTGGCGGCGCGTGGCGTCAACGTGCTGCGCTTCGATTATTCCGGCACCGGGGATTCGCTTGGCGGCCCCGACGATGCCGATCAGGTCGAGACCTGGATCTCCAATATCCGCGCCGCGCCCGCATGGCTGCGCAGCCATGCGGGCGTCAGCGAGATTTCGCTGATCGGCCTGCGCCTCGGCGCGCTGCTCGCCATCAACGCAGCGGACAGGATCGACGATCTCGCAACGCTTGCGCTGATCGCCCCGCCGGTCAGCGGCAAGGCCTGGCTGCGCGAAGGCCTTGCCTTCTCCAGCATGATTGCGCCGCCGGTCGGCGCTGCGACACGCGGCGAGACCGGCAATATTCTCACGGGCTATCGCCTTTCGGACCAAACCGCCGCCGACATCAAGACGCTGGACTGGCAGAAGCTGGCGACAATTGCCGATGCGTCGATCCTGATCATGGCGCGCGAGCAGATGCAGGAAGCGCAGCGCGTTGCAGCGCTCGCCACGGGCCGTACGTCTGTCGACGTTCTGCCCTTCACCGGCTACGGCCAGATGATGTGCGATCCGACCGCCAGCGAGCCGCCGATGGCGACCTTGCGCCTGCTGGCGGACCGGCTCGCCGCCGGCGTCGAAGCGCGCGCGGGCGTTCCTTCCCTGCCCCAATGCCTGCCGCTGCAGGGCGCCGGCTTCGTCGAGACACCGGTGCAGCTTGGCGATGACGGCCATATCAACGGCGTGCTTTGCCGCCCGGCAGGCGGCGAGCAACGGCGCAACATCATCGTCCTCTTCAACGCCGGCGGCATCCCCCACACCGGCTGGGCGCGCATGTATGTGGACCTGGCGCGCAAGCTCGCGGGCGAAGGCACGGCCTCCCTGCGCATTGATCTGCCCGGCCTCGGCGACAGCGCGCGTCCCGTCGACCCGTCGACGATCGCGATCATCTCGCAGGATCTGACCGGACAGATCATGGCCGTGAACGATTGGCTGAACGAACGCGGCTTTGTCGAGATCGCGCTCGCGGGCTCCTGCAGCGGCGCCTATCACGCCTTCCGCGCGGCCCTGAGCGATGCGCGGGTCGACCGGCTCGTGCTGCTCAACCAGGTCTCGTTCGCGTGGACGACGACGCAGGCGATGAAGCTCGCGGCCTGGCAGAAAACCAAGGCACGCGAAATGCAGACGCGCAGTTCGGCACTCGACAGCGACGAAGGCCAGGCCTCCGAGGCCGCCAAACTGATGGCGCGGCTGTTCCCGATCGCCAAGAAGTTCGCGCGCGAAAGCCTCGAAGCGATGATGACCCTGTCGGCCATGGCCAATTCCATGCTGGCGAAACGCAATCCGGTAGAGGCGGCGTTTCACGCCATCGCCGGCCGCGGCACCAGGATCATGCTGGTCTACAGCGAGAACGATGCCGGCCTTGCGGAACTCGACCGGCAGTTGGGCCCTGACGGCCTGGATGCCCTGCCCGGCGTCAGCAAACATATCATCGTCAACGCCGATCACATGCTGACGCAGCCTGCGGCGCGCGAGGAGTTCAGCGAACTGGTGGCGCGCTTCCTCGATCAGCGCAGCACGGTGCGCCCCGGCGCAACAGCGGCGACGCAGGCGGCTTAAGATTCTGACTAAGCATGTTGCTGTTTGACTTCAGCCTTGGTGTGTCATTCCCGCCAAGCGAAGCGCAGAGCGGGAATCCAGAAGCAACGTGACGGCACACATCGTTCTACCATTGGCCTCTGGATTCCCGCTCGCCCGCTACGCGGCCGTCGGGAATGACAACCTCCGATCTCACTCTGAAGCCGGCTAGCCGTTCACGACGATGATCGTGGAGTTGGGATTGCTCTGCTCGCTATGGGTCGCGAAGCGATGCGCTTCGCCGCGCTCGCGGAAAGCGAAATACAAAGTGCCGGCATAGCCGCTTTCAAAAGCGCCGCACGACTTCGCCAGAGATTCCGTCGCCGCCCTGTTGAACCTGCCGGCAACATGCACGCGCCATGTCTTCTCGACCGTCACGATGAGCGCTCCTTTTCAAGCATTACCTCTAAAATGTAGCCTATGCTACATTTGAAGATGAGTCAATCGAAGACGCAGGCGCCTGCTTCTTCAACAGTCTTCGATGCGTCGAGAGAAACGCGTCAGCCCTTCGCCAGCGCGTCGAATTGCATCAGGCGCTTCAGCAGGCCTTCGAATTCGTTGAGCGGCACCTGATTGGGGCCGTCGGAGAAGGCGTTCGCCGGATCATCATGCGTTTCCAGAAACACGCCGGCGACGCCGACGGCGACGGCGGCGCGCGCCAGCACCGGCACGAACTGACGTTCGCCACCGGACGATGTGCCCTGCCCGCCCGGCTGCTGCACCGAATGGGTGGCGTCGAAGATCACCGGCGCGCCGGTCTGCTCGGCCATGATCGGCAAGGAGCGCATGTCGGAGACCAGCGTGTTGTAGCCGAAGCTGGCGCCGCGTTCGGTCACCAGCACATCCGCATTGCCAGCGCCGGTCAGCTTGGCGACGACGTTCTTCATGTCCCACGGCGCGAGGAACTGTCCCTTCTTGACGTTGACCGGGCGGCCCGTGCGGGCCGCTGCAAGCAGCAGATCGGTCTGGCGGCAGAGGAAGGCCGGGATCTGCAGCACGTCGACGACGGGCGCCACCGCGGCGCAATGCTCATTCTCGTGCACGTCGGTGAGAATCGGAAAGCCGAACTTCTCCTTGATCTCGGCGAAGATCGGCAAAGCCTCCTGAAGGCCGATGCCGCGCCGGCCGCTCGCCGAGGTGCGGTTGGCCTTGTCGAACGAGGATTTGTAGACGATGCCGGCGCCGAGCCGGTCGGCGATGTCGCGCAGGGCGCCCGCCATTTTCAGCGCGTGGTCGCGGCTCTCGAGCGCGCACGGTCCGGCGATGAAGGACAGCGGCAGCTTGTTGCCGAAAACGACCGACCGGGTCCCCTCGCCAATCCGCACTTCACTATGGGCCTGCATCGCTCACTCCAAGGACTCACGAGAAAGAGATTTGCCGAAACCGCCGGCAGGCCGGAGACCTACCGTTGCAGGCGCACGCCGGGCAAGCGCTTTCTGCACGGAAAACCGGGCAGCAAAAAGCCCGGTGGGGAGCCACCGGGCTTCAATTTCTTGCTAAATGTGCAGTTTTCTTAGTCCTTGGCGACGAAACAGCCGATCCGGTTGGCGCGCAACTGGCCGCAAATCGTATCCGCCTCGTTGCGCGAGAGTTCGGTCAGGCGGACGCGGTAGACCACCTTGTCCTTCGGCTGCGCCTGGATGATCGAGAGCTTGCGGCCGTCGAGTTCATAGGCGAAGCGCTGCTCGAAACGGTCGGCAACGGCGCGGGCCTCATCCTCGGTCTGGGCGGCGGCGATCTGGACCGAAATGCCGGTCGAACGGCCGAAACTGGCGGTTTCGGCAACATTGGCGGGCCGGCGGGTCTCGGCCGGCGGCGTCACAGCGGCAACGGCCACCGGCGCCGCTGGAGCAACGGGCGTAGCTGTAACAGGTGCCGCCGCGACAGGTGTCTGCGCGGCTGTCGTGACATTGGGGTCAACGTCAGGCGGCATGTCGACGCGAACCGTGGTTTTCTCGAGTTTCGCCGTTTTCACCGGCGTGGTGGATGCGGCGGGCGTGGCGGCTGCAACCCTGGGCGCAACCGGGGTGGTGGCGGCCTGCACCGCAGGCAGGGCCTCGGGGCGAACGGCGATGGGCTCAGTGGGATTAATGATGCGGCCGCGACCGTCCGTGATGACGGACTTCACCAGCTTCGGCTCGGGGAAATAGGAATTGCCGGCAAGGCGGGCAACGCCTGCCGTCGTGGCCGCCGCAGGGCTGCCCGCGGCTGGCGTCGAACCGACGGTGCTGCGGATCGACCCGGTCTGGTCCTGAACCATGCGGGTTTTGGCGACTGCCGGCGTGGCGCCGCTCTGATCGGGCCGGGATTTATAGTCTCCCCCCGCCATGATCGTTGGTGTCGCGGGTTGCTGGACCCGTTCGGTCGAGGCCAGGAACTTGGCGCCGACGACCGCGCCAAGCGCGATCAGGAGCGCGATCATCGAAGGGTGCCCGATCAGCGGGCGCCGCTCTCGAACGGCAGCGACGGCTTCGGCGCTCGCTTCACTCCGGTTCCTCGGGGGACGATCCGCGAGAGCACCGGCAGCACCGGCCGGACTGGGCAATCCAGGCAGACGGCGTGCCGCCGTGTTATGCCCGAGCGTCGAGCGCAAATATTGGAACTGTCGCCTGATTGCGTCCATGGAAATGGTCCCGGTGTAGAATTCTCCGGCAGACCCGACCACGACTCTCAATCACCCCGTGAGCAGGAACACCGTCCGTTCAAACTGGGCGATCTTGGTAAATAAAGACTAAAAAGCGCGCTATTCAGGATTTCGCCGGCACGGGCCCGACTTTCCGCCATTGGTCGGGACCATCTTTCGGATCGCGATAGAGCGGTGACAGGGACATCTCGCCCGTCGCCGTACGCTCGACCATGAAGGCCGACATGTTGGGGATGAACTGCGTCTGGCGCGCCGCGATCGACGAGCGTTCGGCCGGCCGGCAGCGGCCGGTCCCATGCACCTGCTCGCATTGCTCGATCTTGAGATAGGCAGGCGCGGTGTCGGCGTGGATCTTGACCGCGCGGTTCCACAGGTCCGTACAGTCTTCGATGCTGGCCGATCCGAACGACGCGCACTCCTGGGCGCTGGTGAGGATCTTGCCGTCGATGCTCTCTTCGCTGAACAAGCTGAAATAGACCCAGCCGAGAATGGCGCAAAGGCCGACCGCCATCACGACCATCAGGGTGCGCTGCCTGCTCTGCTCGTCCAGCAGCGCCGTCATACTGTAATCGGATCCAGCGCTGGTCGACGCCTTCGCGGCAGGCGCGCGTGCCACGCCTCTTACCCCGCTATTGCGATTGCCAAACTGCGGCTTGACGCCTTGGGACATGCCAGCCACCAAATTCCTCCGGACGCGACCGACCAGGCGGTGGCCTGATGCACTCCCGGGCAAACTAGGTACGAGCGGTTAAAGTTGAGATACTTGAATCTGCACCAAACGCGGGTTTCGGCGCCGTGGTTGCCTCGCCTGGAGATCATGGATAACAATGGGTTAACTCAAGTGCGTAGCACCCCGCCTTAATTTGGCGGCGGCAGAGCCGCGGCGGCCATTCCTATTTTCGGCCCGCCATGTTATCGCCCGCTCGCACCCGGACACCCACGTCGAAACGAGGAAATGACAATGAGGTTTTGCATCAGCGGCAACGGCGCGATGGGCGTCGCCCATCTCAAGGCCATCAAGGCGATCGAGGGCTCCCAGGTGACGGTGCTGCAGAGCCGCACCAAGGAAGGCACCGAAAAGGTCGCCGCGGAATATAACGTCCCGGTCGCGCTGACGAATTTCGAGGAAGCGATCAACCGCAAGGACGTCGACGCCGTCATCATCACCGGTCCGACCCAGGTTCACGCCGACCAGGCCGAGATGGCCATGCGCGCGGGCAAGCACGTGCTGATCGAAATCCCGATGTGCGATTCCGTCGCCGACGCCGAGCGTATCGTGCGCGTCCAGAAGGAAACCGGCGTCACCGCCATGGCCGGCCACGTCCGGCGTTTCAACCCCAGCCACCAGTACATGCACACCAAGCTGCAGAAGGAAGGCGTCGTCCTGCAGCAGATGCAGGCTCACACCCACTTCTTCCGCCGCACCAACATGAACGCGCTCGGCCAGGCGCGCTCCTGGGTCGACCATCTGCTCTGGCACCACGCCTGCCACACCGTCGATCTGTTCTCCTACCAGACCGGCGAGAAGGTCTCAGAGGCTTATGCGGTTCAGGGCCCCTACAATCCCGAACTGAAGATCGCCATGGACATGGGCATCATCATGAAGACGCCGAAGGGCGCCATCTGCGTGCTGTCGCTGTCGTTCAACGACGAAGGCCCGATCGGCTCGCCCTATCGCTATATGTGCGACAAGGGCACCTGGGTGTCCTTCTACGACGACCTGACGGACGGCTTCGGCAAGAAGATCGATCTGGCCGGCGTCGCGCCGTCGATGAACGGCTTCGAGAACCAGGACCGCGAGTTCATCTCGGCCATCGAAGAGAAGCGCATGCCGAACTGCTCGGTCGCCGAAGCGCTGTCGACCATGCAATTGCTCGGCAAGCTGGAAGACCAGCTCATCGCCGCCAACGGCAAGCCGTAATCGCGATATGTTCCCGAAACAAAAGCCGGCCGGGTCACTCCGGCCGGTTTTTTATTGCGCAGACGAAATCCGTGCGTTCGACACCGGCTGCACGCGGCTGCCGTTGGTGACTTCATCGGGAACGTTGATCGCGATGGTTTCGCCGGGCTGAATGCCTTCAGCGACGTTGATGGTGGCGCCGTCGGTCGAGGCGACCTTGATCGGACGGAAGGTGATGCGCTCGTTGTCGAGCATGCCCACGAAGTTCTGGGTGCCGCGGGTCAGCAATGCCGTCACCGGTATCTGCGTATAGGACGTGACCGGCACGTGCAGGGTCAGATAGGCGAAGCTGCCCGCCGCGAAGAAGCTGTCCTTGTTGTCGAGATGGACTTCGATCAGCATGGTGCGTGACTTCGGATCGAGCTCGCCGGTCATACGGGTGACTGCGGCTTCCTTCTTGCGCTCGGGCCGGCTGGCGTCGGCCACCTCGGCCTTGTCGCCGACTTTGACGAAGGGCACGTCCTGCTGCTGCAGATAGGCGTAGACGCGCACGCGGCTGTCGTCGGAGACGGTGACGAGCGGCATGGCGCTGACGAAATTGGTCTGCGCATTGGTGACCAGCGCGCCGGGATCGGCAAAGCGTGCGGTGATGCGGCCGGCGAACGGCGCGCGCAGGATCTGGTAGGACTTTGTCGTCGCCAGCGCGCCGACATTGTTCTCGGCCACGAGCGCATCGGTCTCCGCCTGCAACATGGCGACCTGCGTCGTGCTGCCCTTGGCGAAGAGACCGCGCAGCCGCTCGAGATTGCGCTTCTTGTTGGCAAGGTCAGCCGAGGCGCCGGCGAACTGCTGTTCAAGCTCGGGAGATTCGATCTCGCCGATCACCTGCCCTGCTTTCACCATGTCGCCCTTGTCGACATTGATCGATTTCAGATAGCCCGAGACCTTGCCGTAGATGGTGGCGGTCTGCGCCGAGCGCACATCGCCGAGCAGTTTGATCGGCCGGAACTCCGGACCTTTGGTGCTCTTGATGACCTCGATGCGCGGACCAAGTTCCGCGACCTTGGCCTGGGCCGACCGCATGGCCGAAATCTTCGCGTCGGAGCCGTTGTAGTAACTCAGCACCGCGTAACCGGCGCCGACAATGGCGGCGGTGCAGACGACGTAGAAAGAGAAAGACCGTGTTTTAGACATGTGCGCCGGCTCCGGACGTTGCACCTGCGGCTTCGGCTGCGAACTTCTGATCGAGCGCATGAAGCATCGGCGGCTTGCGCCTCAGCAGGGTATAGAAAATGGGGACAAGAAAGAGTGTCGCGAATGTCGCGACGGCAAGACCGCCGATGACGGCGCGGCCGAGCGGTGCGTTCTGTTCGCCGGCCTCGCCGAGACCGAGCGCCATCGGGATCATGCCGATGATCATCGCCAGCGCCGTCATCATGATCGGACGCAGGCGCGTCCTGCCCGCTTCGATGACAGCCTGAACGGGCGTCAAGGTGGCGTTGCGCGTGCGCAGATCGTTGGCGAAGCTGACGACGAGGATGGAGTTCGACACGCAGATGCCGACGGACATGATCGCGCCCATCAGCGAGACGACATTGATCGTCGTGCCGGTGATCGCCAGGGTCCAGATGATGCCGATCAAGGCGCCGGGCACCGCCATCATGATGATGAACGGATCGACCCAGGACTGGAACAGGATGACGAGCACCGCGTAGACCAGGAAGATCGCCAGGATGAGGCCGAAGCCGAGCATGCGGAACGAGTTTTCCATCACCTCGTTCTGGCCGCGCAGGAATATCTTGGTCGTCGACGGCAGATCCTTCTGTACCTCCGCGATCGCCTTCTTGATCTCGGCCGCGGTCGATCCCAGGTCGCGACCTTCCACGTTGGCGGCGACGTCGATCACGCGCTGGATCGTGTAATGGTTGATGGCGTTCATCACCGACCCCGGCATGACACTGGCGATGTCGCCGAGCCGCGTCACCGGCGCGCTTGGCAGAGTCACCGGCGTCACGACCGCCGGCAGAGGCGCCACGCCGTTCGCCGGCGGATTGGCCGGGAAATTCAGGATGTCGTTGACGCTGCCGATGTTGTCGATCGGCGTGCTGACCGCGACCGTATAGTTCACACCGTTCTGCGGGTTGAGATAGTAGGTCGGGCTGATGGCCGAACTGCCCGCCAGCGAGGTGAGCAGATTGTTGGCGACATCGCGCTGGGCAACGCCGAGGCGCACGGCGCGCTGGCGGTCGACGTCGATGTTCAGCGACGGGAAGTTGAGCACCTGGGTGATGTGGGCATCGACAACGCCGGGAATGACTTTCAGCTTCTGCAGAAGCTGCTGGCCGACAGCGTAAGATCGGGTGAAATTCTGATCCTGGATCTGGATGTCGACGGGCGCCGACAGGCCGAAGTTCAGCACCTGGCTGACGATATCCGCCGTCTGGAAATAGAAGATGACGCCGGGAAAATCATGGGCCAGCCGCTCGCGGATGAGCCTGCGGTATTCAGCCGACGGCTTGTGATCGCCCTTGAGCGAGATCAGCATCTCGCCATCGGCGCCGCTGGTATTGTCGCTCGGCACGAACGCCAGGTTGAGGCCGCCGGGAACGCCGATGGTGACATTGATCGTGCGCAACTCGTCCGGCGGGATGACCTCGCGGATCTTGTCCTCGACGCCGGCGATGATCCGCTCGGTCGACTCGAGGCGGTTGCCGCCTGGCGCGCGCACATGCAGCTTGATGATACCGACATCGGCTGTCGGGAAGAAGTCGGTGCCGACAACGGGCGCCAGCGCCGCGGTTGCGCCGAGCAGCAGCACGAGGAAGAAGAGCAAGGACTTCTTGCGGTTCAGCGCGCCCTCAAGGGCGAAGCCATAACCATCACGCAGGCGATCGAAGCCACGGTCGAACCAGCCGGCGAGCCGCGCGCCGAGGCCCGGACGGGCGTCCTCATCATGATGATGGTCCGTCAGCAACTGCCGGGCAAAGGCCGGCACCACGGTGAACGACAGCACGAAGGACGCCAGCATGGCGAGAACGACGGTGATGGCGAGCGGAATGAACAGGAAGCGCGCCGGTCCTTCGAGCAGCAGCACCGGCAGGAAGACGATGCAGATGCACAAGGTCGCGACCGTCAGCGGCTGGATCACCTCGGCCGAGCCGTCGAGGATCGAGATGGTGAGCGGCTTGCCGAGCGACTGGTTGCGGTGGATGTTTTCCATCACCACCGTCGCATTGTCGACGAGCATGCCGATGGCGAGCGACAGACCGCCGAGGGTCATCAGGTTGATCGTCTGTCCGGTCAGGTAAAGTCCGGCGACGCCGGCGAAGATCGACAGGGGAATCGAGGCCGAGACGATGACCGTGTTGCGCCAGCTCCCCAGGAACAGCAGGATCATCAGCGAGACGAGGATCGACGATAGAATAGCTTCCTTGATGACGTTCTCGACAGCAGCGCGTACGAAGACGGATTGATCGAAGTCGACGTTCAACTCGAGCCCGCTAGGCGCCGTCGCCTGAATGTCCGGCAGCATGTCGCGCACGGCGTCGACGACCTGCAGGGTCGAGGCGCTGGTGTGTTTCAGGATCGGCAGGAAGCTCGCACGCTGGCCGTTGATGCGCACGATGTTGGTCTGCTGGGCGAAACTGTCCTTCACCGTGGCGACGTCGCCCAGAATGATGGGAAGGCCTTCGCGCATGCCCACCGGCAGGCTGGTGAACTGCTCGACCAGGCGCGGGCTCGAATTCAGGCTGATGTTGTATTCCTTCGGGCCGATACGGGCGATGCCGGCGGGCACGATGACATTGGTGGTGCCGAGCGCATTGACGATGTCCATCTGCGACAGGCCCTTGGCGCTCGCCTTCGACGGATCGACCTCGACGATGATCTGGCGCTGCTTGCCGCCGAAGGCACCGGGGATGGAAAGACCGGGAATGGTGAACAGGCGCAGCCGCAGGAAGTTATTGGCCCAATCCGACAGTTGCTGTTCAGGCAAGGTCTTGCTGTTGAGCGTCACCTGCACGACCGGCACGTTCGACGCATTGAACTGGATGATGTTGGGCGGCTGCATGCCCGGCGGTGCGATGCGAAGCACGGCATTGCTCTGCGCCGAAATCTGCGCGATGGCGCCGCCGATGTCGGTGCCCGGCTGGAAGTAGATTTTCAGAATGCCCTGCCCGGGGATCGACAGGGACTCGATGTGATCGATGCCGTTGACGGTCGTCGAATAGGCGCGCTCGCTGACGAGGACGACGCGGCGTTCCATGTCCTCGGCGCTGACGCCGTTATAGCTCCATGCGACATAAACCACCGGAATGTCGATGGACGGAAAGATGTCCACGATCATGCGCGACACGGAGATAAAGCCCATCAGCAATATCAACATTGCCGCGATGGCCATCGTATAAGGACGTCGTAATGCCAGCCGAACCAGATTGATCATCTGTTTCCCCCCGGAAACAAAGCTTGCCTGCTGTTGCCACAGGTTTTCGTTTGCAGGCGGATGGTGGTCCGGTTTCCTCCCCATCGCCTGCTGCGTGGCAAAATATCGGCTAAATTAGCGCTATTTTTCGATCGATAGCAATCAATCGACAAAAATGCAGGGGCGCGGCGGCAATGCCGCTAATTTTGACGTATTTGCCTCATTTTCAATAAGTTGAGAATAATATCAGTTGATTTTTTGGGGAAATTCGCTACGACCCGATTGCAACACTCTCGTGGCAATTTGCGTCGCTCTCGCATTTGTGACGTAAGACGCGGCTTGAAAATCAGTCCTGTCAGGGACAACGCAGGTCACCGTTTCGACTCGGAATTCACCTTTTGAAGCGGTTAAATACGAATGATTTCAAACTTATGGGACCGGCATGATCCGGAAATGTGGAGTTGACTATGAATCTTGACGCCATTGCCATCGGCAAGAATCCGCCGCACGACGTCAATGTCGTCATTGAAGTTCCCATCGGCGGCGAGCCGATCAAGTACGAGATGGACAAGGCCTCCGGCGCCCTGGTGGTCGACCGCTTTCTCTATACGGCGATGCGCTATCCGGGGAACTACGGCTTCATCCCGCACACGCTTTCGGATGACGGCGACCCCTGCGATGTCATCGTCGCCAACACCCGCGCCATCGTGCCGGGCGCGATCATGAGCTGCCGCGTCGTCGGCGTCTTGTTCATGGAAGACGAAGCCGGCGGCGACGAAAAGATCATCGCCGTGCCGTCCGACAAGCTGACCCAGCGCTATCACAACGTAAAGAACTACACCGACCTGCCGCAGATCACCCTGAAGCAGATCGAGCACTTCTTCCTGCATTATAAAGACCTCGAACCCGGCAAATGGGTGAAGGTCAAAAGCTGGGGCGACGTCGAGGACGCCAAGCGGCTCGTGCAGGAAGGCATCGAGCGCGCCAAGGCTGCGAAGAAGAAGTAAGAGGGGCAGTCGGCAGTCGGGATTAGGCAGTCACCTTGCAACCTCCGCGACGTCATCGCAGAGTGTCGACGGCGTTTCATTTCATTCTTCGCCATGGCGCACCACGGCGTGGGTGCCCGGCACAAGGCCGGGCATGACGTCGAGGAGAATAACTGCCTACTCTCCAACCGCATTGCCGCGCTGCTCGCGCCACAGGCCCAGCTTCTGCTGGGCGACGCGATCGGAGAAGCTGAACAGGCAGGCGTCGCCGTCGGCTTCCAGCCGGTACGGCACCCAGCATGGCGCGACGAAGATATCGCGCGGCTTCCAGGCGATGACCTTCTGCTTGTCGCCCTCGCCCGCGATCAGCCGGCCGGTGCCTTCGATGACCGAGAAGACCGTGTTCTCGGTGCTGCGATAGATCTCGCTGCGAAAGCCTTTCGGCAACACCTGCAGGAAGGCCGAGATGGTCGGCATCGCCGTGCCGCCACGCGTCGGGTCGATATATTCGAGCTTCAGCCCGTCGTAGGGATCGAGTTCGCCGTTCCTGCGCAAGGTCTCTAGCGCCTCGCGCGAGCGCTCGTAAGGGTACCAGAAGATCGGCGATTCCGGCTTGCTCCAGGTGCTGCTGACCGGCCGCATGTTGGCGCCGTAGCGCGCCAGGCTGTCGCCCGGCGGCCGGCTCTGCGGCGCCCGGTCTTTCGGATAGGCCTCGAAGAACATCGGCCCGAAGGCCGCCACCATGGGAATGTCGAGCCCGTCCATCCAGAAGAACGGCTCGTCGCCGTCGTGGCCGTGATCGTGCCAGGTCATCGACGGGGTGATGATGAAGTCGCCCGGCTGCATGTTGGATTTTTCGCCCGAGACGGCCGTCCAGGCGCCCTTGCCTTCCATGATGAAGCGCAGCGCCGACGGCGTGTGACGATGCGCCGGCGCGCACTCGCCCGGCAGGATCATCTGCAGGCCGGCATACAGGGATTCGAGAATGCGCGGCGGGCCGCCGTCGAAGCCGGGGTTTTCGAGCGACAGAACCCGGCGGTTCGCCTCCTGCGCGGTGATCAACCCGCCGGCCTCGAGCAGCAGCGGCTTCAGCACATTGTCGAAATCCCACAGGTGCGGCACCGCCTTGACGGAATGATGCGGCAGCGGCGGCACCAGGGTGCGCGTCCACAGGGGCGAGAGATTGCGCGCCTCGACCTTGGCGTAGAACGCCTCGCGCTCGGCCTGTCTGGGGTGCGGGGTATCGAGGCTCATGACTGTTTCGTCCCGGATTTTTGCTGTTAGATTGTTTGCGAGTGTCGCAGCCGGGCGATGATTGGACAAGTCCGGCAGACAGTCTTCAGGGAGGCAGGATTTTCATGACCGATACATCCGATTTCGACCGCTTCATCGGTTCATGGCGGCTGGTGCGTACCACAACTATCGATGCCGGGCCCGAACGCGGTGCCAAGCCGACGGGCATCATCACTTACGACGCCAGCGGCTGGATGACCGCGCAGATCCAGCCGGACCGGCCGCCGGTGACCATGGCGGGCGACCAACCGACCGGCGAAGAGGCGCTCGCGGCGCTCAACGGCTACACCGCCTATTTCGGCCCGTTCACCGTCGATGCCGTAAAGAAGACCGTCACCCATCATCGCGAAGGCAGCGTGCAGCCGGGATGGGAACGCGCGCGGGACTTCGTCCGCGGCTATGAGTTCGACGGCAAGCTGCTCATCCTGCGGCCGGTGGGCACGCGCAATGAGGTTGTGTGGGAGAAGATGAGCTGAGGCAGCAAAAATATTGCTCCGCTGCGGGAACCGGGAGCTGGGCGCAACCATTATCGAGCTGCCTGACCCCTCCTGCAGAAGCCGCACGCTCATGATCCTGGTTGTGGAAGACGACGAAATCCAGCGGCAAGATATCGAAGCGCAATTGGCCGATGCGGGATACGAAACGATCTCCGCCGACAATGCGGAAATGGCACTGAGACTTCTCAACGCGCTTAGAGACATCCAGATGATCGTTCTGGACGTCCGGATGCCCGGTTCGCTCGACGGCATCGATGTCCTGCTGGCTGTCAGAGCCCGCTGGCCCGGCATCAAGACGATCATGGTTTCCGGACAGGCCAACCCCGATCAGTTGCCCGCCGACACCCCTTTGCTGACGAAGCCATTAAGCGAAGAGAAGTTTGTGGCGACGGTCCGGCAATTGCTCACGCCGACCTCAGCGCAAGACTTTCCGACGGGATCGGGAACCGTATCAGCTTTTGGCCATTGAACCCGGGTCGCACACGCCCCCCGGTGCGGCATGGCGGCCCCGGTTCCCCCTCGCAGCACACCCACCGGGGCCGCCTCACTATCTGTTCATTGCCGCCTTGCTGTCCATCTGCTGACGTAGCTGGAATTTCTGGATCTTGCCGGTCGAGGTTTTCGGGATCAGGCCGAAGACGACGGATTTCGGCACTTTGAAGCTAGCCAGGTTCTGTTTACAGAAGGCGATGATATCCGCCTCGGTTGCGCGCGCGCCTTCCTTCAGTTCGATGAAGGCGCAGGGCGTTTCGCCCCATTTCGGATCGGGTTTGGCGACGACGGCGGCGACGAGCACCGCCGGGTGCTTGTAGAGCACGTCCTCGACCTCGATGGAGGAAATGTTCTCGCCGCCGGAGATGATGATGTCTTTCGAGCGATCGCGGATCAGCACGTAACCATCGGGATCGATGACGGCGAGATCGCCGGTGTGGAACCAGCCGCCGGCAAAGGCATCCGCAGTCGCCTTGGGGTTCTTCAGGTAGCCGCGCATGACGATATTGCCGCGGAACATGATCTCGCCCATGGTTTCGCCGTCGTGCGGCACTTCCTCCATGGTTTCAGGGTCGAGCACGGTCATCGCCTGCTGCAGATGGTAAGGCACGCCCTGGCGGCGGGTGAGCCTGGCGCGCTCCTCGAGCGGCAGGCCCGCCCATTCGGGCTGCGGCGAACACACGCCCGCCGGGCCGTAAACCTCGGTCAGGCCATAAACATGGGTCAGGCGGATGCCTATCTTTTCGGCGCCGGCGATGACCGCCATGGGCGGCGAAGCCCCGGCCACCATGCCCATCACGCCGCGCGGCTCGGATTTGCGGGGATCGCTGGCGTTGACCAGCGTGTTGTAGACGATGGGCGCGCCGCACATGTGGCTGACGCCGTGGCGGCCGATCAGCTCGAAGATTTTCGCCGCCTCGACCTTGCGCAGGCAGACGTTGACGCCGGCAACCGCAGCGATGGTCCAGGGATAACACCAGCCGTTGCAGTGGAACATCGGCAGGGTCCACAGATAGACCGGATGCGCGCCGAGAGACCAGGCGAGCGCATTGCTGACCGCGTTCAGGTAGGCGCCGCGATGGTGATAGACGACGCCCTTGGGATTGCCCGTGGTGCCGGAGGTGTAGTTCAGCGCCAGCGCATCCCATTCGTCGGCCGGCAGGTTCCATTGGAAGTCCGGATCGCCTTCGGCGATGAAATCCTCATAATCGATCATGCCTATGGTCTTGCCGCCGCGGAAGGCCGGATCGGCGACGTCGATGACGAAAGGTTTTGTGCCCTTCATCAGAGCGAGCGCCTGCTCGACCACCGCGGCCAGCTCTGGATCGACGAGGATCACCTTTGCCTCGCCATGGTCGAGCATGAAGGCGATGGCCTCGGGGTCGAGGCGCGTGTTCAGCGTGTTCAGCACCGCGCCGAGCATCGGCACGCCGAAATGAGCTTCATACATCGCGGGGATATTCGGCAGCATGGCCGCGACCGTGTCGCCCTTGCCGATCCCGCGCCGGGCCAGTGCCGAAGCCAGGCGGCGGCAGCGCGCATAGGTCTCGCCCCAGGTGAAGCGGCGGGCCTCATGCACGACGCTGGGCAGATGCGGATGCACCAGGGCGGCGCGCTCGAGGAAGCTCAGGGGCGAAAGCGGCACGAAATTGGCCGGGTTGCGATCGAGACCGGTCGTATAGGCGTTCTGCGCACTCATCCTTGAAATCCCTCACCGAAAACATCCCCGCCGGTGCGTGCGTGCCCGCACATCCTCCCGACACCCCCTGCTCTAGTCTCGCATCATCGCCGGTTGAGACCTCATCGGCAACGATTTGAAGGAGACAGACATGACCAAGTTTTCCAAGACTGCCCTGACCGCTTCTATCGGCGCATCATAGCGTTTTCCGATCCACCGGATCGGAAAGACGCGTCTGGCTTCTTAAAGGAGCGCATTTTCTTCACGCGAACCGGTATCCACTTCGCTTGAAAATGCGCTGCGATTGCCGCCTCGTTCGCCGCCACCGCCACCCCGGCTGCCGCTGGCTGGCATGGCCACCACGGATACGGCGGCGGCCTCGCTGTCGGCCTGCTCGGTGCGGCCATCGTCGGTGGCGCCATCGCCGCCTCGCAGCCGGCCTATGCGGCGCCCGTTTACGGCGGCTGCGAACTCCGCCGCCAGGCCGTTTACAACCGCTTCGGCGACGTCATCGGCTTCCGCCGCGTCCGCGTCTGCTACTAAATCCGGGAAAAGGGGGCGAAACGCGCGGTTTTCGGACCGGTTTCGCCCCTCGAATCGAGATTAAGCCGAGAAAATGACCGTGCAAGCCCATATTCAAGGCATTTTGCGCTGCGGTATTGCAATATACGCATTACTGAGAAGTTAATTCCGGCAAAAGTCCGACAATGTGAATTATTTTTCCGGCATTCTAACGAATGTTACTAAATCAGGCATGTTGTTGGCGCATACCAGAGTATCGAGATTTACTCTGGCATTGTGCGTCGCAACATTCTACATACTGGCCATACAAGTTCAGACGGTAGCCAAATGGCCCGTCAAGTGAGGATGAAATGACTATCAAGTCCATCGTTGCCTGGGTCGACTCCTGGCGTCGTTATCGGGTTGCGGTTTCGGAGCTCTCGCAGCTCTCCGACCGTGAACTCCACGACCTCGGCATCACCCGGTCGGAGATACACTCCGTCGCGCGCCAGAGCGCAGGCATCTAAATAAGCATTTCGGTTAACGTGGACCAGGGCTTCCCCTCCCTCAGCCCCCCACGTTCTAAGCGCCCGTCGGACCCTCCCCCGACGGGCGCATTTTTTTGTCGCATGCTGCCAGAGTCCCGCTGACCGCTTGTCTTGTCGGGATGCGGACGGCATATACGGCCGATGCAACCCGTACACGTTATCGGCGCCGGCCTCGCCGGCTCGGAAGCCGCCTGGCAGATCGCCGAAGCCGGCGTTCCCGTCATTCTCCACGAAATGCGGCCGGTGCGGCCGACCGACGCCCATCACACCGATTCCTTCGCCGAGCTCGTCTGCTCGAACTCCTTCCGCTCGGACGACGCGGAACAGAATGCCGTCGGCCAGTTGCACTGGGAAATGCGGCGGATGGGATCGCTCATCATGCGCGCCGCCGACGCCCATCAGGTGCCGGCCGGCGGCGCGCTGGCCGTCGACCGGGACGGCTTCGCCACGGCGGTCACTGCCGCCATCGAAGCTCATCCAAAGATTCAAATCGTTCGCGAAGAAGTTAAAGATTTATCTATAAGCATCTCTGATTCTGTTCTTATCTGCACCGGCCCATTGACATCACCGGGTCTTGCCACGGCCATCGGCAAGCTGACCGGCGAGAAAGAACTGGCCTTCTTCGACGCCATCGCGCCGATCGTTCATCGCGAGTCGATCGACATGAGCGTGGCCTGGTTCCAGTCGCGCTATGACAAGGTCGGCCCGGGCGGCACCGGAGCCGACTACATCAACTGCCCGCTGACGCGCGATCAGTATGAGGCCTTCCTCGACGCGATCATCGCCGGCGACAAGACCACGTTCAAGGACTGGGAGGGCACGCCCTATTTCGACGGCTGCCTGCCGATCGAGGTGATGGCCGAGCGCGGCCGCGAGACCCTGCGCCATGGCCCGCTGAAACCCTTCGGCCTGACCGATCCGAACAATCCGACCGTCAAACCCTATGCGATCATCCAGCTCCGCCAGGACAATGCGCTGGGCACGCTCTACAACATGGTCGGCTTCCAGACGAAGCTGAAGCACGGCGAGCAGACCCGGATCTTCCGCATGATCCCCGGCCTGGAGAAGGCCGAATTCGCCCGGCTGGGCGGGCTGCATCGCAACACCTTCCTCAATTCGCCGCAAGTGCTCGATCCGCTGCTGCGCCTGAAGAACCAGTCGCGCATCCGCTTCGCCGGGCAGATCACCGGCTGCGAAGGCTATGTGGAAAGCGCCGCCGTCGGGCTGATCGCCGGCCTGATGGCCGCCACCGAGGCGCGCGGCGAGGAGGCGCGCGTGCCGCCCGCGACGACGGCGATCGGCGCATTGCTCAACCACATCACCGGCGGCCATATCGAGACGATCGATGCCGGACCGCCCTCGTTTCAGCCGATGAACGTCAACTTCGGCCTGTTTCCGCCGATCGAAATCGCGGTGAAGGACGCCAACGGCAAGCGATTGCGCGGGCCGGAGAAGGCCGTGGCGCGCAAACGGCGGCTGACGGAGCGCGCCAAGGCCGACATGAACGTCTGGTTCGACGGCTTGCAGGGCTCACTCAAGGCATTGGCGTAACGTCGTATTGCAGCGCTGCATGCTTCGTCGCCCAACCAACCGCCTCGCCGTCATGCCCGCGCGCGTCGCGGGTATCCACGCGGCGACGCTGCTTTGCTGTTGAAAAATGGAGACTTTTCCGAAACGCGGCGGCGCGCACCACGGCGTGGGTGCCCGGCACAAGGCCGGGCATGACGGCTGGAGAGACTGCCGCCTCCCACCCCGTTAAGGTTAATTGTTTACCAAGCTTTAACGCACGGCGTGCGGCGGTTAAGTTTAACCGGTATGGTTATTGAGTGGTTAAAATTAACCTGTTGGATTGCGAGGCCTTAAGCAATTCCGGTTTGTTTCAACCACGTCAGTCGGCGATTGCGGCGGTCGCCATGCCCCTGCCCGCACTCTTATGAGCGCGGCAGCCCGTTTCGCCAGAGCTTCCTGGCATAAAGGAGAGCCGCATGCCTGTCGCTCACGCCCGTGACGTCAGCACGCTTCTGCGCTGCCCGAGTTGCCACGGTGATCTCATCACCGATGGCCCCCGCCTGCGTTGCGTCGATGCTGACTGCCTCGCCGGTGGACCCGGCTTCGTCAACGCCGCCGGCCAGCCGGTGCTGGTCGATTTTTCGCGCAGCCTGTTCGACCTGGCGGAATTCCGCGATGCGCGCATTCCCGATATCGGCAGCCATACCACGTCGACCTTCGGCCTGTGGCGGATGAAGCTGCGCGAAGCCATGTTCGGCACCAATGAGGCCGCCAAGGCGAAGTGCAACGAGCTCGTCGCCCGCCTGCGCGGTCGCAAGAACCCGACCGTGCTTGTCGTCGGCGGCGGCACCATCGGCTCCGGCATCGAGGCGCTCTACGAGCAGACCGACGTGCGCATCGTCTCGACCGATGTGTTTCCCTCGGCGGTCACGACCCTGGTGTCGGATGCGCATCACCTGCCCTTCAAGGATGCGAGCTTCGACGCGATCTGGATCCAGGCCGTGCTCGAACATGTGCTCGAACCGGAAGTCGTCGTCTCCGAGCTGCATCGCGTCCTCAAGGACGACGGACTGATCTATGCCGACACGCCGTTCATGCAGCAGGTGCACGCCGGCGCCTATGACTTCCAGCGCTTCAGCCCGAGCGCGCATCGCTGGCTGTTCCGCAATTTCAGCGAGATCGACGCCGGCGCCGTCGGCGGCGCGGGCGTTTCGCTGATCTGGTCGTATCGCTATTTCCTGCGCGCCCTGGGGCTCGGCAACAAGATCTCGACAGCACTGTCGCTGCCATTCTTCTGGCTGCGCTATCTCGACCGCTTCACGAAGCGGCGGGAGAACCTCGATGCGGCGAACGGCGTGTTCTTCTTCGGCGTGAAGTCGCAGGTGAGCCTGCATCCCAAGGACATCATCGCCTATTACAAGACGTCCGGCGAAACGCGGCGCGCTCGCGCCGTTAACGCGGCAGCCGGCCCGGCCATCGCCACAGCGCCCACTGCCGCCTCCATTGGGGCGGATCGATAAGCGTGCGGAACGGCTCATAGTCGCGCCGTTCCATCGCCTTGAGCCAGAGCTCGACAAAAGCCAGCGGCGCAAACACCGGCTGAACATCGGCCGGCAGCGCCGCGAGCCCAGCACGCGCCGCCTGCAGATGGTGGCGCACCCTGCCCCGCAGTTCGGCCAACGCATTGGCAAGCGCCGGCGATGACACGCCGGCGGCCGCCGCTTCGACAAGGGCGCCGTTGCGAGAAAGGATATCCGCCGGCAGATAGCATTGGCCGCGCGAGCTGTGCCACGGCAGCGCGCGCAGCAGACCGGCCATGGCATAGGCGCAACCGGCATGGCCGGCGACATCGCCGCCGCCGGGATCCCTGCCATCGGCGCAGATGATCATTGCGAGACGAAACAGCGACGAGCAGGTCTCGCCGCAATAGCCTTCGAGATCGTTCAGCGACGGCATCGGATCGTCATAAAGATCGAAGCGGCGCGCTTCGATGAGATCGACAAGCGCGCGGCGCGGCAGGTTGAATTTGGCGATGGTCGCCAGCAAGGCCTGCGATACGGGATTGGCTTCCGCCTCGCTCTGGCGCTCGCCTTCGATCGCCTCGCGCCACCATTGCAGGCGGATCTCTCCGATCTGCGGCTCGGAGATGATTTCGCGCAAGCGGCCGACTTCATAAGAAAAGGCGTAGAGCGCCAGGATGTGCGGACGCCATTGCGGCTTGACGAACAAGGTCGCCAGCCAGCGGTCGCGATCCATGTCGCGCACCAGGGTCTCGCAATGGGCGTAGGCAGAGTCGAGATCGCTCATGGTGCCGCAATCAGGGCGGCGGCAACCTTGCGGCGTTCTTCCAGCAGGATGTTGTAGGTCGAGACCGCATGGCCTGTCGCCATCGGGTCGAACCGGATGCCATGGCGCTTCAGGCTTTCGCGCACGGCGGCAGGAACCGGCGCGATCGACGGACCTGTGCCGATGAGCAGGAATTCGACGCTGCCGGCAGGCTCGTCGAACAGCGGCTGCAGGCTGGCGACATCGAGCGCTTTCACAGTGTCGACATGCCAGGCGCTGATGCCTGACGGCAGCACCAGGATCGAACCGCGATGGGACATGCCGGCGAAACGGAATCCGCCCGAACCGTAACCTTCGATCACAGCCTGACCGGGAAAGAAGCCTTCGCTACGCGGTGCAGTCATGAAACTCCCCCACGCACAGTGCGCTGGCGCATCGACGCCAAGCACGGCCTAAGAGTATGGCCCAAACGAAAGTCTGTCATTCCCGACGCGCCACAGGCGCGAGCGGGAAGCCAGGAGTCAAGGGCAGCGACATTGGCAGGAATCAAAATACTGCACGCTGCCTCTGGATTCCCGCTCTGCGCTTCGCTTGGCGAGAATGACGCCAAGGCGGAAGCCAAACAAATGGCGGCCGCGCTCAGGGCGCCGGCGGCTTGCTGTCGGGGCCGTGTCCCGGCGCGCCGAGATAGATCAGGATCGGCGAGCAGATGAAGATCGACGAATAGGTCGCGACGATGACGCCCCACATCATCGCCAGCGAGAACGACTGGATGACGTGACCGCCGAAGAACACCAGCGCCAGCAAGGCCAGCAAGGTCGTCGTCGCCGTCATGATCGTGCGCGACAGCACGGCGTTGATCGACATGTCGATGATCTCCGCCATGCTGGCGCGGCGATACTTCTTCATGATCTCTCGAATACGGTCGAGCACGACGACGGTTTCGTTGAGCGATAGACCGACGACGGTCAGAATCGCCGCGATCGACGTGATGTTGAATTCGAGCTGGGTGATGGCAAAGAAGCCGACCGTCAGCAGAAGATCGTGCATGGTGGCGATGACGGCCGCCACCGCGAGCTGCCATTCATAGCGGAACCAGAGATAGATCAGCACAGCCAGCACGGAGACGACGACACCGAGCGTTCCCGATTGCACCAGTTCGCCGGAGACACGCGGCCCGACCACTTCGACTCTGCGGAATTCATAGCCGTCACCGACGGCCGACTTCACCTTCTCCACCGCGTCCTGCTGCGCCTGGTCGCCGCCAGGCTGCAGACGCACACGCATGGTCACGTCCTGATCGCCGCCGAAGGCCTGCACTTCCACTTCGCCCAGGCCGAGCTTGTCGCCAAGCTGGCGCAACTGGGCCAGATCGGCGTGGCCGCTCTTGGCGCGCATTTCAAGCAGGGTGCCGCCGGAAAAGTCGATGCCGAAGTTGAGGCCGATGACGAGGAAGGCGACGACCGACGCGATCGACATGAAGGCCGAGAATGGATAGCTCACGCGCCGCAGGCGCATGAAGCCGAAATGCATATCGTCGGGGGCCAGGCGAAACCGGAACATAGGCAACTTTCTGCGTCAGATTGGGATGCTGGTGGGGCGCTTCCAGCGATACCACAGAGCGATCATCATCCGCGTCATCGTCACGGCGGTGACGACGGAGGTGATGATGCCGAGGCCGAGCGACACGGCGAAGCCGCGCACCGGACCAGATCCCAGGAAATAAAGAATGACCGCGGCCACCATCATGGTCGAGTTCGAATCGATGATGGTGGCGAAAGCGCGATTGAAGCCCGCCTCCAGAGCGGAGACGACCGATCGTCCCGAGCGCGCCTCTTCACGGATGCGCTCATAGATCAGCACGTTTGCGTCAACCGCCATGCCGATGGTCAGGACGATGCCGGCGATGCCGGGCAAGGTCAGCGTCGACTGCAGCAGGACGATGCCGGCGAAGATCATGGCGATGTGGATGGTCAGCGCGATATCGGCGAAGATGCCGAAGGTGCCGTAGGTCATCAGCATGTATAAGATGACGAGGCCCGCGGCGACATAGGCCGCGCGCTTGCCGGCGTCGATCGAATCCTGCCCAAGGCCAGGACCGACGGTGCGCTCCTCGACGACGGTCAGCTTCGCCGGCAGCGCGCCGGCGCGCAGCAGCACGGCGAGGTCGTTGGCCTGTTGCACGGTGAAGCGGCCGGAGATCTGTCCCGAGCCGCCGGTGATCGGCCCCAGGATGCGCGGCGCCGAAATGACTCTGCCGTCGAGCACGATGGCGAAAGGCTTGCCGACATTCTGGCTGGTGACTTCGCCGAAGCGCTGGCCGCCGCGGATGTTGAAGCGGAAGTTCACCACCGGCTCGCCGTTGCGGCTGTCGAAACCAGCCTGCGCATCCGTCAGGTCTTCGCCCTGGACCATGACGCGCCTCTCGACCGGATAGGTGCCGATGACGCGCTCGCCGTTCTTTGCATCCTTTTCGTATTCGTTGAGCATGTCGACATCGGCCGGGTTATAGCCGGGGTCGGCGACGAGACGGAATTCGAGCTTCGCGGTCGCGCCCAGCAGACCCTTCAAGCGCTCCGTGTCCTGCAAGCCCGGCACCTGCACCAGAACGCGATCCGCGCCCTGACGCTGGATGTTAGGCTCGACCGTTCCAAGCGAATCGATGCGGCGGCGCAACACTTCGATCGTCTGATCGACGGCGCGACGCACGCGTTCCTGAATCCCCGCGTCGCTCAAGGTCAGCACGACCTGACCGTCGCTGTTCTCGCGAACATCGAACGTCGCCGGGCTGGCAATGCCAAGCGCCGAAACCCCAGTCGGCTGCGCCTGCTGGCGCACCTTGACCAGCACGGCAGCGCGTTCAGTCGGATCGCTGAGACGGAACTGGATCGAGCGGCCGGAGGCGCCGATGCCACCGACAAGGCTGCGGGCTCGCGCCTCGCGCAGGATACGGCGCACATCGTCGCGCAGATTTTCAAGCTGCGTGCGGGTGACGTCGGCCGAATCGACCTCGAGCACGATATGCGCCCCGCCCTGCAGATCGAGGCCGAGAACGATCCCCTGGAACGGCACCCATTTCGGCAGCGACGCGGCGACGGAGTCACGCGTTTCCTTGCTGAGGAAACTTGGCGCGATGATGAGGAAGGTCAGCAGTGTCAGCAGGAGGACCGAGGCGACCTTCCAGCGGGCGAAGCGCAGCATGCTCTGTTTCCGGTTAAGAGGGGCGATCTGCCCGGATCAGTCCTT
>Ga0180219_1000443_pt1 | contig 33788 bp, 33 predicted proteins | sample eDN3rd30CBELigMG_FD_151338 | JGI IMG/M metagenome (GOLD analysis project Ga0180219, IMG submission 151338) | Enriched Miracle-Growth compost microbial communities from Emeryville, California, USA - eDNA 3rd pass 30_C BE-Lig MG (version 2)... ... | reverse complement strand
GCGGTGCGCACGCGCTCGTCCTTCGAGACGTCGGCATAGCTGCCGGAGGCGAGGATCTCGCCGCGTTGCAGCACCGTGACATGGTGGGCGATATCGGCCACCACCTTGAGATTGTGTTCCACCATCAGCACGGCGCGATCCTTCGCGACATCGGCAATGAGGGCGGCAATGATGTGGACGTCTTCATGGCCCATGCCGGCCATCGGCTCATCGAGCAGCAGCACTTTCGGATCGAGCGCCAGTGTGGTGGCGATTTCCAGCGCGCGCTTGCGGCCATAGGAGAGATCGGCAGCCAGTGCATGACGGGCATCGGCAAGGCCGACGCGTTCCAGAAGCTCGATGGCTCTCGCGTCCAGCCGGTCCAGCGCCGAGAGCGCACGCCAGAATTGCGTGGCAAGGCCATTCGGGCGCTGCAACGCCACCTTGACGTTTTCCAATACGGTCAGATGCGGGAAGGTGGCCGAAATCTGGAACGAGCGCACCAATCCCATCCGCGCTACTTTGGCCGGATCGGTTTTGGTGATCGTTTCGCCCAGAAGCGTGATCTCGCCGCTTGTCGGCTGCAAAAACTTGGTCAGGAGATTGAACACCGTCGTCTTGCCAGCCCCGTTCGGGCCGATCAGCGCATGAACACGGGCATGTTCCACATCAAGATCGACATTCTTCACCGCGTAAAAGCCGCCAAACGACTTGCCAAGTCCCCGCGCCGACAAAACATGACGCCCAGAACCCTGCCGCGAATTATCCGAACCAGACGGCCCTGCCTCACGCAGAGCCGCATCTCTCACAGTCGAAGCTTCCATCCAATCAGCCTCTTACTGCTTTACCAATGGACAGCTGCCCTTATCGAGCGGACGGAACGCTTCGTCGCCCGGAATGGTGCGCAGAACTTTGTAATAGTCCCATGGTCCTTTGGATTCCTCAGGAGATTTGACCTGAACAAGATACATGTCGTGTACCATACGACCGTCTGCACGCAGCTTCGCATTGCGGGCGAAGAAGTCGTTGATATCCATCGTGCGCATCTTGTCGAGCACTACCTTGCCACTGGTGGACTTTGCCGCCTCCGACGCCTTGAGATAATTCATGACAGCCGAATAAACGCCAGCATGAACCATCGTTGGCATTTTGCCGTTCATTCGTTCGCCGAACCGCTTCGACCAGGCGCGGGTTTGATCATCATAATCCCAGTAAAAGCCGGTAGTGAGTGTCAGGCCTTTTGCCGTTTCAAGGCCGACACTATGGACGTCGGAGAGAAACAGCAGCATGCCCGCGATCTTCTGGCCGCCCTGAGTAATGCCATATTCATTGGCTTGCTTGAGAGCCGTCATCGTATCGCCCGACGAGTTGGCAAGAGCGATCACGTCAGCGCCCGATGCTTGCGCCTGAAGCAGGAAAGATGAGAAGTCAGTGGTTTCACGTGGGTGACGAACAGAGCCCACAACTTCACCGCCGCTTGCCTTGACAGCTTCTGTCGTATCCCGTTCCAGGGCATGACCGAAGGTATAGTCAACGGTAATGAAGTACCACTTCTTGCCACCTTCCTGCGTCATCGCGCGACCGGTGCCATTGGCAAGCGAATACGTATCCCAAGTCCACTGCGCCGTCGTTGGCGAGCAGGCTTTGCCCGTCAGGTCCGAGGAACCTGCGGTGGATGCCAGAAAAGCTACGTCCTTGTCGCGCGTGATTTCTTGAACTGCCATGGCGACCGACGATGTCGGCACATCGATAATGGCTTTGACATTCTTCTCGTCAATCCAGCTGCGCGCCAGCGTGGAACCGATATCCGGCTTGTTCTGATGATCGCCGACGATGACTTCGATGGACTCCCCATTCAACTTGCCCCCGAAATCCTCGACGGCCATCTTGGCCGCAACGACTGAGCCTTCGCCAGCAAGATCGAAATTCATGCCGGACATGTCCGTCAGCACACCCAGTCGAACTGGCTCCGCCAAAGCCGGGCTCGCAAGCATCATTGCGGCAAATGCACCCGAAAGCATCATTGATTTCATTGTCATGGTTTTCCTCCTCCCAAATAATAACGGTGTCAGCCCGACTGGCTGTTACTTTCTGCAATCAGCCTCGCCAGATAGAACTGGTCTGCTTCATAGGGCGCAGCCCAATTGGCGCGGTGTTCTTGATCAATGGCCCTCTTGGTCATCCGCAGGGCTAAAGGCGGGCATTCCGCAATTGTCTGCGCGAAGAGTTTTGCAGCTTCGACCGCGCCACCCGCAGGCGCAATCTTGTCGCAAAGCCCCATATTGAGCGCGTCCTGCTCGCCGATCCGCTCATTGGCGAAAAGCGCGCGCTTGGCACGTGTCGGACCGATAAGCGACGACAGGAGGGGCAAACCGCCCCAACCCAGCGTCATGCCCAGACGGACTTCGGGAAACTGAAAGAATGCGCCGTCAGCCATAACGCGAAAATCAGCAGCCAACGCGAGAATGCCGCCGCCACCAACAGCTGGGCCTTCGACCGCTGCGATGGTGATCTGCGGCAACAACCGCCATCGATCACACATGACACCGCCGAGCGACATAGCCGCGTGACGAGAAACGGCGTCCGCATTGTTGCGCCACAGATTATCGTCCTTCAGATCGACACCACCCGAAAAGCGACTTTCGGTGCCAGTAATAATAACGACCTGAACCGTGTCATCCGCCGATAACTCATCCGCCGCTTCTATGAGCGCCTTGATCGCTTCTTCATTGAGAGCATTGGCCTTGCCGCCACGGTCATAGCGCGCCACCGCAATCGGTCCTTCGCGCTGGATATCGACTATGGCCATTTCCATCCTCCCAATTGTTTTCGCTTTGACATACTACCGAGTATGTTGCATATTCCAAATAGGTTTGCAACTGCCCTCTTTTGAGGTTTAGTTGCGGCCCGGGTAGGAGGAATTCAGAATATGACGCCAGACCAGCGTGCGCTCGACCGCAACCATTCCGTGTTGCGATATCTTCTCGATCAATATGCAGCGGAGCGCCCCACAGCACCATTCGTGCATTTTTGGCCATCGACCGAATGGGATTACAAAACGACCCGGGACCGCGTTCGCCAGCGTGCGGCGACATTGAAATCCCACGGCGTGAAACGCGGCGATCACGTCCTTTGTTTTATGGGCAACGGGCCGGACCTACTCACCACCTGGTTCGCCATCAATTACATCGGCGCGGTCTATGTGCCGATCAACACCGCAGCCCTCGGTCGCCCGCTGGAACATATTCTGGATGACGCGGATGCGCCACTGATGGTCGCGCACGCCGATCTGGTAGAACGATTGCAGGAGGTCGCTCCGGGCAAACTGCGTAAAGTCTTGGTGGTCGAAGGTGTCGTAAACCACGCCATCTCTGGCGTGGAAATCCTGCCTTTGACTGACGTAGAAACCGTCAGCGAAACCGAACTCGTTCTCGACACGCCGATTGAGCCATGGGACACGCTTGCCATCATGTACACGTCGGGTACGACGGGCAATGCCAAGGGTGTCGTGACCTCTTATGTGCAGCTTTATACGATGGGGCCAGACGCCTTTGATTGCGTCGATGAAACGGACCGTTGCATGATCTGCGGTCCGATCTTTCATTGCGGTTCCACGCTCTATGTCTATGCAATGCTGGCGCGCGGACTATCGATTGGTATCATACGCGAGTTCAAAACACAGCACTTCTGGCAAGCAGTGCGGGAAACAAACTCGACCTACTGTCTGTTGCTGGGTGTGATGGCCAGTTTTCTCTTAAAACAGCCGGTTTCATCGGATGATCGCAACCACCCGCTGCGTCGTGCCTTCATCACGCCATTTGGCGAAGACGGTCCATTATTCGCCGAGAGATTTGGCGTGGAGGCATGGACCATCTACAACATGACCGAAATCGCCAGTCCGCTTGTTGCCGGTCCCGGCATTACCCAAAAGGGCATCGCGGGGAAGCCGCGCCCCTGGTATCAGTTGCGTGTCGTCGACGAAAACGACATCGAAGTGCCGGATGGCACAGCTGGTGAACTTGTCATTCGCTCCGACCGTCCATGGGCTTTGATGAAAGGCTATTACAACAATCCGAAAGCCACCGTGGAAGCCATGCGCAATGGCTGGTTTCACACCGGGGACAGCTTTCGCAAGGACGAAAACGGCGTTTATTTCTTCGTTGATCGTCTGAAAGATGTCATTCGGCGACGCGGCGAAAATATCTCGTCTTTCGCGTTGGAGGCCGAAGTCCTTTTTCACGACAGCGTCAAAGAATGCGCGGCTATCGCAGTACCAAGTGAATTGAGCGAAGATGAAGTCCTGATCGCCGTGACGCCGGTGGACGGACAAGAAATTGTCGCCGAAGAGTTGCTGGATTTTCTTGCAGGCCGCCTACCCCGCTTTATGGTGCCGCGCTATGTGCGGATTTTGGAATCTCTTCCGAAGACATCGAGCGGTAAAATCCAGAAGCATATTTTGCGCAGCGAAGGGGTTACCGGAAACACGATCGATCGCGAGCTGAAGGTGAAGCGCGCAAGTTGATTTGCAGAAGCGCGACACCGATAAATCGAAAGAACTGAACACATGGAAAATTTCGTTTTCAACACAACGCCATCCATCGTGCTGCAGACCGGTGGTCTGGCGAAGATCGCCGATATTGCTGGGCACCTGTTGGGCAAGCGCGTTGTGATCGTGACTGACAAGGGATTGCGCAAGCTCGGACTTCTGGACCCTGCAATCAATGCGCTGGAACAGGCAGACATTGCCGTTTCGATCTTTGACGACGTGCAGGCTGATCCGCCAGAAAGCAATGTTCTCGCGTTGAAAGATCACATCCTGGCGCATGAAGCGACAGGCGTCCTCGCCATTGGCGGCGGCTCCTCAATGGATGTTGCAAAGGTTGCAGCCCTGATCGCAAAGAGCGGTGAAACGCTCAACGACATTTACGGCGTCAACATAGCGCACGGTCCGCGTCTCCCGCTTGTTCTGGTGCCGACAACAGCGGGCACCGGGTCAGAAGTCACACCGATTTCGATCATCACCACGGGTACATCGGAAAAGAAGGGCGTCGTTTCTCCGCTCCTGCTGCCGGACATGGCAATCCTCGACGCGGATTTGACCGTGGGTCTGCCAGCAGCGGTAACTGCCGCCACCGGCATCGATGCGATGGTGCACGCCATCGAGGCCTATGCGTCAGCGTCTGCCAACAACAATCCCCTGTCGCGCTCATTGGCACGCAACGCCCTGCAATTGCTTGGCTCCAATATCCGCACAGCGGTCTTTGATGGCCAAAACCGCGATGCACGGGCTGCCATGCTGCTTGGCTCGTTGCTTGCCGGTCAGGCCTTTGCCAATTCTCCGGTGGCTGCGGTTCATGCACTCGCCTATCCAATTGGCGGGCATTTCCATGTTCCGCACGGCCTGTCCAATGCGCTCGTGCTTGCGCATGTATTGCGTTTCAACCTGCCGGAAGCGAGCCATATCTACGCGGAAATTGCAGCGGATGTTTTCCCGGAACTTGGCGCCGTGTCGGCGGAGAAGCGCGCTGAAGCCTTTGTCGAAAAGCTCGCAGATCTCAGCCGTGAGCTTGGCGTACCGCAGACATTGCGTGAGGTGAATATTACCGAAGATGATCTGCCCCTGCTTGCGCGCGACGCCATGAAACAGACCCGCCTTCTGGTCAACAATCCGCGCAAGGTAACCGAGGCCGACGCTCTCGCGATCTATAAGGCCGCATATTGATCAAGCCTCAACTGGGATCAAAAAAAGGCCGGTTAAACCGCCCTCAGACTGCTGACAAACCCCTGGCTCTAACCAGGGGTTTGTGATTCACTGGGTCATGCTGAAGAAACCTGCTCCCGAACAGACGGCTCTCGAGATGGTGACGCTCGACAGCCTGGTGCCCAAGGATCATCTGCTTCGCAAGATCGATGCGGTGATAGACTTCTCCTTTATCCATGATCGGGTTGCGGGGCTTTATTGCGCCGACAACGGTCGTCCGCCGCTCGACCCGACCTTGATGTTCAAGGCGCTGTTCATCGGCTACCTGTTCGGCATCCGCTCGGAACGTCAGCTGGCGCGCGAGATCGAGGTGAATGTCGCCTATCGCTGGTTTCTGAGGATGAAGTTGACCGATGGCGTGTTCGATGCCTCGACGCTTTCCCAGAACCGCCGCCGGCGCTTCAACGACACTTCGGTCGCCCAGAACATTTTTGACCATATCGTCGAGCAGACGGTAGATCACGGTCTGGTCGAAGGTACGGTTCTCTATACCGACTCGACGCATCTGAAAGCCAATGCCAACAAGGGCAAATACGATCTGGAGATGGTGGCCAAGTCGCGCTCCGACTACTGGGCCGATCTCGACCTGGCGATCGAAGCCGAGCGGGTGTTGCACGGCCAGAAGCCATTGAAGGAAAAGGAGCGCGAAGCCGAGGTCAAGCAGACCAAGGTCAGCCGAACCGATCCCGACAGCGGCTACATGGTACGCGACGGCAAGCCGAAGGGCTTCTTCTATCTGGATCACCGCACGGTGGATGGCCGTCTTGCGATCATCACCGACACCCATGCGACGCCGGCCAACGTGCATGACAGTATCGTCTATCTCGACCGGCTGGACCGCCAGCGTGAGCGGTTCGGCTTCGACGTCGGTGCTGTCGGGCTGAATGCCGGCTATGCGACGGCCGGTATCGCCAAAGGCCTGGAGAACAGGGATATTCTCGTTGTTACCGGCTACCGCAATCCGACCTCACCCAGAGCCGGCATGATGCGTAAGTCGAAGTTCGTCCATGACAGCGAACAGGACGGCTATCGTTGCCCGCAAGGCCAGCTTCTCACCTACGCCACCACCGACCGCAACGGCTACAGGCACTATACATCCGACCCCACCATCTGTGGCGGCTGCCCGCTTCTGGCGTCGTGCACATCCAACAGCAAGGCGGTGCGCACCATCACCCGTCATGTCTGGGCCGATGCCCGCCAGCGCATCGATAGCCATCGCCTCACCACCTGGGGCAAAGCGATCTACAAGCGCCGCAAGGAGACCGTCGAACGTTCCTTCGCCGATGCCAAGCAACTGCATGGCCACCGCTATGCCGCCTCCGAAGTCTCGTGCGCGTCCAATGCCAGTGCCTGCTGGCCGCAGCCGCCCAGAACATCAAGAAGATCGCAATCGCCCTCACCAAGGCCAGCCAACCAAGCCCCACATGAGAAAAGGGGCATCTGAACGGCCTGGTCAAAACAGCCGATCCATCTCGCAGCTCAACACAAAATAAAACCCCGCCAAAAAAATGACGGGGTTTGTCAGCGGTCTGAGGCCGCTTGAAGCGGCCTTTTTTCGTTTCAATCAACAAATCTCAAACAGGCCTGCTGCGCCCATGCCGCCGCCAACGCACATGGTCACAACCACATAACGTCCATTGCGCCGCTTGCCTTCGATGAGGACATGCCCTGTCATACGCGCACCCGACATTCCGTAAGGATGGCCAATCGAAATAGCGCCGCCATTCACGTTGAGCTTCTCATTGTCGATACCAAGCTTATAGCGGCAATAAAGCACCTGTGCTGCGAAGGCCTCGTTCAGCTCCCACAGATCGATATCATCGACCGTCAGGCCATGCTGCTTTAGCAGCTTTGGCACGGCATAAACCGGACCAATGCCCATCTCGTCGGGCTCGCATCCCGCAACGGCCATCCCGCGACAAATACCGAGCGGAGACAGGCCACGCTTTTCCGCTTCCTTCGCTTCCATCAGCACGGACGCGGAAGCACCGTCCGACAGCTGCGAGGCGTTACCTGCGGTAATAAAGCCACCCTGCGATATTGTTTGCCCCCCGGAAAAGACCGGCTTCAACCCGCGCAAGCCTTCCAGTGTGGTTTCGGGGCGATTACCTTCGTCCATGGCCAGCTCAACGGTTTTCGCGGAGACCTCGCCCGTAGCCTTGTCCTTGACAAGCATCGTGGATTGGATCGGGACAATCTCGGCGTTCAGGCGGCCTGCGGCCTGTGCAGCCGCAGTGCGCTGCTGCGATTGCAGCGCATATTCATCCTGCGCCTCGCGCGATATACCATACCGCGCCGAAACGATCTCCGCCGTCTCGATCATGCTCATATAGGTGGCGGGCAGATGCTCCGTCAGCCAGGGATCACGCCAGCGATAGACGTTCATATGCTCGTTCTGCACGAGCGAGATCTGCTCCACGCCACCGCCAATGGCAATCGTCATACCATCGCCGGTGATCTGCTTGGCGGCTGTTGCGATAGCCATCAGCCCCGACGCGCATTGACGATCCATCGACTGGCCAGGAACTGAAACCGGAAGGCCAGCCCGCAACAAGGACGTGCGGGCGATATTCATGTGGGTCGTGCCTTGCTGAAGCGCAGCACCGAGAACCACATCCTCTACTTCCGCGCCATCAATGCCCGCGCGCTTGACGGCAGCGGCAATCGCATGGCCAGCCAGCGCTGGCGCAGTCGTGTCGTTGAAGGCTCCACGATAGGCTTTGCCAATCGGTGTGCGCGCAGTTGATACGATTACAGCTTCTCTCATCAGAGCTCCTCCACTGACGCTGGAACGTAAAGCCTTTCAGCTAATTCTCTCAGTTCCGGGGTCAGCGGAACAGGCCGTCGCGTGTCTCGGTCTACATAGACATGCACATATTCACTTACAGCAGCGGTCAGCTCTTCGCTATCCTTGAAGATGCCAAATCCCCACAGCAGACTGGTATTGCCGATATGCTCGACACGAACCCCGACAACGACATTGTCAGGATAGGAAATCTCGGAGAAATAATTCGTTGAATTGCGTGCAACGATACCAATGGGGCTGGAGCCATTCAGCTCCAGAGCACCAGACGCAATAAGCGACCGGTTCAATGCTGCATCGCAATATTGCATATAGACCACATTGTTGACGTGGCCATAAATGTCCATATCGCTCCAGCGCGTCTGCATCTTGTAGAACTCCCGGTAGCCTGACCGGGGTTCAGCCTTCGGGCGCGCTTTGGAGGCCGTCATTCGATAACCTCATTAGCACGCGACGTCGCGATGATGCGATCCACATGCGCCAAACCAGCGTCAGTCTCGATGAAATTGGTCATGTCGTCAATCTTTGTGAACGCAGCAGCAACGGCTTCCGGTGTCCGCTCGCTTTTCGGCAGATAAACGCCTTCACTTTCCACAATCGCCATACGGGCCACAGTTCCGGCCCCTGCCAGAAGCACTGTGCGGCTTGGCGCCTGTTCGCTGACAAGGAAGAGAGCAGCGGGAACGACATTTTCAGGTGCGAGACGCACCAGCATTTCTTCATCCAGCACGTCACCGGTCATGCGCGTTGCAGCCGTGGGCGCAATTGCATTGACATGGATGTCGTATTTGTCGCCTTCAAAATGCAACACATTCATCAGGCCGACGAGTCCCGCCTTGGCCGCACCATAGTTGGACTGGCCGAAATTCCCATAAACGCCCGACGTGGAAGTCGTCATCAGGATGCGGCCATAGTTCTGGCCTTTCATGATGTCCCACACAGCGCGACTGGCATTGGCCGAGCCAATAAGGTGCACGTCTACCACGGCGCCAAAATCGCACATTTCCATTTTCGCAAAGCTCTTGTCGCGCAAAATCCCGGCATTGTTGATGAGAATATCAATGCGACCGAATTCTTCGACCGTGTGCTTCGCCAGCGCCTGCATGTCTTCGAACTTCGTGACGTTGCCAGCGTCGGCAATGGCGACACCGCCCTTGGATCGAATTTCCGCAACGACCTTTTCGGCTGCCTCCGATGCCCCGCCGGTGCCGTCGCGGCTGCCACCGAAATCGTTCACGACGACCTTTGCGCCGCGCGCTGCCAGTTCGAGGGCATAAGCGCGCCCAAGCCCGCCGCCTGCACCCGTTACAATTACAACACGATTTTCAAAAGAAATGGCCATGTGATCTTCAACCTACTGTCAGTATGAGCCAGTCAGCGGCGAGTGCTGGCTTGGTTTCGTCTTTGATTTCAACAGTCGCTCCAAGGATCTGGAGCTGGCCATTGCCCTTCGGCTGAACAGATTTCGAATTGAACGCACCACGAATGAAAGAACCCACCTTCACCGGCGCGAGAAAGCGGACTTTGTCGAAGCCATAATTGATTTCAACCGTACCCGCGGCAACCTCCGGCAAAACCTCACGACTGAGCTTGGTCAACAGGCCAAGCACGAGAAAACCGTGTGCAATAGTGCCACCAAAAACACTTTCCGTCGCTGCGCGTTCCGGGTCTGTGTGAATGAATTGATGATCATCGATCACGTCCGCAAACCGATCCACAAGCTGTTGATCGATCTTGATCCAGTCCGAGTACAGGAGCTGGCGTTCTGCGTTTGCAATGAGTGCTGACGCAGCAGAATTAGGGCTAATTTCCAAAATTACATCCTCCAGGCGTCGAGAAATGGACTGTAGCCGCATTAATCAACAACATACTGAGTAGTATGCACTTGAACATGGCTTTGTCTAGTGGCATTTTGGCATCGAAATTTGCTAGGCTAGGCTGCCGCTTACCTATGCATAAATCGGAGTAGAAGATGGCTGACAGCCGCCGAAATAACCGAACGGACAGTACCGGAAATGTCTTAATCCTGGAAACCGCCGCTCAGTGCTTCATGGAGCAAGGCTTCGCCACAACAAGCATCGATGATGTGGCGCGCAGGATGGGTTCGACCAAAGGGCGCATTTATCACTACTACTCATCGAAGACGGATTTGTTCTTCGACGTGCATCGTGAAGGTATGGATCGACTGTTCAAGGCTGTCGAACCGGTCATGATGATGAACGGCTCGGGCCTGCACCGACTTGAGGAGATGCTCATGGCGCATGCGCTAGCCATGATGACCAACGTCGCTTTCGAAGCCGTGGTGGTGCAAGGCGTCCATATGCACAAACTGGCGGCAACCACGCCAGATCAACGCCGCACACTCAACGAGCTTATTTCCATCCGACGCCGGTTCGAGGATTTGTTCAAGCAGATAATTCGCGACGGGATCGATGACGGCAGTATTCGGGAGGTCGATGTATCGATAGCTGCCAAAGCCGTACTCGGCGCGATCAACTGGTTGTCCATCTGGTATCAGCCGAGAAGCATTCAAACTGAGAACGACAAAATTGCCTTGGCCAAAGAGATCGTGAATATCCAGATAAATGGGCTTCGTCCATCCAACTAGCTGTGAGCTTTCAAGAGGTTGTCCATTTGGAGCGGATTTAGGAGACTGAAGGGTAGCGTCGCCTTAACATTTGCGGGGGTATTTGCGGACATTAGCCCGACCCGGTGTTGTCACGTTAACTGGGCTGCAGTTGCCTGCCTGACGGTTTGGGCGTAAATTTTGGCGATGCAGACATCAGTTATCATCTTCAAGCGTCACCGTTTTCCGCCACGATTCTGTCGCAAAATTTTCACTTCTGCTGAGCTATGTGAGCGTCAGTGCGCATAATTGAGTGAGGCGAATGCGAATGACGGTCGCTTTCAAAGGTACCCATTTTCCAAAAAGTATCATCCTGCATGCAGTCTTCTTTTACGTGCGTTACCCGGTTTCCTATCGTGACCTTCAGGAAATTCTGGCAGAACGCGGCATTGCTGTGGATCATGCGACCTTGAACCGATGGGTTGTCCGGTACTCACCGCTGATCGCTGCCCAGGCGCAATCGCGCAAGCGACCCACGGCCCGTTCCTGGCGTGTTGACGAGACCTATATCAAGGTTCGTGGTCAATGGACCTATCTGTACCGAGCCGTTGACCGAGATGGCCAAACACTGGATTTCATGCTCTCCGAACGCCGGAATCTGGCTGCAGCACGGCGTTTCTTCAAGAAAGCCATCGCAGCCAACGGTGTTCCAGACAAAATTGTCATTGATAAAAGCGGAGCCAATCTGGCCGGAGCACAAGCTGTAAACACAATCCTGAAAATCACCGGTCACAGCAAAATGATTGAAATCCTGCAGGTTAAATATCTCAACAACATCCTTGAGCAGGATCACCGGTTTATCAAGCGAATTACCAAACCGATGATGGGCTTTAAGGCGTTTCATTCAGCCGCAGCGACAATCGCGGGCATAGAAGTGGCGCATATGATCCGTAAGAAGCAGTTCGCAAATGACAACCGCTCGCCATTTAAAGTCTTTGCGGAGCTCGCAGCATAATTGCGTCTGAAGATCTGGCCGCTTCTAACATCATGATAAATTTGCGACATAACCTGTCTTCGTCGGCGGTACGCATCTGATGACGTTGCGCCGCGGACGCGGCCACCCCGACGGGCGACACGATCAGGTCGTCAACTACCATCACGTCATCCATTCCCTGCGCAAGAAGCCGATGGCGCTCCGCGGCCTCGTTTATCGCGACAAGCTCTTCCCGCGTCAGGAATATCGCAAGGCCTTCGAAGCCCTCATCGAGCATCTTCCCGACAAGCAGGCTTGCAAGATCTATTCCATCTGCTGAGCAAACTCTACGAGCGCACGAGCGTCATTATTACCACCAACCTCAGCTTCAGTGAATGGGCGAGCATATTCGGGGACGCAAAAATGACCACTGCGCTGCTCGACAGGCTCACCCACCATTGCCACATCTTGGAAACCGGAAACGACAGCTTCCGTTTCAAAAACAGTTCAGCGCATGAACCTCAAAAAGCAAAGCAGAAAACCGGAACCTTGACCAATACCGCAGACCCAAACAATACTTAAAGAGCGGGTCAAATCTCGGTGGAAAAACCGGGTCAGTTCTTAGCGAAAATCAACACCATGCCATGATTTTCGAGATGAATGTCGAAAGTTATCGCCGCAGAACCGCGCTTGAGGAAAAACGCCAGCGGGGCCGACCGGCCTCGTTTGCGACAATCAGGACCTCAACGCTGTCTGTCGCGGAGCGGCAATCAGAAAACGAAGAAGAACTTGTCACCGGCAATCAGCATGATAATTTGATCCCGACCGCGACCTAAGAATCTCATCCAGATCGTCGCAAGCGTCTCATCCTGATTGTCGCGCTATAGCTAACCGAGCCCCTGGATAACTTCCTGGATATGCTGCGTGAATCGGTCTGCAGCTGCGCGGCGTTGGCTCTTTGCGCGGCGCAGGATGCCGATGGAACGTTCTGCCTGCGGGATATCTAAGGGCAGTGCCACAATACGAAACGCGTCACTAGTGGCCTGCACCACCGAAAAAGGTAGCACGGCAAGTGCATCAGTGTGGTTTAAAAAATTCATCACGCTCAGTAATGTACCGCCGGCATAACGAATATTTAGGTCATTTATGCCCAGACTATTATGAATCACCTGCAAATCGGACAAAAGCGGTGATCCCGGCAAAGGCGCGACCCAAGGGTAAGCCGCAAAATCCTGAACCGAAATCATTCGCTGGAGTGTAAGTGGGTGCCCCGCCCGAGCGGCGACGATATTGCGCCCCGGCAGCAGCTTGATAAAATCGTAATTCATCTGACCGACCGGTTCATTGACAGCAACAATGCCGATATCCAATTGATCGGCGTCGAGCGCAACCATGGCCTCCGGAAAATTCAGATAGGACTGCTGGATGCTAATCTGCGGCTCTTTACTTTGAAAAGAACCCGCTATTGCGCTGATGAGCGCATCCATAAAGAAGGGTAGACCTCCGATCCGCACTACACCCTTGGTGCCACGCACGAAACCTTGCACAGTCTCCGACGCCTGCCGCGACGCGGAGAGGATAATCCGTCCCTGCGCCGCGAGCTGCGCGGCAAGCGGCGTCGGGTGGAGCGATCGGCGACTACGTACGAAGAGTGGCTCTCCAAGGCGGGCTTCCAGCATCGACAACGAGCGGCTTACTGCGGGCTGAGTCAAACCCAGCATGAGTGCCCCCTCCGAGACACCCCCTGCATCAATAACAGCCGCCAGCTGCATCAAATGTCGTTCATTCAACCTCATAACAAACTGCTATACAATTTTACGCAGAAATTAAACAACAAATTTTTTTCTGTGTTAAAAATGATCTTATCGGGAGAGGAGCCGGATAGATGATTAACTATATGAAAAATAAATTTTTATTCAGCAAGAAAACTGTCGTAACGCGACGTGCTAGCCTTTGTTCCGCGCTTGCCGTGGTCTCTGCTGCTTTGACCTTGCCAGTAGTATAAACGATTATCTTATAGCACTTTGTCCTAGCTATTTCTCTCGCACCACGATGACAGAATGGAAGGTAAGCGGCGTCCCGCTGCCTAACAGGCTGTTATGAACGCATGCGCACAGCTACCCGCAATGCGAAATGATAGGTCAGCCAGCCAAACTTTGGAGGAAAAAATGGCATTTGTTAACGGTTTCCATCATCTGACGCTTTCGACGGATGGCGCGCAAGAAGACTTTGACTTTTACACCAAGACGCTGGGTCTGCATTCAGTGAAGCGCACGGTGCTGTTTGACGGTGTTCTGCCGGTCTATCACCTCTATTACGGCGCTCCAAACGGCGATGCTTCGACCATCATTACCACCTTCCCTTTCCGCAAGCCCGGCGTTTATGGCCGTCGCGGTACCAACCAGTCACGCACGATTATGCAGGCTATACCGACAGGCGCGAGCGACTTCTGGGTTAACCGTTTGAACGAACGCCGCATTCCAGCCAATAAAATCACCCGTTTCGGCGCAGAACGCGTGGTCTTCGCGCACCCTTGCGGCATTCCGCATGAACTTGTTGAATCCGATAGCGACACACGCACCCCAATCGTCAATGAAACCCATGGCATCTCTAAAGCCCACGGCATCAAGGGCATCTATGGCGCTTCGGTTGCCGTCATTGATCAGACGGCAATGGAAGAATTCTTGACCATTGCCCTGCCGCTGCAAAAAGAAGCCGAAGATGCAGATGGCCGCGTATTCCGCGTGCCTGACACCAATGGCGTGATCCAGCGCATCGAGGTCATCACCGATCGCGAAAGCCCGCAAGGTACATGGACCCTTTCCGGCGGCACCGTACACCACCTCGCACTGAATACCGGCGATGAGGAGAGCCAACTGCGTCTGCGCGCCCATATCGAAGGCCTAGGCTTCACCGATATTTCCGAGCAGAAAGACCGTAACTATTTCAAATCTTGCTATGTCCGCTCGCCGGGTGGAGCATTGTTTGAACTCGCTTGGACCACCCCCGAGGGTTGGGCGCGTGATGAAGAACCGGGCCAAATCGGTAAGACCCTTGTCTTCCCGCCTTGGTTCAAGAATCGCGAAGAAGAACTGCGTTCCGGTTTGGAAGAAGCGGATTTCAACTAATGCCTAAAACGGACATTTTTCGCTGCGGCGCGGGATTGTCGGTGGCGAAGACGCTTTGCGTCTTCGTCCACGGCCGCGGCCAAACGCCTGAGGAAATTAACGACGGCGTGATTGCAAGAGTGGATGCGCCAGACACCGCCTTCTGGCTCCCGCGTCAAGCGGAAAAAGCCTGGTATACCGCCAAAGCGGTTGATCCTTTGACCGAAGACACCCGAATGGAACTTAGCCGCTCGCTCGGATTTCTCGGCACAATTATGGCGGAGGCACACAGCGCCGCCGCCGGACGGCCTGTTTTTCTGGCAGGATTTTCGCAAGGCGCCTGTCTGTCACTAGAGTATGGTTTTGCGGGCGGCCACGACATGGACGCGCTGGCAGCATTTACCGGCTGCCGTGTCGGCAAATTGGGAGACAAACGTCCTGCATCTTTCCCAGCAGACCTCCCGGTCTATCTCAGCGGATCTGACGCCGACCCTTGGATTCCGGTCACTGCTTTTGCTGAAACAACGCTCGAACTTGGTCAGGCCCGTACGGCGCTGCGCAGTGATCTGTTCCCCGGTCGTGACCATCAAGTCAGCGATGCGGAATGCCGGATGCTCGCAACTCTGCTCCGCGATTTTACAGAGCAGCGCAACCATATCATGGGAGCCCCACGCTGAGGGACGGTTTCATTTTTCCTGGCCGTTATTAGCGATCGTGGACAAAGGGTAACGTAACCGAAGACGCATTATCCTTTTATCATAAAGGCAGAGCAACCGCGACGCTTAGGCCGAGTTGGCCTTTTGCGTCATGCCCATGATCGTGGGGGGCCTCCCCAGCCTGTCCGCGACAAACCCGCCCGGTGTCCCTGCCGGACGGGTTGGGGGTGCAGAAAGTTCCGCGGCTTGATCCCAGCAGCGGTTCTGACTCAGCGCGACAGGATCGCGGCAAAGACGCGGGCGAGATCGGCCTTCGGGTCGCTGCTTTTTGCGGTCGAACGCCAGGCGATATGGTGATCGGGACGGACCAGAAGGCAGCCGTCATCACGGATTTCCGACAGACGCGCCCATTCTCCGCTGTGATCGACATAGGTCTGGCGCGGACCGATCACATGGGTCTCAATGTCGATACCAAGCTCAGAGGCAAGCGCGCGGGCGGCCTCGGCCCAACCCTCGCCGCCAAGGCCGGTCAGCAACGAAAAGCGTCCGTGGCCGCACAGATCCAGCGTCGAGACCTCGGCCCCGTTGTCATAGCGATAAAGCCAGACATGGAGCAGGCGAGCGCCCGGCCAGGTCGTCGACTGATAATGAAGATCGGCGTCCAGCGCGAAAGCGGGCTCGATCTGGCCATCGGTCACTATGGCATTCGAATGGTAGCGCTGGTTCATCTCGATGCCATGCGCATCGAACTCGTATTTCTTGAAGGCAATCGCCTTGCGGATCGCCTCGCGCTGCGCCGCGGCCTCGGGGGTGCCGCCGGTGCGGGCCTGAAGGTTCTTCTGCATCTGCTCGGGGCTGACGCCTTCGGCCATGCCAAGGGCTGCGAATATCGGGCCGGTCTCGCCAATGGATTTATTGGCGCGGGTCACGATCTGTTTTGCAATCGGCGCGCGTTCCGCGTCGTAGCTGGCAAGCAGGCGCTCGCCCGCCTGCCCCTTGAGCACCATCGACAATTTCCACGCGAGGTTGAACGCATCCTGGATTGAGGTGTTCGAGCCAAGCCCGTTTGACGGCGGGTGACGGTGGATCGCATCGCCCATGCAGAATACCCGCCCCTTTGAGGTCTGGGTCGCATAGTAATTGTTGACGGTCCAAGTATTGGCCGACAACAGCTCGATCTCAAGTACGGGGTCGCCAATCAGCTGGCGCGCGACATTGGTCGCCAACTCGGGCGTGACCTCGGGTTCAGGGCCGTTGATGTCATAACCCCAGACGATCAGCCATTCGTTCCATGGACGTACCATACGGACCAGCCCCATGCCGATCCCGCCGACATCGGCGCCGGGCTGCATCACCCAGTAAAGAACCGAGGGCCGATGCGCGACATATTTGCTCAGATCTGCGCGAAAGAGGATGTTCATACTGCCGCCGACACCCATCTTGCCCTCAAAGGGCAGGCCCGCATGTTCCGCGACCAGTGAACGCCCGCCATCGGCACCGACCAGATATTTCGAGCGGATGGTGAATTCCCTGCCCGTCAACCGGTCGAGACAGGTCGTCGTCACGCCCTCAGCATCCTGTTCATGGCGCAGGTATTCCGTCGACATCCGCGCCTCGGTACCGCGCTGACAGGCGGTCTTGAACAGAAGCGGCTCCATATAAGTCTGGGGCAGGTCGTTCATCTTGGTGGGCGAAGACAACTGATGCTCGGCCCTGGACAGGGGGTGGTTGCCCCAGGCTTTCATCCGCCCGATTTCTTCGCCCGCGAGGCTTTCGCAAAAGATGTTCTCGCCCATCAGATCCTGATGGCTGGCGAACATATAGGCTTCATCCTCGACGTCGCGGCCCAGATCGCGCAGCACCTCCATCGTACGTTGGTTAGTGATATGGGCGCGCGGTGTATTCGCCAGCCAGCGGTAGCGGTTCACCAGAATGTTGCTGATGCCATAGCTCGCCAGAAGCGCCGCCGTGGCCGAGCCGGCGGGTCCCGAGCCGATGATCAGCACGTCCGTGGTCATATCCGTCATGATTGTCCTCCTAGTCAGATAGATATGCGCGGGTTTTCCCAGGCCCGCGCCAATTTGGTTCAGGCGCCTGGCTGCTGTCCGTTCCAGGCTGTCTGCAACAGGTGGCGGATCCCCTCGCGCATCACCGGGCGGGGGTTCCAATAGGGGTTGGCCACCGCAAGATCTGCGGCGCGGTCAATATCCTGTTCCGCAAGGCCCAGTTCGCGTAAAGCAAGCGGCGCACCGGCGTCGCGGGCAAAATGCCAAAGCGCAAGCCCCGGCTCATCGCCGCCAAAGATCTCGCAGATCGGGGCCAGCAGATCGGGCACTGCCACGGCATTATAGGCAATCGCATGAGGCAGGATCACCGCATGGGTCTCGGCATGGGGCAAATCGAAACTGCCGCCAAGCGTGTGGCAAAGCTTGTGATGCAACGCCATGCCGACTTGTCCCAGAACCGTGCCGCAAAGCCATGCGCCGTAAAGCGATCGTCCCCGCGCCGAGACATCCTCCGGCGCGGCCATCACCGCAGGCAGGCTGTCGCGAAAGGCACGCAGTCCCTCCACCGCCATCAGCGAGGAAATGGGCGAGCGATCGCGCGCATAGAGCCCTTCGGCCGCATGGGCCATCGCATTGAGCGCTGAGGTGACGGTCGTACCCGCAGGCAGACTGGTGACCAGTTCGGCATCATAAAGAATCACTTCGGGCTGGACGGCCGGGCTGATGAGCGTGGTCTTGATGCCCTTTTCGGTCTGGCCGAGGATGGCGGTCGCCTCGGATCCGGCATAGGTCGTCGGCACCACGATCTGGGGCAGATCGGTGCGCAGCGCGATCGCCTTGCCCAGCCCCGTCGTCGAGCCACCCCCGATTGAGATCAACACGTCGGCTCCAAGCTCGCGCGCCAGCGCGGTTGCCTCTTCCGAGATCGCAACCGGCGTATGCATGGCCGCGCGGGTATAGCTGCCGACCACCAGATTGCCGCAGAGCGCCTCCGCTTCGCTGGCCATATTGGCCTGAAAAGGCGTCGTCAAAATCAGGGCGCGGCTGGCGCCAAGCGCCGTCATCTCTTCGGCCAGCGCCTTGCGGATCCCTGCGCCGAAACGCACCCGCACCGCGGCGCTGCGCGCGGTGAATTCATCGCGATAAAAGGACATGATTTTTCCTTGTTTGCTTGAGCACAATCTATCAGCCGGAAACTGAATTATTGATCGCAACCCTTCGGCATAATATAACTCTGGGTTATGAAGATCGACAGCGAACATCTTGAGATTCTTGCGGCCATCGTGGAAAGCGGCGGCCTGACCGAAGGCGCGGATGCGGTGGGCAAATCCCAGCCCTCTGTCTCGCGCACGATTGCACTTCTCGAAGCGCGCGTCGGCATGCCCCTTTTTGAGGCAAGCCGCCGCCCGCTGCGCCCGACCGAGCTGGGCGCGAGCCTTGCCCGGCTCGGCAGCCGTATCCGCAATGCCAACAAAGAGGCGAGCCTTCTGGTCCAGCGCTACCGTCAGGGGCTTGCCGGACGGCTCCGCGTCGGCGGATCGCCGATCTTCATGGATGGGGTCATCGCCTCGATGATCGCGGAATTCCAGTCGCGCCACGCTGATGTGCAGATCGACCAGTCCTACGGCTACTTCGACCAGATCGAGGCCGGCCTGCGCAATGGCGGGCTGGATGCGGCGATCCTGCCGCTCGATCCCGGTCAGGTGCCGCCCGATTTTGAATTCGTCCCGCTTTTGGCGGGCAACAATGTGATCGCCTGCCGCGCGGGCCATCCGCTGACCATGACCAAGGCGATCACGCTCAATCATATCGCGCCCTATGCCTGGATCGCACCGCCCTCGAACAGCCCACTGTTCAGCGATCTGCAACGCGCGCTGAAATCCATCGGCCAAGAGGATTTCCGGGTGAATTTCTCGGGCGGAACATTGGCGTCGATCCAGTCGGTTCTGACAGGATCGGACGCGCTGACCGTGCTGCCCTATTCGGTGGTCTTTCTGTCGCGCCGCGCCATGCAGCTTGAATCCCTGCCGCTCAAGATCGATCATGCTGCGCGCCATCTGGGAGTGCTGCGTATGACGAACCGCCAGCTTCCGCCCGCCGTGGCGCAACTCACCAGCTTTTTGTTGAGCGAATGTCAGAGGCTTCAAGCGCGCATGGATCATGACCAGCAAATCACCCGCAGACGCGCGTGAGGTAGCCGCCGGACCAGGTAGCTTCGCAATGGGCCGGGTCGAAATGGATCACGCAAAGGGTCATTTCAGTGCCAGATAGGTTCCGGGATCCAGCTGGGCGATCCGGACCGCCACGCCAAATCCGCTAGCCGCGCCCAGCCGGTCACGGATCGCGGTGCCAACTTCTTGCAGCCTTTCGCGCGTGCGCGTCGGGCGCGGCATAAGGTGCAGTTCGGCATTCAGCTCGGGTTGACCCGGTATCGCCATGACCGGCAAAACCGCAAGTTGACAGGCTTCGGGCGTGACCTCAAGCCGCGCACAGAGGATGGCGCGCAGATCATCAAGCGCAGCTGCAAGCCCGTCGCGAAGCTGCGGATAATGGATTTCATCAATATAAATCTTGAGATTGGGCATCGGAAAACCTCAGGCCGGAACCAGAACGAAATCAAAGGGAGAGTGCCAGAGCGTATCGCCCTCGGCGCCCGGCTCATAAGGGGCGACCAGCGTGTTCTTGACGCCGAACACCGCATCCGAGGTCAGATATTCATCCCCGCCGACAAAGGTATGGGTGACCAGCCGCTGATAGCCCGGCGCGGTGACAAGGTAATGCATATGCGCGGGACGGTAGGGGTGCCGGCCAAGATGCGCCAGCATCTGCCCGACCGGCCCATCATCCGGGATGGGATAAGAGACTGGACGGATGCCGCGAAAACTGTATCGCCCGTCCGTCCCGGTGACGAACCGGCCCCGATTGTTCCATTTCGGCTGGATGCCGGGCTGCTGAACATCATAGAATCCATCGGCATTGTCGGACCAGACATCGATCGTCGCGCCCTCGATCGGATTGCCGTCGAGATCGAGAACCCGCCCCTCGAAAAGGCAACTCTCGCCCTTGCCGTCAAGGCTGATGTTTTCTCCCATCTCGCGGATCGGCGCGCCCTCGACATGGAACGGGCCAAAGACGGTGTTTTCCGTCGCGCCCTCCGGGCGGCGGTTGTTGATCGCATCGACCAGCATAGAAATGCCCAAAACATCCGACAGCAGGATGAATTCCTGCCGCTCGCCCGAACAGATCTGCCCGGTGCGGGTCAAAAAGCCGATTCCTGCCTCCCATTCCGCCTGCGTCAGCCCGACATCCTTGACGAAATCATGCATGTGCCGCACGAGGCTTTCCATCACGACGGCCAGACGCGCATCGGTCTCGCGCGCCATGCGGTCATTGACGGTGGCGGTCGAATTGGCTTCGGTGAAATAGGTCATGACTTCTCCTCAAAAGGCGGATGAGGTGGGATCCGGTCACCCATCTTTAGATCACCCTGGGACCGAAAGTGATCGATTCATCGGGCAAATTTATCGCAAAAGGTTATATAGTTGCGCCCCGGCGCCGCTTTATGCAGAAGCTAGGCCGTAGTAGATGGATGGAGTGCGGGCCGGTCTTGGAGGATCTAATCTGGTACGGGCCAGTCGGGCGCGAACAGGTTCGGGTCCCCCCATCCCGGGATCAGCGAAAGACATCATGGCGGTCGTCGGACATCAGCGTCACGCTGACCTGACCATCCGCCGCCTCGCGCAGACGATGCCAGCGGCGGTCCAGATAGATCAGCGATTCCAGCTCGGGCGCGCCGACCCCCTGCCCGGCCACGCCTTCACGCAGTTCGGCTACGACGACGGTCGCGCCCTCAACTGACAAGGATCCTCGGATCTCGGCGCGAAACCAGGTCGCGACATCGGTATATCGCGGCTCGCCCGAGACCAGGCGTTCCCAGTTTATCCCCGGCCCGAAGCGGTCGGCGCCCGGTGTCGCACCAAGCTGTCCAAGCGCCAGATCGCCATAGCGCAGCAGATGGATCACCACGGAACCAGCCTGCAGTACCGAAGCAGTCGAGCTCGAGCGGGTCGACAGTGTAAAGCCCACCGTCGGCGGCTCGGCACTGACTGAGATCAGCGAAGAGACCGTCATGGCCACGGGATGGCCGCCCGGATCGGCCGTGATGACCGCAACCCCGGCGGGGTGACAGCGGAAGGCCTCGCGGAAGGCCATTGAAAGGGATTGGTCAGTTGACGATTTGTCGGGTGACGTTTTGTCAGTCATGGTGGTCTCCGAAGGATGCGGGCCGCGCATGCGCTGCGGCCCGCATAGCTGGTCATTTCTGTTCGACGAGATCGTAGAATTTCCAGGTCCGGTCGGACCATTGCCCGCCCAACTCGCGGCCGACGGAGGTCACGATCGAGGGCGCGATGGTAAAGTGGTTCGCGGCCACCATCATATCGCGGAAAGTGCGTTGGATGACGCCCGCCCGCAGCCCTGCCCCGCCTGCCGCGCGGTAGGCGAAATTGCAGAGATCGACGCCGACTTCGTGGATCTGGGCCTTGGCGAGATGGACAAGGCTGACCTGACGGGTGCCCATCAATTGACCGGCCTCGCACATCGCCTCGATTTCGGACCAGACCTCCCTGACAAAGGCGCGCGCGGCACGGTAGCTCGCCTCGGCCCGGCCATAGTCGTACCAGAATTTTTCGCTCTCGCCGAGCATCCCGGCGCGGCCGGATTTCGCGCGCGCAAAGCCCGAGATTTCGTCAAGCATCCGACGCCCCGCACCCATCGCCCAGCCAGTATGTCCGATCGCGGCAAGGCCGACGATGCCGAGGCTGAACAGTTCCTTGAGGCGCTGGGGCTGGGCATGGATGATCGGAAAGACCAGATCATCGGCGATGAATACATCCTCGGCGGCATAATCGATCGAGCCGGTCCCCTTCAGCCCCAGCACATCCCAATTGCCAAGCTGCTTGTGGTCCGAAATCGGGGCATGGGTACACATGATGATCGGATTGCCGTCCTCATCCTTAGCGGGCTTGCCGGTGCCGTCATCGACAAAGGCCGCCGAATGGGACCATGTCGCATGGGAAAAGCCCGAGCCATAGCTCCATTTCCCGGTCAGACGATAACCGCCCTCGACCTTCTTCAGCATCCCCAGCGGGGCGCCCTGACCCGAAAAGCGGTTCTCGGTGCCCTCGCCGAACAGGCGCGACACCGCGCTGTCGGGCAGATAGGCCGCCGACATGCCGCCGATGCTGCAATGGACCATTGACACCCAACCGGCCGAGCCGGAATGCGAGGCGACGGCCTCGAGGACTTGCAATATCTCGGTCGGGCGCATCTGCGCGCCGCCAAGGTCCTCGGGAACCAAAAGATGCGACAGGCGCAGCGGCTTGAGCAGGGCAAAGCTTGCCGCCGTCAGCTCGCCTGCGGCCTCATCCGCAGGGGCATTCGCCTCAAGCTGGGGGCCGATCAGGGCGATCTGGGCCAAAAGATCGCGGTAATCAGTATTATAGCCCCAGTATCGGTGGTTCATTGGCTTGTTCATGACATTCCTCCTCAGGGTGGTTCAGGCGACCAGAAAGTCACCAATCTTGTTCAGCGTTTCGGGGCGTTCCTGCGCGATCAGATGGCCGGTCTGCGGCACCGCGAGAAAGCGCGCATTCGCAAGGTGCTCAAGCCAGATCCCGGCCTGGGCGGCGGGTAAAAGCCGGTCAAGCTCACCCCAGACCAGCAGGGTCGGGTTGGTGATCCGCGCCATGAAGCGGCGCAGGTTCGGATGACCCATGCCCGAGCGCGCGCAGATCCGGGCGACCATCTCGCCCTCTCGCGCGCGGTCCGCGCCAAAGGCAGCAGCCTGTTCGGGGTCACTGCCATCGGGGAAATAGCGCCCGGCGACGGCGGGATCATGGCTGAGATAGCCGGGGAAATCCTGCGGCGCGATCTCGCCGAGCGGGGTCCCGGGATGAGCGGGATCATTGAGCCCGGCAGGCGCCATCAGGACGACCCGGTCAAAGCGGTCCCCTGCCAGTGCCGCCAGTTCCGTCGCGAGCCAGCCGCCCATCGAAAAACCGATCAGATGAGGCTTTTCGATGGGCGCCAGCGCGTCGAGCAGGTTGAGATAATGCAGGATCACATCCGACGGATCACCGATATGGGGGGCGGGGCCCGAGAGGCCCATGCCCGGATGACTGGGCAGGAAGACACGAAAGCGATCCGCCAGACCTTGGGCGAAATCAAAGCCTTCCAGCGTCGAGGCCCCGTGCAGAAACAGCACGGGCTTACCCTGGCCGATCACCCGCACTGCGGTCGTCACGCCGCCGATATCATAGGTCAGGGTCTCGAATTCAGTTGTCATAGCTTTGTTCCTTCTCAGGCAAGTTCGGGTTGAATCAGCAACTTGCATTCGGTCGTGCGGTGTTTGAGCCGTTCAAAGACCTCTGGCACGGCACTCAGCCCGATGCGGTCAGAGATGATGGTTTGCGGGGCGAAAGGTCTGGCTGCCAGCGCGTCAAGCGCCGCGCCGAATTCATGGCCCTGGTGGAAAAAGACACTGAAGATCAGGTCGATTTCTTTGGAAAGAGGGACAAAAGGATCCCATGCATCGCCGCCGATGCACAAACCGACGCCGATCACCTTGCCCTGGAGGCGCACCGCCTCGCAGGCGACCTGCAAAAGCCCGCGTTTGCCGACGCATTCAAAGACAATATCGGGCGCCCCGCCGCAGAGCTCGGAAAGGCTTTGGACAAGATGCTCATCCGAGCGCACAAAGCCGGTCGCGCCAAGCGCCAGCGCGCGGTCGCGCTGATGCTCGTTCAGATCAGCCATGACAACGCGGGCCGCCCCCATGCGCCGCGCCCAGAAGGCCACCAAAAGACCGATCGGCCCCGCGCCCAGCACCGCAACCCGCGCGCCGGGCTGCATGCCCGAACGCACGATGCAATGCAGCGCAACCGCAAGCGGCTCCGCCAGACCGCCTTCAGCCAGCGCCACGCCCTCGGGCATAACCCGGCACTGACGCGCGGCAACCGTGACATATTCGGCGTAACCGCCGCCGATCAGTACCATCTCGGGGCAGCGCGCGGGATCCCCCTCAAGACAGCGCCCGCAACGCCCGCAGCCCCGCATCGGGACTACGGCCACCGGATCCCCTATCCGCATCCCGGTGACATCAGAGCCAAGCGCCACGACCTCGCCCGCGATCTCATGGCCAAGGACAAAGCCCGCTCCGATGCCGAAAGGGGCAGGATCCTCACTGATATGCAAATCGCTGCCGCAGATGCCGCAGCCCGCGACCCTCAGCACCACCTCATCGCCTCCGGGGGTGGGATCGGGCCGGGTCTCGATCCGCAAGGGCGCGCCCACACCGTCAAAAACGACTGCTTTCATGATTTTTCCCCTTTCAGGATGAGGTGGCGTCGGATCGGAAACCACGGCGCATCCCACCGGGCCGAGATCATCCCCCAGATGCCGCCCCGCGCATAAACCGCGACAAGCACGGTCAGCACGCCTAGAATGATGAAATAGCTTGCGCCGTAGGAGCCGAGCCAGCGATCGGCGAGGAAATAGATGAAAGTTCCGATCAGCACCCCCTCGATCGAGGCAATGCCGCCGACCATGACGATGAAGATCGCCACATTCGACCACATCGGATCAAAGGCCGCCTGTGGGTTGATGCGCAACTGGGCCATGAAATAGACCGCGCCGACAAACCCGCAACCGATCGCCGCCGCGACATAGATCATAAAGCGCAGGCGGCGCACATTGACGCCCTGACTTGCCGCCGCGACCGGATTGTCGCGCATGGCGATCAGCGCCAGCCCATAGCGCGAGCGCAAGAACCAATAGCTGCCACCGATGCAGACCAGCACCATCAGCGCACAAAGGAGCGACATCGCCAGATTGCGCTGAAAGCCCGAGTAATCCTTCATCACCGACAGCGACATCCCCGCCCCGGCATTCAGCCATGACATGTTCGAGGCGACCAACCGGAAGACCTCGGCCACGACCCAGGTGCCGATCGCGAAATAGGGTCCGTCCAGGCGATGAAGCAGCAGATAGCATGACACTGCAAGCATCGCAGGCACCAGCAGCGACAGAAAGATCGCGACGAAGGGGTTGATACCGAAGATCTGGGCCAGAACGAACAGCGCATAGCCCGCCGCCCCCATGAACGCCTGCTGCCCGACCGAGACCAGCCCCCCATAACCGGCCAGCATGTTCCACATCTGCGCCACCGCAAGATAGCAGCACAGCTCGAGCACCATACGGATGGTGCCGGTCTTGGCCCAGAAGGGCATCAGCGTCAGCCCAATCACCGCAACAGCCAGCAGCACCAGCGCGATGCGCCCGGATGCGGTCTGGCGGCGCACATCGATTGCGGTCAGATCAGTTGAAGTCATGGTCATGGTCATGGTTCAGGCCTTTCCAAAGAGGCCCTGCGGGCGCGTTGCCAGCACCAGCAGAAAAACAAGATGTCCGGCCAGCACGCCGAAACCGGGGTCGATGCGAAAGCCCACGGCCTGAGCCACGCCAAGCACCATCGCCCCCAGAAACGCGCCCCAAACCGAGCCCATGCCGCCGATGATCACCGCCTCGAAAGCATAGATGAGTTGGGCGCTGCCATCGGGAGGCGCCACGGTCGAGCGCAGCGACTGAAAGACCGCCGCAAAGCCGAGAATGCCAACCGCGACCGCCGTAGCCGAGGCATAGACCGCGCGCGGGTTGATCCCGGTCATCGCCGCCGCTTCGACATCAGAGGCCGCCGCACGTAGCGCCCGGCCAAAGCGCGTCCGTTTGAGCGTCAGATGCAGCGCCCCGGTCAGCGCGACCGCAAAGATAAGTACGAGCACCGGCAAAAGACCGATATGGATGCCGCCGATCACCAGCGAGCGGCTTTCGATCCCGTCCCCGGGCAGCGAGCGGCTGTTGGCCGACCAGATCTGCAACATCAGGTTCTGAAGCGCCAGCGACAGGCCGAAAGTTGCGATCAGTGATGGCAGCGGGTCATCGCCCACCACCTTGTTGAACACCGCCTTTTGCAAGAGCCAGCCCAAAGCCACCGCCAGCGGCACCAGTGCCAGCATCACCGTGAACGGCCCGAGCCCAAAGGACGAGGCCAGCGAAATCCCGATCAGCGACAGCAGGATCACCAGATCGCCGTGGCTGACATTGACGATCTTCATCACGCCAAACATCAGCGCCATGCCAAGCGCATATTGCGCATACATGCCGCCCAGCAGCACGCCTTGCACCAGCGCATCAAACCATTGCATGAGAGCCTCCGAAATATGCGCGGGCAACATCGTCGCGCGCCACGGCGTCCGATGCGCCGCTCAGCGTCACCCTGCCCTCAAGCAGGCAATAAAGCCGGTCCGTCGCCGATTGCGCGAGCCCGACATCCTGTTCGACCAGAACGACCGAGATGCCCTGCGCACGGATCTCGGGCAAGGCGGCGTAGATCTCGCGGATCACCTTGGGTGCAAGCCCGAGGCTGATTTCATCGCACAGCAGCACCCGCGGCTGACAAAGAAGCGCTCGCCCGATCGAGACCATCTGCTGCTGACCACCCGAGAGGTTTTCGACCGTCGTGTGCGCCTTGTCCTTGAGGATCGGGAAAAGCTGATGCAGCCGCTCGGTCGTCCAACCGCCCTTGCGGTTGAGCCGTTTTGCCTGATCGACTGCGACGCGCAGATTGTCGGCCACCGTCATGCCGGTGAAGAGGCGCCGCCCCTCGGGGACGACGGCGACGCCCTTTTGCATCATCCGTTCGGGCGGCGTACCGCCTATCGTCTGGCCATCCATCCGCACCATCTCGGGTGCGACCGGCAAAAGCCCCATGATCGCACGCAGAAAGGTCGATTTCCCAGCGCCGTTCGCTCCGATCAACGCAACGGCCTCGCCCTGGTTCAGATGGAAATCAATGCCGTAAAGCGCCTGAAAATCGTCATAGTGTGCGATCAGGCCGTGGGTGGACAAAACCGGTTCCGTCACGCCTCGATCCCCATGTATACGCGTTTGACCTCGGGGTTGGAAATCACCTCCAGCGGCAAGCCCTCGGCGATGTTTTCTCCAAAATTCAAGACGATCAGCCGGTCGGCAACCGCCATCAGTGCATGCAGGACGTGCTCGATCCAGATAATGGTAACGCCACGATCGCGGATGCGACGCACCAAAGCCACGAGCGAGGCTGATTCCGCATCGGTCAGCCCACCCGCGATCTCATCGAGCAGCAAAAGCTGCGGATCCGAGGCAAGCGCCCGCGCCAGCTCCAGCCGCTTGCGATCCAGAAGCGTCAGCCCGCCCGCCCGCAGATTGGCCTTGTCCGTCAATTCGCAATCACGCAGCACGCCCGCGCAAAAGGCATAGCTGTCCCGCTCGGACCTGCCGCCGCCAAAGGCCGAGGCAACCAGCAGATTTTCAAAGGTCGTCATGCCTGAATAGGGCCGGGGCACCTGATAGGTGCGCCCGATCCCCATCTGGCAGCGCCGAAACGGCGGCTCACCCTTGAGCTTGATCCCTGCCAGCACGATCTCGCCGCTCGAAAGGTGGATATCACCGCTGATTGTGTTGAAGAGCGTCGTCTTGCCCGCGCCATTGGGACCAAGAACACCCAGCACTTCGCCGCGATGGACGTCAAAGCTGACGTCATGAAGCACGCGGACAGCGCCAAAGCTCTTGGACAGGCCCCGCGCCGTCAGCATGATGTCCCGGGTCGTCCCGGCGCCATGGTCTGCCATGATTACCAGACGATCGGAGCGATCTGCTGTTCGGGCGAGATCAGCTGGTTGACTGAATTATCGACGATCTTGAGATCGAAGGGCCAGGTCTCGCCCTTGACCCATTGCCCGCCAAAGATCGGCATGGTGCAGATGTTCTTGTGCGGCGTGCCCGAGAATTTGACCGGCCCGCAGATCGTGGTCAGATCTGTCGCAGCCAGCGCATCGCGGTTGGCCTCGCGGTCGGTCGGATCGCTCGACCGCTTGAGCGCATCGACCGCGACCTCAAGCAGGGCATGGGAATAGCCAAGCGGCTGGGTCCACTGCTTTTTCCGCTCGTTTTCCCATTCGTCTGCCAATTGGCGACCCGATTGGCCGGTAAGGTTTGAGGGAAAGGGAAAGGCCGGGGTCCACCAGACCTCGGTCGACATGCCATTCCCAAGCGCACCCATCGCCTCGACCCCGCCCGGAAACAGCAGCGCCGCCGCTACCGTCACCGCTTTGGGGCGGAAACCCTGCTGATTGCATTGGGTGATGAAGGTCTTGAGATCGTCGGGATAGGTGATTCCGCCGACAATATCGCAACCCGCCTGTTTGAAGGCCGATATCTGCGCGGAAAAATCATTGCTGCGCGGCTGGAAATAACCCGGAATAGTAATGTCGAAACCCGCCGCACGGGTCGGGCCGGGCAGACCATAGCTTTCATTGCCCCAGGTCTCGCCATCAATGTTTTGCGGAAAGAGCATGCCGACCTTGCGGTTGGTCTCAATTCCCTTCCACAGCCCGACAAAGGAGTTGAGCGCCTCGTCCAGACCCCAGAAGAAATGATAAGTCCAGTCAAATTCCCCGCCACCGCGCGGCATCACCACCGCCTGCCAGGGCGCGCCGGCCGAGATACAGGGGGTCTCGTAAAGCTCGGCCTGTTCCATCGCAGGCAGGATTGTATCCGTGGTTGAGGCGGGCACCATCAGATGCACCTCGTCGTTCAGGATCAGATCGCCAGCGATCTCGGCGGCCTTATTGGGGCTCGACTGGCTGTCACGCTCGAGGATCTCCAGTTCATAGACATCGCCATTGGCCGCAGTGATACGGTTGCCAAGCGCTGCGCGGATCTTGCGCAGCGTATAGCCGTCGGTTTCGCCGAAGAGACCCAGTGGCCCGGTCGCCGGAGTCAGATAGCCGACCCGGATCTTGCCTGCCGTTTCTGCCCGCAGATAGCCGGGTAGAGCCAGCGTCGAGACCACGCCCGCCGCCGCACCCTTGAGAAGCGTCCGCCGGCTGATCCCGGAGCGGACAAGCTTGTTGTAATAAGTCACGTTGTTCCTCCCAGTCTGGACCCGTTTCCGCGCTCTCCTCAGGCGCGGCCGGGCCTGGTTCACGTCATGCGGGTCAAAGAGCCGCCATCGATCACAATCAGAGAACCGGTGAAATACGCCCCCGCAGGCGAGGCCAGCAACAGCGCGAGCCCCTTGATATCCTCGACCTCGCCGATCCGGCCAATCAGCGATTGGCTCTCGAAAGCGGCGCGATCGGCCTTATTGCGCAACCGGCCCCCGGCAATATTGGTGATGAAGGGCCCGGGCAGGATCGCATTGACCCGTATGCCAAAAGCGCCCAGCTCCATCGCCATATGGCGCACGAAATGGTTCACGGCGGCCTTGGCGGGCATATAGCTGGTCCCGACGATGCTTTCGTTGATTTCAGCCGCTATCGATGAGGTGACGATGATCTCGCCGCCACCGTTGGGCTTCATATGGCGCACGGCATTCCGGACAGTGGTGAAGACGGAGGTGAGATTGACCTCAATCCCGCGATCCCATTGGCTTTCCGCGATATTTTCAATCGCTCCCTCGGGATTGCGCTCGCCCTCGGGCGTCATGAAGCCGGGGCCGGGATCGATGCCTGCATTGGCAAAGACCGTGTCGATGCATCCGTGGCGTTCGGCCACCAGATCAAAGGCTGTAGCCATGGCCGGACGGTCGGCGACATCGACCCTCTGCCCCCAGATCTCGCCGCCCGGTCCCGCTATCCCGGCCAGTTCGGCCTCGGTGCGCGCCAGCCCTTCGGCGTCGATATCGAAGATGCAGACCCGCGCACCCTGTTGCAGCATGATCTCGGCATAGGCCCGCCCAATCCCGCTTGCGCCACCCGTGACGATCACCGATTTACCGCGCACGTCGAACATCGTTTCAAGTGAAGCCACCTCAGTCCCCCCAATGCTTCAAATCCTGCGCCAGAGAACACGTTCTCAGGGGGCCCCTCAGCGAGTGGCAGCATCCGGCGCAAGCCGGCCCGAAGATCGGTTCTGTCGAGAAATGCCTTCCCCCTCCCAGAGATCAGGCTGAATGAATAATTTTTAGCCCGCTGCAACGTCGCAAGTCAAATTCGGAAAGACACTCTTTATATACCGTTTTGATATATAGCCCACAGGATGCCCCAAGTTTCAAATCGCGTTATTTTAAGAGCGAAACATCCTTTGGGCCGTAGCGTCTTGAGAACGAATGAAATCCGGCGATCTGTTAATTATGTACCGCAAGTTGCTGTAGTCGAACGCTGATTCTTGACAGCCCTTAATAGGAATAGTTGGTTCTGGTTCTCGGGTGTACACCGCCGGAAAGCTGAATGACTGTTTTCCGACATCTTAGAGTATAACATGAATGAGCGAAATAAAGCGCGGAACGGTCCGACTGTCCGGCATCAGCGCCCTTGAGACAGAAAACTGGGCCGCAGACATCGGCGGCCGTGAGGGGATCGCCGAAGGCCTGTATTATAAGCTGGTCAAAGGAATTCCTCGAAGCGGGCAAGAAGCGGCTCGCAGGCGATACTGCTGGCTCAGCGACCAGTGACGAGGTCAAGGCGCTGCGCCATGAAAGCGGCGACATGAAAGAGGCGCTGGCTGATCGTACCCTGGAAAACCGCCTGCTCAAAAAACGTATGGCCCGCCCCGTTTGCAATAGGATTTTTACGATGTTCTGATCAGTCTGCGTCAACGTATAGGGAGTGTAGAAATTTTTGTGCTTGGGGCCATAGTGATGGAAAGAAAGGACCCATCGTATGGCAATATCCGCCGTGCTGTTCGACATGGATGGTGTGTTGGTTGACTCCAGAAGCGTCTCCGCAATTAGATGGTGAGTAATTGGGGTGGCTTCTGTTACTCATAATTATATGATAATGAGAGCGATAGAAACGGATGTTATCGCTCATGACCTGGAACTGGACGCAACCGGACTGGCCAAACTTTCGCTATGACGCATCCGCGCTCGCGGCACTGGAGCAGCGATTTCTGCTCTCCGCCGGCGCGATCATCGGCGCCGTGCGCCATATCGGTCCGCACGAGCGTGACCGGTTGCGCATCGAACTCTTGAGCGACGAGGCGGTCAAGACGAGCGCAATCGAAGGCGAAACATTGGACCGCTTAAGCGTCCAGTCATCACTGCGGCGGCAGCTTGGCTTGGATACGGACCGGCGTTCGGTGCAACCACGTGAACACGGCATCGCGGAAATGACGGTCGACGTTTATGGCTCCTATGCCCTGCCGCTTGATGACGCCACACTGTTTCGGTGGCATACCATGTTGATGGCAGGCAGTCGGCATCTGGAAAGCATCGGTGCTTATCGCAGCCATTCCGACGCCATGCAGATCGTCTCTGGCCAGTTGGACCGTCCGACGATTCATTTCGAGGCGCCGCCATCAGCGCAGGTACCGGAGGAAATGCACCAGTTCATATCGTGGTTCAACGCAAGCGCTCTTAATGGCAGTATACCCCTCCCCGCGCTTACCCGCGCCGGACTTAGCCATTTGTGGTTCGAAAGCATCCATCCGTTCGAGGACGGCAATGGGCGGCTTGGTCGCGCACTGGCCGAGAAAGCGCTCGCCCAATCGCTTGGGCAGCCGAGCCTGATTATGCTCAGTTTTACCATCGAACAGCAACGGAAGGCCTATTACGATCAGCTGAAAATCCATCAGCGAACCCTCGATGTCACTAAATGGTTGGTGTGGTTTTCCCAAACTGTGCTGACGGCTCAACAAACGACGCTGGATCGCGTCGCCTTCTACATCGCCAAGGCGCATTTTTACGACCGGTTCAGGGGAACGTTCAATCCCCGTCAGGAGAAAGTCATTGCGCGTCTGTTCGAGGCAGGACCGGAGGGTTTTATCGGTGGCCTCAGTGCCGACAACTATCTGGCCATAACAAAGACCTCACGCGCAACCGCCACCCGCGATTTGCAGGATCTGGTCGACAAGGGCGCATTGACGCGCAGTGGTCAGCTTCGATTCACCCGATATGCGTTGAACTGGCGAGCGCATTAATCAAGGCAAACTATTGGAAACGTATGACTATTATTGCTATATGAAACTGAATTATTCTTTTGCTTTCGTTACATCGACGGCATTTTCCTACGCATATAACCATTGATAAGTACAGGTTATCGGATGTTATTGATCTGAAGCCGCAAATCAGCGAAAGTCGGGTCAAAGCCGCGCCGCAGAAAGCCCGCTTTCAGGCCCATCAGGGAGTTTTGATCTGTGACCACATCGTCCGTTACAGCCGTCGAACGCCGCGCCGAAACACTCGACACGATTGCTGCTGTCTTGCCGATGAACCGGCGCGACCTGCTGGCAGGCATATTGACCGATGAGGATGTCGAGACGCTGCGCCATCTGGTCAATGAAGGCATGGGGGAAAACACGCTGCGCGCCTTGACCTCGGATCTGGCCTATCTTGAAGCCTGGTCGAAGGCCGCAACCGGTAGCCCACTCCCCTTCCCGGCGCCGGAAGCCCTGCTCCTGAAATTCGTCGCCCATCACTTATGGCGACCGCAGCAACGCGAGATCGAACCTGATCACGGCATGCCGGCCAGCGTGGAAGAGGAATTGCGCCGACAAGGCTTTCTGCGCGTGTCGGGCCCGCATGCACCAGCAACGGTGCGCCGTCGTCTCGCCAACTGGTCGACGCTGACCCGCTGGCGGGGTCTGGAAGGATCGTTTTCATCACCGTCCGTCAAATCGGCTATCCGGCTTGCAGTGCGCGCACTGAACCGGCCGCGCAGCCGCAAGAGTGCCCATGCGATTACTGGCGATATTCTGGGCAAGCTGCTGGCGACGTGTTCGGGAGAGAACCTCACCGCCTTGCGGGATCGGGCCATCCTTATGGTAGCCTTTGCCTCGGGCGGGCGCAGGCGCAGCGAAGTCGCCGGCTTGCGCGTAGAACAGCTCATCAAACACCCCC
>Ga0180219_1000442_pt1 | contig 33802 bp, 28 predicted proteins | sample eDN3rd30CBELigMG_FD_151338 | JGI IMG/M metagenome (GOLD analysis project Ga0180219, IMG submission 151338) | Enriched Miracle-Growth compost microbial communities from Emeryville, California, USA - eDNA 3rd pass 30_C BE-Lig MG (version 2)... ... | reverse complement strand
ACCGCCAGAGGCCGCCTCCCCTTTCGACCGCCGCCCCTCCTCACGTGCCGCCATCGCACGTTCACAACTCCGGAGATTCGGCGCCCCCGCGGCTCGTGGGCTCCCTACGCGTCCGGCCTGCAGCGTCTCTCCGGAGTTGTGAACCGCGGCGGCCTCTCCCCACCCGCGACCGCGAAGCGATCTGTCCACGGGACCCCGCCTGGACAGTCAGGCCAGCCGCCGCTGGCGTCAGGCTTCGCGGATGAATCCCCGGTCGCTCGAGTTCCGTCCGTCCCGACCTGCACCCGTCCTGCCGGAGAACGTGCCGCCGAGACTGTGGTCGCGGGCGGAGCTTCGGCGTGGCGGAGCGACCCCACGAGACCTCACGACCGCGGTGCGCAGCGGACTCCTGCTGCGGCCGAGGCGAGGCGCCTACCTGCCGAGCGGCACCGACCCGCAGGTCGTCGAAGCCGTGCGCTGCCGCGGCCGCATCGACTGCGTGACGCTCCTCCGCAGGCTGTCGGTGTTCGTCGTCGACGACCGCCGGCTTCATATGCAGATCGATCCTCATTCCACCCGGGTCGCTGAGCCGGACGCATCCACGGTGAGGCACTGGCGTTCCACCGGGAGCGCCGATGACGCGACCGTCACCTCCCTCGTCGAGGCGCTCGTGCAGGCGGTCCGCTGTCAGCCGCCGCGGGTCGCGATCGCGACACTCGACAGCGCCTGGAACGTGGGCCTCCTCGACGAGGAGAGTCTCTCCGAGGTCTTCGAGGCGCTCCCGCTGACGCACCGCCGCTTGCGGAACCTGCTCGACCCGCGCGCCGAGTCGGGGATCGAGACGCTTGTCCGCCTCATCCTGCGCAGCCTCGGATGCCACGTCGAGCTGCAGGCCGCGATCCCCGACGTCGGCTTCGTCGACCTGCTCGTCGACGGCTGGCTGATCGTCGAGTGCGACAGCCGTGCCTACCACGGCAGCTGGGATGACCACAGGACCGACCGCCGCCGCGACGCTGCGGCGGTCGCACAGGGATTCACGACCGTGAGGCTCCTCGCGGAGGACGTGCTGCACCGCCCCGAGTGGGTGCGCGAGGCACTCCGGCGGGCGTTGAGCCACCGCCCGGTTCACAACTCCGGAAAACGGCGCACCCGGCGGTCGTGACGGCGGCGCTCAGCCCCGCCGGAACGAGATCTCCGGAGTTGTGAACGCCAGTGGCAGCGCGTCAGCGGTCGAAGCCCTCGGCGATCAGCTCGATGAGCTCCTCGCGCTGCTCGATCGACAGGAAGGCCCCGGCGGCCGCGTTGAGCTGGAAGGCCTCGAGGTCATCGAGCGTGTACTCGAACGTCTCGGCCAGCAGCGCCAGTTCGCGTGTCAGCGACGTGCGGCTCATCGTGCGGTTGTCGACGTTCACGGTCACCGAGAATCCGAGCTGGTACAGCAGGTCGAAGGGGTGGTCCTCGAGGGCGGTGCCCCAGCGCGAGATCGCTCCCGTCTGCAGGTTCGACGACGGCGACAGCTCGAGCGGGATCTCGCGGTCACGCACCCAATGGGCGAGGTCGCCGAAGGTCACGAAGGTCTCCTCGCCCTTCTGCGACACGACCTCGAGGTCCTCCGCGATGCGCACGCCGTGACCCAGGCGCAGTGCGCGGCCGTCGATGAGCGCCGACCGGATGGAGTCGATCCCGGCGGCCTCTCCCGCGTGCACGGTCACGGGGAAGAACTCGGATGCCAGGTAGTCGAACGCGGCACGGTGCTTCGACGGCGGGAAGCCGTCTTCGGGGCCGGCGATGTCGAAGCCGACGGCGCCGCGGCCGCGGAACGCGACCGCGAGCTCGGCGATCTCGAGGGAGCGGTCGGTGTGACGCATGGCGGTGATGAGCTGACCGACGCGAATGTCGCGGCCGCGCGCCTCGGCGGCATCCTCGCCCTCCTCGATGCCGTCCTGCACGGCCTCGACGACCTCTTCGAGGCTCAGGCCGCCCGCGAGGTGCTGCTCAGGGGCCCATCGCACCTCGCCGTAGATGACGCCGTCTTCCGCGAGGTCCTCGACGAACTCCCTCGCGACGCGCTGGAGCCCTTCGCGGGTCTGCATGACGGCGGTCGTGAGGTCGAATGTCTTCAGGTACTCGACGAGCGAGCCGGAGTCGCTCTTCTCCTCGAACCAGTCCGCGAGGTCGGCGGGGTCGGTCTCGGGCACGTCGATGCCGGCGGCGTCGGCGAGCTCGATGATCGTCTGGGGGCGGAGGGCGCCGTCGAGGTGGTCGTGGAGCGACACCTTCGGCAGCGACCGGATGGAGACCCCTTCGAGCTTCGCGTCGCCGTGCTGGTCGATGGCCATGATTCTCCTGAGTTCGGGATCCGTCGTGCGGATCAGGCGGTGATGCGTTCGAGCACCAGCGGGGTGGCCGCGGGGGCTTCGTCGGAGATCTCCCATGCCCCTTCGAGCGCGTCGAGGGCGCGGGAGAAGCGCTTGTCGTCGTCGGCGAGCAGGGTGAACACCGGCTGACCCGCTGTGACGGCGGCGCCGGGCTTGACGTGCAGGTCGATGCCGGCGGCGTGGATGACGGGGTCCTGCGCGCGGGCGCGGCCGGCGCCGAGGCGCCAGGCGGCGATGCCGAACGGGAGGGCCTCCATGCGCGAGATCACGCCGTCGCGCTCGGCGACGATCGTGTGGGTCTCCCGGGGCTGCGGGAGCGGCGCGTCGGGGTCGCCGTCCTGCGCGCGGATCATGGCGCGCCACGTGTCCATCGCGCGGCCGTCCTTGAGGGCCGCTTCGACGTCGGCGTCGGGCTGACCGGCGAGCGCGAGCATCTCGCGGGCGAGCGCGACGGTGAGCTCGACGATGTCGGCGGGTCCGCCGCCGGCGAGCACCTCCACCGATTCGCGAACTTCGTTGGCGTTTCCGATCGCCAGCCCCAGCGGGGTGTTCATGTCGGTGAGGAGCGCCGTGGTCGCGACGCCGGAGTCGGTGCCCAGGGCGACCATCGTGCGGGCGAGCTCGCGCGCCTTGTCGACGTCGCGCATGAACGCGCCCGAGCCGAACTTGACGTCGAGGACGAGCGAGTCGGTGCCCTCGGCGATCTTCTTCGACATGATGCTCGACGCGATGAGCGGGATCGCCTCGACGGTGCCGGTGACGTCGCGGAGCGCGTACAGGCGCTTGTCGGCGGGGGCGAGTCCGGAGCCGGCTGCGCAGATGACGGCGCCCACGTCGCGCAGCTGCGCGAACATCTCGTCGTTCGACAGCGCCGCCCTCCAGCCGGGGATCGACTCGAGCTTGTCGAGCGTGCCGCCCGTGTGACCCAGGCCGCGGCCCGAAAGCTGTGGCACGGCGACGCCGAAGGATGCCACGAGCGGCGCGAGCGGCAGAGTGATCTTGTCGCCGACGCCTCCGGTGGAGTGCTTGTCGACGGTGGTCTTGCCGAGTCCGGAGAAGCTCATCCGCTCCCCGGAGGCGATCATGGCGTCGGTCATGACGCGGATCTCGTCGCGGGTCATGCCGTTGAGCAGCACGGCCATGGCGAACGCGGCCATCTGGGAGTCGGCGACGTATTCGCGCGTGTATGCGTCGATCATCCAGCGCAGCGCGTCGTCGGGGACTGCTCCACCGTCGCGCTTCGTGCGGATGATGTCGACGGCGTCGAACGGCTCGACGGCCGACTCGGAGGCACGTCCGGTCATCGGGCGTCCTCGAGGTCGCGCGGACCGAAGGCGTCGGGCAGCACTTCGTCGATCGTCCGGATGCCGGACACGGTCTCGAGCAGCATCCCCGGGATCGCGAACTCGTACAGCAGCTGGCGGCAGCGTCCGCACGGCATGATGGTCGCGCCGTCGTTGTTGACGCAGACGAACGCGACGAGCTGGCCGCCGCCGCTCATGTGGAGGTCGCCTACGAGCGCGCATTCGGCGCACAGGCCCACCCCGTACGAGGCGTTCTCGACGTTGCAGCCCGACACGATGCGCCCGTCGCTCACGAGGGCGGCCGCCCCGACGCGGTAGCGCGAGTACGGCGCGTAGGCGCGCTGCATCGCCTCGGTGGCGACGTGGCGGAGATGGTCCCAGTCGATATCGGTCATGTCATCCCTTGATGTACGGCTTGCCGGATGCCGCCGGCCCTCGGATCTGCCCCGCGAAGCCGGCGACCGCGAGGATCGTCACGACGTAGGGCAGCATGAGCATGAACTCGCTGGGGATCGGCGTCTTGAGGATCGTCAGCAGGTTCTGAAGGTTGGTCGCGAAGCCGAAGAGCAGCGCGGCGAGCGACGCGCGGATCGGGTCCCAGCGGCCGAAGATGACGGCCGCGAGGGCGATGAAGCCGAGGCCCGCGGTCATCTCCTTGCCGAACTGCGGCACCGACACGAGCGTGAAGTACGCGCCGCCGATGCCGGCGATGACACCGGCGAGCGACACGTTCCAGAAGCGTGTCGGGTTGACCTTGATGCCGACGGTGTCGGCCGCCTGCGGGTGCTCTCCGACGGCGCGCAGGCGCAGGCCCCAGCGTGTGCGGTAGAGGCCCCACGCGACGAGCGCGACGGTCACGAACATCAGGTAGACGATGAAGGTCTGGTTGAACAGCACCGGGCCGATGATGGGGATGTCGGCCAGGAGCGGGATGCGGATGCTCTCGAAGCGCACGGGGCGGTTGAGCTCGCTCTCGTTCGGCACGAGGAGGGCGCCGTAGAGGAATCCCGTGAGGCCGGTGACGAGGACGTTGAGGACGACACCGACGATCACCTGGTCGACGAAGTACTTGATCGCGAACGCCGCCAGCACGAGCGAGACGAGCACGCCGCCGATCATGGCGCCGATGAGGCCCACGAACGGGTTGCCGGTGATACTCGACAGCAGCGCGGCGGCGAACGCGCCGAGCAGCAGCTGCCCCTCGATCGCGACGTTGACGACGCCGGCCCGCTCGCCGATGACCCCGCCGAGAGCGCCGAAGACGAGCGGCACCGAGAGCGACACAGCGCCGAACAGGAGGCTCGACACGGGCACGAGCCCGCCCGCGGCGGCCCACACGAGGAACGCGAACACGCCGAGCACGCCGAACACGGCCGTCAGCCACAGCGGGAGGCGCCGGTACGACCAGGCCTCCCAGGTCGCCCAGGCGGCGAGGAGCACCAGGAGCACCAGGAGGATCCAGCTGGTGACTGCCGTCGGAAGGCCGACATCGGGCAGCGCGATCGCCGACGCGCGGTCGCCGAGCCGGAACGTGGACACGCCGTCACGGGGCGCGAACAGGAACAGCGCCGCCAGCAGGACGATGACGATGCCGAAGACGAGCGGCACCTTGAAGTGACGCTCCTTCACCACCGCCAGCTGGATCGTGCCGTCTTCTGCTTCGAGCGAGGGTGCGAGCGCGCTCATGCGGCCACCGCCTTCTTCGCCGCCTTGGCTCGTGCCTTGGCCGCCTTCTCGAGATCGGTCTTGGGGAGGAAGAACACGGCCCGCAGCAGCGGCGGCGCCGCGATGAACAGCACGATGAGCGACTGCACGACGAGCACGATGTCGACCGGGATGCCCTGCGCCTGCATCGAGAACGATCCGGCCTTCAGGGCGCCGAAAAGGATGCCGGCGGCGAATGTGCCCCACGCACGGCTGCGGCCCAGCAGGGCCACGGTGATGGCGTCGAAGCCGATGCCGGCGTCGATCGTGGCGGCGAAGCCGGTGGTCACGGTGCCCTGGATCTGGTTCATCGCCGCGAGACCGGCAAGGCCGCCGGCGAACAGCATCGCGTAGATGTAGAGGCGCTCGACGTTCATGCCGGCCGCGCGCGCCGCGTGGGGGTTCTCGCCCACGGCGCGCAGGCGGAGGCCGAGGCTCGAGCGCTCGATGAGCCACCAGACGAAGACGGTGGCGACCACGACGATCGCGAAGCCCCAGTCGAGGGCCGGGAACTGGGGTCCGAGCAGCTCGGGGAACTGCGCCGAGGCGGGCGTCGGCTTGGTCTGCGGCTGGTTGCTGCCCGCCATCTGCAGGAGCCCCGGCGTGCGCAGCATCCACAGCAGCAGGTAGTACGCGACGTAGTTGAGCATGATCGTGAGGATCACCTCGTGCGCGCCCGTCTTGGCCTTCAGCAGACCGACGAGGCCGCCCCAGAGCGCACCTCCGACGATGCCGGCGATGAGCGTGATCGGCAGGTGCAGCGCCATCGGCAGGTCGAGATTGAACGCGAACAGTCCCGCGAACATCGCGCCGACGAGCATCTGGCCGCGGGCGCCGATGTTGAACAGGCCCACGCGGAACGCCAGCGCGACGCCGAGGCCGGCGGCGATCAGCGGCGCTGCGAAGCCGAGCGAGTTCGTGATGGGACGGATCTGGGTCGCGAAGGTCGTCGCCCGGGTGTTGAACACGGCGCCGCGGAACAGCGCCTCGTAGCCGTTGTAGACGGCGTTCCAGATCGCGACGAAGGTGTCGCCGGGCCGGGCGAAGAAGTATCCCGCCGCCGCCTGCACGGTCTCGTTCGTCGCGGCGATGAGCACGCCGCCGACGATCATCGCGAGTACGATCGCCAGCAGCGTCGTGACGGCCGAGCCGCGCAAGAGCTCCTTGACGAAGACGTTCGATCGGGGCGCGTCGGGGGTCCTGTCCCCCGTCAGCGGGCCGCCGGCCGCCGGCAGCTGCTCTTCGGGCCGCGCCGAGTCGGCGGCGCCGGGCGTCGTGCCGCTCATGCAGCCACCTCCGGGTCGGTTGCGCCGGCCATCATGAGGCCGAGAGTGTCGCGGGGCGTGTCACCGGGGACGATGCCCACGATGGTGCCGCGGTACATGACGGCGATGCGGTCGGCGAGCGCGGCGACCTCATCGAGCTCGGTCGACACGACGATGACGGGGATGCCGGCATCCCGCGTCTCGATGATGCGCTTGTGGATGAATTCGATGGAGCCGACGTCGACGCCGCGCGTGGGCTGGGCGGCGACGACGAGCTTGAGGTCGCGGCTCATCTCACGCGCGATGACGACCTTCTGCTGGTTGCCGCCCGACAGCGTCCCCGCCGGGGTCTGCGGCCCCTGGGTGCGGATGTCGTACTCCGCGATGCGCGCCTTCGCGAACTCCTCGAGGTCGGCGCGGCGGATGGTGCCGAAGCGGGCGAACTCCCGGTCGTCGGAGCGGTCGAGAATGAGGTTCTCAGCCACCGACATGCCGCCGACGAGTCCGTCTTCCTTGCGGTCCTCAGGGACGAAGCCGACGCCCTCCTCGAGGATGCCGCGCACGCTGCGGCCGACGAGCTCCTCGCCGTCGAGGCGGATGGAGCCCTCGACGCGTGCCGCGAGACCGACGATCGCCTCGACGAGCTCTGTCTGCCCGTTGCCCTGGACGCCGGCGATCGCGAGCACCTCTCCCGGCTTGACGTCGAAGCTCACGTCGTCGACCACGATCGCTCCTGCCGGGGTCAGCACGCGGAGGTCGCGCACCTCGAGCCCGCCCGCGTCGCGGGTCTTCGGCGGCGCCTTGTGCACCGTGAGCTCCACGGACCGGCCGACCATGAGCGAGGCGAGCTCGGCGTTGGTGGCGGTGGGCGACGCCTCGCCGACGACCTTTCCGAGACGGATGACGGTGATGCGGTCGGCGACCTCTCGGACCTCGCGCAGCTTGTGAGTGATGAAGACGATCGATGTGCCCTCGTCGCGAAGCTGGCGCATGATCGCCATGAGCTCGTCGGTCTCCTGCGGGGTGAGTACGGCGGTCGGCTCGTCGAAGACCAGGACCTTCGCATCTCGCGAGAGCGCCTTGATGATCTCGACGCGCTGCTGCACGCCCACGGGCAGGTCGCCGACGATGGCGTCGGGGTCGATCTGGAAGCCGAACCGGTCGGCGACGGCGCGCACGTGCTCGCGCGCCTTCTGGAGGTCGAGGCGACCCAGGCCCTTCGTGTCCTCGTGGCCGAGCATGACGTTCTCTGCGACCGTGAAGACCGGGATGAGCATGAAGTGCTGGTGCACCATGCCGATGCCGGCGGCCATCGCGTCGCCGGGGCCGCGGAAGTGCTGGACGACGTCGTCCAGGAGGATCTCGCCCTCGTCGGCCTGGTACAGGCCGTACAGGACGTTCATCAGGGTCGACTTCCCCGCGCCGTTCTCGCCGAGGAGGGCGTGGATCTCGCCAGGCTCCACGACGAGGTCGATGTGGTCGTTGGCGACGAGGCTCCCGAATCGCTTCGTGATGCCCCTGAGTTCGAGCTTCATGCTGGCCAATCTACCGAGAGGGAACTTCAACAGACAGGAGCGGGGCCGGGCGAACGCGCCCGGCCCCGCTGGGATCAGTCCCGGATCACGGGGAGTTCGGCGACTCCACCGTGATGTCGCCCGCGATGATCGACGCCTGGAGGGCGGAGATCTCGTCGAGCAGACCCTCGGGCAGCTGCGACTCGAAGTCGTGGAAGCTCGAGAGCTTCACGCCCTCGTTCTCCAGCGTGCCCACGTAGGGAGCGGCGTCGAACTCGCCCGCGGCGGCGGCCAGCGTGGCGTCGTAGACGGCGACGTCGATCGCCTTCATGATCGAGACGAGCGTGATGTCGGTGACGCTGGTGTCGGCGACGGCGAGGTCGCTGTCGACGCCGAGCATCAGGGTGTCCTCACCGCTGTCGGCGATGGCCGCGGCAGCGCTCTGGTAGATCGGGCCGCCGACGGGCAGGATGACGTCCACGCCCTGGTCGAGCACCGACTGCGCGGTCTGCTTGGCGGTGTCGTTCGCGTCGAAGCCGCCGGTGAAGGCGCCCTCCTGCGACTCGACGTCCCAGCCGAAGACCTCGACGTTCGCGCCCTTGTCCTCGTTGTACTTCTCGACGCCGAGCTGGTAGCCGTCCATGAACACGGCGACCGACGGGATCTGCATGCCGCCGAAGGTGCCCACCTTGTTCACGCCGGACTGCGCCGACCATGCGGCCGCGGCGTAGCCGCCGAGGTACGCGGCCTCGGCCGTGTTGAAGACGAGCGGCTTGATGTTCGGAGCGTCGGGCTGGCCGTCGTAGACGGGGTTGCCGTCGGCGTCGACCTCGGTGCCGTCCGCGTAGTCGTCGATGATCGCGAACTGAAGCTCCGGGTTCGCCTTGGCCGCGGCGACGGTGGCGGCGGCGAGCTTGAAGCCCACGGCCACGATGAACGTGCAGCCCTCGGAGACGGCGGTCTCCATGTTCGGGGCGTAGTCGTTGTCGTTGGCGGACTCGAACTCGAGCTGGTCGACGCCGAGCTCCGCGGCGGCCTTGTCCATGCCGTTCTTGGCGGACTCGTTGAACGACTTGTCGTTCCAGCCGCCGGCGTCAGAGATCAGGCAGGGCTTGAAGCCCTCGACGACGGTGGGTGCGTCGCCGCTCGCCGAGGACGTCGGGGTCGCCTCGGGAGCCGTGCCACAGCCGGCGAGCGCCGCGATCAGCAGCGCCGCGCCCGCCATGCCGGCGAGCTTCTTGGTGGTCGAGATGGTCAATGCAGCCTCCACATTGATGGCCCCGCGGATTTCGCGGGGAACGAGTCGAAGTTACCGATTGTTTCGACGCGGCGGCACGCTGATCAGCGTGGCGGGCGGGAATGGTTACAAAGACGCAATGAACCCGTCACGAAGTCGGCATCCTGATCCCCCGATTCGGAGGGTGGCCGCTGCGCTGTCGCTCAGAGCACGTCGCCCCGGCCGGTGAGCTTGAGCGCGTCGACGACGCCCTTGACCCGCTGTGCGTGCTCGCTCGTCGTGACCAGGAGAGCGTCGGGGGTGTCGACCACCACGATGTCCTTGACCCCGATGAGGCTGATGACGCGCTTGGTGTGGCTGACGACGATGCCGCTGGCGGCATCCGAGAGGATGCGGGCGTTCTCGCCGAGGATGGCCAGGTCGTTCTTGCGGCCCCCGGAGTTGAGCTTGGCGAGGCTCGCGAAGTCGCCGACGTCGTCCCAGTCGAAGTGGCCGGGGACGACGGCCAGGCGGCCGCGCTCCGCGGCGGGCTCTGCCACGACGTAGTCGATCGCGATCTTGGGAAGCTCGGGCCACACGCGGTCGACGACGGGACCGCGGCGGTCGCGGTCGTCCCACGCCTCGGCGAGCTCCAGCAGGCCCGCATGCAGGTCGGGCCGGCTGGCCTCGATCTCGGCCAGCAGCACATCGGCGCGGGAGATGAACATCCCGGCATTCCACAGATAGTCGCGTGACTGCAGATACTCCTTGGCCGTCTCGAGGTCGGGCTTCTCGACGAAGCGCTCGACGAGCGCCGCCTCGGGTGCTCCCGGCACCGTGAGCATCTCCGACTTCTTGATGTAGCCGAAGCCGACCGACGGCTCGCTCGGGGTGATGCCGATGGTGCAGATGTATCCCTCGCGCGCGACGGCGACGGCCTGCTGCACCGCCCAGTGGAAGACGGGGAGCACGCGGATGACGTGGTCGGCGGCGAAGGAGCCGATGATGACGTCGGGCTCGCGCCGGTGCAGGATCGCGGCGGCCAGGCCGATCGCGGCGGCCGAGTCGCGCGGCTCCGACTCGAGGAACACGTTCCTGTCGGGGATGCCGGGCAGCTGCTTCTCGACGGCGGCGCGGTGGGCGCGTCCCGTGACGACGGCGATGCGGTCGTGACCGGCGAGGGGCTCCAGCCGATCCCACGTGTCGCGCAGCAGCGAGTGACCCGATCCAGTGAGGTCGTGCAGGAACTTGGGAGCGTCGGCGCGCGAGAGCGGCCAGAGCCGGCTGCCGACGCCGCCCGCGGGGATCACGGCGTAGAAGTCGTCGATCAGGTCCACCATGCGTCGAGCGTACCGGGAGGGCCGGTGCGCCGACACGCCGGACGGGCTGCGCGATCGTCTCGATGACCTCGGAGATATCTCGATATCGAGAGAAAGTAAGGGTGGCCTCACTCGCCCGCATCCCAGGACGGGAATAGGATGGCAGGGCACCCGTGTGCGACGCCGGGGTCGGAAGCCCCAGGGATGCTGTCGTCCCCGCCGCCATGAGGAGCCGTTCACACAAAGGGAGGACGACCGTGTCCGCACCAGCACGCGTCACACCGTCGGTAGCCCAGACGACATCCCGCACTCCCCGCGGCACGCTGTACCGCGGCAACGAGGGAATGTGGTCGTGGGTCCTGCATCGCATCACCGGCGTCGCCATCTTCTTCTTCCTGCTCGTGCACATCCTCGACACGGCGCTCATCCGCGTCGCGCCGGATGCGTATGACGCGGTGATGAGCAGCTACAAGAACCCGATCATGGGCCTGGGCGAGACCGTCCTCGTCGCCGCGATCGTCTACCACGCCTACAACGGCCTGCGCATCATCGCCGTCGACCTCTGGTCGTGGGCCACCCGCCACCAGCGCCAGCTGTGGTGGGCCGTCCTGATCCTCTGGGCCGTGACCGTCGGCGGCTTCGCCGCCCGTCACCTCCCCATCGTCTTCTCGAGCTTCGGAGGGGCACACTGATGACCGCAGACACGCTGGCCGCTCCCCGCAGCACCGCTCCCCGCGCGAAGGGCGCCAACCTCGAGAAGTGGGGCTGGGTCTACATGCGCGTCTCGGGCGTGCTGCTGGTCGTCCTCATCTTCGGGCACCTGTTCACCAACCTGATGGTCGGTGACGGCATCCACGGCATCAACTTCGGCTTCGTCGCCGGAAAGCTCGCCGACCCGCTGTGGCAGTGGTGGGATGTCGCGATGCTGTGGCTCGCTCTCATCCACGGCGCCAACGGCATGCGCACGATCATCAACGACTACGTCACCAACGCCAAGGTGCGCACGACCCTGGTGTGGGCGCTCTGGATCGTCGCCGGCCTCCTCATCCTCCTGGGCACGCTCGTCGTGTTCACCTTCGACCCCTGCATCCCCAACCTGAGCCCCGACAGCGTGCTGTCCGAGATCTGCAAGGCATCCTGACTGTGACTACCGCGAATCCGGACGTCGTCGTGAAGGACGGCGTCTACTACCACCAGTTCGACATCGTCATCGTCGGTGCCGGAGGCGCCGGCATGCGTGCCGCGATCGAGGCGGGGCCCGGCGCGAAGACCGCCGTGATCACCAAGCTCTACCCGACTCGCTCGCACACGGGCGCAGCGCAGGGCGGCATGGCCGCCGCCCTCGCGAATGTCGAAGAGGACTCGTGGGAGTGGCACACCTTCGACACCGTCAAGGGCGGCGACTACCTCGTCGACCAGGATGCCGCGGAGATCCTCGCCAAGGAGGCGATCGACGCCGTCATCGACCTCGAGAACATGGGCCTGCCGTTCAACCGCACGCCCGAAGGCAAGATCGACCAGCGACGCTTCGGCGGCCACACCGCCGACCACGGCAAGACCCCCGTGCGCCGCGCGTGCTACGCCGCCGACCGCACCGGCCACATGATCCTGCAGACGCTGTTCCAGAACTGCGTCAAGCTCGGCATCAACTTCTTCAACGAGTTCTACGCGCTCGACCTCATCACGGTGAAGGACGCCGACGGCAAGACGCAGGTCGCGGGCGTCGTCGCCTACGAGCTCGCCACGGGCGACCTGCATGTGTTCCACTCCAAGGCCGTCATCTTCGCGACCGGCGGCTTCGGCAAGATCTTCAAGACGACCTCGAACGCCCACACCCTCACCGGTGACGGCGTCGGCATCGTCTGGCGCAAGGGCCTGCCGCTCGAGGACATCGAGTTCTTCCAGTTCCACCCGACCGGCCTCGCGGGCCTGGGCATCCTGCTCACCGAGGGCGCCCGCGGTGAAGGCGCCATTCTGCGCAACGCCTCCGGCGAACGCTTCATGGAGCGCTACGCCCCCACGATCAAAGACCTCGCGCCGCGTGACATCGTCGCTCGCTGCATGGTCAAGGAGGTCCTGGAGGGCCGCGGCGCCGGCCCGAACAAGGACTACGTGTACCTCGACTGCACGCACCTGGGAGCCGAGGTCCTCGAGACCAAGCTCCCCGACATCACCGAGTTCGCCCGCACGTACCTGGGCGTCGACCCGGTGGTGGAGCCGGTGCCCGTGATGCCGACCGCCCACTACGCGATGGGCGGCATCCCGACCAACACCGACGGCGAGGTGCTCGCCGACAACGACACGGTCGTCCCGGGCCTCTACGCGGCCGGTGAGTGCGCCTGCGTGTCGGTGCACGGCGCCAACCGCCTCGGCACCAACTCGCTGCTGGACATCAACGTGTTCGGCAAGCGCTCGGGCCGCCGCGCCGTCGAGTACGTGCAGACCGCCGACTTCGTGCCGCTGCCGGAGGACCCGGCTCGCGAGACCCGCGAGATGATCGAGGGCCTCCGCAGCAACCCGGGCTCCGAGCGCGTCGCCGTCCTCCGCAAGAAGCTGCAGGAGGAGATGGACGCGAACGCCCAGGTGTTCCGCACCGAGGAGACCCTGACCAACGTCATGGGCACCATCCACGACCTGCGCGAGCGCTACAAGAACGTCCACGTCGACGACAAGGGCAAGCGGTACAACACCGACCTGCTCGAGGCCGTCGAGCTCGGGTTCCTGCTCGACCTCGCCGAGATCGTCGCCTACGCCGCCCGCAACCGCAAGGAGAGCCGCGGCGGCCACATGCGCGAGGACTACCCCGACCGCGACGACGACAAGTACATGAAGCACACGATGGCGTACCTCACGGGCGACCCGCACTCGCCGAACCCCGAGGACCACATCCGCCTGGACTGGAAGCCCGTCGTGTTCACGAAGAACGAAAAGGGCGAGCTGAACTACCCGCCGATGGAGAGGAAGTACTGATGTCGACCCTCGTCGCAACCGAGGCGCCCGCCGAAGCCACCGCTTCTGAGGCGATCCAGTCCTACATCGTGACCTTCAACATCCGCCGCTTCGACCCCGAGGTCGACGCCGAGCCGCGGTGGGTGGACTACGACGTGGAGCTCTACCCCACCGACCGCGTGCTCGACGCGCTGCACAAGATCAAGTGGGAGGTCGACGGCTCCCTGAGCTTCCGGCGCTCGTGCGCCCACGGCATCTGCGGCTCCGACGCCATGCGCATCAACGGACGCAACCGCCTCGCCTGCAAGACGCTCATCAAGGACCTCGACATCTCGAAGCCGATCTACGTCGAGGCGATCAAGGGCCTGCCGCTCGAGAAGGACCTCATCGTCGACATGGAGCCGTTCTTCGCCTCCTACCGCGAGGTGCAGCCCTTCCTGCAGGCGAAGTCGGCGCCCGAGCCCGGCAAGGAGCGCATCCAGTCGATCGCCGACCGCGCGATCTTCGACGACACCACGAAGTGCATCCTGTGTGCTGCGTGCACCTCGTCGTGCCCCGTGTTCTGGACCGACGGCCAGTACTTCGGTCCCGCCGCGATCGTCAACGCGCACCGGTTCATCTTCGACTCGCGTGACGACGCAGGCGACGTGCGCCTCGACATCCTCAACGACAAGGAAGGCGTGTGGCGCTGCCGCACGACCTTCAACTGCACCGAGGCGTGCCCCCGCGGCATCGAGGTCACCAAGGCCATCGCCGAGGTCAAGCAGGCCGTTCTCCGCGGGCGGTAATCTGACGCCGTGAGCTCCTCCCCGCCCCCGAAGGCACGCCGCGCAGCGGCCGCCGCGAGGGCGGAGGAGGAGCATCTGCGTGCACGCTGGGAGGCGACTCAGCAGGCGCTCCGCGAGCGCTTCGACGCACCCCTGACACGGGCGACGGCGATCACGCGACGCACGCTCGCGTCCTTCCCCGTCCGCACGTGGCGGCACTTCCTGCAGCACAACGGCTTCCTGCTCGCCGCGGGCATCAGCTATCAGGGGCTGTTCGCGTTCTTCGCGGCGATCTACGTGGCGTTCGCGATCGTCGGGCTGTGGCTCGGTGGCAGCCCGGATGCCGTGCGGGGGCTCGTCGACGTCCTCAACGGCTATGTGCCGCATCTCATCGCCGTCGGCGACGAAGCCGGCCTGCTCACGCTGGAGCAGGTGGATCAGATCGTCGGGGCCAGTTCGGGAGTCCTCGCCGCGACCGGTGTCGTCGCGCTCGTGACGGCGGCCTGGACGGCGATCGGGTTCGTCACCTTCGCCCGCCGCGCCGTGCGCGACATCTTCGGCCTCCCCTACGACCCGCGCTCCTACGTGCTGCTGAAGGCGCGCGACCTCGTCGCGTCGGTCGCGTTCGGCGCCGCGATCGTCGTGGGCTCCGTGCTCATCACCGGCGGCACGTACTTCCTGACCGCCGTGTTCCGGCTCATCGGATGGAGCACCGACTCGACCCTGTTCGCCGTCGCGGTGGGCGCGGCATCCGTCATCGTGTCGCTCGCGGTGAATACGGGGGCGGTGGCGGCGCTGTTCTGGTTCCTGACAGGCACCACGCGCCGGTGGCGCACGATCCGGCCGGGCTCGCTCGTCGGCGGCGTCGGCATCACGGCGCTGCAGCTGGCTGCCGGCCTCCTGCTGGTCTACACGCCGTCGAACCCGCTGCTGGCGACCTTTGCGATCTTCATCGGGCTGATGCTGTGGTTCCGCCTCATGGGGATCGTGCTGCTCGTCGCGGCCGCTTGGATCGCCGTGACGGCGGGCGACGAGCGGTTCCCGCTGCTGGAGAAGACCGAGGCGGAGCGGCTGTGGGATGAGCACCAGGCGCTCCTGCTGGCGGCGAGGGTGCGCCTGCGCACGGCCGCGGAAGCGCGCGCCGCCGCACCCTGGTTCCGGGCGTGGCGAGCGGAGCGCGAGCTCCGGCAGGCTTCCGACGAGCTCGAACAGGTGGAGGCAGCCGCTCCCCCGCGTCCCCAGCGACGCGGCAGTCTGCTCGAGTAGCCGACGGCCCGGGCGGTGTCGGCGCGCGCGGATAGGCTCGTACGGTGCCTCGAACGCTCCGCATCGCCTCCGTCAACGTCAACGGCATCCGCGCCGCCGTCCGCAAGGGCATGATGCCCTGGCTCGAATCGGCGGGCGTCGACATCCTCACACTGCAGGAAGTGCGCGCCGAGGCCGCCGACCTCGCCTCCGCCCTGCCGGGCTGGCACATCGTGAACGACGAAGCGCTCGCCAAAGGCCGCGCCGGCGTCGCGATCGCCGCCCGCGAGCCGCTCGACATCTGGCGGATCGACCTCGTCGAGGCCGACGCCGACCACGAGGCGCTCGACACGCGCGGTCGATGGGTCGAGGCCGACATCGACGTGGATGGCGAGACCGTCACGGTCGTCAGCGCCTACGTCTTCACGGGCGAGGCGGACACCGAGAAGCAGGTCGCCAAGTACGCGTTCCTCGACGCGATGGAGAAGCGGATGCCGAAGCTCGGCGAGCTCGCGGTCATCACCGGAGACCTCAACGTGGGTCACCGCACCTTCGACATCCGCAACTGGAAGGGCAACGTCAAGAAGGCCGGCTTCCTCCCGCGCGAGCGCGCCTACTTCGACCGCTTCACAGGCGAGGCGGGAACCGAGGTGGAATGCGCCGACGGCACCACGGGCCCCGGGCTGGGCTGGGTCGACGTCGGACGCCGCTGGGCCGGAGAGATAGACGGGCCGTACACATGGTGGTCCAACCGCGGCAAGGCGTTCGACAACGACACCGGCTGGCGCATCGATTACCAGCTCGCCACGCCACGCATGGCCGAGCGCGTCACCGACTACCACGTCGTGCGCGCGCCTTCGTGGGACACGCGCTGGAGCGACCACGCCCCCGTCGTCGCCGACTATGCCTTCGGCGACGGCGCCTCCTCCGCCGCTCAATAGACTGGACGGGTGACCAAAGCGCGCCTCTACTCCGGAATGCAGCCCTCCGCCGACTCGCTTCAGATCGGCAACTACATCGGGGCGCTCATGCAGTGGCGCGACCTGCAGGAGTCGTACGACGCCTTCTTCTCGGTGGTCGACCTTCACGCGCTGACGCAGCCGAACGACCCCGCCGAGCTCCGCGAGAAGACCCGCCGCACCGCTGCGCAGTACATCGCGGCCGGCATCGAGCCTTCGAAGTCGACGCTGTACGTGCAGTCGCACGTGCGCGCGCACGCCGAGCTCGCGTGGGTGCTCTCGACCATCACCGGCTTCGGCGAGGCCGGTCGGATGACCCAGTTCAAGGACAAGTCGCAGCGCTACGGCGCCGACGCCACCTCGGTCGGGCTGTTCACGTACCCGGTGCTGATGGCCGCCGACATCCTGCTCTACCAGACCGACATCGTTCCCGTCGGCGACGACCAGAAGCAGCACGTCGAGCTCACTCGCGATCTCGCCGAGCGCTTCAACTCGCGCTACGGCGACACGTTCAAGGTGCCGAACGCGGTCATCCAGCAGGACACGGCGCGCATCTACGACCTGCAGAACCCGACCGCCAAGATGTCGAAATCGGCGGAGTCCGACGCGGGTGTGCTGTGGCTGCTCGACGAGCCGTCGAAGTCGGCGAAGAAGATCATGCGCGCTGTGACCGACAGCGAAGGCTCCGTCCGCTATGACCGCGAGAACAAGCCGGGCGTCTCGAACCTGCTCGTGATCTATGCGGCGCTCACCGGCCGCCAGATCCCGGCGATCGAAGACGAGTACGCGGGCCGCGGCTACGGCGACTTCAAGAAGGGGCTCGCCGAAGTGGTCGTCGACGAGTTCGGTCCCGTGCGCGAGCGCGCCCTTGAGCTGCTCGCCGACCCTGCGGAGCTCGACCGCGTGCTGGCCGCCAACGCGGCCCGCGCCGACGAAGTCGCCGACGCGACGCTCGCCGACGTGTACGGCAAGGTGGGCCTGCTCCGCCGCGTCTGACCCGGCGGATAGGGTCGGAGGATGCAGCCGGTCATCCTGCACACGCAGCGCCTCGAACTGTCGGCCCCTGCCGCGAGCGACATCGACGAGATCTTCGCCGCGTGTCAGGACGCGGACATTCAGCGGTACACGACGGTTCCTTCGCCGTACCTGCGCGCGGACGCCGAAGGCTTCATCGAGAAGACGGCACGCTGGTGGGTCGAGGGCGCCGAGGCGACGTGGGTCATGCGCCACGCGGACGGTCTCGCGGGCGTCGTCGGGCTGCACCGGCTCGGAAACGCGAACGGGGCTGGCGAGATCGGCTACTGGGTCGCGCCCGGCTTCCGAGGCCGCCGCCTGCTCACCGAGGCGTGCCGAACCGTGATCGACTGGGGCTTCTCGCCCGACGGACTCGGCCTCGCCCGCATCGAGTGGCGTGCCGTCGTCGGCAACGTCCCGTCTGCGCGCACCGCGCGGACGCTCGGCTTCCGCTATGAAGGCCTGCTGCGGGGCGCCCTGCCTCACAGCAGCAGCGGTGCCCGCGATGACGGCTGGATCGCGGGCCTCCTCGCCACCGACGATCGCTCTCGGCAGCCCTGGCCTGTCCTCGGCGACTGACGGCCCTTCCCTGCCGCCTCGTGCCTCCAGGGTGGCAGGATGGGCGGCATGCCTGAGATGCCGGAGGTCCAGGGACTCGTCGACTACCTCGACGGGCGGCTGCGCGGCCGCACGGTCACGAAGGTCGCGGTGACGAACATCGCCGCGCTCAAGACATACGACCCGCCGCTCGACGCGTTGAAGGGCGCCGAGGTCACGGGTGCGCGCCGCCACGGCAAGTTCATCGACCTCGCGACGGATGCCGCATCCGGCGGCGTGCCGCACCTGATCTTCCACCTCGCGAAGGCGGGCTGGCTGCGCTGGTACGACGAACTGCCCACGACGATCATCCGGCCGGGGAAGACGCCCATCGCGCTTCGGGTGGGGTTCGACGACGGGTCGGGCTTCGACCTGACCGAGGCGGGCACGAAGAAGTCGCTGGCGGTCTACGCCGCCCGCACGCCACAGGATGTGCCGGGGATCGCGCGCCTGGGTCCCGATCCGTTCGATCCGCAGTTCACGCGTGACACGCTCGCGGGGCTCCTCACGGGGCGTCGCACGCAGATCAAGGGCGTGCTGCGCGATCAGTCGGTCATCGCGGGCATCGGCAACGCCTACTCCGACGAGATCCTCCACGCGGCGCGCATGTCGCCGTACGCCCTGGCGGCAGGGCTCTCCGACGAGGAGATCGACCGCCTCTACGCGGCGCTGCAGACGGTCCTCGCCGAGGCGGTGACGACGGCATCCGGCAAGCCGCCTGCTGAGCTCAAGGACGCGAAGCGGCGCGGCATGGCGGTACACGGGCGGCGGGGCGAGGCGTGTCCCGTGTGCGGCACCGAGGTGCACTCGGTGTTCTTCGCCGACAACAGTCTCGAGTACTGCCCGACGTGTCAGACGGGCGGCAAGATCCTCGCGGACCGTCGCCTGTCGCGTCTGCTCAAGTAGCGGCGCCGCGTCAGTCGAGTGTGCCCATGAGCGTGCGGGCGTCGTCGTCGACCCAGTCCATCGACTTCGAGACGGCCTTCTTCCACAGGCGGTAGCGGCGCTCGCGCTCCTCGGCGTCCATCTTCGGCTCGAAGCGGACGTCCTCCTTCCAGTGCCGGCGCAGCTCGTCGCGCGACGACCATACGCCGACGGCGAGACCGGCGGCGTAGGCGGCGCCCAGGGCGGTGGTCTCGACGACCTTCGGCCGCACGACCGGGATGCCGAGGATGTCGGCCTGGAACTGCATGAGCGCGTCGTTGCGTGTCATGCCGCCGTCGACGCGGAGCTCCTCGAGGGGGCGTCCGGCGTCGGCGACGACCGCTTCGATGACGTCGCGGGTCTGGAAGGCGGTGGCCTCGAGAGCGGCGCGCGCGATGTGCGCCTTCGTCACGTAGCGAGTGAGGCCCACGAGCGCCCCGCGGGCGTCGGGCCGCCAGTACGGCGCGAACAGACCGGAGAACGCCGGCACGAAGTAGGCGCCGCCGTTGTCGTCGACGGTGGCGGCGAGCGTCTCGACCTCCTCGGAGGTGCGGATGATGCCGAGGTTGTCGCGGAGCCACTGCACGAGCGAGCCTGTGACGGCGATCGAGCCTTCCAGCGCGTATCGCGCGGGCTCGTCTCCGCAGCGGTAGGCGACGGTGGCGATGAGGCCGGCGTCGGAGCGCACCGGCTCGGTGCCGGTCGCCACGAGGAGGAAGTTGCCGGTGCCGTAGGTGTTCTTCGACTCGCCCTCGTCGAAGGCGGTCTGCCCGAATGTCGCCGCCTGCTGATCGCCCAGGATGCCGGCGATCGGCACGCCTGCGAGAGCCTCGGGCGCGCGGGCCTCTCCCATGACCTCCGATGACGAGCGGATCTGCGGCAGCATGGCGCGCGGCACGCGCCACACGTCGAGCATCCGGTCGGACCAGTCGAGGGTGCGCAGGTCCATGAGAAGCGTGCGGCTCGCGTTGGTGACGTCGGTGATGTGGATGCCGCCCTCGACGCCGCCGGTGAGGTTCCACACGACCCATGAATCGGTCGTCCCGAACAGCAGGTGGCCCGCCTCGGCGGCCTCGCGTGCGCCGTCGACGTGATCGAGGATCCACGCGAGCTTCGACGCCGAGAAGTAGGCGGCGAGCGGGAGTCCCGTGATCTCGGCGAACGCGTCGACGCCGTGCTGGGCGATGAGGCGGTCGATCGCCGGCTGCGTGCGGGTGTCCTGCCAGACGAGCGCGTTGTGCACCGGCTGACCCGTGCGACGGTCCCACACGACCACGGTCTCGCGCTGGTTGGTCACGCCGATCGCCGCCACGTCGGATGCCGAGAGCCCCGCCTCCGCCGCCGCCTCGGCGAGCACGGCCCGCGTGTTCTCCCAGATCTCCCCTGCGTCGTGCTCGACGCGGCCGGCGCGCGGGAAGATCTGCTGGTGCTCGCGCTGGGCGGACGTGACGATCGCGCCGGCGTCGTCGAAGACGATCGCGCGGGTCGAGGTGGTGCCCTGATCGATGGCGATCACGTGGCGGGACATCGGCGTCTCCTCAGGTCTCTCGGGGAGGGCGGGTCGGCTCTGCAACGCTATCGCGCGACGACGTCTGCGCCCGGCACGGCGGCGTTCACGAGCCGCAGGGCGCGGTCGACCTCGGCGGCGCGGTCGTCGGCATCCCAGCCGAGCACCGACGCAATGGCCTCGGCCACCTCTTGCGCCGCCTCACGGGTCGCGCGCCCCGTGAAGGCGATGCTGGTGCGCCGCTGCAGCATGTCGTCGAGGTGCACGACCTGCTCGGTGCGAGCGAGGTGCCGGAGCTCGCCCGTGCTGTAGTCGGGCAGCGTGTTCAGGGGGCGGTCGTCGTCTCCGAGGGCGTCGATCACGGCCGCGGCCACGGTGCCGTAGCGGTCGAGCAGCACCGAGGCGCGCGCGAAGCCGACCGTGTCCTCGAACGGAGCGAGCCACTGGTGGCGGGCGCGCTCCGACCGGGGGCAGCCGACGCCTCCGCCGATCGCGACGCCCTTCGTGCTGCGTCGGCGCGGCGTGCCGAGCGCGTCGAGCACACGGTCGGCGAGATGCTCCGCCGACGCGCGGAACGTGGTCCACTTGCCGCCGACGAGGCTCAGCACGGTCGGACCGCCCTCGCCGAGGCGCGCGCGCTCGATGCGGTAGTCGCGCGAGACGAATCCGGGAGCGAGGTCGCCGTGGCCGGGCAGCGGCCGAACGCCGGCGAGACGATGCACGATCTGCGACCGGTCGACCTGGATGTGCGGGAACACATGGCTGATGAGGTCGAAGAAGTAGTCGACCTCCTCCTCCGTGCACACGATCGGGTCGGCCATGTCGTGCTCGAGATCGGTGGTGCCGACGAGCACGCGCCCCTTGAGGGGGTAGATCAGCACGATCCGGCCGTCCGAGTGCTCGAAGAACAGCTCCCGGCCGCCGGTCGCGGCCAGCAGCTCGTCGTGCTCGAGCACGATGTGCGAGCCTTTCGTGCCGCCCATGTACTGCGTGGGGTCGCCGAGGGCGAGGTTGGTGAGGTCGGTCCAGGGCCCCGAGGCGTTGACGATGACGGATGCGGTGAAGACGAACTCGCCGTCGGCGTCGCGCAGCACGACCTTGCCGTCTTCGGAGCCGATGGCGGCGGTGTAGTTCGCCGCCCGGGCGTGATCGCCGCCGGCGGCCACGCCGTCGCGCAGGACGTCGAGAGCGAGTCGCTCGGGGTCGTGAAGCGACGCGTCCCAGTAGGTGGCGGTGTACTTGACGCGCGGGTTCAGCTGGGGCAGCTCTTCGAGCGAGCGCCGACGGCCGTGGAAGGCGTGACGCGGCACCGTGCCCCGACCGAAGAGGCCGCCTCCCCGGGAGAACGAGTCGTAGATGACGAGCCCGATCTTGATGAGCGCCGCGCCGCGCTCGCGCGGCTTGCCGCCGCCGTGGCGCAGGAAGCGCAGCGGCGCCGACAGGACGCCGGAGAAGGTCGAGTAGATCGGGATCGTGGTCTGCAGGGGCCGGACGTAGTGGGGAGCGATCTGGAGGAGCCCGTTTCGCTCGGTGACCGCCTCGTGCACGAGGCGGAACTCGCCGTTCTCGAGGTAGCGGATGCCGCCGTGGATCATGTGGCTGGACGCCGCAGAGGCGCCCGAGACGAAGTCGTCGCGCTCGACGAGGGCGACGTCGACGCCCTGCATCGCGAGGTCGCGGAATGTCGCGAGCCCGTTGATCCCGCCGCCGATGATGAGGACGTCGGCGTAGGGTCGCTCGCGCAGCGCGGATGCGGGCTTCGAGGTCTCGGCACCAGTCATGTGTCGATTGTCATAGGCGGTGAACACCGTTGCCAAGTCGGTGCACCTATGTGCACAATGGCCGCATGGCACCGGCCGAAGTCGACTTGGAGACCACCCGCAGGGCCTACAGCGCTGCACAGTTGTACTACGTGCAGCACCGCACGATGCAGGCGATAGCGTCGGAGTTCCAGACGTCGCGATCCACCATCTCCCGACTGCTGTCGTACGCACGCGACGCTGGGATCGTCTCCATCGACCTTCGCAACCCGGACGATGCCATCGAATCTCTGGCGACGGACCTCAGGGAAGCATTCGGAGTGCGCGCGGTTGTCGTCCGCAGTCCCGACAACCTTGACCAGGAAGAGCGGATGCGTCGCGTCGCAGTCGCCGCCGGTCACGCGATCCGCGAGTTCGTCGAGCCGGAGGTCGTGATCGGCGTGGCGTGGGGTTCGACGATCGCGCAAGTGAGTCGCCACCTGTCACCCAAGCCCCTGCACGGGGTGGTCGTCGTGCAGCTCAACGGCTCCGGAAATCATCAGACGTCCGGGCTGGCGTACGCGAGTGAGATCCTGGGTTGCTTTGCAGAAGCCTTCGACGGCACAGCACAACAGTTCCCGGTGCCCGCGTTCTTCGACGACCCCGCCACGAAGGAAGCCGTGTGGCGGGAACGCAGCACGCGCCGGATCCTCGAACTGCAGGAACGGATGAACGTGGTGATCTTCAGCGTGGGCGCCGCCGACGCGGTGTCGCCCAGCCATGTGTACGCGGCAGGCTATCTCGACGACCACGAAGTGGCCGCATTGCGCGATGCGCAGGTCGTGGGCGATGTCGCCACAGTCTTCTACCGAGCGGACGGATCGAGCGAGGATCTCGCCTTCAACCAGCGCGGAACGGGGCCGGCTCTGGCATCGCTTCGACGCGTACCTACGCGACTGTGCGTGGTGGCGGACCCAGGCAAAGCTGCAAGCCTTCGCGGAGCGCTTGCCGCGCGGCTGGCGACGCACCTCATCATCGACGAGTCGACCGCGCGACGCATCCTGCAGCTCGCCTAGTCACCGCGGGTGTCATGGGCGCGGCAGCAGCACCGCGAGGCGCTCGGCCGCAGCCCGCAGAACGGGCAGGAACGCCTCGAGCGCGACGGCGTCCACGCGCGTCGCGGGCGCGGCGACAGCGATCGCCGCGAACGCGTCACCCGTGGGACTGAGGAGCGGCACGCCGATCACGTTCACGCCCTCCTCGTTCTCCTCGATCGCTGTGCCGTACCCGGTGGCCCGCACCTGCTCGATCCGCTGACGAAACACCTCGCGATCGGTGATGGTGTTGGCGGTCAACCGAGTGAGCGGCAGCGTCTCGATGAGCTCGTCGCGCAGGGGCGACGGGCTGAACGCAACCAGCACCTTGCCCATCGCGGTCGCGTGCAGCGGTCCGCGGCTCCCAGGGTCGGCTTTGATCTGCACGGGGCGGGGACTGGGGAGGGAATGGACGTAAAGCTGCTCCGTCGCCTCGCGCACCGCCAAGAGAGCCGCTTCCCCCGTCTCATCGACGATCGACTGCAGTACTGGAATCGCCGTGCCGGCGAATCCGCGCGCGTGCGAGACGCGCTGTCCCAGTTCAAACACCTTGATTCCGACCCGATAGCGGCGGGACTCGCTGTCGCTCTCGACGAAACCGTGCCGGGCTAGGGACCCCAGGAGCCGGTGAGTCGTGCTCAGAGGGAATCCGGACTCTCGCGAGATGTCCGAGATCGATCGGCCCGCAGAGTACTGACCGAGCAGGGTGAGAAGGTGAAGTGCCTTCCCGACCATGTCGTCCGGGGTCGCCCGTTCTGTCGCCAATTACTGGCCCCTCTCTCGTACCGTCCAGCCATTCATTGTGCCCTCCGCAACGCGCGCACCATTCGCAAGGTAGCGCAACGCACGTCAGCTGGCGGAACCGCTTCTCGCCTGGGAAAGCGGCCCGCCTGCGCGTGTTTCCTTCCTGGCGCGACGTGCGGAGTGGAGGATGGGCTCGGTGTAGCCGTTCGGTTGGCGCGCCCCCTCCAGGATGAGACGCTCCGCCGCACGGAAGGCCAGCCCGGGCACGCCGCCCGGGGCCAGCGGCTCGTATTCGGCATCCTCGGCGTTCTGGTGATCGACGATGCGCGCCATCCGGTGCAGGCTCGCCACGACGTCGGCCTCGGAGATCACGCCGTGCGTGAGCCAGTTGGCGAGAAGCTGACTCGAGATCCGCAGAGTCGCCCGATCCTCCATGAGCCCGACCCCGTGGATGTCGGGCACCGTCGAGCAGCCGATGCCCTGGTCGACCCAGCGCACGACGTATCCGAGGATCGATTGCACGTTGTCGTCGAGCTCTTCGCGCACATCGCCGGTCGACCAGTCGGCCGTATCGGCGAGCGGGAGCTCGAGAAGTGGCTCGATCCCCGTCGGCGTGCGGGCGGAGAGCTGGGCTTGCCGTGAGACGACATCCACCTCGTGGTAGTGCAGTGCGTGAAGGACGGCCGCTGTCGGAGAGGGCACCCACGCCGTGCTCGCACCGGCACGAGGATGCGCCGACTTCTGCTCGAGCATCGCCGCCATATGGCCCGGGATCGCCCACATCCCCTTGCCGATCTGCGCGCGGCCGGAAAAGCCCGAACGCAGCGCGACGTCGACGTTGTGGTCCTCATAGCCGAGCGTGAAGGGCTGGGACCGCATCGCGGACTTTCGCTCCACCGCTCCGGCGTGTAGAGAAGTGTGGATCTCGTCCCCCGTGCGATCAAGGAATCCGGTGTTGACGAAGACGATGCGGTCGGAAGCGGCGGCGACGCATGCCGCGAGATTCACGCTGGTCCGCCGCTCTTCGTCCATCAATCCGATCTTGATCGTGCGGGCGGGCAGCCCGAGCAGTTCTTCGACGCACGCAAAAGTGTCGACCGCGAGCGCGACCTCCTCGGGGCCGTGAAGCTTTGGCTTCACCACATACATCGAGCCGGTGCGCGAATTCCGCAACCGCTCATTCTCGTGCGCCCGCAGGTCGCGTAGCGAACCGAGCGCCGTCACGAGGGCATCGAGAATGCCCTCGGAGACTTCGTTTCCGTTCTCGTCCAAGACCGCGTCCGTGGTCATGAGGTGTCCTACATGTCGGACGAAGAGAAGCGCACGTCCGTGAAGCTGCACCGGCGTGCCGTCCGGCGACAGGTAACGTCGATCTGGCTGCATCCGACGCACGAATCGTCGCCCATTCTTTTGGACCGTCGCCTCCAGCGTGCCCGCGTTCAGCTGGAGCCAGTGGCGATAGCCGACCGTCTTATCGGCACCGTCGACGGCTGCCACCGAATCCTCAAGATCGATGATGGCGGTGAGGGCAGCCTCCACGATGACATCGGCGACTCCCGCGAGGTCGGCGCCGCCGACGGGGTGGGTCCGGTCGATGCGCAGCTCGATGTGCAGGCCGTGATGGCGAAGCAGAACTGTCTCGGGAGACTCCGGCGATCCGGTGTATCCCACGAACTCTGACGCGTCAGCGAGGCGCCATGCCTCGCCGTCGTCTCCATCGACGCGTAGAGCGCCGTCCGCGACCCTGTAGCAGGCAGCCGAGGCGTGCGAGCGTGGCCGACCGTCTGGGGAGACGAGTGGGAAGGTGTCGTCGAGGAACGCGCGCACTCGGGCGATGACGGCCGCTCCGTGCACCGGATCATAGCCTCCGGGGGCAGGCTGACCGAGGGCATCGGATCCGTAGAGGGCGTCGTAAAGGGATCCCCATCGCGCGTTGGCGGCATTGGTAGCGAAACGTGCGTTGAGGGCCGGTACCACCAGCTGCGGCCCGGCCAGCCGCGAGACCTCCTCGTCGACGTCACGCGTCGTGATGCGCACCTCGGTCGGCTCGGGAAGCAAGTAGCCGATTCTCTGGAGGAAATCGCGGTACGCCTGCGGGTCGGGCCGACCGGGGTGCGCGCGATGGAAGTCGTCGAGCTGCGCCTGCAGTCGGTCGCGCTCGGCCAGCAGCGCCGCCCGTCGCGGACCGAGGCTGCGGAAGATGGCGGCCGCGCCCTCCCAGAAGCGCTCTGCGGTCAGCCCGGATCCGGGGAGAGCCTCGTCGCGGACGAACTCGAACAGTTCCCGCTCCACGGACAGTCCACTCACCGTCACTCTTGGACTCATATCGTCTCCTTCTCTCGGCGGCGCAGGTCTCGCACCGGGTTGGGTGGGACGGCGCGGCCCGGGTGCGCCGCGCCGTCCCCGTTCACAGCAGGGCGTTGTAGGCGGCAGCCGCCTCGTCGGCGACAGTCTTCGCATCGGCTCCCTCGAGCGCCATCTTCTGGAGCGCCTCGGCCCAGAGGATGCTCATCTCGACGTAGTGCTCGCCGTAGTCGAGCGTCCGCCCGTTCTGGGCGAACCAGTCCGCCAGGATCTTCGCCGGCGCTCCGTCCTCCGTCTCGAACCAGGGGTCGTCGTACACCGACGCGCGAGTCGGCATCTCGGCCGTGGTCTGCACGCGCCGCAGCTGCACCTCCGGACTGGTCATGAAGGCGATGAACTCCGCCGCGACCTCAGGGTGATCCCCGTCCTTTCCGAGCGCCAGTGTCCATCCGTTGACGTGAGCCGGCGCGGTCGTGCCGGGTTCGACTCCGGGAAGCGGGGCGATAGCGAGGTCATCGAGTCCACCCGCCTCCGCTGCAGCGGCATACCGATGGGACCCGAGGACGTAATAGTTGGCAGACGACACCGTGACTGCCTGAGTGACCTCCTCCACCGTGTAGCTCACGACCTCTGATGGGGTGAGTCCCGCTGGCACCAGCCGCCCGATCCGCTCGAAGGCGCGCACGCCTTCGGGCGAGTTGAAGGCCGCTGTGCCATCCTCGTTGAAGACCTCGGCGCCTTCTGCCCAAAGGTAGGAGACGAGCATCTCCGCGAGCACCGCGCCCGCCCCGCCGGTGGACAAGCCCACGACGACGGCCGACTTGCCATTGTCCTGTGCGAGGTCCTCGGCGGTGTCCACCATGTCGTCCCACGTGTCCGGACGCTCCTCCCCGGCGACGCCTGTCTGGTAGTACAGCGCGGGTGAGCGGTACTCGAACGGGAGGGCCCACTTGGCGTCAGCCGAGCTGAGGGTGTCCCAGCCGAGCAGCCAGTCGTCATCCGCGGGGATGAGGTCGTCGAGGGGCGCCAGGTTTCCGGCGGCGATGTGCTTGGGAAGGTCCCAGGCGAGCACACGAACGATGTCCGGCGACTTCCCCGAGTTCGCTGCCTGCATGAGCTCCGAGTCGATCGTCGCCCAGGGCAGGGTGTTCACCTTGATCGTCACCCCGGGGTGCGATTCCTCAAACTCGGCGATGTTGGCCGCCAGGTCGCGCCCACGCGGGTCGTCTCCGGCCGGATTGATCAGATCCCAGTACTCCAGGACGATCTCTCCGTCATCGGTGCCGCCGCCGCTGCAGCCGGCGATGAGCAGCGCGGCCACGCTTACAGCGGCGAGGGCCGTCGCCCCGCGGCGCTGGGATGCGCCGCGGGGCCGGGTGATGGCGTGCATCGCTGACCCGCTCAGGCCGCCTGCGCCGCAGGGCGCTCTTCGCGTTCGATGACGGCGTCCTGGTCGCGCAAGACCCGCTGGACCTCGGCCGCAGGCACGTCCGGGATGTCGGTGTCGGTCTTCGCGGCGATCGCCGCCACGACGCCGGCCGCCTGTCCGCTCACCATGCACACCGCCTGACCGCGGATCGCGCCGGCGGCTTCGTGATCGGCCCCGATACAGCGGCCGCCGACCGATATGTTGCTGACACCGTGCGGAATGAGACTGCGCAGCGGGATGCCGTAGGAACGCGCGATACGCAGGAGGCTGATCCCACCACCGTCCACCGAGTGACCGAGCACCTCGCTATTGGGCTTCTCGTCGTGGATGTCGAGCGGGTACGCCCCTCGACCCACCTGGTCAGGGAAGTCTGCCCCCGAGAGGATGTCCTCCTTCGTCAGGGTGTGATCGGTCTCGATGTGCCGTGTCTCCCGCACCCCCACCTGGTGAGGCACGGACGCGAGGTAACAGTTCTCGAAGCCCGGCACGTACTTGCGGAGGAACCGCATGCTTTCCAGCACCTGCATACGTGTCTCGACCTCAGCGCGGGACACCTCCCGCGGATCCGTGCCGTTCACGCCGTGCACCCGAGTGACGTTGATGCCCATCTCGTCGCGACCCGGAAAGCTGTACAGGCCCACCGAGTTGCGGGTGATCGTGAAGTCGCCGGCGGCCTTGGCCTGCTCCACGAGCGTGTCGAACGCGTGGAAATGTACGCCCGGTGTGCTCCGGATGTACTCCATCGTGTACGCCTCGCCCGACCAGCCGGCCGGAGTGGTCCGGTCCTCAGGATGCGCCTCGAGGTAGTCCCAGACGCGCTCGACGTCCACCCCGGCGACCTTGTAGATGTTGCTGACCGGCTGCGCGAGCGCTTCGGGGGTGTTGGAGCCGTAAGTGAAGCGACCTCCTGACATCGCCACGACGTCCGCGTCGCCCGTGCAGTCCACGAAGCTCTTCGCGCTGATCTTCTCGAGCCCCGCCTTGTTGGCGACGGTCACTGAGACGATGCGCCCGTCGACGGTCTCCGTGTCAACGACGATCGAGTGGAAGAGGAACTCAACCCCGGCGTCCGTAGCCATCTTGAGCAGGAAGATCTTCGCGGCTTCCGGGTCCTGCGCATTGAACGCACCGAACAGCGAGTCCGTCACCGGAGCGGTCGCGTACCCCTCCGCCTCGAGGTCGAGGACGAGCTGCCGGCCATACCCACCCAACGCCCAGTAGCCCTCGTAGTCCAGACTCCCCAGCATGTGCATGCCGAGGGAGAGGATCCCGCCCAGGTACCCCTGTTTCTCCACAACGAGCGTGCGGGCACCGGCGTTGGCCGCGCCGATGGCGGCGAGCGCGCCCGCCGTCCCTCCGCCCACCACGACGACGTCGTACTGATGTGTTTCTGTCACGATGACATTCCTTTCCATGATGTAGAACTTCTTTCCATGGCGTGGACGCACGCCTGGATCAATCGGGTCAAGCGCCGTCAACCCTTGGTCGCTCCGCTGGTCAGACCCCGCACGAACGACCGCTCCAGGAAGAGGAACAGCACGATGACGGGTATCGAGCTCGCGATGGCGTAGGCCATGAAGCGGCCCCACTGCACGCCGGTGTCCGCGATGTACTGGAACAGTCCCACCTGCAGGAGCGTCTTGTCCTGGGAATTGACGAGCGCGCTGGCAATGAGCCAGTCGTTCCAGACGAAGAGGAAGACGATGAGGGCCGCAGCGCCGAGGCCCGCGCGCAGGTTGGGCAGGATGACGCGATGGAAAGCCCCGATCCGGGAGCAGCCGTCGACCATCGCGGCCTGCTCCAGCTCATGCGGGAGACCTTCGATGAAGCCGCGAAGAATCCACAGCGCCATAGGCATCTGCCACGCAGCGAACACCAGCACGAGTGCGAGGTGGCTGTCGTAGAGTCCGGTCCGCACCGACAGCGCGTAGAGCGGGATGAGCACCGCGATGCCGGGGACCATCGACGTCATCAGCACGACCATCAGCACGGTGCTCTTGCCGCGGAACCGGAGCCGCGCACCCGCGTAGGCGCCGTACATCGCCACGACGAGCGCGAGGATGGTGGCACCTGCGGCGACGATGAGGCTGTTGAGCATGTACTGCGGGAGATTCGACGACTGGAACACCGCGATGTAGTGCTCGAAGGTGATGGGCCAGGGCAGCCACTGCGGTGGTTGCGTGAGGATCTGCTGCGTCGGCTTGAGGGACGTGAGGACCCCCCATACGAGCGGAGCGAGGGCGAAGACGATCACCAGGCCGATGAAGACCCGGCGCACGACGTTCAGGGTGCGGGCACCGCGCATGTCAAGCTCCCTTCTCGGCCGAGCTGCGGAGCACTCGGATGTAGGCCGCAGCGAAGGCGATGTTCAGCAACAAGGCGATGACCCCGTACGCCGACGCCGAGGCCAGCTGGTTGTTCTGGAAGGCTTCGAGGTAGATTCGCAGGCTGAGCACCTCGGTGGAGCGCAACGGGCCGCCCCCGGTCATCGTGTAGATGAGCGTCACCATGTTGAAGTAGTAGACGGTGAGATTGATCGCCGTCATCCCCAGCGCTGAACGGATGCTCGGAAGCGTCACGTGGATAAAGCTCTTCCAGGGTCCGCAGCCGTCGACGGCCGCAGCGTCGTACAGCTCGTCCGGCACGCTCTGCATCGCTGCCAGCAGGAGCACAGTCGCCAGCGGATAGCTCGCCCACACGTTGGCGACGATGAGGAGCACCATCGCCGACGACGGGCTCGACAGTGCGTCGATCGGCGCGATCCCGACGGATCGCAGGATCTCGGCGACCGGCCCGAAGCTCGGGTTGAGGATCCAGACCCAGAGAAGAGCCGTCACGACCTGTGAGATGACCCATGGGAGGAAGATGATCGCGCGAATGGTGGAGATCGCCTTACCGCCGTTGACGAGCGACGCCGCCAGCGGGAGGGCGATCCCGAACGCCAGGACCAGCGAGCCGAGGACGTACTTCAGCGATGCGCCGAGACTGTTGGCGAACCGCTCGTCCGCGAACATCTTCTGGAAGTTCTCGAACCCTACGAAGTCGCGCACTTCCAGATAGCTCGTGGCATGCAGGCTGAAGTAGATCGCCAAACCGATCGGAACCACAGCCACGAGGAGGATGAGGGCGATCGCGGGCGAGAGCAGGACGAAGCCGAAGGTGCGATCGGACCATGACCTTCGCGGGGGCTGGTTTACGCGAGCGGGAGCGGACACAGGTGCCTCCTCGGGAGGGGCTTCAGTCAGCAGCGTGGGCATGGTGGGTTCCATCCATCGGCTCTCGGTCTCGGAGTAGGACGCTGACGGTCACAGCAGTGCGTTATACGCGTCGGCGGCCTGCTTGGCGGCAGTGGCGGCGTCGAGACCCTCGAGCGCCATCCGCTGGAGCGCCTCAGCCCACAGCTGGCTGAGCGCTATGTAGTGCTCGCCGTAGTCGAGCGAACGTCCGTCACGCTGGAACCAGTCGGCGAGCATGGCGGCCGTCGCTCCGTCTTCCGTCGTGAACCAAGGGTCCTCGTACACCGATGCGCGGGTAGGAAGCTCACCGGTGTTCTGAACTCGCGCAAGCTGGCTGTCTGCGGAGGTCATGTGGGAGATCAGCTTCGCGGCGAGGTCGGGGTCATCGGCGTCCTTTCCGATCGCAAGCGACCATCCGAACACATGCGCAGGGGTCGCCTGCCCCGCCGTCAGTCCCGGGAGGGGAGCGATGCGCAGCGTGTCCTCGAGACCGGCTCCCGCCGCTGCGGCCTCGAAACGGTGCGAGCCCAGGAGCCAGAAGTCCGCTGTGCCCGCCGAGATGGACTGGAAGACCTCTTCGTAGGTGTAGGAGACGGCCTCCTCAGGGGTGACGCCCTCCGGCATCAGAGATCCAATTCGCTCGAAGGCGCGGATCCCCTCCGGCGAGTCGAACGCAGCCTTGCCGTCGTCGTCGAAGACCTCCGCGCCCTCGGCCCAGAGGTAGGACACGAAGACCTCGGCGAGCGCGGCCGCCTGTGCGCCGCTGCTCATCCCCAGCACCACGCCGCCGTTGCTGTCCGCTCCCGAAGCCTGGGTGACCATCTCATCCCACGTAGCCGGCGGCTCGGCACCCGTGTAGTCGGTGCGGTAATAGAGGACAGGCGAACGGTATTCGAACGGGATCGCCCATTTGTGCCCGTCTGCCGACAGGGTGTCCCAGCCGAGCAGCCAGTCCTCCTGCTCGGCCGCCGGGATCAGGTCCTCGAGCGGCAGAAGATTGCCCGCCGCGATGTGTTTGGGGACGTCCCAGGCGAGGACACGCACGACGTCGGGCGAGTTGCCCGCATTCGCGGCCTGCATGAGCTGCCCGTCGATGTTCGCCCACGGAAGCACGGTCACCTCGACCTTCACGCCGGGGTTCGCCTTCTCGAACGCGTCGATGTTCGCGCGCAGGTCGTTGCCTCGAGGGTCGTCCCCGTCGGGATTGATGAGCTCCCACAGCTCGATGACCTGATCCCCTTGGGCGGCCGGGCTGCTGTTCGCGCATCCCGCGATCAGGGCGCTGATGGTGAGCACGCCGACCCCGAAGGCGACGCGACGGCTGGTGCGGTTGATGATGCTCATCGGGGCTCCTCGTTGAGTGATGAGTGGGTGGAAACTGTTTCCACATAATGGATAGCGCCATCCTGGCCGCGGTGGGGACGTCGCGTCAAGAGTCGTGCACGAACGTTCACGCTTCGGATCGCGCAAGAATGTTCACGCTTCGGGGCAGCGGAATGAAACCGTTCGCCGGGCGTTGAGTAGACTCGGATGCACGATGTGCTCCGGGGTCGGTGTGAATCCGAACCGGCGGTGACAGTCCGCGAGCTCCGCGTCTCGACGTGGGGTTGACCTGGTGGAATTCCGGGACCGACGGTGATGCGACGCGAGTCGCGAGTCCGGATGGGAGGCAGCACAGGTCGCTGGGCATCAGCCTGCGGCCGTCGGCGTCGACCGATTCCCCGGAGCCTGTTTCAAAAGGATGAGGGATGGCCGTCACCGACCGTGAACGCGACGCGATGAGGCGTGCGCTCTCGCTCGCCCTCAACGGACCCGTCGGGGTAAACCCGCAGGTCGGCGCCGTCATCCTCTCCCCTGCCGGTGAGATCATCGCCGAAGGCTGGCATCGCGGCGCAGGCACGTCGCACGCTGAGGTCGACGCCCTCTCGCAGCTGGCCGACGGCCAGGCTCGCGGCGCCACGGCCGTCGTCACCCTCGAGCCCTGCAACCACACCGGCCGCACCGGTCCGTGCTCCGAGGCTCTCATCGCCGCCGGCATCAGCCGTGTCGTGTATGCCGTCGACGACCCGGGCGACGTGTCGTCGGGCGGAGGTCAGCGCCTGCGCACGGCGGGCGTCGACGTCGAGCCGCATGTGCTGGAAGACGAGGGCCGGGCGCTGCTCGACAGCTGGCTCACGGTACAGCGGCTCGGCCGTCCGCACGTGACCGTCAAGTGGGCGCAGTCTCTCGACGGGCGAGCAGCCGCCTCCGACGGCACCAGCAAGTGGATCACGGGGGCGTCCGCCCGCGCCGACGTGCATCGTCGCCGCAGCGAGGCGGATGCCATCGTCGTCGGCACCGGAACGCTCCTCGCCGATGACCCCGCCCTCACCGCCCGCACGCCCGAGGGCGGTCTCTACGAGCACCAGCCGCGGCCCGTCGTCGTCGGCGTTCGAGCCGTCCCGCAGGACGCCGAGGTGCGCCGGCATCCGCGCCCTTTCATGCAGGACGAAGGGGACGACCTGGCCGACCTGCTCGACCGCCTCCGCGAGCTCGGCGCCCACCGCGTGTTCGTCGAGGGCGGCCCGACGCTCGCGAGCTCGTTCGTGCGCGAGGAGCTGGCCGACGAGCTGCTC
>Ga0180219_1000437_pt1 | contig 34361 bp, 31 predicted proteins | sample eDN3rd30CBELigMG_FD_151338 | JGI IMG/M metagenome (GOLD analysis project Ga0180219, IMG submission 151338) | Enriched Miracle-Growth compost microbial communities from Emeryville, California, USA - eDNA 3rd pass 30_C BE-Lig MG (version 2)... ... | reverse complement strand
GAGGAGTACCGTGACCCTCATGTCCGACCCCATCGCGCCCACTCTGGAGGCGATAGCGCGCGGCCTCGATCAGACGACGGAGCAGCTGCAGACGACCCGCGATCGGCTCAACGAGCACATGCACGCGACGGGGCTGTACTACACCGGAATGGACAAGCAGGTCGACGGGCTGCGCGACACGATCCGGTCGCAGCACCTGCTGGTGTCGGCCGACATCGCCGCGGCGCGGCGCGACATCGCCACCATGGACGAACACGTCGCGCTGCTCACGGCGATGGCGACCGCGAACGCGAACCGTCTCGACGGGCACGACAAGCGGTTCGACGCGATCGAGACCAGGTTCGACGGCATCGAGATGCGTCTCGACGCGCACGACAAGCGGTTCGACGCGATCGACATCAGGTTCGACGGCATCGAGATGCGTCTCGACGCCCACGACAAGCGGTTCGACAGGCTCGATGCGCGCCTCGACGGCATCGACGCACGGGTCGATGCTCTGACCGACACGTTTCTGCAGTTCCGCCACGACGTCGACAAGCGCTTCGCGGACGTCGACAAGCGCTTCGCAGACGTCGACAAGCGGTTCGCAGACGTCGACAAGCGATTCGACGCGATCGAGAAGCGCCTGGACGCTCACGACAAGCGGTTCGACGCGATCGACGAGCGGCTCGACACGCTGACCGACATCGTCGTGCAGATCCGCGACGCCGTGCTGCCGGGCAAGGGCTGACGCGGGCGCGGGGGCCGCGGCATCCCACCCGTAGACTTGTCAGGTGAACAAGCCCCGTCTCTACTCAGGAATGCAGCCCTCCGCCGACTCGCTTCAGGCCGGCAACTACATCGGGGCGCTCCTGCAGTGGCGGGACCTGCAGCAGACCTATGACGCGTTCTTCTCGGTCGTCGACCTGCACGCGCTGACGCAGCCGAACAACCCGGCCGAGCTGCGCGAGAAGACGCGGCGCACCGCGGCGCAGTACATCGCCGCGGGGATCGAGCCGTCGAAGTCGACGCTGTACGTGCAGTCGCATGTGCCGGCCCACGCCGAGCTCGCCTGGATCCTCTCGACGCTCACCGGCTTCGGCGAGGCGAGCCGCATGACGCAGTTCAAGGACAAATCACAGCGGTACGGCCAGGACGGCACGACGGTCGGCCTCTTCACCTACCCGGTGCTGATGGCCGCCGACATCCTGCTCTACCAGACCGACATCGTGCCGGTCGGCGAAGACCAGAAGCAGCACGTCGAGCTGACCCGCGATCTCGCCGAACGGTTCAACGCGCGCTACGGCACCGCGTTCGAGGTGCCCGTGCCGGTCATCCAGAAAGACACCGCACGCATCTACGACCTGCAGAACCCGACCGCGAAGATGTCGAAGTCGGCGGCGACCGACGCCGGTGTGCTCTGGCTGCTGGACGAGCCGAGCAAGACGGCCAAGAAGATCATGCGGGCCGTCACCGACTCCGAGGGCGTCGTCCGCTACGACCGCGAGAACAAGCCCGGCGTCTCGAACCTGCTCGTGATCTACGCGGCCCTGACCGGCACGCAGATCCCGGCGATCGAGGACGAGTACGCGGGCCGCGGATACGGTGACTTCAAGAAGGGCCTCGCCGAGGTCGTGGTGAACGAGTTCGGCCCGGTACGCGAGCGCGCGCTGGAGCTGCTCGCCGACCCGGCCGAGCTCGACCGCGTCCTGGGCGCCAACGCCCAGCGCGCCGCCGAGGTCGCGAACCGCACGCTCGCCGACGTGTACGAGAAGGTGGGGCTGCTGCGCCGCGTCGTGCTTTGACGCGTCGCGCCGGTAGCCTTCTGTGATGGAACCGGTCACCCTGCGCACGCCGCGGCTCGAGCTCTCCCTGCCGACCTCCGACGATGCCGAGGCGATCACCGCAGCCGCGGCCGACCCCGAGGTGCCCCGCTGGACGACCCTGCCTTCGCCGTACACCCTCGACCACGCGCACGACTTCATCGCCCGTGCCGCGACCTGGACCGAAGAGGGCACGCAGCTGAACTGGGCGATCCGCTGCGACGGCGCGTGGGTCGGGATGATCGGCCTCGCGCACCTCGACCACGGCGGCGACGCGGAGATCGGGTACTGGATGGCCGCGGACGCCCGCGGCCGGGGATTCTTGACCGAGGCGGCCCGCGCCGTGATCGACTATGCCTTCGACGAGCTGGAACTCGCGCGCATCGAGTGGCGCGCGGTCGTCGGCAACATCCCCTCGGCGCGCGCCGCGCGCACACTCGGATTCCGCTACGAGGGGATGCTGCGCCAGGCGCTCTCCGATCCGCGCGGCCGTCACGACGGCTGGATCGCCGGTCTTCTGCGCGATGACGACCGCGCTTCCGTGGACTGGCCGGTGCTCTGAGCAGGGCTCTGAGCAGGGCTCTGAGCGCACGTCGGTGCCCCGTGGCAGGATGGGCGCATGCCCGAGATGCCGGAGGTGCAGGGACTCGTCGCGTTCCTCGATGAGCGGGTGACGGGGCTTCAGATCACCCGCACCTCGGTCGCGGCGATCGCCGCGTTGAAGACGTACGACCCTCCGATCGAGGCGCTGCGCGGAGCATCCATCACCGGTGTGACACGCCACGGGAAGTTCATCGACGTGTCGACGGATGCCGCGCACCTGGTGTTCCACCTGGCGAAGGCCGGCTGGCTGCGCTGGTACGACGCGCTGCCCTCGACGATCATCAAGCCCGGGCGCACGCCGATCGCCCTGCGCGTCGCGCTGTCGGACGGCTCGGGGTTCGATCTCACCGAGGCCGGCACCAAGAAGTCGCTGGCGGTGTACGTCGTGCGCGAGCCGGCCGCCGTGCCCGGCATCGCGCGGCTCGGCCCCGATCCCCTCGACCCGGCGTTCACCCGTGACGCGTTCGCGGCGCTGCTGACCGGCCGGCGCACGCAGATCAAGGGACTGCTGCGCGATCAGGCGGTGATCGCGGGCATCGGCAACGCGTACTCCGACGAGATCCTGCATGTGGCGAAGATGTCGCCCTACGCGCTGGCGGCGCACCTCGACGACGAGGCGATCGACCGCCTGTACGCGGCCATGATCGAGACGCTGCGGGATGCCGAGGCCGCCGCATCCGGCAAGCCGCCGGCCGACCTCAAAGACGCGAAGCGCCGCGGCATGCGCGTGCACGGACGGCGGGGCGAAGCGTGCCCGGTCTGCGGCGACACCGTGCGCAGTGTCTTCTTCGCCGACAACAGCCTGGAGTACTGCCCCACCTGCCAGACCGGAGGCAAGCTGCTCACCGACCGGCGCCTCTCGCGCCTGCTCAAGTGATTTCGCCGAGGTCGCACGCATCTCGCCGAGGTCGCACGCATTGCGGCACCGGCACCATGCGACCCCGCGAGATCCGGTGCGACCTCGCGAGATCCGGTGCGACCTCGCGAGAATCGGTGCGACCTCGCGAGATCGCGCACGGACCGCGGTATCCTGGCCCGCCGGCAGCTCAGGCGTCGTGCGTGTCCATGAGCGTGCGGGCGTCGTCGTCGACCCAGTCCAGTGACTTGGTGACGGCCTTGCGCCACAGCCGGTAGCGGCGCTCGCGCTCGTCCTCATCCATGACGGGGTCGAAGCGGCGGCCTTCCTGCCACAGCGCCCGCAGTTCGTCGAACCCACTCCAGACCCCGGTCGCCAGGCCCGCTGCGTACGCGGCGCCCAGGGCTGTCGTCTCGACCACCTTCGGCCGCACCACCGGGATGCCCAGGATGTCGGCCTGGAACTGCATCAGCAGGTCGTCGCGCGTCATCCCGCCGTCCACCCGCAGGTCGGGCAGCGCCCGCCCGGTGTCGGCGACCACCGCATCGATCACATCGCGGGTCTGGAACGCCGTCGACTCCAGCGCGGCACGTGCGATGTGCGCCTTGTTGACGTAGCGGGTCAGCCCCACGAGCGCCCCGCGCGCGTCCGGCCGCCAGTACGGCGCGAACAGCCCCGAGAACGCCGGCACGAAGTACGCACCGCCGTTGTCGGCGACGGTCGCCGCCAGCGTCTCGACGTCTTCGGACCGCGCGATGATCCCCAGGTTGTCGCGCAGCCACTGCACGAGCGACCCGGTCACGGCGATCGACCCCTCGACCGCGAAGCGCGCCGGATCGTCGCCGCACCGGTACGCGACCGTCGTGATCAGGCCGTGCTCGCTGCGCACGATCTGCTCGCCGGTGTTCACGATGAGGAAGTTGCCGGTCCCGTAGGTGTTCTTCGACTCGCCCGCATCGAATGCCGCCTGACCGAAGGTCGCGGCCTGCTGGTCGCCGAGGATGCCGGCGATCGGGATGCCGCGGGCCACGGTAGGCAGCACCACCTCGCCGATGACCTGCGATGAGGAGCGGATCTCGGGCAGCATGGCACGGGGGATGTCCCACTCGGCCAGCAGCTCGTCCGACCAGTCGAGCGTGCGCAGATCCATCAGCAGCGTGCGGGACGCGTTCGTGACGTCGGTGACGTGGATGCCGCCGTTGCCACCGCCGGTGAGGTTCCAGATCACCCAGGTGTCGGGCGTGCCGAACAGTACATCGCCCGCCTCGGCCGCCTGCCGCGCGCCGGGGATGTGCCGCAGCATCCACGCGATCTTCGACGCCGAGAAGTAGGTCGCCAGCGGCAGTCCGGTCGCCTCGGCGAACCGCTGCGTGCCCGCCGGGTGCGCAGCCGCCAGCTCGTCGACGCGCTCCTGCGTGCGGGTGTCCTGCCAGACGATCGCATTGCCGATCGGCCGGCCGGTGCGACGGTCCCACAGGATCGCGGTCTCGCGCTGGTTCGTGATGCCGATGCCCGCGACATCCCGCGCCGAAAGGCGTGCGCGCGCCAGTGCGTGCGCGACGACCCACTGCGTGTTGGTCCAGATCTCGACCGGGTCGTGCTCGACCCAGCCCGCACGCGGGAAGATCTGCTCGTGCTCGCGCTGCGCCGAGGCGACGATCTGCCCGCCGGCGTCGAAGACGATGGCTCTCGTCGAGGTGGTGCCCTGGTCGATCGCCAGCACATGTGCGGCCACGGTGCCTCCTTGCAGTGGGTGGATGCTGTCGTGCCACGCTACCGCGCCGGCGCCGCCGTCCCGCCCCGGCAAGGATCCGCGGCGTGCACGGCGGCCACCGCACGATGCACCTCGGCGGCGGTCTCGGCCGCGGTCCACCCCAGCGTGTGGACGACGGCCGTGGCGACGGCCGCCGCGGTGTCGGGCGTCGCGCGGCCGGTGAAGGCGAGGTCCGTCCGCCGCATCAGCAGGTCATCGAGGTGGTGCACGGCCTCGGCACGGGCGAGATGCCGCATCTCCCCCGTGCTGAACTCCGGCGCCGAGGGCAGCGGCGCGTCGTCGGGGTCGGCGGCGACGGCGGCCGCGACATCCACCGCCACCGTGCCGTAGCGCGCCAGAAGCGTGCCCATGCGCGCGGCGCCCAGCCCCGGATCGTTGTCGGCGATCCACTGCTGGCGCGCGCGCTCGGTCGTGGGGTAGCCGCGCCCGCCGCCGATCGCGACACCGCGTGTGGTGCGGCGTCGCGGCCAGGCCAGGGCGGTCAGCACCCGGTCGGTGAGATGCTCGGCCGAGGCGCGGAACGTCGTCCACTTGCCGCCCACGAGGCTGAACATCACGACGTCGCCCGGCAGGCGCACCGACTCGATGCGGTAGTCGCGCGAGACGAATCCCGGCGCGAGGTCGCCGTGCCCCGGCAGGGGGCGCACGCCGGCGTAGCGGTAGACGATCTGCTCGCGCGAGACGGCGATGCCCGGCAGCACGTCGCCGATCAGGTCGAGGAAGTAGTCGACCTCCGCCTCGGTGCACACGATCGGCTCGGTCATGTCGTGCTCGAGGTCGGTGGTGCCCACCAGCACACGCCCGCGCAGCGGGTAGATCAGCACGATGCGCCCGTCGCTGTGCTCGAAGAACAGCTCGCGCCCGCCGGTGGCGGCCAGCAGCTCGGGATGGTCGAGCACGATGTGCGAGCCCTTCGTGCCGCCCATGTAGCGCGTCGGCTCGTGCAGCGCCGCGTTGGTCAGGTCGGTCCACGGGCCGGTCGCGTTGACGACGACGGATGCCGCGAAGCGCACCTCACGGTCACCGCCTGTCTCGCGGAGCACGACGCGTCCGTCGTCCACGCCGACCGCGGACGTGTAGTTCGCCGCGCGGGCGCGCGCGGCGCTCTCTGTCGCGCGGTCGCCGGGGCCCGCGGCATCCACCCCCGCCGCACGATCGCCGGCCGCGGCATCCATCCCCGCCGCCACGCCGTCGCGGAGAAGATCCAGGGCGAGGCGCTCGGGATCGCGCAGCGAGGCGTCCCAGTATGTCGCCGTGTATTTCACGTCGGGGTTCAGCTTCGGCAGCGCACGCAGCGAAGCGCGCCGGCCGTGGAATGTGTGCCGTGGCACGCGCCCGCCGCCGCGTGAGAACGAGTCGTAGATCTCGAGGCCGATCTTGATGAGGGCGGCTCCCCGCTCGTGCGGGCGTCCCCGGCCGTGACGCAGAAAGCGCAGCGGCGCCGCGAGCACACCGGAGAAGGTCGAGAAGATCGGGATCGTCGTCTGCAGCGGCACGACGTAGTGGGGGGCGGTGCGCAGCAGCATGTTGCGCTCTGTGACGGCCTCGTGCACGAGGCGGAACTCGCCGTTCTCGAGATAGCGGATGCCGCCGTGGATCATGTGGCTGGATGCCGCCGAAGCCCCGCTCGCGAAGTCGCCGCGTTCGACGAGCGCGACGTCGACGCCCTGCATCGCCAGGTCGCGGAACGTCGCGATGCCGTTCACGCCGCCCCCGATGACGAGCACGTCTGCGTAGGGGCGGTCGGCGAGCGCGGCCAGACCGTCACGTGCGAGTGCGGCGTGCATGCGATCCCCTTCCCCGCCTCCAGGCTATGCGACGCATCCGACCTCGGGCGTCGCCGCGCCCGCGTTCCCGCTCAGCCGGGTCCTCTTCGCCGCCCGCGCGAGAGAACAACGGGCGGCCGAGAGCACGGGGAATACCCGTTCCTTCGGCGAGCCGTTGTTCTCTCACGGGTGGGGGCGGCGTGAGAAGGGGACGCCGGGAATGCGACGGGATGCTGTGCGTTGGGTAGACTCAGAGCATCAACGTGCTCCGGGGTCGGTGAGAATCCGAACCGGCGGTGACAGTCCGCGAGACGCACGGCCCGTACGGGTCGGGTGTCCGATCCGGTGGAATTCCGGAACCGACGGTGATGCGATGGCAGGTCCATCGCTAGTCCGGATGGGAGGCAGCACGCGCGCCGCGCTCTTCGTGCGGCGCCAGGGCACGCCTCCGGAGCCAGACAGCGAGGAGAGCGGATGCCGGTGACTCGGCCCGAGAGGGACGCGATGCGTCGCGCCTTCGCCCTCGCCCGCCGCGGCCCGCGCGGGATCAACCCGCAGGTGGGGGCCGTGATCGTCTCCCCCGACGGCGAGATCATCGCCGAGGGCTGGCACCGTGGTGCCGGCACCCCGCACGCCGAGGTCGATGCCCTCTCGCAGGTGCCCGCCGACCAGGTGCGCGGCGCGACCGTCGTGGTCACGCTCGAACCCTGCAACCACACCGGCCGCACCGGCCCGTGCGCCCTCGCACTCATCGAGGCCGGCGTCGCGCGCGTGGTGTTCAGCGCCGAAGACCCCGGCGTGCACTCCGGCGGCGGGGCCGCTCGGCTGCGCGCCGCGGGGGTGGATGTCGAAGCCGGCGTGCTCGCCGACGAGGGCGTCGCGCTCATCGACGACTGGCTCGTCTCCGTGCGGCTGGGCCGTCCCTTCATCACCGTGAAGTGGGCGCAGAGCCTCGACGGCCGTGCCGCCGCGTCCGACGGCACGAGCCAGTGGATCACCGGGCCCGCCGCCCGCGCCGATGTGCACGAGCGGCGCGCGGCCGCCGACGCGATCCTCGTCGGCACCGGCACCGTGCTGGCCGACGACCCTGCGCTCACCGCACGCCGCCCCGACGGCACGCTCTACGAGCAGCAGCCGGTGCCGGTCGTTCTCGGCACGCGGGCGGTGCCGGAGGATGCCGCGATCCGGCAGCATCCCCGTTCCCCGCTCTTCCACGACACGCTCGACGGCGCCATCGCCGAACTGCGCGAGCGCGGCATCCAGCGCCTGTTCGTCGAGGGCGGGCCGACCGTCGCGTCCGCCGTCATACAGGCGGGGCTGGCCGACGAGGTGCTCACCTACATCGCGCCCGTGCTCATCGGCGGCCCCCGTCTGGCCGTCACCGACATCGGCGTGACGACCCTCGCCGACGCGCCGCGCCTGCGCATCGCCTCGGTCGAGAAGCTCGGCGACGACCTCCTGGTCGTCGCGCGGCCTGCGGCAGCGCAGGGACGTTTCGACTCGGCGCCTGCGGCGCCTCGCTCAACGACCGGGCACGAGGATGCCACACCTCGCTCAACGACCGGGCATGAGGATGCGGCGCCTCGCTCAACGACCGGGCACGAGGATGCCACGCCTCGCTCAACGACCGATACGAAGGGATCGTGATGTTCACCGGAATCATCGAGGAGATCGGCGAGATCACCGCCGTCGAGGCATCGGGTGACGGCATCCGTCTCACCGTCCATGCGCCCGCGGCCGTCCCCGACGCCGGACACGGCGACTCCATCGCGGTGTCGGGTGTGTGCCTGACCGTGGTCGATCGCGGTGACGACTGGTTCACCGCCGATGTCATGAAGCAGACGCTCGACATGTCGACACTCGACGGCGTCGCCTCCGGGCGCCGCGTGAACATCGAGCGGGCACTCGCCGCGCACGCCCGCCTGGGCGGACACATCGTGCAGGGGCACATCGACGGCACCGGCGAGGTCCTCGAGGTGCGCCCCGGCGACCAATGGCGCGTGCTGCGCATCGCGCTGCCGGCCGAGCTCGCCGACCTCGTCGTCGACAAAGGCTCGATCGCCGTCGACGGCGTTTCGCTGACGGTCAGCGCGGCCTCCCCCGCCGACGCCGCGCAGGCGTGGTTCGAGGTGTCGCTCATCCCCGAGACCCTCGTCGCCACGACCCTCGGCGAACGCGCGCCGGGCGAGCGCGTGAACCTCGAGACCGACATCCTCGCGCGCCATGTGCGACGTCTTCTGGCCTTCACCGGCACGGCCGGTGCGGCATCCACTTCCGAAGAAGGGAGGCTCGCATGAGCCTGTCCACCATCCCCGAGGCGCTGGAGAGCCTGCGCACCGGCCGCCCGGTGCTCGTCGCGGACGATGAGAACCGCGAGAACGAGGGCGACATCATCCTGTCGGCGCAGCTCGCCACACCCGAGTGGCTCGCCTGGACGATCCGCTACTCGAGCGGCTACCTGTGCGCACCGATGCCCGTCGAATGGGCCGAGCGCCTCGATCTGCCGCCGATGGTGGCCAACAACGAGGATTCACGCGGGACCGCGTACACGGTGAGCGTGGATGCCGCGGACCGGATCTCTACCGGGATCAGCGCCGCCGACCGCTCGCACACCCTGAACGTGCTGGCGAACCCCGACTCGCGGCCGTCGTCGGTGATCCGCCCGGGGCACGTCCTGCCCCTGCGCGCCGTCGACGGCGGCGTGCGCGAGCGCAGCGGCCACACCGAGGCCGCCGTCGAGCTGATGAAGCTCGCGGGCCTGGCACCGGTCGGGGCGATCGGCGAGGTCGTCGCCGACGACGGCAGCATGATGCGCCTACCGGGGCTGATCGAGATGGGCGAGCGCGAGGGCGTGCCGGTCATCACGATCGAGCAGCTCATCGCCTATCTCGACGAGCACCAGCCGCGCACCGAGCAGGCCGGCCATCGCCGCCGCGTGAGCCTGCGCGCCGAGGCGAACGTGCCCACCTCGCACGGGACATTCCGCTTTCTCGCCTACAAGGACCGCACCACAGGCACCGACCACCTCGCCGTGGTCTCGGGCGACCTGGGCGCGATGGAGGCACCGCTCGTGCGCGTGCACTCCGAGTGCCTGACCGGCGAGGCCTTCGGGTCGCTGAAATGCGAGTGCGGGCCGCAGCTGCAGGCGGCGCTCGACGCCATCGACGCCTCGGGCGGCGTGGTCGTCTACATGCGCGGGCACGAGGGTCGCGGCATCGGCCTGATCAACAAGCTGCGCGCCTACAGCCTGCAGGAGGGCGGCCTCGACACCGTCGACGCGAACCTTGCCCTGGGCTTTCCCGCCGATGCGCGCGACTACGCCGCGGCGGCCGGCATCCTCGCCGAGCTGGGCGTGCAGAAGGTGCGCCTGCTGACCAACAACACCGACAAGGTCGACCAGCTGCGCGCGCTCGGGCTCGACATCGTCGAGCAGGTGCCGTTGCTGGTGGGCGTGGGGCCGAACAACCACCAGTACCTGCAGACCAAGCGCGACAAGATGGGCCACATCATCGACGCCGACGAGCTCGAAGAGGCCCTGCACGAGATGCAGGGCGCCGACGGCGACGAACAGCAAGAAGGAGCCACAGCGTGAGCGGAACCGGAGCGCCCCGCGAGGGTCATCAGATCGACGGGCGCGGCGTGAACGTCGTCGTGATCGCCGGCACCTGGCATGAGACCATCACCGACGGCCTCATCGCCGGCGCGCAGCGCACGCTCGACGCCGCCGGCGCCGCACACACGCTCGTGCGCGTGCCGGGCTCGTTCGAACTCGCGCCCGCCGCTCAGGCCGCCTTCGCGGGCGGTGCCGATGCGGTCGTGGCACTCGGCGTCATCATCCGCGGCGGCACCCCGCACTTCGAGTACGTGTCGCATGCGACGACCGACGGCCTGAACCGGGTGGCGCTGGATGCCGGCAGGCCGGTCGGCTTCGGAGTGCTGACCCTCGACGACGAGCAGCAGGGCCTCGACCGCGCGGGGCTCGAGGGCTCACAGGAGGACAAGGGCGCCGAGGCCGCCGATGCGGCCGTGCGCATGGTGTCGGTGCTGAAGCAGCTGCGCGGCTGACGCTGCGCGGCGCGCCGGGGTCGTACGTCTTCTCGCGAGTTGCCCTACGACCTCGCGAGTTACCCTACGACCTCGCGAGGTCGTATCTCATCTCGCGAGGTCGTACCTCATCTCGCGAGGTGTATCTCATCTCGCGAGGTCGTACCTCATCTCGCGAGGTCGTACGCATCGTGTCGGGGTGAGCTACGGCTTCCAGATCATGAGAACCACGACGACCACCAGCAGCAGCGCCGAGATGCCGTTGCTCGCGGCGATCGCCCCGTAGCCGGCGGGCTTCGCCGCCTTCTCGCCGCCGGATGCCTCGGCCGCCTTGTTCATCTGCGGCACGACGAAGAACACGTTGAGCAGGAACGCGATCGCGTACAGGATGATCGACCACAGGATCCACGGCGTGGTCATGCTGAGGTTGTACTGCTCGGGCGCCAGCGACATCGCCCCGAAGCCGAAGATGAAGGTCAGCAGCGACAGCCACGAGAAGACGGCGGTGGATCGGGCGAGGGTGTGCACCTGCCCGGCGTTGCCCGAGCGCAGCGCGCGCAGGCCGGTCATCGGAAGGATCGCCATCGGGCCGACGATGAAGACGGCGGTGCCGACGTGGAGGATGGTCATGACGGTGTCCATACCTCGAGCTTACGTCACCCTGAAGGTCGCCCGGGACCGCGGGCAACGCGGGTTAGGATGGAATCGACGCCGGCGAATCCGCCGGCGTTTCCGGTGATCCAGCGTCGGCCCGTCCGACGCGTCACCCCTGCGTCGGACGTCCCCCACCGGCACGTCCCACAAGGACCTCGCTCTTCATCTGTATAGGTCCTTTCTGCATGTCTGCTTCCGTCGCGACGACGGCACCGGCCAACCCGCGCTCACGCGTGGTCCTGGCCAGCCTGGTCGGCACCACCATCGAGTTCTACGACTTCTACGCGTACGCCACCGCCGCCGTCCTCGTCTTCCCCATCCTGTTCTTCCCCACCGGCGACGACACCACCGCTCTGCTCGCCTCGTTCGGCGTCTTCGGCGCGGCAATGGTCGCCCGTCCGATCGGCGCCATGGTCTTCGGCCACTTCGGCGACCGATTCGGCCGAAAGGCCACACTCGTGGCATCCCTTCTCACGATGGGTATCGCCACCTTCCTCATCGGCTGTCTGCCCACCTACCAGTCGATCAGCTGGTGGGCCGCCCTCCTGCTGCTCGTGCTGCGACTCGCGCAGGGCTTCGCCCTCGGCGGCGAATGGTCGGGCGCGGCACTGGTCGCCACCGAGAACGCCCCCAAGGGCAAGCGCGCCTGGTACGGCACCTTCCCGCAGATGGGCGCGCCGCTCGGGTTCATCATCGCGAACACGATCTTCCTGATCATCAACGTCGCACTCCCCCACCCCGACGGCGCACTGCAGCGCTCGGAGGCGTTCCTGTCGTGGGGATGGCGCGTGCCGTTCTGGTTCTCGGCCATCATGGTCATCATCGGCCTGTGGGTGCGACTCAAGCTCGTCGAGTCGGAGTCGTTCACGAAGGCCGAGAAGAGGGGTGCCATCCGCAGGTTCCCGCTCGGTGAGACGCTGCGCCGGCACTGGAAGCAGCTCATCCTCGGCACGTTCATCATGCTGGCGACCTACGTGCTGTTCTATCTGATGACGAACTTCACGCTGTCGTACGGCACCAAGGCCACTCTCGAGGGGGCGAAGGCCGCCGCCGAGACCGCGGGAACCGCCTTCGACGCCGCGAGTTACGTGCCCGGCCTCGGCTTCGGGTACATCGACTTCGTGCTCATGCAGATCATCGGCGTGGTTTTCTTCGGCATCTTCACACTGCTCGCCGGGCCCGTCGCCGACGCGGTCGGTCGCCGCCGGCTGCTGCTGTGGATCACCGGCGGCATCATCGTGTTCGGCCTCGTGTTCAACGTCTTCCTGCTGCCGCAGGCCGACCCGAAGTTCACGGGAGCCCTCGTGCAGGCGTTCCTGATCTTCGGCTTCGCCCTGATGGGCGCCACCTTCGGACCGATGGGCGCCCTGCTGCCGGAACTCTTCCCGACCAATGTGCGCTACACGGGTTCGGCCGTCGCCTACAACGTGTCGTCGATCCTCGGCGCCGCGCTCGCGCCCATCATCGCGGTCGCCCTGTGGGCCGCCGCCGGCGGGTCGCCGTGGCTCGTGGGCCTCTACCTCAGCGGCGCCGGGGTGCTCACGCTGATCGCCCTGCTCCTGTCGCGCGAGACGAAGGACGTCGACTACGACGACGCCGAGCTCGGGCTCGGCGAGACCGCTTCGCTCTGAGAGCTTCTTTCAAGGGGGGATGCCGCGGGCCGCGGCATCCCCCCTCGTCTTCCCTGCTTCGTCCCAGCTGCCTGCGCCCTCGCCCGAGGCGAGGAGATCTACCCGAGCGAGGAGCATTCCGCCCGATTCGGTACTCGCCTCGGCCACTCCCCTCGCCCCAGGCGAGGGGAGCCCGTCCCGCACGGCACGCTCAGACGCGCACCACGGTGCGACCTCGCGAAAAGACGTACGACCTCGCGAAGAGACGTACGACCTCGCGAAGAAACGTACGACCTCGCGAAGAAACGTACGACCTCGCGAAGAAACGTACGACCTCGCGAAGAAACGTACGACCTCGCGAACGGGCTGAGGGGTGGATGCGGGCGGCCCGCGACATCCACCCTCAGTCCAGGAACAGGGCGCGCAGGCGCTTGGTCGTGAACACGAGGCCGACGGCGATCATGACCACGTAGTACAGGATGTGCCAGAGCATCGCGCCGGTGATCACGCCGGTCGTCAGGCCGCGGATGAGCTCAACCCCATGCCAGAGCGGGAAGGCCATGATCACGGACTGGATCCACTGCGGGTAGATGTCGATCGGGTACAGCGTCGCCGAGAACAAGAACATCGGCAGCAGCACGATGTTGATCCAGTCCATGTGCTGGAAGGTCTTCATGTAGCTCGTGACCGCCATGCCCAGGCTCGCGAACCCGAACGCGACCAGCAGCACAGCCGGCAGCGCCAGGATCGCGGTGGGCGCGAGATTGAGCCCGAACGCCTGCATGATGATCATGAACCCGCATGCATAGAGCAGCCCGCGCAGCAGCGCGTAGAGGATCTCGCCCAGCGCCACATCGAGCGGGCCCAGCGACGTCGCGAGCATGCCCTCATAGAGCTTGCCGTAGTTCAGTTTGAAGAAGACGTTCCACGTCGAGTCGTAGATCGCGCCGTTCATCGCCGACACCGCCAGCAGCGCCGGCGCGATGAACGCCGCGTACGGCACCGAGACTCCCGCGGCCACCTGCACGTCGCCGACCAGCCCGCCCAGACCGATGCCCATCGACGCGAGGTAGAACACGGGCTCGAAGAACCCGGAGAGGATCACGACCCAGCTCGACGAGCGCGCCGCGATCAGCCCGCGCTGCACGACCGCCCACGGGTTGCCCGACCACAGCGCCCGCACGCCGCCGCGGCGCCGGGTGGTGTCGACCTCGTCGATGACCGCGGTCATTTCGCGAGCCTCCGGGTGAAGATGCGGCCGGCCATCAGGTAGCCGCCGACCGTGAGCACGAGCAGATACGCCAGGTGCACGGCGAGCATCCCGCCGTTCACGGGCACGCCGAAACTCGCCATGCGCCCCAGTTCGGTCGCGTGCCACAGGGGTGAGATCCATCCGATCCACTGCAGCCAGATCGGCAGGTTCGTGAGCGGGAAGAACGTTCCTGAGAACAGGAACATCGGCATGAACACGAACCGCTGCACCAGCGCGAATTGGCCCGTGTCTTCTTCGAGCGACGCGGCGTACGCCAGCAGCGGCATCCCGAATGCCCATCCGGCCAGCAGTCCGACGAACACCGACAGCCACGCGGTCGCCGGGGCGGGTACGGTCACCACCGGCAGCACCGCACCGAAACCCCAGATGAACAGGTAGTACGCGGCCGCGGCGAAGAACATGCGGGCGGATGCCGCGAACACGACGCCGTTCGCGATCTGCGGCGATCTCAGCGGCGAGGCGTTGAAGCCGTAGAAGTACCTGCGCCACTTGAAACCGGCCATGACCGGATACGTGAACTCTTCGCTGGCGACGGCGATCGTCGCGGTCATCAGCAGCGAAGGCGCGACGAACACCAGGTACGAGACATGCCCGCCGCCGGCGGTCGGGATCTCCTGCTGGATGAGGGCCGCCAGGCCGATCGCCAGGCCGAACAGGTAGACCAGCGGCTGCCCGAGCGCGCCGACGACGATCGTCCAGCCGTAGGCGCGCATGGCGCGCAGCATGTGCTCGGCCGCGTACCACGAGCCGTACCGACGGGGCTTGCGGCCGCCGGCGAGCGCCTCGGCGCGCAGCTCGTCGAGCGAGGGGTGGGCAGTCTCCGGCCCGGGGCGCACGTCCGTCATTCGATCAGCGACCTTCCGGTCAGCCGCAGGAAGACGTCCTCGAGGCTCGACCGGCGCACAAGGCTCGTGATCGGCTCGAGCCCGGCGGCGACCACCCGGTCGAGCGCCGCTTCGCCGTCGGACGCGTAGATGAGGATGCGGTCGGGCAGCACCTCGACGCGGTTGCCGATGCCCGCCAACTGCGGAGCCACCTGCTCGTTGCGACTCGACCCGAACCGCAGCTCGAGCACCTCGCGACTGGAGTGCTCGCGGATCAGCGACGACGGGGTGCCCTGCGCCATGATGCGGCCCTTGTCGACCACGATGAGGCGGTCGCACAGCTGCTCGGCCTCGTCCATGTAGTGCGTGGTGAGCACGAGGGTCGTGCCCCGCTCCTTGAGGCGGAACAGACGGTCCCACAGGATGTGCCGCGCCTGCGGGTCGAGACCGGTCGTCGGCTCGTCGAGCAGCAGGATGCGCGGGTCGTTGATGAGCCCGCGCGCGATCGTGAGGCGCCGCTTCATGCCGCCGGAGAGCTGGTCGACCTTGCTCTTGGCCTTGTCTTCGAGCTGGGCGAAGGCCAGCAGCTCCTCCGCCTTGCGCGCGCATTCACGCCCGGGCATGCCGAAGTAGCGCCCGTACACGTAGAGGTTCTCGCGGGCGTTGAGCTCGCCGTCGAGGTTGTCGTCCTGCGGAACGACGCCCAGCCGCGAGCGGATCTCGGGGCCGTAGCGATTCGGGTCGAGCCCGAGGATCTCGAGGTCGCCCGACGTGCGCGTCGACACGGCCCCGACCATCTTCATGGTCGTCGACTTGCCGGCGCCGTTGGGGCCCAGGAGGCCGAACGACTCCCCCGGCGCGACCTCGAAGCTGAGGTCGTCGACGGCCCGGAAATCGGGCTTTCCCTTGACCTTGTAGGTCTTCACGAGGTTCGCGGCTCGGATCACATCGGCGGGCACCGGACCACTCTAACCGCGGCATCCGACACCCGGAATGACTCACTATGACGGAAGGGATGCCGCGCGCGAGCGCCCCAGGTTAGCATCGGCCGGTGAGCATTCCCCCGTATCGCGCCGACATCGTCGGCAGCTTCCTCCGTCCCGCCGCCCTCAAAGACGCCCGCGCCCGCCACACCGACGGATCCCTCGACGACGAGGGGCTCCGCCAGGTCGAGGACGAGCTGATCGCCGACCTCGTGCAGAAGGAGCACGACAACGGCCTGAAGGTCGCCACCGACGGCGAGTTCCGCCGCTCGTGGTGGCACTTCGACTTCTTCGGTGGCCTCGACGGCGTCGACATCGTCGCGCTCGACCACGGCATCCAGTTCCAGGGTGTGCAGACCAAGACCCGCGGTGTCGCCGTCGACGGCCCGATCCGGTTCAGCCCGCAGCATCCCTTCCTCGATCACTTCCGGTCGATCAAGGAGCTCGCCGCACGCACGGGCGCGACCCCCAAGTTCACGATCCCCTCGCCGACCGTGCTCGACTTCCGCCTCGAGCCCGACCACATCGGCGGCGGCTACGACGGGCGCGACGCGATCGTCGACGACCTCGTGCGGGCCTACCGCGACGCCATCGCCGCGTTCTACGACGCCGGCGCCCGGTACCTGCAGCTCGACGACACCGCCTGGGCGTACCTGTGCAGCCAGGTCGAGCTCGACAAGGCCGCCGCGCGCGGCATCGACACCGACGGCATCGCCGAGCGCTACGCCGATATCCTGAGCCGCGTGCTCGCCGACAAGCCCGACGACCTGGTCGTGACGACCCACGTGTGCCGCGGCAACTTCCGCTCGACGTGGATCTCGTCGGGCGGCTACGAGCCGGTCGCCGAGCAGCTGCTGGGCGCCGTGCCGTACGACGGGTACTTCCTCGAGTACGACAGCGACCGCGCCGGCGGTTTCGAGCCCCTCCGTTACCTACCGAAGGGCGACAAGACCGTCGTGCTGGGCCTGGTGACCACGAAGTCGGGCGAGCTGGAGAACCCCGACGACATCAAGCGCCGCATCGATGAGGCGACGGCCTTCGCGCCGCTCGAGCAGCTGGCCCTGAGCCCGCAGTGCGGCTTCGCCTCGACCGAAGAGGGCAACGAGCTCTCCGAAGACCAGCAGTGGGCGAAGATCCGCTCGGTCGTCGACATCGCCGCCGACGTCTGGGGCTGATCAGGCGTTCATGTCGGCCGCTGCGGGAGGGGTGGATGCTGCGCGGTAGCGCAGCCCGTCCAGCAGCAGCGCGACCATCTGCCGTGCGCGGTCTTCCGCACCGGGCGTGCAGAGGTTGGCGACCGTGCCGAGCAGATCGATCGCCGCAACGCCGCCGGGGATGACCCCGGCGGCTTCGGCGTTCTGCAGCAGCGTCTGCAGCACCGGGCCCAGCCGCTCTTCGAAGTAGGTCGCCAGCGGGCTGTAGGCGGGGTCACCGGAATGCAGCGCCGCGGCCAGCCCCTGCTTGGTCGCCACGAAGTCGATGTACCGATCGAGCCACAGCTCAAGCGCCCGATCGGGTTCGTGCGTGGCCGACAGCCGCGGCCCCTCTTGGGCGCACGCGTCGATCTCGCGGCGGAACACGGCCGAAATCAGGTCGGACCGCAGGGGGAAGTGCCGGTACAGCGTAGCCGTGCCCACGCCTGCCCGCGCGGCGATCGCGCGCACCCCGACGTCGACGCCGGTGCGAGCGAACTCCTCTTTGGCGGCGGCCAGAAGCGCATCGATGTTCCGCTGTGCGTCGGCGCGCGGCATCCATCCCCCTTGCTAAGTGGAACACTGTCCCATATAGTCGTCCATACCGGGACGTTGTCCCGGATAATCCCATGCTACGGCATCCCCGCGATGCCAGAGGAGGACGCGACATGCAGTACCGAGCACTCGGCCGCACCGGCATCACCGTGAGCAACTTCAGTCTCGGCGCCATGATGTTCGGCGCCCAGGGCAACCCCGACCATGACGAGGCGACCCGCATCATCCACCGCGCACTCGACGCCGGCATCAATGTCATCGACACCGCCGACATGTACTCGCACGGCGAGTCGGAGGAGATCGTGGGCGCCGCCCTACGTAGCCGGCGCGACGACGTGGTGCTGGCGACCAAGTTCAGCAATCCGATGGGTGACGATCCGAATCGCGCAGGCGCCTCACGCCGCTGGATCATCACCGCGGTGGAGGACTCGCTGCGCCGGCTGCAGACCGACCACATCGACCTCTACCAGTTGCATCGGCCCGACCCCGACACCGACATCGAGGAGACCCTCTCCGCCCTGTCGGATCTGATCCACAGCGGCAAGGTGCGCGCCATCGGCTCGTCGACGATGCCGGCGTCGCAGATTGTCGAAGCGCAGTGGGTCTCTGAGCGGTGCGGACTCGAGCGGCTGCGCACCGAGCAGCCGACCTACTCGCTGCTGACCCGCGGCATCGAGAACGAGGTGCTCCCGGTCGCGCAGCGCTATGGGATGGGGATCATGGTGTGGAGCCCGCTGGCCGGCGGCATGCTCACCGGCCGGGTGCGTCGCGGGCGGCCCACCGACCTGCGCCGCGCGGCGATGTTCCGCTACCTGGGCGACGAGCGCGCCATCGACGCGGTGGAGGCGCTGATCCCCGTCGCGGAAGAGGCCGGCCTGCCGCTCACGCACCTGGCACTCGCGTTCGTCACCGCGCATCCGGGTGTCAGCTCGGCGATCATCGGACCGCGCACGATGGCGCAGCTCGATGATCTGCTGGCCGCCGCCGACGTCACCCTCGACGACGCGACCCTCGACCGGATCGACGAGATCGTGCCGCCGGGCGTGGACGTCAACCACCTCGACATGGCCTACCGCACGCCCCCGATCCTGCACGCCGAGCTGCGCCGACGCGCGGTCGAGGAGCGCGCCGCTTGAGAGCGAGCCGCAGGCCGGCCGACACGCGCGCGGCGGGCCGGCCCGCGGCATCCATCCCGCCACTGGCCGGGGCTAAGCTGACGTCGTCCTCACAGAGATGTCAGGGAGTGATCAGATGACCGGCAACACCGAGTACGACCCGAGCGAGCTGCAGCGGGTTTTCGAGAGCACTTTCACCTGGGCCGCGGCCTTCGCGCGCAACACGCACCGGTACGCCCGCCGCCCCGCTCTCACCGATCCGCCGACCGGCCGCTCATGGACCTACGCCGAGCTCGGCCAGGTCACGGGGCGTCTCGTCGAGGGCCTGCGCGCACAGGGCGTGGGCGTGGGCGACATCATCTGCTACGAGCTGAAGAACACACCCGAGTTCGCCTTCCTGTACATCGCCGCGCAGGGGCTGCGGGCGGTGAGCTCGCCGATGAACTTCCGTCTCGCGCCGGCCGAGACCGCGCACATCCTCGACACCGTGAAACCCACGGTGTACATCTATGACGGAGAGGATGCCGCCGCCACCGCCACGGCGTTGGAGATCGCCGCGCACCGGCCGCGCATCGTCGCGGCCGTCGGCGGCGAGATCATCGAGGGCGCGATCTCTTTCGACGACCTGTTCGCGGCGGACGCGGCACCGTTCCACGCGCCCGACGGCGCCAGCACCTGGGACGAGACCAGCCGCCTCTACACGAGCGGCACCACGGGCATGCCCAAAGCTGTGCCGCTGACGAGCCTCAACGAGATGCTCACAGCGCACGACGTGACCATGCACTTCCCGCTCGGGCCGACCGACAAGACCATGAACATGTCGCCCTGGTTCCACCGCGGCGGCAACTACTGCGCGGGGCCCAACACGGCGTTCTTCGTCGGGGCCGAGGTCGTGACGCTCCCCCAGTTCGATGCCGAGGTCGTGCTCGACGCGGTCGAGGAATACCGCCTGACGTACGTCATCGGCGCGCCCACGAATCTCGAGCGCCTCGCCGACGCGCAGGAAGCCCGGCCCCGCGACCTGTCGAGCCTGCGCGGCATCGTGACGATGGGCGCCCCGCTCAGCCACGACGCGGCGCTGCGCTACCAGCGCGTGCTCACGCCCCGCATCGCCAACGGCTACGGCACGACCGAGGCGTTCTGGAACACCTACCTGCGGCCCGACGACCTTCCCGGGGCGGCCGGCGCCGCGGGGCGCGCGTGCCTGGACGACGACGTCGCGGTGGTCCGCGTGCAGGACGAGCGGGTCTCCGAACCCGACGAGCACGCCGCGAAGGACGGCACCGAGGTCGGCGAGGTCATCATGCGCTCCACGAAGTCGGGGTACGCGTACCTCGGCAACCCCGAGGAGCAGAGGGCGAAGTTCCGGGGCGGCTGGGTGTACCCCGGCGACCTTGCCACCTGGGACGAGGACGAGATCGTCACCATCGTCGGCCGCAAGGACGACATGATCATCTCCGGCGGCGAGAACGTGCACCCCGTGCAGGTCGAAGAGGTGCTCGCCGGGCACGAGGGCGTCGCCGACTCGATCGTCGTGGGTCTCCCCGACGCGCAGTGGGGCGAGCTCGTGGTGGCGTACGTGCAGCCGAGGGACGGACAGCTGGGGGATGCCGCGGCCGCCGCCGCGGAGCTCGACGCGTTCCTGCGCGCCAGCGTGCATCTCGCCGACTACAAGCGGCCGAGGCGCTATGCGTTCGTCACCGAGCTGCCCTACACGGCGACCGGCAAGAAGCAGCACTTCAAGCTCAAGGCTCAGGCATCCGCCGACGCCGAGGCCGGGCGGTTCGTGACGCCCGGGCGGTGAGCGGCCGCTCCGCGCGCGAGTCGGGCCCGCGGGCGCGGATGCGGGCGCTGAGATGGCGCTGATGCGCGCGCGGAGTTGGCGCGGACCCGCGCCCACAGATCTGTCGCTGATGCGCGCGCTCGGGCGGGAGAACGTGCACGAGCGACAGATCTGCTGAGGTGGGGCGTGCGACCTCGCGAAAAGGCGTGCGACCTCGCGGAGCGCGCGGAGCGCGGAGCGGAGCGGAGAGAGCGAACGGAGCGGAACCAGCGGGGGTCAGTGGCCCTCGAGGGCGCGGCGGTCGATCTCCTCCTGGTTCTCGACGAACGGGGTGCCATGGGTGTGGAAGGTCGCGACGGTCTTCATGCCCCACGCCTGGCCCTTCGCGCGCTCGGCCTGGCTCCACTCGACGACGGGCCAGTCGGGGTCGAGCAGCAGACGCGCCTGCGCGTTGGCGAACTCGATGCGGTTGCCGCCCGGCTCCCACACGTACAGGAAGAACGTCTGGTTGATCGCGTGCTTGTACGGCCCGTACTCGATGTAGATGCCGTTCTCGAGGCAGATGTCGGCGGCCTTGAGGATGTCCTCGCGGTTGTCGGGCGCGAACGCGAAGTGGTGGAACCTGCCGCGCTCCCCCGTCCAGTCCTCGGAGTACACGACGTCGTACGACTTCTGGTGGAACCGGAACCAGCGCGCCGAGAAGTGCCCGTCGTCCATCCGCACGCGCTCCGACTCGCGCGCCATCATGACGTCCTGCCAGAAGTCGCCGGCGGCGTGCGCATCGGCGGCGAGGTAGTTGATGTGGTCCATCCGCCGGGTGTTGATGCCCCTACCGGGGAACGCCGCGGCCTGGTTCTTCAGCGCCGGGCGGTCTTCGTCGTCGGGCACGTAGTGCTCGGTGTCGTAGTAGATCGCCAGCAGGTGCCCGTCGGGGTCCTCGAACTCGTACGACCGGCCGACGCCGACCTCGGGGTCGCGCCAGCCGTGCCCGAGGCCCGACTTCTCGATCGCCGAGACCCGGCGGGCCAGCGCGTCTTCGCTCGTCGCGCGCACGAGCGTGCGCCCGACGCCGTTCGTGTCGGACGCCGTCAGCTTCAGCGTGTAGCGCTGGTACTCGTCCCAGCACCGGAGGTACGCGGAGTCGCCGACCCGCTCCACCTCGCGCATCGCGCAGATGTCGCGGAAGAAGTGCAGACTCTCCTCGAACTTGGGGGTGAACAGCTCGATCGCGCCGAGGTGCGCGAGATCGAAGTTCTCCTGATGTGCCATGGCGGGGTCCTCCTTGACGTGGGCGGTCACAGACGCGGGCGCGCGAAGACGCGCCCGTCGAAGAGCTTGCGGGCGGTGCGCAGAGAGGTGGATGCCGCGCGCCAGACTCCATCGACATCCTGCCCCACCTCGACCCGGGCCGTGAAGGCGCCGGCGGGATGCTCGAGCACGGTGTCGTCGCCGTCGCCGAGGCGGGCGAGAGCCGAGCCGACGGCGCCGGGAATGCGGATGCCGGCGGCCACCGACGCGGCCATGAGCACCCCGATCGCGGTGTGCACGCGATGCGGGATGAACGCGCGGGTCGTGATCGCGCCGCCGTCGCGCGGCGGCGAGAGCAGGAGCATCTTCGGCACCGACTGGTCGGCGACCTCGCCCAGGCCGAACAGGGGTCCGGCGGCCAGCCGCACGCGTTCGACCTCCGCGCGCAGCGCCGCGTTCTCCTCCAGATCGGCGGGCGTCTCGGTGCCGGTGACGCCGAAGTCCGCGGCATCCATCAACACCACCGGCATGCCGTTGTCGACCAGCGTCACCCGGTGCCCGGCCACCGTGTCGGCGACGTCGCCGGTGGGCAGCAGCGGGCCGGAGCCGGCCAGTCGCAGGTCGATGGGGCATGCCGTTCCGGGCACCCCGTCGATCTGCGCATCGCCGTCGTAGTCGGGACGACCGCCCACGACCGCGAAGGATGCCGTGGCCACATCTCCGGTGTTGATCAGCCGGATCCGCACCGTGGCGCGATCGCCCGACACCGTGATCAGCCCGCGCTCCAGCGCGAACGGCCCGACCGCGGCCAGCAGGTTTCCGCACGTCTGCCGGTCGCTGACCTGCGGCGCGTCGACGGCCACCTGCAGGAACAGATAGTCCAGGTCGATGCCCTCTTCGGCCGAGCGCGACACGACGGCGACCTTGCTGGTCAGCGGGTGCGCCCCGCCGATCCCGTCGATCTGGGCCGGGTCGGGGCTGCCCATGATGCGCAGCATGAGCGGGTCGCGCTCCGCGGGGTCGGCGGGCACGTCATCGGCGAGGAAGAACGCGCCCTTCGAGGTGCCGCCGCGCATCAGCATGCACGGCAGGCCGTCGCGGACCGGGTCAGCGGGCATCGTATTCCTGTTGCGTCATATAGACGATGCCGAGCTCGGCGACGCTCGGGCGCAGTCCCTTGCGATCCAAGCTCAGCTGGCCGCCCGCGTAGGCGGCGCGGTCGGCCTCCTCCTTCGCGAAGCGCGCGTCGGCGGCCGCCAGCGCCTCGTCGGCCTCGCCGCGCGGCACGCATAGCACGCCGTCGTCGTCGGCGACCACGATGTCACCGGGGCGGATGACCACCCCGCCCACCACGACGGGCACGTTCACCGATCCGGGAGTGTTCTTCACCGTGCCCTGCGCGTTCACCGCCGCCGCCCACACCGGAAAGCCCAGGGCCCGCAGCTCGGACGTGTCGCGCACCCCGGTCGTCGTGACCAGGCCCCGCACGCCGCGCGCGTGCAGCGCGGTCGCGAACAGCTCGCCGAACGCGCCGTCGGTCGACGGCGACGTCGTCGCCACAACCAGCAGGTCGCCGGCGCGGCACTGCTCGACAGCGACGTGGATCATCAGGTTGTCACCGGGGTGGCTGAGCACCGTGACCGCGGAGCCCGCGACCCGCACGTCCCGCTGGACGGGCCGCAGCGCCGGGCCGACGAGGCCGGTGCGCCCCATCGCCTCGTGCACGGTCGCGACCCCGTGGACCGCGAGGGCGTCGACGGTCGCGGCATCCGCCCGCTCGATGTCGGTGACGACCACAGGCCCCGCGCTCATGCCAGAACCCCGGTCACCTGCGGGTAATAGCGCACGTACGCCTCGCCCATCGTCTCGTGCGGCAGGCCGAGGTTCGGGCCCGCGTTGCGCTTGACCTGCACCCCGCGGCGCACCGCGAGATCGGTGTAGTACGACCACATGTGCTTCTGCGCCGGCAGGCACTCCATCGCCGCGCGCTTGCGGGGAAAGGCCTCGGTGATGTCCAGCAGCACGTCCGGGCGGAAGTCGCACTGCTCGGGCTGGTGCGGCTCGAAGAAGAACACCGGCGGAGCGCCGATGATGTCGTCCTGGGACGGGTACGATCCGTCGGCGTTCGCCACCCCGATCGCCTGCGCCAGCACGCGCGCCTGCAGCGCCATGCGCGCCGCGGCCGGGTGGTCGCCGTTGTACGGGTCGACGAGTGTATGCGTGAGCACGACCGTCGGCTGCACGCGCCGGTACACGTCCACGAGCTGCGCGACCGCCTCGTCGCTCTCGCGCAGCGGGTAGTCGCCCTGGTCGAGGAACTCGATGTCGGCACCGAGGGCGGATGCCGCGGCCTCCGCCTCCGCGCGACGCACGGCCTTGATCTCGTCCAGCGGCTTGCCGGCCAGCCACTGGCTCGCCGACTCGCCGCGCTCGCCGTACGACAGGCACACCACCGTCGCCCGCTCTCCGCGCAGGGCCGCCGCGGCGATCGCGCCGCCCGCCCGCCACACGAAGTCGCCCGCATGGGCACTGACCACCAGAAGGGAAGGGACGCTCTCAGCCATGAGACTCCTCGATGTGCGCGGCGCGGTGCCGTGTGGACCTGTCCCTCCCAGACAAGCACAACGGACGACATTGGTCAAGAAATTGTCTACAATTTTGGCGAAGCCAACTTCACTATGGACATAGGCATCACTCCTTCGTAGGATCGGCACTGGCCCGCGATGGCGCCGGGTCAGGCCCGAGGTCGAAGGAGACACGATGGCAGACAACCTGCAGCAGCTGCTCGACGAGAACGGCGACGTCGTCGAGATGCTCCGCAACTCGCAGCTGGGCACTTACATCTACCCGGTGGTGCCCGCCGAGTTCACGAACTGGCGACGCGAGCAGAAGGCATGGCGGGAGACGGCCGTGCTCTACGACCAGACCCACCACATGGTGAACTTCTTCGTCTCCGGCCCCGACGCGTTGCGCCTGCTCAGCGATACGGGGATCAACTCGTTCGCGAACTTCCCCGTCGACACGGCCAAGCAGTTCGTGCCGGTCTCGTCGACCGGCGGGGTCATCGGCGACGGCATCCTCTTCCACGAAGCCGACGACGAATACGTCTATGTCGGACGCAACCCCGTCGCCAACTGGCTGCAGTTCCACGCCGAGACCGGCGACTACGACCTGGAGTTCCGCTACGACGACCGCTCGCCGTCACGCCCCTACGGGCAGGCCGTGCATCGCGACTACTGCCGCTTCCAGATCCAGGGACCGGCGGCGTGGCAGATCATCGAGAAGCTCGCCGGCGGCCCCGTCGAGCAGGTGAAGTTCTTCCGCATGGGACACATGAGCATCGCCGGCCACCCCGTTCGCACCCTGCGCCACGGCATGGCGGGCGCCCCGGGTCTCGAACTGTGGGGACCCTACGCCGAGCACGGGGCCATCCGCGACGCGATCCTGGACGCCGGCGCCGAGTTCGGCATCGAGCCGTGCGGCGCACGTGCGTACTCGTCGAACACGCTCGAGTCGGGGTGGATCCCCTCGCCGCTGCCGGCGATCTACACCGGCGGCGACATCGAGCGCCGCTTCCGCGAGTGGCTGCCGGCGAACGGCTACGAGGCGATCAACGCCCTGGCGGGATCCTTCGTCTCGGACGACATCGAGGACTACTACCTCAACCCGTGGGACCTCGGCTACGGCTCGTTCGTGAAGTTCGACCACGACTTCATCGGACGCGACGCGCTCGCCGCGCTCGACCCCGAGCAGCAGCGCAAGAAGGTCACGCTCGCCTGGAACGACGAGGACCTCACGAAGATCCTCGCCTCGGTCATCGATCGCACCGGCCCCGGCTACCAGTTCTTCGACATCCCGAACGCGAACTACGGGTCGAGCAACTACGACGCCGTGATCGACGCGGCCGGCGACACCGTGGGACTCTCGCTGTTCACCGGCGTGACCGCGAACGAGAGACGCGGCCTCTCACTGGCCACCGTCGCACGCGACGTGCCCCTCGGCGCCGAGGTGCGCGTGGTGTGGGGCGAGCCCGACGGCGGCACGCGCAAGACCACGGTCGAACCGCACGAGCAGATCGCCGTCCGCGCCGTCGTCAGCCCCGCCCCCTACGCCGAGACCGCCCGCACCGAGTACCACGGCGGGTGGCGCACGGGCGGTACCGCGTAGGTCCAGGGCCCGCCGATGCGCGCACACTACGCCGACCTCTGGCGTGCGGTGGCCGCCGCCGTGCCCGACCGCGAGGCGATCCGGTCGATCGACGGCGGCAGCTGGACCTACGAGCGTCTCGCGCACGACGCAGGCGCCCTCGCCGCCGGGCTCGCCGACCGGGGCCTGCGCCCCGGCGATCGCCTCGCGCTGCTGCTGCACAACCGGCCGGAGTTCCTCATCGCGGTGTTCGCGTGCCTCTCCGCCGGCATCGTGCCCGTTCCGCTGAACTACCGGCTGCGCGCGCACGAGGTGGCGGCGCTCCTCGACGATGCGGGTGCCCGCGTGCTGCTGGCTCCCACCTCGCTGACCGAGACGGCACGGGATGCCGCGGCCGCCGCCGGGGCGACGGTGGTGTGGATCCCCGATGCGGGCGTCGCCGAGCCCTCGTGGGCCGGTGCGACGGCCGTCGCCGCCGCCCTGCCGCACCCGCCCGACGACGCGGAGCTGTGGCTGTACACGGGAGGGACGACCGGCCGCCCCAAGGCGGTGCGCTGGGACGAGCAGGAACTGTTCGAGGCGCAGATGGCCCCCACCTACTCGGTGATCGGCGCCGACTGGCCGCGCACGATCGACGAGGCGGTGCGCATCGCCGCCGACCCGTCGCACCCGCCCGTGATCACGCTGCCGCTCGCGCCGCTTCTGCACGGCACCGCGCTGACGACCTCGATGAACACGCTCACGCTGGGCGGCACGGTGCTGGTCACCTCGTCTCCCCGCTTCGACCCCGATGCTGCCGTCGCGTTCGCGGCCGCGGCATCCGCCACCCGGATCGTCGTGGCCGGCGACGGGGTCGCCGTGCCGCTCGTGGAGGCCGCGGAGCGGCACGGCATCCGGCTGCCGGCCGTGCGGACCGTGATCAGCTCGGGGATGCGCTTCAGTCCGGAGACGAAGCGGGGCCTGCACGCACTCGGCGACATGACGATCATCGACATGCTCGCCTCGACCGAGGGCGGCGTGTACGCGGCGACCACGACGACCGGGGCGGGCGACCTGCCTGGCCGACCGCGGCTGTTCCCCTCGGCGGTCGTGCTCGACGCCGGCCGGCACGAGGTCCAGGATCACCCGGGAGCGCTCGGTATCCTCGCCCAGCGCGGCGCCCTTCCGCTGGGCTACCACGGCGACCCCGAGAAGACGGCGGCCACGTTCCCGGTCATCGACGGCGTACGCCATGTGATGCCGGGCGACTGGGTGCGCGTGGAGGACGACCGGCACATCGAGTTCCTCGGGCGCGGCAGCGGCGTCATCAACACGGGCGGCGAGAAGGTCTACCCGCTCGAGGTCGAGGAGGCGCTTCTCGAGCATCCCGCCGTCGCCGACGCCGTCGTGCTGGGGGTGCCCGATCCGCGGTTCGGCGAGGCCGTCGCCGCGGTCGTGGAACGGGCCGGCGAGGTCACCGCCGACGAGCTGCGCGCCTTCGTCGACGAGCGGCTGGCCGGCTACAAGCGACCGCGACGGATCCTCTTCCGCGCCTCGCTCGATCGCACGCCCACCGGCAAGGTCGACATGGCCGCGCTGCGGGACGAGGTCGCGCGCGGCGCATGACCCGGCGGGCGCCGCCCGGTTCAGCGAGGGGATGCCGCGGCATCCCCCTCGTCATCGATGATGCGCTCGAACCACGACAGCGTCGCCCTCGTCATGTCGGCGGGGTCGCCGTCGCCCTCCAGCATCGCCAGCGCATCGGCCACCTCGTCGCGCCGGCGGTGCGCGTGGCGATACGTGCCGTCGATGAGCCGGTCGATGAGGGCGTCGCCGTCGGGTCCCAGCTCGCCGGCGATCTGCGCCCGCAGCCAGTCCTCGGCGCCCACCGCGCGGGCCGCCGTCGTGCCCTCCACGACGAGGGCCGCCAACCCCTTCATGAAGACGCTGCGCAGCAGCTTCAGCCGGGCCGCCTCGCCGACGGCGGCATGCATCGGCACGATCGGCACGTCGAGCGGTCGCAGGCGGTCGGCCAGCGTCTCGGCACCGGGCCCGCTGGCCAGCAGCGGGGTGCGGATGCCGGCGCGCGGCACGGGCGCCAGGACCGCGACATCCGCCATCGCGACCCCCTGGGTCACGGCGAGCGCCCCGATCTCCTGTTTGACCCGCGGCGACGCGGTGTTCAGGTCGGCGTAGACGGCGGCCGTGCCCACCGCGGGCAGTGCCGCGGCCGCGATGTCGGCGGAGGCGTGCGCGCCGACCAGGCTCAGCACGACCTCGGCACCGTCGGCGGCCTCGGCGGCGGTCCGCGCCCGGTCGATGCCGGGCAGGGTGAGATGTGCGGACTGGTCGTAGCCGCGCACCCGCACGCCGGCGTCGATCAGCCCGCGGGCGTAGATGCGGCCGGCCTCCCCGAGGCCCAGAACGGCGATGGTCGACATGACGTGATCACCCTAGGCCACGACGGGATCGTGCTCGTCGCGCCCGGCGAAGTAGTCCAGCGACGCCCGTGATCCGCTCATCAGCGGGCCGCCGCGGTGATGCTCGGCGCCCTGGTCCGGCAGGTACGCGTCCTGCAGCGCCCGAGAGATGCCGGCGGCGGCCACGGTCAGCAGCTCGACGATCGGCTGCACCGGCGCGGCATCGTTGCGGACCACCACGCCCAGGGCCGCATGCACGGCGTCGTGCGGTCCGCGCACCGGCACCGCGATGCCGCGGGAGTCGTCGTGGATGTGCCCCGGCAGATCGGCGAATCCCTGCGCGCGCACGTGGCGCAGCCGCTCGCGCAGGGCCGCGCCGTCGCGGAGGGTGCGCTCCGTGAACCGCGGCCAGCCGGCGGCGATGACCTCGTCGACGACGGCCTCGTCGGCATGCGCGAGCAGCACGAGGCCGCTCGACGAGACCGGCAGCGGCGTGCGGCCCCCGATGAGCGTGGCGTTCACGACGGCGTCGGGGGTCGACATCCTCTCGATGAACAGCACGTCGCGTCCGCTGCGCACCGCCAGCTGGGTGTGCTGGCGGATGCGCGCGTGCAGGCCGCTCATCCACGGGCGGGCGAGCTCTCGCAGCCCGAGCGCGCTCGGCGTGCGGGCTGCGAACTCCCAGAGGCGCACGCCGAGCCGGTACGACCGGTCGGGCATGCGCTCGAGCAGTCCCTCCGCCTCCAGCTGCGCCACGAGCCGGTGCGCGGTCGAGGGCGCCATCCCCGCGATCTCGGCGATGCGCGCCAGCGTCAGATAGGGATGGAACGCGTCGAATGCGTCGAGCACGCGCAGGTGCTTGCGCAGTGCCGATTCGCCGCCGGATGCCCGAGCCATGCCGCCCTCCTGACCGCAAGGCTAACCCGTCCCGAACACCCCCGGACCGTTCCGCCGCTCACCGGTTCGCGCGGTACACCGTGCGCGCGTACTCGTGGTACGGCGCGGGCGCCACGGTCGCGCGGATGCGCACCTGCCGGTGGTGCTGATCGGCCTGCGGCTTGTGCGAGATCGGATCCTCACCCCAGACCACTTCCACCACCGTGCCGTCGGGGATGCCGGCATCCAGCGTCGCCAGCGACATGTACAGCTGGTCGAAGGCGACGTAGCCGGCATCCGTCGAAATCCCGACCCGTTCGCCGTCGAGGACGACCTCGTCCATCTGGAACAGCCCGTACCGCGCCTTGGGGAACTCGAGGAACTTCGCCGGGATCCCCGGCTCGAGCTGCGAGCGCACGACGGCGGCGACGTCGTCGGAGTCCCAGATCAGCGTGACCTTGTGCCGCCGCTGGTCTTCGGCGTGCTTCTCGAGGGCGGCGCGGCCGTGGAAGTCGTGGTCGAAGCGCACCGACTTGCCCAGGCCGATGTCGTAGGGGGTCATGTAGTAGTCGTGGACGTCTTCGGAGTACAACGATCCGCCGATCGAGCCCGCCCGGGCGGCGGGCAGCCACTCGCGGTACTCGGCGAAGTCGTCGTCGAAGATCGCGGGGAACGGCGTGGGCACCCAGCCCGACTCCAGCGGCGAGGCCGAGTACGCCTTGGCACCCACCCGGCGGATGTCGTAGGCGGCCCCCGCGTCCATCAGCGCCTCGAGGACGGTGTCGCCGTCCTCCCACGGCCCGTAGAACTCGAACCCCGGCTGGCCGGCCATGCCGTGCCGCAGCGCCTTGACCGGACGGCCGGCGATCTCGACGTCGCCGATGTGGAAGAACCGGATGTCGGGGGCGGGACCGCCGAAGACCTTCTCCATCACCTCGTCGGCGCGCGGCCCCTGCAGCTCGTACCGATAGAACGTGGGCGGACCGGAGCGCATGTTCGAGTTGCCCTCGAGCCGGTGGTGCACGTCCTTGCCCGCCGCCTCGGCCTTCTCGGCGGTGAACCGCACCCAGTCGATGAGCAGGTGATGGCCGATGAGCACGAGGCCCTCGGCGCCGTCGTGGTTGTAGAAGAGGATGCCGTCGCCGATGAGGTGGCCGCTCTCGTTGACGGAGATGAGCTGCTTTGCCACGCCCGCACGGAACGTGCCGAAGGTGTTCGGCGAGATCGTCGAGAGCATCGGGATGAGATCGGCGCCGTGCAGGAACAGCTGCGTCATGTGGTGCGACTGGTCCATCAGCGCGACGGTGGTGTTCCACGCGCGCTGCTCGTCGCGCCAGTTCGTGAACTCGGGCGCGACCGGGAACGTGAACGCCGGCCAGTCCTGGTCGCGCAGCAGCGGCACGGCACCGCCCGCGCGCTCGATCGCCTGGGCGAGTGATTCGGTTGTCATCATCGACCTCCATCGTCGGTATCGCAGGCAGATTAGGCGCGGGCGGATGCCGCGGATCGAGGTCTTCCGTTCAACGGAATGCCCCGGTGCGGCATCCCGATCCCTTCGGTGGAATGGGTCGCACGCAACGGTTGGATAAAGACACGCCAGGATGAATCCAAAATCGTTGACAATCTGAGCGCGAATCCGTAGCGTCCCTATCCAAGGACGCGTGTGCGTCTGCGACGAAGCGACGAATCGGAAAGGCGGGCGATGGGAACTCGACTGACCCTGGGGGACGTGTCCCTGCACTTCGGCGGCGTCTCCGTGCTCGACAAGGTCGGTTTCGACGTGGAGCCCGGGCAGATCTTCGGACTGGTCGGCCCCAACGGCGCCGGCAAGACCTCGCTGTTCAACTGCATCAGCGGGCACTACCGCCCCAGCGGCGGGTCGATCACGATCGACGGCGATGAGGTGCGCGGCTCCCGACCCGCGACCCTGGCCCGGCACGGGCTCGCCCGGACGTTCCAGCATCCCGCCCTGCAGCTGAATCAGACCGTGCTGCAGAACGTCATGCTCGGCGCGCACAGCAGGCTGCCCGGCGGTCCGCTCGAATGGGCGCTGCACCTGCCGCACACCGCCCGCGCCGAGCGCGAGCTGCGCGACGAGGCGCGCGAGCTGCTCGAGCGCAACGGACTGGGCTGGGCGGCCGACGTGCGCGCCGACGAGCTCTCGCACGGCCTGCACAAGGGCATCGAGCTGTGCCGCGCGCTGCTCATGCGCCCGACCCTGCTGCTGCTCGACGAGCCGGCGGCGGGCCTGCCGCACTCCGAGGTCGAGCAGCTCATCGCAACGGTGCGCCGCATCCGCGACGAGGACGACATCACCGTCGTCATCGTCGAGCACCACATGGGGCTGATCGCCGCCCTCACCGACCGCGTCGTCGTGCTTGACCACGGGCGCAAGCTCATGGAGGGCACTGCCGCGCAGGCGCAGTCCGATCCGCGGGTCATCGAGGCCTACATCGGGAAGGATGCCGCGGATGCTGCTTGAGCTCGAAGACGTGCGGGCCTTCTACGGGCCGGTCCAGGTGCTGGACGGGGTGTCGCTCACGGTCCCCGAGGGCGGTGCCGTCGGCATCCTCGGCGCGAACGGCGCCGGCAAGACCACGACACTGCGCTCGATCAGCGGCACCGTGCGAGCGACCGGGAAGATCACGTTCGAGGGGCGCAGCATCCGGGGTCTGAAGCCCGAGAAGGTCGCGAGCCTGGGCATCGCACACGTACCCGAGGGCCGCGGCACGCTCGGCGACCTCACCGTGCGCGAGAACCTGCGGGTGGGCGCCTATCTGCGCAAGGACCACAAGGCGGTCGCCCGCGACATCGACTACTGCCTCGACCTGTTCCCGCAGCTGCAGGACCGCATCCGCTCCAACGCCTCGGCGCTGTCGGGCGGCGAGCAGCAGATGCTCGCGGTGGGCCGCGCGATCATGGCCGCCCCCCGCCTCATGCTGCTCGACGAGGCATCGCTGGGGCTCGCCCCGGGAACGGCGAAGACCGTGTACGAGGCGATCGGGCGGCTGCGCCGCGAGTCGGGCATCGCCATGGTCGTCGTCGAGCAGAACGCCAACCTCGCCTTCACCCTCGTCGACTCGGCGACCGTGCTCGAGACGGGGCGCAACGCCCTGTCGGGCAGCACCGCCGAGCTCAAGGGCATGGACGAGATCCGACGCGCATACCTGGGAGGCTGATCCGTGGGGACGTTCATCCAACTCGTCGTCGACGGACTGTCGACCGGCTCCATCTACGCCGCGCTGGCCCTGGCCATCGTGCTGGTGAACCAGGCCACCGGCCTCGTCAACTTCGCGCAGGGCGGCATGGCGGTGCTCTCCGCCTACATCGCCTGGTGGCTCACGGGCCTCGGCGTGCCGCTGATCCTCGCGATCCTCATCACGGTCGTGGTGTCGTTCGTGCTGGGCGCCGTGATCGAGCGCTACCTCATGCGCCGCTTCGAGCGGGGCGACCCCGACACCGCCGTCGTGGTCACGATCGGCCTGCTCACTCTGATCACCGGGCTGTGCGGCTGGCTGTGGACGTACAACAACCAGCAGTTCGCATCGCTGTTCTCGCTGAACACGATCCAGTTCGCGGGCGCCAGCATCAGCGTGCGCTCGCTCGGCACGATCGTCGTGATCGTCGTGATGATGGTGCTGCTGCAGGCACTGTTCCTCGGTACGAAGCTCGGTCTCGCCCTGCGCGCGGTGGCCGTGAACCCGCAGTCGGCCTCATTCTCGGGCCTGCCGGTCGGGCGCCTGCTGATGGTCGGCTGGGGCCTGGCCGCGGTGCTCGGCGCCGTCGCCGGAGCCCTTGTCGCCCCGCAGCTGAGCCTGACGCCCGGGATGATGGACACGGCGCTGGTCTACGCGCTGGCCGCTGTGATCCTGGGTGGCATCTCCAGTCCGATCGGGGTGGTCGTCGCCGCGTGGCTGATCGGCGTGCTCGAGAACCTCGCGGCCGTGTACGTGCCGTTCATCGGCTACGACCTCAAGGTCGCCGTGCCGTTCCTCCTCATCTTCGTCGTGCTCATCGTGCGACCCCAGGGCCTGTTCGGCCGGAAGTCGGTGGTGCGCGTCTGATGTCCGAGACCTCGTTCTTCCGCCGCACATGGGTGCGCTGGGTCGCGATCGCCGTGGTGGTCATCGCGCTCATCGTGCTGCCGCTGATCCTGCCCGAGTTCGCCAACCAGACGATCGCCCGCATCGGGGTGTTCGCCGTGGCCGTCCTGGGACTGAACGTCGTGATGGGCTACACCGGCCAGGTCTCGCTCGGCCAGATCTTCTTCGTCGGGCTCGGCGCCTACATCACCGCCTACGGGGTCACACACGACTGGAACATCATCGTCGTGTTCATCCTCGCGTTCGTCGGCCCCGCCGTCGTCGGTCTGCTGATCGCGCTGGCCGCCGCGCGGCTCGGGGGCCTCGCCATCGCGATGGTCACCATCGCACTGCCGATCGTCGGCGTGCCGCTGGCCAAGCGCCTGGGCGATGTCACCGGCGGCTCGCAGGGTCTGTCGGCGCAGTTCTCCGACGCGCCCGACTGGAGCGGCCTGTACGACGATCAGTGGCAGCTGTACATCGTCATCCTCGTCACCGCCATCGTGTTCCTGCTCACCCGCAACCTCGTGCACGGCCGGTACGGGCGCGCCTTCGCCATCGTGAAGGGCAATGAGGCCGTGGCATCCTCCATGGGGATCTCCCCCTACTGGTACAAGGTCATCGCCTTCACCGTGGCATCGCTCATCGGCGGCGTCGCCGGCTTCCTCTACATGGTGGTCATCCAGTACACCTCCCCCGAGACGCTGAGCTTCGCCCACTCGATCTCGCTCCTGGCGGCGATGGTCATCGGCGGAGCCGCGAGCATCGTCGGGTC
>Ga0180219_1000436_pt1 | contig 34378 bp, 37 predicted proteins | sample eDN3rd30CBELigMG_FD_151338 | JGI IMG/M metagenome (GOLD analysis project Ga0180219, IMG submission 151338) | Enriched Miracle-Growth compost microbial communities from Emeryville, California, USA - eDNA 3rd pass 30_C BE-Lig MG (version 2)... ... | reverse complement strand
CGGGCGAGCTCGAGATCGCCTCGCTCGTGTCGTTCGCGATCTTCCTGTTCATGCTGCTCATGCCGATCGCGAACTTCTTCGGCGCGATCTCGGCCGTCAACCAGGCGCTCGGCGCGCTCGGCCGCATTCAGGAGGTCGTCTCCCTGCCGGTCGAGGCTGACAACGCAAGCGGCTCCCTGAGCGACCGCGGGGAGTCGAAGGGCGCACCCGCCATCGCGTTCGACGACGTGACGTTCTCCTATGCGACCTCGCCGGAGCCTGTCCTGCGAGGGGTGAGCTTCGAGGTGCCGCGCGGCCGGCGCGTCGCGATCGTCGGCCCGTCGGGCGCGGGCAAGTCGACGATCCTCGCGCTCATCGAGCGCTTCTACGAGCCGACGAGCGGGACGGTCCGCTTCGACGGCATGGATCTGCGGGACCTGGACCGCGAGGCGCTGCGGGCGCGGATCGGCTATGTCGAGCAGGACGCGCCGGCGCTCGCGGGCACGATCCGGGAGAACCTGCTCCTCGCCTCACCGGATGCGAGCGACGAGGACTGCGAGCGCGCGCTCGCCGCGGTCAACCTCGCCGATCGGATCCTCGGCGCGCACGAGGGTCTGACGAGCCTCGACGCGGAGGTCGGCGAGGGCGGCGTGCTGCTGTCGGGCGGAGAACGCCAGCGGCTCGCGATCGCGCGCGCCCTCCTCTCGGCGCCCGAGCTGCTGCTCCTCGATGAGGCGACGGCGTCGCTCGACGGCGCGAACGAGCGGCTGCTGCGCGACGCGATCGACGCGGTCGCGCAGGGGCGCACGCTCGTCGTCATCGCGCACCGGCTCGCGACGGTGGTCGACTCGGACCTCATCGTCGTGCTCGAGCAGGGCCGCGTGATCGGCGTCGGCACGCACGCGGAGCTGCTCGAGTCGACGCCGCTCTACCGCGAGCTCGCGAAGACCCAGCTCCTCATCTGACGTTCTCTCCCGCTTTTCAGGAAACCCGGGGGTCACGCGTGCGCATTGCACGCCGACCCCGCCGCACTCCTGAAAAGCGGGAGGGCAGCAGGTCACCACCAGCCGAGGCTGAGGGACAGGAGGGACTCCTGGACGGCGCGGGCGCCGGGCTCGTCGCCGGGCTTCGGCGGCTCGAGCACCTTCATCTCCTGGAACTTCGAGTCGCCGAAGACGAGCGGCTGCTTGTCGCCGTCGACACCGAGTCGGTGGACCCGCAGGATGATGACCTCGTGGTCGCCGACCGTCTGCTCGAACTCGATCGAGCACTCCATCCACGCCGCGGCGCCGGCGACGAGGAGCGAACCGCCCTCGCCCTCCGACCAGGCGGCGCCCGCGAAGCGGTCCCCCGTCTTCGAGGCCATCTGGCGGCACAGCAGCGACTGGTCGGCGGCGAAGATCGAGACGCCGATGCGCTCCGACTTCTGGACGCTCGGCCACGTGCTCGACCCGGTCTGGACGCACAGCGACACAAGCGGCGGGTCGGCCGAAACCGTGTTGAACGAGCTCGCGGCGAAGCCGATCGGCTGCCCGTCGTCGACGACGCAGATCGCGGTCACACCGGTCGGGAACCGTCCGAAGACCTTGCGCAGGCGGCCGTTGTCGATCACGCCCTCGGCGTCGTTGACATCATCGAGCTGGGGAAGGACGAGAACGCTCACGAAGCAACCCTAGTCGCGGCTCGCGCGATGGTCATGATTCACGATTCGGTGACGACGACGCCCGCCGCGGCGAGCCGCTCGAGCGCCGCTGCGGACGAATCGGGGTGGACCCCCGCGACGAGATCGGTGAGCACCCGGACGCCGAGCCCCGCAGCCCGGGCATCGAGGCCGGTCGCGAGCACGCAGTAGTCGGTCGCGATCCCCACGATGTCGATGTCGCTGACGCCGTGGCTGCCGAGCACCTCCGGGAAGTCGCGCCCGTCATGCGTGTGCCCCTCGAAGACCGAGTAGGCGGGGATCCCCTGGCCCTTCACGACGTGCACGTCGATCCGGTTGACGTCGAGCGCCGGATGGTACTGCGCCCCCGCCGTGCCGGCGACGCAGTGCGGCGGCCAGGTGTCGACGAAGTCGGGCTCGTCCGAGAAGTGGCCGCCGTTGTCCCCGTCCCCGCGGTGCCAGTCGCGCGAGCCGAAGACGACGTCGTAGTCGTCCCCGCGCTCCTTCAGATACTGCGTGATGCGAGCCGCCACCGCGGTGCCGCCCGTGACGCCGAGCGCGCCGCCCTCCGTGAAATCGTTCTGGACGTCGACGACGAAGAGCGCCCGCCGACCTGCGCGCGGCGCGTTCTCGCCCATCGCGTTCTCGCTCACCTCGACAGCCTAGAACGCGATCAGAGCCCAGCCGCCGCGAGGTCCGCGTCGATCGCGGCGGTCGTCTCCAGCAGCGCGGGCAGATGCCGATCGAGCAGCTCCTCGCGGGAGACGCGGGAGGTCGAGGTCGAGACGTTGACCGCGGCGATCACCCCGGAGCGGCCGTGCAGGGGCGCCGCGACGGCGCGCAGGCCGCGCTCGAGCTCCTCGTCGGCGATCGCCCAGCTCCCGGGCGCGCCATCGCCCGTGAGGACGTGCCCCATGCTCGTCGACGCGGCCGGCAGCCGGGTGCCGATCGTGATCGCGACGCTCACGATCCGGCGCACCGGGACGCGGGCGACGTAGACGATGTCGTCACCGTCGAGGACCGCGGCCGACACCGACTCGTCGAGCAGGCGGCTCAGCCGCTCGAGGTGCGGCTGCGCGATCTCCGGCAGGCTCAGCGCCGACAGGTAGCTGTATCCCAGCTCGAGCACCCGCGGGGTCAGCGAGAACGCGCGGCCGTCGCTGCGGACATAGCCGAGCGACTCGAGGGTGTGCAGGAAGCGCCGCGCCGTCGCCCTGCTGAGCCCCGTCGCCTCGGCCACCTCGCTCAGCGTCATCGCCGGGCGCTCGGCGTCGAAGGCCCGGATGACGGCGAGCCCGCGCGCGAGGGAGGCGACGTGCTCGCGCTCGCGCTCGCTCACGCCGCGCTCCCGCGCCGGCCGAGGAGAGGGCGATCGGCTGAGGGGAGGGCGGATCGCCTCCCGGAGCCCTCGTCTCGCACGAAAACCCTCCGCTCGCGCACCACGCGCTACCGCTCGAGGACGATCGCGAGGCCCTGGCCGACGCCGATGCACAGCGCCGCGACCGCGACACCGCCGCCGCGCTTTGCCAGCTCGTGCGCGGCGTGGCCGACGATCCGCCCGCCCGAGGCGCCGAGCGGGTGGCCGATCGCGAGCGCGCCGCCGTGGACGTTGACCCGCTCGGGATCGAGCTCCGGCCAGCCCTGGATGCAGGCGAGCGACTGCGACGAGAACGCCTCGTTGAGCTCGACGAGGTCGACGTCGGCCCAGCTGCGTCCCGCCCGGGCGAGCGCACGGTTCGCGGCCTCGATCGGCGCGACAGGGAAGAGATCCGGATCGTTGCCGAACCAGCCGCGTCCCGTGATCCGGGCGAGCGGCTCGGCGTCGATCGCGTTCTGCCCGCCGAGGAGGATCGCGGAGGCGCCGTCGTTGATCGGCGAGGAGTTGCCCGCCGTGACGGTGCCCTCACCCGCCGGCGCGAAGAGCGGCTTGAGCCGTGCGAGCGCCTCCATGGACGTGTCGTCGCGGATGCCCTCGTCGCGCGCGAGCTCGAAGCCCTCGACCTGCACGATCTCGCCGTCGTAGACGCCGGCCGCCCAGGCCGCCGCCGCGTTTCGATGCGAGCGGACCGCGAACTCGTCCTGCGCCTCGCGGGAGATGCCGTGCAGGCCGGCGACCTTCTCCGCCGACTCGCCGTTGGAGATCGTCCAGCCCTTCGGCAGCCGCGGGTTCGTCATGCGCCAGCCGATCGAGGTGTTCCACATCGTCTGGTTGCCGACCGCCGGCCACGGCTTCGGCGACTTCTCGACGATGAACGGCGCGCGGCTCATCGACTCGACACCGCCCGCGAGGATGATGTCCGCGTCGCCCGACTCGATCGCGCGCGAGCCCTGGAAGACGGCCTCGAGCGAGGAGCCGCACAGCCGGTTGACCGTGGCTCCCGTCACTGAGGTCGGGAAGCCGGCGAGCAGCGCGCCGAAGCGCGCAACATTGCGGTTGTCCTCCCCGGCCTGGTTCGCGTCGCCGAAGATCACGTCCTCGATGCGCGCCGGATCGATGCCGGTGCGCTCGACGACCGCGCGCATGACGACGGCGGCGAGATCGTCCGGCCGGACGCCCGAGAGTGCTCCGCCCGCACGACCGAAGGGGGTGCGGACCGCGTCGTACACGTATGAGGCGGTCATGAGGCCCTCCCGGTGCGGTCGATGAGCGGGAGCCCGAGGAGCTCCTCGAGCTCGGCGACGGTCGTGTCGCCGAACGCGTCGAGCACGGCGAAGCCGTCCGGCGTGACGTCGAAGACCGCGTGGTCCGTGTAGACGCGGCTCACGCAGCGCCTGCCCGTGAGCGGATAGGCGCACTCGGCGACGAGCTTCGGGCGCCCCTCCTTGGTCAGCAGGTCGGTCATGACGTACACCTGCTTCGCGCCGATCGCGAGGTCCATCGCCCCGCCGACCGCGGGGATCGAGCCCGGCTCGCCCGTCGACCAGTTCGCGAGATCGCCGTGCTGCGAGACCTCGAAGGCCCCGAGGACGCAGACGTCGAGGTGCCCGCCGCGCATGACCCCGAAGGACTCGGCCTGGTTGAAGTAGGAGGCGCCGGGCAGCTCCGTGACCGGCTGCTTGCCCGCGTTGATGAGATCGGGGTCGACGTGCGCGGCGTCCGGCGCGGGACCCATCCGCAGCATGCCGTTCTCCGTGTGGAGGTTGATCTCGCGGCCCTCGGGCATGTGGTCGGCGACGAGCGTCGGCGCGCCGATGCCGAGGTTCACATATGCCCCGTCGGGAATGTCCTGCGCGAGCCTCTCGGCGAGCTCGCGGCGGCTGATCCTGGTCGCCATCTCAGTCCTCCTCCGTGCCGACCGGCTCGCCGTTGACGTCGACGAGCCCGCCAGCGTACTCGCCGCCCGGCATCCAGTCGCGCCAGCCGACCGGCACGACGCGGTCGACGAAGATCCCCGGCGTCGGGATCGCCTCGGGGTCGAGCGTGCCGACCGGGACGACCTCGTCGACCTGCACGATCGTCGTCGTCGCGGCCGTCGCCATGGGCGGGCCGAAGTTGCGCGCGGTCTTGCGGTAGACGACGTTCCCCAGCCGGTCGGCGCGGTAGCCCTGGATGAGCGCGAAGTCGGCGTGCAGCGCCTCGACGAGGACGTACTCGCGGCCGCCGAACTCGCGCACCTCGGCGTCCGCGTACAGCTCGGTGCCGACGCCCGTCGGCGTGTAGAACGCGGGGATGCCGGCTCCCGCGGCGCGGATCCGCTCGACGAGGTTGCCCTGCGGGACGAGCTCGAGCTCGATCTCGCCCGCGCGGTAGAGCCCGTCGAAGACCCACGAGTCGACCTGGCGGGGGAAGGAGCACACGACCTTGCGCACCCGTCCCGATTTGAGCAGTGCGGCGAGGCCGACGTCGCCGTTCCCGGCGTTGTTGCTCACGATCGTGAGGTCGCGCGCGCCGTGCCGGATGAGCGCCTCGATGAGGTCGACCGGCTGTCCTGCGCGGCCGAAGCCGCCGATCATCACGGTGGCGCCGTCACCGATGTCCGCGATGGTCTCGTCGATGTCTTCGACGACCTTGTCGATCACGCCGGCTCCGTTCCTCGGTCGCTGCGACGCCGGCCGCGAAGGACACGGCGCCGATCACTTGTTCGCTATACGAACTCCCGTTCGTATCGCAAACCCGATCGTACCCCGCTCCCCCATCGCGTTCTACCCCCGCATTTCAGGAGTGCGGGCGGATACGCGTGCACATTGCACGCCGGCCCCCGCCGACTCCTGAAAAGCGGAAGGGGTTGCGGGGTGGTGGGGTGGGGCGTAATGTGCAACCAAATGGTTGCGAATGTGGATGCCGGCGCAGAGGTCGAGGCGGAGATCGGGGCGGAGATCGACCGGATCTTCCACGCCCTCGCCGACCGCACCCGCCGCGACATCGTGCGGCGGGTCATCGAGCGCGAGCAGAACGTCACCGACCTCGCAGGCCGGTACGCGATGAGCTTCGCCGCGGTCCAGAAGCACGTCGCCGTGCTCGAGCGCTCCGGGCTCGTCGTCAAGCGGCGCCAGGGCCGGGAGCAGGTCGTCGGCCCCGTCGTCGACACCATCGGACGAGTCCGTCGGCTCCTCGACGAGTACGAGACGCTCTGGCGCGGACGAATCGGACGAATGGACGCGATCCTCGGCGAGGCCGAGGGCGCGCAGACAGAGAGGTAGAACGCGATGCCCGTCACCGATACGACACGGGAGGCCGACGCCTTCACCGTCGTCGCCGAGTTCCCCGCCCCCGTCGAACGGGTCTGGGAGCTCTGGGCCGACCCGCGCAAGCTCGAGCGCTGGTGGGGTCCGCCCGAATACCCCGCGACCTTCGTGCGGCACGACTTCACCGTGCCCGGCAAGTCGATCTACTACATGACCTCCCCGGAGGGCGAGCAGACCGACTACGCGGCCTGGGGGTTCATCGAGATCGAGGCGCCGACCAGGCTCGAGGTCGACAACGGCTTCAGCGACGCCGACGGAAATCCTGCCGGCGAGCTCGGCTGGAACCGCTTCTCGGTGCGCATCGAGCCGACCGGCGCGGGCGCACGGATGACGGTGCGCGCAGGCTTCGGCTCCCCCGAGCACCTCGAGCAGCTGCTCGGCCTGGGCATGCTCGAGGGCTTCCTCGCCGCGCTCACCCAGACCGACGCGATCCTCGCGGAAGGGGCCTGAGATGCCGTTCGTCAGCTCGACCAAGGACACCGACGCGCTCACGCTCGCGATCGTGGCCGAGTTCCCCGTCGCGCCCGAGCGCGTGTGGCGGCTCTGGGAGGACCCGCGCCAGCTCGAGCGCTGGTGGGGGCCGCCCGGCTACCCCGCGACCTTCACCCGCCACGACTTCAGCGTGCCGGGCCGCTCGATCTACTTCATGACCTCGCCCGAGGGCGAGCGCCACTACGGCTGGTGGAGCTTCGTGTCGATCGCGGCGCCGCACTCGATCCGGATCGAGGACGGGTTCGGCGACGCGGAGGGCAACCCGGCGGTCGACATGCCCGACTCCGGCCTCTTCGTCGTCTCGATCGAGGCAGTCGGGGAGCTCACCAGGATGACCATCACCTCGTACTTCTCGAGCGCCGAGCAGCTCGAGCAGCTCATGGCGATGGGCCAGGAGGAGGGCATGACCCTCGCGATCGGTCAGATCGACGCGATCCTCGCGGAGGACTGACGCCGGCGCCGGCGGGTGAGCACGTTTGTCGGCAGAGAGCGTCGAACTCGGTGCGCACGCCCGAAGAACGTGCTCACCGAGCGGGGCTCGGCGGGGGCTCAGCGGGGGCTCAGCGGGGCTCAGTCGCCGAGGGTCTGCTGGAGGAGCTTGAAGGCGTGGTTGGCGCGGGGGACGCCCGCGTAGACCGCCGACTGGAGCACGACCTCGACGATCTCGTCGCGGGTCAGGCCGTTGCGGATCGCCGCGCGGTAGTGCATCGGGACCTCCTCGAAGTTGCCGGCCGTGATGAGCGCGGTGATGACCGCGATGCTCCGGTCGCGACGCGCGAGGCCCGGCCGCGACCACACGTCGCCCCACGCCGTACGCGTGATGAAGTCCTGGAAGTCGGCGGTGAGCTCGGTGATGCCGGCGTTCGCCCGGTCGACGTGCTCGTCGCCGAGCACGGCGCGGCGCACGCGCATGCCGTCCTCGCGGCGGGACTCGTCGGAGTGGTGGTCGCTCATGGTGTGCCCTTCGACTCGCTGCGCTCGCTCAGGGAGCCGCGCAAGGACCGCTTGCTCATGGTGTGCCCTTCGACTCGCTGCGCTCGCTCAGGGAGCCGCGCAAGGACCGCTTGCTCATGGTGTGCCCTTCGACTCGCTGCGCTCGCTCAGGGAGCCGCACTTGGACCGCTCGCTCATGCGAAGAAGTCGCGGAGCGCCGCCGCGACGGCCTCCGGCTGGTCGACGGTGCCGAGGTGCGCGGCGTCGGCCACGACGACGAGGCGGGCGTCCGGCACCGCGGCGACGAGCTCCTCGGCGGACTCGCGCGCGATCGTCTCGTCCCGATCGCCCCACACGTCGAGCACGGGGACGGCGATCTCGCCGAGCCGCGGCCCCGCGTCGAACGCCGCGAGCGCCTCGCACGCGAGCGCGTAGCTCTCGTCGTCCGCGCCCTGGAGCGCGTGCAGCAGCCGCCCGATCGTGTCGTCGTGCTCCGTCATGCTCTCGGGCGTGAACCAGCGCTGCGCCGAGCCGACGATGAGCGCCGAGGTCGACTGGGCGCGGACCGTCGCGGCCCGTTCGTGCCAGGCGCCCGGCCACGCGTCGCCGCCGAAGCGATGGTTCGAGCACACGAGCGCGACCTTCGGGAAGCGGTCGGGGTGCCGCAGCGCGAGCTCGAGGCACGTGCCGCCGCCGATCGACACGCCCGCGTGATAGGCGCTCGTCGCACCGAGCTCGCCGAGGAGCCCGTCGACGGCGTCGGCGAGGTCGGCGATCGTGTACGGCTCGCTCGTCGCGGGCGAGGCCCCGTGACCGGGCAGGTCCCAGCTCACGAGCCGGTAGCGGTCGCGCAGGAGCGGGACGACGAGCTCCCAGAGGATCGCGCTGTCGGAGCCGAGCGACGGCCCGAGCAGCAGCAGCGGGCCCGACTCGTTCGACTCGTGACGGGTGGCGACGATCCTCGGGACGGTCATGGCGTTCTCCTCGTGGTGGTCCTCGCGACGGCGCGGTCGACGAGCTCGGCGGCAAGTCCCGTGTAGTTCGCGGGCTCGAGGAGCGCGGCGATGTCGAGGCCGGCGAGCGCCGGCTCGGCGGCGAGGACCGCGGCGAGGTCCTGCCCGCCGGCGGCGCGCGCGACGAGGGCGCGGACCTCCGCGGCGCCGAGCCGCGAGCGCAGCGCGGGCACGAGCCGCTCGGAGACGATGAGCCCGCCGGTCGCGGCGAGGTTGCGCGCGACGGCGGCCTCGTCGACCGAGAGTCCCTCGACAAGCAGAACGCCATGGGCCGCGGCCCCCAGCGCGACGCGCAGCAGCTCCCGCAGCGCCGGCCATTCGGCGTGCCAGGCGCCGTCGGGGCGCTCGTCGACGGCGCTCGCCGCGGCGAGGTGGAGCTGGGCGGCCAGGAGTGGCGCGCGCAGCGACGCGGAGCGGATGAGGACGCTGTGGACGGGGTTGCGCTTCTGCGGCATCGCGGTCGAGTCGCCGCCGGCGCCCTCGGCGAGCTCGCCGATCTCGGTGCGGGTCAGCGTGGCGACGTCGGCGGCGAGGCGGCCGAGCGCGTCAGTCGCCGCCGTGAGGGCGTCGCCGAGCCGGGTGATCGCGGTGCGCCGGGTGTGCCAGGGGGCGTCGGGGGCGGGCAGGCCCGCGGCCGCGGCGTAGGCGGCCGGCAGTCGCGATGCGGTCTCGGGCCCGAACTCCTCGACGAGCGCGGAGAGCGTGCCGGCCGCGCCGCCGAGCTGGGCCGGCAGATCACGTTCTGCCAGGCCGCCCCGCGCGTCCGCGAGCTGGACGAGCCAGTCGGCGAAGCGCGCGCCGACGGTCGTCGGCACGGCCTGCTGCGTGAGCGTGCGCGCCGCCGCCGGGGTGTCCCGGTAGCGGGTCGCGAGCGCGGCGAGGGCGAGGATCACCCGGTCGAGGTCGGCGCGGATCTCGGCGAGGGCGCGCCCGGCGACGATCGCGATGGCCGTGTCGAGGATGTCCTGGCTCGTCGTGCCGCGGTGGACCCAGGCGGCCGCGTCGGGGTCGGCGATGGCGGCGCGGAGCCTCGCGACGACGGCGCCGACGGGGTTGCCGTCGCCGACCGCGGCGACCGCGAGCTCGGCGGCGTCGACGGCGAGCCCGCCCGCCGCGAACTCGATCTCGGCGACCGCGATGTCGGGGGCGACGTCGAGGGCGCGCAGCGCCTGTGCGAGCGCGACCTCGGCGGCGACGAGCGCGGCGGCGATCGCGTCGTCGGAGACCGTGGCGTCGGCGCCGACCGAGACCGGGCTGAGCAGCCCGGTGTCGAAGCGGGCGGCCGGGCCCGGGTCAATAGGCAAGGAAGACGGTCTCCTTCTCCCCCTGCAGGTGGATGTCGTGCCGAAGCCCGCCGTCGGGGGCGCGAGTCGCGATCAGCGTAGCGCGCTCCTCGGGCGTGAGGGAGGCGAGCAGCGGGTCGGCGGCGAGCGCCGCCTCGTCGTCGGGCAGGTAGATGCGGGTGTGCAGCTTGTCGGGCAGGCCGCGGGAGAAGACGATGACGGCGATGAACGGCGCCTTGCCGTCGACCGCTCCGGGGTTGCGGGTCCAGAAGGTGTAGCGGCCCTCGTCGCTCGTGCCGGTGCGGCCGAAGCCGGTGAAGCCGTACTTGTCGCGGTGGAGGGAGCCGCGCACCTCGGGGATGGTCCCGTCGGAGTCGGCCTGCCAGATCTCGATCATGGCGTCGGGGATCGGGTCGCCGTTGCCCTGGTAGACGGTGCCGGTCAGCACGATCGAGCCGGGGCTCCACGGGTGGGCGATCTCGTTGCCGAGCTCATACGGCAGGCCGAAGCCGAAGAAGGGGCCGACGGTCTGGCCCGCGGTGCCGGGGATGCGCTGCCCTTCGGGCGTCGAGACGATCATCAGTGCTCCTCTCCTTCGGGCTCGAACCAGGTGCGGTGCTGCCCGCTGAGCACGATGTCCCAGCGGTAGCCGAGCTTGAACTCGGGCTCGGTCAGGTCGTGGTCGTAGGTGCTGACGAGCCGGTCCCGGTCCTTCTGGTCGGGGATCGACTGGTAGATGGGGTCGAGCGCGAAGAGCGGGTCGCCCGGGAAGTACATCTGCGTGACGATGCGCTGCGTGAACGCGGTGCCGAACAGCGAGAAGTGGATGTGGGCGGGGCGCCAGGCGTTGCGGTGGTTGCGCCACGGGTAGGGGCCCGGCTTGATCGTCGTGAACTCGTACCAGCCGTCGTCGTCGGTGATGGTGCGGCCGGCGCCCGTGAAGTTGGGGTCGAGGGGGGCGGGGTGCTGGTCGCGCTTGTGCACGTAGCGGCCCGCGGAGTTCGCCTGCCAGATCTCGACGAGCTGGCCGCGGACGGGCCGCCCCCAGCCGTCGAGGACCCGGCCGCGGACGACCATGCGCTCACCGAGCGGCTCACCGGCGTGCTGGAGGGTGAGGTCCGCCTCGATCGCCGCGACATCGCGTTGTCCGAATGCGGGGCTCGTCAGCTCGATCGTCTCGGGGTCGACGAGCTTCGGGTTCTTCGTCGGGTGGCGCAGGATGCTCGAGCGGTACGGGGGGAAGTCGTAGAGCGTCTGGCCGCCGCGGTAGGTGCCGTCGGCGACGGCCTTGGCGTGGGCGGCGTGGATCGCTTCGATCTCGCTGACGATCTCGCGCTGCGTCGCCTGGTCGGGGGCGGCGAGCAGGCTCTCCGGCGCCGGGGGCGCGTCGGTCATGTCGGTCTCCTTCGACTCCGAGCCCGTCGCCGAGACGGCGACGGATGCATTGACTCGGGCACTACCGACTCATGCTGTCACCTGAACGCCACGAAGGGCGTTCACTTCCCGATGAATGGGATAACCGGGTGAGATAGTTGAGTCGTGGCGAACTCCGACTCCGGCGACTCGATGGTCGAGCGCGTGGTGCGCATCCTCGGCGCCTTCGACGCCGAGCACACCGACCTGACCCCGAGCGACGTCGCGCGCAGGTCTGCGCTGCCGATGTCGAGCGCGCACCGCATCGTCGGCGACCTGCTGCGCTCCGGGCTCCTCGAGCGCGACCTCGAGGGCCGGGTGCGCATCGGCATGCGGCTGTGGGAGCTCACGACCCGCGGCTCGCGCGCCCTCGCGCTGCGCCAGGCGGCACTGCCCGCGATGGAGCGGGTGCAGGCCGAGGTCGGCGAGCACGTGCAGCTGTGCGTCCTCGACCAGGACGAGGTGCTCATCATCGAGCAGCTCTCCGCCGCCGACGCCGTCTCGAACGTCACCGCCGTCGCCGGCCGGCTCCCCCTGCACGCGTCGAGCTCGGGCCTCGTGCTGCTCGCGTTCGGCCGCCAGACGCTGCGCAACCGCGTGCTCGCCCGCCCCCTGCCCGCGGTCGGCCCGTCGACGATCACCGACCCGGGCGCGCTCGGCCGGCGGCTGGAGAACGTCAGGCGGGACGGCTACGCGGTCCTCCCCGGCTCGATCGAGTCGGTCGCGACCGGCATCTCGGTGCCCGTCCTGGACCGCGCGGGCACGACGGTCGCGGCGCTGTCCGCGGTCGTGCCGACCGGCTGGGCGGCAGAACGCGAGACGCTCGCCGCCCTGCGCGCCGCGGCCGGGTCGGTGAGCGAGGCGATCGCCGACTACGGCATCCTCACGCACTGAGCGGGTCGAGTGCCGCGCGCAGCCGCGCGGCGATGCGGGCGTAGACCGGCTCGACGACCTCCCTCGGCGCGCCCAGCAGGTTGTACCCGTGGCCGAGACCGGCGAGGTCGATGTGCTCGACGAGCGCTCCCGCGGCGGCGAGCCGCTCGGCGTAGCGCACGCCCTCCTCGCGGAGCACATCGCGTTCTGCCGTGACGACGAGCGCCGGGGCGATGCCCTCGATCGACGCCGTGTCCGCGACTCCGGCGGGCGAGATGAGCCGGTCGGTGCGCAGCTCTACCGCCGGGCAGTAGGCGGCGTCGAAGATCGGCGCCATCCGGGCGAGAAAGCGCTCCTTGCCGGGGGCGAGCTTCGTCCTGGCCGGCACGGAGAGGTCGAGCGGCGGGTAGTGCAGGAACTGGAACGCGATCGTCGGCGTGCCGAGCTCGAGGGCGAGTCGGGCGGCCCCGGCCGCGAGCGCCCCGCCCGCGCTCGACCCGCCGACCCCGAGTCGGGTGCCGTCCCACGGCCGCTGCCCCGACGCGGCCCAGACGGCGGCGTCGTACGCCTGCTCGACGGGGCCCGGGAAGCGCAGCTGCGGGGCGACCTCGTAGTCGATGTTGACCACGACGACGCCCGCGTTCGCCGCGAGGTAGCGGCAGATGCCGTCGTCCTGCTCGGGGTGGCGCAGCACGAAGCCCCCGCCGTGGAAATTGAGGTGGACGGGCCGCCCTGCCACACCACCCTCCGGCGAGTAGACGGTCGCCGCGACGTCCCCGTGCCGCGTCGGGATCGTCACCGACTCGGTGCTCGCGGGCATGTCCAGTAATCGCACCGCCTCGCCGAGCCGCGGACCCGGCCCGCGCTGGGCGAGCCTCGCGATCGCGTCGGCGACCGGCCTCGGGAACCCCATCCTCGTCTCCTCGTCCTGCTCGTAGCTCAGCGCAGCGCGCCGCGCTTGGCGCGCTGGATCTGCTCGTAGACGTGGGTGCGCAGCTGCGTGAATCGGGGCAGCGCGCGCGTCGTGATCTGGTCGCGTTCGACCGGGAGGTCCACCGTGAGGTCCTCCTGGACCACCGTCGGCGACATCGAGAGCACGATCACGCGCTCGCCCAGGTAGACCGACTCGTCGATGTCGTGGGTGACGAAGAGGATCGTGACGCCGAAGCGCTCCCAGATGCCGCGGACGAGGTCCTCGAGGTCCGCCCGGGTCTGCGCGTCGACCGCCGCGAACGGCTCGTCCATGATGAGCACCTCGGGGTTGTAGGCGACGGCCCGCGCGATCGCGACGCGCTGCTGCATGCCGCCGGACAGCTGCCACGGGTACTTGTCCCCCGCCTCGGAGAGCCCGACCGCCTCGAGCGCCTCGGCGACCCGGCGGCGGCGCTCGGCCTTCGGCGTGGACTTGAGCAGGGGCAGCGCGACGTTGCGACGCACCGTCATCCACGGCATGAGGCTGCGCCCGTACTCCTGGAACACGACCGCCATCCGCTTGGGCGGAGCGGTGACCGCCACGCCGTCGAGTCGGACGGTCCCACCGCTCGGTTCGAGCAGGCCCGCGATGCACTTGAGCAGCGTCGTCTTGCCGCAGCCGGACGGCCCGACGATGCACACGAGCTCGCCCTGCCGCGCCGAGAAGGAGATGTCCTTGAGCGCGACGAAGTCACCGTAGGACTTGCTCAGCCGCTCGACGGCGAGCAGCTGCCCGGTTCCGGCATCGAGGATCTCAGGCACGTTCGGCCCCCTTCAGTCCGTGGTACCAGCCGAGGACGACACGCTCGGCGAGTTGGAAGAGCAGCGCGAGCAGGATGCCGATGAGGCCGAGCAGGATGACCCCGCTCCACATCTGCGCGTACTGGTAGTTCGTCTGGAAGACGAGGATCTGGTAGCCGATGCCCGACGAGGAGGCGGACATCTCGGAGATGACCATGAGGATCAGCGCGATCGAGATGCACTGCCGCACGCCCGCCATGATCTGCGGCGATGCGCTCGGCAGCACGATGGACACGACCCGTCGGGCGGCGGAGAGCTGGTACGACCGCGCCGTCTCGCGTTGGACCGAGTCGAGCGCCCGCACGCCTTCCACCGTGTTGAGGAGCACCGGCCAGATCGCGCCCGCGACGATGACGAGCACCTTCGCCTGGTCGCCGATCCCGAGCGCGAGCGCGAGCAGCGGGACGAGCATGGGCGGCGGGATCGCGCGGAAGAACTCGAACACGGGCTCCAGGAGGCTGCGCAGCCAGCGGATCGAGCCGACGAGGAGGCCGATCGCGACGCCCGCGATGATCGCGATGAGGATGCCGGTGATGAGCCGGCCGATGCTCGGCAGCACGTCGACGGTCAGGGCGCTGCCGAACCACGTCTGACCGAACGCCTCGCCGATGACCCACAGCGACGGGAAGCGGTTGTTCGGCGCGAGCATCGCCGAGACGGACCAGGCGGCGAGGATGACGAGCGGGAGCGCGACGACCTCGAGCGTGCCCGTGATCCAACGCGGCACCCGCGGCTTGGGCTTCGGCAGCACGATGCGCCGCGTCTCTGAGACGCTCATGCGAGGACCTCACCGCGCACCGACTCGTGCCACGCGAGCACTCGCCGCTCGACGGCGCGCACGACCAGGTTGATGAGGAGGGCGAGGATGCCGGCCGCGACGACCATGGCGTAGACGCCCGCGTAGTCGCCGGCGGTAGCCCGCAGTGTGAGGAGGCGTCCGAGCCCTGGCGTGCCGATGATGAGCTCACCGGTGACGGTGAGGATGAGCGCGACGGTCGCGCCGAGGCGGATGCCCGTCATCAGGTAGGGCAGCGAGGTCGGGAAGACGAGGTGGCTGAACCGCGAGATCGGACCGAGGCCGAAGCTGCGCTGCGTGTCGCGCGCGACGGGGTCGACGTCGGCGACTCCGTAGAGCACCTGGATGAAGACCTGCCAGAAGGTCGCGAACACGACGATGACGAGCGATGCGTCGCGGTTCGGGCCGAACGACATGATCGCGATCGGGATGATCGCGACCGAGGGGATGGGCCGGAGGAACTCGATGGTGGAGCGCGTGTAGCGCCGCAGGAACGGCACGAGTCCGATGACGGTGCCGAGCACGACCGCGAGCACGATCGAGATGACGAGGCCGATCACCCAGGTGACGAGCGTGTCGCCGACGGCCCGCCAGAACGCGAAGTCGAGCGCGTCAGCGCCGAGCTTGGCGAACACCTCGGTCGGCGGGGGCACGTACTTCGCGTTCACCCAGCCGAGGGCTGCGGCCAGTTGCCACAGCGCGAGGAATCCGATGATCCCGGCGACGCCGAGCAGCGCGCTGCGCAGCGCCGGCCGCCTCCTGGTCATGCGCACCCTCTCCTGCTGTCCGACACGTCCGGTCTCGTGCGGGGGTCGGGGCGCAGCCTCGACCCCCGCACGAGTCTTGCGCTATCCGGCGATGAGCGTCGAGAGGTCGGGCGACTTGTCGAAGTAGCCGTATTCGAGCGCGAGGTCGATGAGATCCTCGAGGTGCGCGGTGCCGAGGTCGGCGGTGAAGGTCGGCAGCACGATCCCGTCGGCGGCCGCCTGCGGGATGTCGAGGTACTTGGCGATCGCTGCGCGGACCTCGGTCTCGTGCGTCGCCGCGTACTGAAGCGCCTCGGTGAGCGCGGCGGTCCACGCCGCGACCTTGCCGGGTTCGCTGTCGATGAGGCTCTGCAGGGTGAAGTTGGTCAGCACCGTCAGACCCGGGATGGTGGCCTGGTAGGGACCGCCGAGGTCGGTGCCGCCGGCGGCGACGATCATGCCGCGGAAGGGGTCGGGGACCCAGGCCGCGTCGATCGTGCCGGCCTCGATCTGGCCGGGGGCGTCGGGGAAGCCGACGACGACGAACTCGATCGAGTCGGGGTCGCCGCCGTCGTTCGCGACCGCGGCGCGGATCGTGAGGTCGCCTGCGGCGTTCGGGCTGTTGACCGAGACCTTCTTGCCGGAGAGGTCCTTCCAGCTCTGCACGCCGCTCGCTGCACTCGCGACGACGCTGTTGACGTCGGGCAGGGTGGTGAGACTGTTCGCGTAGTTGGTGAGCAGGCGGACCTGCTCGCCGGCGAGCGCCGCGCGGAACGGGCCGAACGGCTGACCGATCGCGAAGTCGACCTCGCCCGAGACGAGCCCTGGGATCGCCTGCGCGCCGCCCTGGGCGGGCAGGATCTCGACGTTGATGCCGTGCTCCTCGAAGATGCCGGCGCCGAGGGCCGCCCAGATCGCACCGGTCTCCGCGATGGGGAGGGCCGCGACCTTGACGTCGTAGGTCTCGACGGGGGCGGGGACGTCGTCGGTCGGCGACGGCGCGGGGGCGGGGGCGCCGGAGTCAGTGCACCCGGCGAGGGCGACTGCCGCGACGATCGCGGCGGCGCCCAGGATGGAACGCTTCATTGCTGGACCTCATTTCATTCTTCGTCGAATGATGCACGCACGATCCCGCTTGTCCTTCAAAGCCCTTCGGATGCGATGCATGACATTGTGGCGACAAGTATGTGGATTGAATGTCACATAAGTCAACCGGTTCGTGGCACTATGCGACGAAGCTCCGGTGGATGACGAGGTCGGCGAGCTCGGGATCGAACTCGGCGAGGACCGCCGTGACCCGCTCGATCGCGCGAGCCCCCAGCGCCTCGTGCGCACCGATGAACGCCGCCCGCGCCCGCATCCGCGGCCAGTCCGTCGGCAGGAGCTCCCGAGGCAGGTCCGGATCGGAGCTCGCGAGCTCGATCCAGACGTCGGCGAACCGCGTGCGCAGGACGAGCGCCTGCGCGGGCGTGATCTCGTCCGCCGCGAGCTCCCTCGCGAGCTGCTCGGCGTCGTCGATGAACGCGAGGTACGCGGCGGAGAGCGAGTCCAGGTCCCAGGCCTCCTGCGGTCGCCGCGAGCCGGCGCCGAGCACGGGAACCGTCGCCGTGAGCGCCGTGACCGCGTCGAGACCGAGTCGGCCGAGCTCCTCGACCGCGACACCGGGACGCGCGCGCGGCGAGATCCACACCGCGTCCTCGAGCGGCGCGTAGCCGAGCCAGCGCATGCGCGTGCGGATCGCCTCGCGCAGGGCGCGGTCGCGCTCGGGAGCGCCGACGACGACGACACTCCAGATCCCGTCCCAGGGCCGGTCCTCGCGCCCGAACTCGCCCATCCGGGCGAGGCCCGAGCGCAGCACGCGCACGGTCCTCGGCGTGAGCCGGTACGACGTGTTGCGCCCTGCCCGGGAGGATTCGAGGAGACCGTGCTTGACCATTCGGCTCAGCGCCGCGCGAGCGGCCGTCTCGGCGACGTCGAAGTCGGCGAGGAGGGCGACGAGCGCCGCCGACGGAAAGGCCTGACTGCGCTCGAGCCAGTAGTCGCCGAAGAGGTGCAGGAGCAGGCTCGTCGTCGAGCCCTCGCGTCTGCGGGGCAGCGAACCCGGAACGGGATGCGAATCGTATGACATCATGACGCCACCTCGACGCCAATAGTGTCATACGTCTCGCAGGAGCGGGGCATTCCGTCACCTCGGCGTCCGGGGCTATACCGTGATGTTCGTCAATAGTTGAGATATTCCATCGATTCCCCTACGGTGTGGAGCCATGGCGCAGGTGGAGGTCTCGAGCGGCCGGCTGGAGGACATGGCGTTCGCCGCCGATCCCGGCCTGCTCCTCGCCCGTGCCAACGCCGACTCGATCGCCGCGAGCAATGCCGCGCTCGCGGAGCTCGGACTGCGAGTGCGCTCCTTCGCGGTGCTCGCCGCCGCCGCGTCGGGGTCCCGCCCGACCCAGCGCGAGCTCGCCGAGTTCCTCCGGCTCGACCCGAGCCAGGTCGTCGCACTCGTCGACGATCTCGAGGCCCGCGACCTCGTGCGCCGAGAGGTGGCCCCCGCGGACCGGCGTGCGAAGGTCATCGTGACGACCGAGCTCGGCGACTCGCTCCACGCCGACGCGAGTCGCGCCATCGCCGCCAGTCGCGAGCGCCGCTTCTCCACGCTGACGCCCGCGGAGGTCGAGTCGCTCACCGGGCTCCTCGCTCGGATCGTGCGCCCCGACCGACCGAATAGCCAGTAAACCTGATAATCTCCCGACGTCGCCGCAAAGGAGCGTTGCCAATGCCCATCTCCCTCGATCGCAAGGTCGCCGTCGTCACCGGCGCCGGTGCAGGACTCGGCGCCGCCTATGCGAGGGCCCTCGCCGCCGCCGGAGCGAGCGTGGTCGTCAACGACGTGTCGGCCGAGGCCGCCGCCGCGGTCGTCGCCGACATCGAGGCCGCCGGCGGCCGCGCCGTCGCCGTCGTCGCACCGGTCGGCTCCTCCGAGGTCGCCCAGCAGCTCGTCGATGCGGCCGTCTCGGAGTTCGGTCGGCTCGACATCCTCGTCACGAACGCCGGGATCCTGCGCGACAAGTCGCTGCTGAAGATGACCGACGAGGACTTCGACGCCGTCATCGGCGTGCACCTGCGCGGCACGTTCACGACCGCGCGCGCCGCGTTCGCGTACTTCAAGGAGCACGAGGTGGCCGGGCGCATCATCGCGATCGGCTCGCCGACCGGCCAGCGCGGCAACTTCGGCCAGACCAACTACGCCGCCGCGAAGGCGGGCATCGTCGGCATGGTGCGCACCTGGGCGATCGAGATGAAGAAGGCGGGCGTGACCGCCAACGCCGTCATCCCCGTCGCCGCGACCGCGATGACGAAGACGATCCCCTACTTCGCCGCCGCCGTCGAGGCGACCGAGCGCGGCGAGGCGATGCCAGCGTTCTTCCGCCACGGACTCGGCTTCGGCACCCCCGAGGACGTCGCGGGACTCATCGTGTGGCTCGCCTCCGACGAGGCGCAGGCCATCACGGGGCAGGCGATCGGCGTCGGCGGCGACCGGATCCAGCTGTGGAGCCACCCCGAGGTCATCGAGTCCTACTACCACGACGGCGGCTGGTCGGCCGACGACATCCAGACCGGGCTCGGTGCCGAGCTCGCCGGCAGGGCCCAGTCGGTCGGCGAGGCGCCGTGGCCGGCGCTGCCGCCCGAGCTCGAGCGCAGCACGCACGGCTGAGGCCCGGATGTATCGCTGCGAGATCGACGTCGACGCCATCGAGGCGATCGACACCCACGTCCACATCGAGATCGGCGCGGACGGCCACCGCTCGCTGCCCGACGACCTCGTCGCCGCGCTCGCGAAGTACTTCAAGCAGGACGGTCCCAACCCGGACCTCGCCGGCGTCGCCGCCTACTACCGCGAGCACCGGATGGCCGCTGTCGTCTTCACGGTCGACTCGCAGACCGCGCTCGGGCACCCCCCGATCCCGAGCCTCGAGATCATCGAGCAGGCCGCCGACCACGCCGACGTGCTCATCCCGTTCGCCTCGATCGACCCCCGCCAGGGCGAGCGCGCCGTCGATCTCGCCGTCTCGCTCGTGACCGACCACGGCGCACGCGGCTTCAAGCTGCACCCGACCGTGCAGGGCTTCGACCCGAGCGATGCCGCGATCGACCCGCTGTGGACCGCGATCGAGGAGCTCGGCGTGCCCGTCATCGTGCACACCGGACAGACCGGCGTCGGCGCCGGCACCCCCGGCGGCAGCGGCTTCAAGACCCGCTACTCGAACCCCATGCTCCTCGACGACGTCCTCGCCGAGCACCCCGGCCTCCAGATCGTGCTCGCACACCCCAGCGTCCCCTGGGTCGACGAGCAGATCTCGGTCGCGACCCACAAGGGCAACGCGTGGATCGATCTGTCCGGCTGGAGCCCCAAGTACTTCCCGCCGCAGCTCGTGCGCGCCGCGAACTCCTACCTGCAGGACAAGATCCTGTTCGGCAGCGACTTCCCCGTGCTCACCCCCGAGCGCTGGCTCGGCGACTTCGCCGCACTCGAGCTCAAAGACCAGGTGCGCCCCAAGATCCTCAAGGACAACGCGATCCGCCTCCTCGGCCTCTGAAAGGACCTCCCATGGCCATCACCACCACGACCCTCGCCGAACTGCCCTCGCTCGAGGGCGCCGACCTGGGCGCATCCTCCTGGATCAGCGTCTCGCAGGAGCGGATCAACACCTTCGCCGACGCGACCGACGACCACCAGTACATCCACGTCGACCCCGAGGCGGCCAAGGGCGGCCCCTTCGGCGGGACCATCGCGCACGGCTTCCTCACCCTCGCCCTCTTCATCCCCATGTGGTCCGAGATCCTCGAGGTCGCCGACGCCACGACGCTCGTCAACTACGGCCTCGACCGGGTGCGCTTCACCTCGCCCGTGCCCGCCGGCTCCAACGTGCGCCTGCGGGCGACCCTCAAGACCGTCGCCGAGGTAGGCGGCGGCTACCAGCTGCACGTCGACGGCGTCATCGAGATCGAGGGCCAGGAGCGGCCCGCCGTCGTCCTCGAGTCGATCTCGCGCGTCTACGCCTGACCCGGGCTCGCGAATGGGTCCGGACGGGATCGGCGGATGGATCCGCCGGCGCGCCGTGAAGTCGCGCGGCCGGGCCGCGATCGTGTTCCGCGACGAGGAGATCGCCTACGAGCAGCTCGCCGACCGGATCGACCGGCTCGCGGCCGCGATGCGATCGCGCGGCATCGCACGCGGGGACCGCATCGCCTACCTCGGCGACAACCATCCGTCGTTCGTCGAGACGATGTTCGCCGCCGCGCGGCTCGGCGCGATCTTCGTGCCGCTCAACACCCGGCTCGCGGCCGCCGAGCTGCGGTTCCAGCTCGCCGACTGCGGCGCCGCCCTGCTCATCAGCTCCGCCGGACTCGAAGACCGCGCCTCGGAGGCCGTCGAGGGACTCGCGATCGAGCGGATCGTCGTCGCAGCCGACGCCGAGGAGGACCGGACGGACGGCGTCGCCGACTACGAGGCGCTCATCGCGGAGGCCGGAGAACTCGATCGCCTCGAGCGCACGTCGCTCGACGACCCGGCGATGATCCTCTACACCTCGGGCACGACGGGGCGCCCGAAGGGCGCGATCCTGAGCCACGGGAACCTCACCTGGAACGCGATCAACACGATCGTCGACTACGACGTCACCTCGCGCACGAGGCAGCTGCTCATCTCCCCGCTCTTCCACGTCGCGTCGCTCGGCATGGGGCTGCTCCCCGCATTCCTCAAAGGCGCCACCGTGCTCCTCCAGGAACGATTCGTGCCCGGCGAGGCGCTCGCGGCGATCGAGCGGCTGCGGGCGACCGCCATCAGCGGCGTCCCGACGACGTACCAGCTCATGATGGAGGACCCGGCTTGGGCCACCACCGACATCTCGAGCCTCGAGTCGATGACCTGCGGCGGCTCGCCGGTCCCCGCGAAGGTCATGGCGGCCTACGCGGGCCGGGGACTGGCGTTCTCCGGCGGATACGGCATGACCGAGACGTCGCCGGGGGTCGTCGCGATGCCGCCCTGGTACGCCGCCGAACGGCTGGGCGCCGCGGGGCTCGCGCACTTCTTCAGCGCGTACCGGATCCGCGGGACCGACGGCGCCGCGCCGGCGGGACCGGGCGAGCGCGGCGAGATCGAGGTCGCGGGCCCGAACGTGTTCCTCGGCTACTGGCAGCGCGAGGAGGCGACCTCCGAGGCGTTCACGGCCGACGGGTGGTTCCGCACCGGCGACGTCGGGACGGCCGACGAGGACGGCTTCCTCACGATCACCGACCGGCTCAAGGACATGATCATCTCCGGCGGCGAGAACGTCTACTCGGCCGAGGTCGAGCACGCGATCGCGGAGATCGAAGGCGTCACCGGGGTCGCCGTCATCGGCGTGCCGGATCCGCGCTGGGGCGAGGTCCCGCACGCGGTGATCACACTCGCGCCGGCACGCACCCTGACCGCCGAGGAGCTGGTCGCACGGCTGCGCGGCCGCCTCGCCGGCTACAAGATCCCGCGGACGCTGACGATCGTCGACGAGCTGCCACGGACCGCGAGCGGGAAGGTGCAGAAGCAGGCGCTGCGGGACCGATACGCCTGAACCGACAGCCTCAGCCGCGTCAGGGCTCGACGGCGACGCGGAACGACTCCAGCGCGCTCCTGGCATGCGCGAGCTGCTCCGCATCGATGCCCGCGGTCATCCGCCGCTCGATCGCCTGCACGGGGGCCCTGGTCTCGTCCAGGAGTGCCAGGCCCGCGGGAGCGAGTGCGAGCAGCACCTGGCGCTTCGACTTCGGATCCGGCTCGCGCGCGATGAGGCCACGGCTCTCGAGCCCCCGCACGAGCTGCGCGGTGGTCTGGGCCGTGACGAACGAGTGACGCGCGAGCGCCGCAGCCGTCAGACCCGGGTGACGCTCGAGCGAGGTGAGGGCCGCGTACTGGGCAGCAGTGATGCCGTAGGGCTCGAGGACCTCCTCGAGCCGCTTCTTCGCCGCGAGCTCCACCCGCTTGAGCAGGTACAGGAACGACACGTCACTCCGTCGCGGCATGGATCAACAATGCCAGGAAACCTGACAGTACGCCACCCAACGGTGGGGTGGCGTCAGGCGGAGGGCGACCGCCGGTCGAGCACGTACCGGTGGTTGCGCAGCAGCAGACCCGAGACGACCAGCACGATGAGGCAGAACAGGATGATCCCCAGCGAGAGCACCCAGCCACCCGTCAGCGTGTGCAGCGCGCCGAACGCGATCGGACCGAGCCCCGCGACCGCGTAGCCGAGCGACTGCGCCATGCCCGAGAGCGCCGTCGCGGAGCTGCGCCCGCGGGCCCGGTCGGCCATGAGCCACATCGACACCGCGAACTGCGCCCCCGAGGCGAGGCCGAACAGCCCTCCCCAGAATCCGGCGATCTGCGGCGCGAGCATGAGCCCGATCACGGCGACGATCGTCGGGATCGGCAGTGCGGCCGGCACCCAGCGCCGGGCACGGCCGCGCAGCAGGAACGGGACCGAGAGGGAGCCGCCGAGCGCGAGGAGCTGCATGATCATGACCTCGACGCCCGCCTGCACCTCGCTCGTCCCGTAGGAGATCGACAGCGGCGAGAGCCACGTGACGAGCATGTAGAAGGCGGCTCCCTGGAAGCCCATATAGCTCGCGACGAGCCAGGCGACCGGGTCGCCCCAGATGCCGCGTGCGCGGGGCTCCGCGGCATCCGCGTCCGCACGATCGGCCGCCGTGCGGCGGGTCGCGACGATCCACATGACGATGCCGGGCACCACGACGACCCCGGTCGTCAGCAGCGCGAATCGCCAGCCCGCCTGGCCGTCGCCCCACGAGATGTGCGAGATCGGGACGACGAGCCCCGAGGCGAGCGCGCCCGTGCCCGAGAGGATCGCCGTGTACACCGGCATGACCGCGTGCAGCCGGTCGGGGAACCACTGCTTGATGACGGCGGGCATGAGGACGTTCGCGACCGCGATCGCGGCACCCGTCAGCGCGGTGCCGATCCACAGCGGCGCGAGGCCCGCGTCGATCGAGCGGACGATCGTGGCGACGAGGAGCACGATGAGCGAGACGAGCATCGTGCGGTTCATGCCGAAGCGGTGGCTGATCCCGTGCGCGAGCGGCGAGACGAGCGCATACATGAGCAGCGGCAGCGCGCCGAGCAGTCCGAGCAGCGTCGGCGACAGCCCCGTGTCGCCGCCGATCTGGTCGAGCAGCGAGCCGACTCCCTGCACCGTGGTGCGCAGGTTCGCGGCGACGACGATCATGGTCGCCATGAGGAGCCAGAAGCTCGTCCTCACGGACTCCCGCTGCGACATGCCGCCTCCTCGCGTTCTACCGCCCTCACCACCCTAGGCGCTTGGGGCACCAACCGATTGCGCAGCGGCTGGCGGGTCACTCCCGGCGACTACCGCTGGTGTAGCCAGGCGCGGCCGTAGTCGTTGCCGTTGGGCGTGCGCTCGACCGTGTGGATGTGGAAGACGGCGGGATGGCGGTTGCTGAGGAACACCCCGCAGTGGTGGTCGAGCTCGAAGAACGCGACGGGGCTCTGGATCCGGTAGTAGAAGGGGTCGTCGGGGCCGAAGCCACCGATCCAGTCGAACCAGGTGTCATCGAGATGCTCGCGGATCTGACGCAGCCGCGCCTTCGCCGGGCCTTCGGGCCAGTGCGTGAGCGACTCGGCGACGAGCGCGAGGAGGAGGTCCTGCGAGTCCTCCGACAGGTCGCGCACGCGCACGCCCTCATAGGGCACGACCCGGTTGTCCTGGAACGCACCGCCGAGGTGGCGCTCGTCGCCGGGGTCGACGCGGCCGTCCGACATCTCCGGCGCGACCATCTCGTCAAAGGTCCTCGCGGCCGCGCGCTCCGCGTCGCTGAGACTCGAGACGAGCTCGCGCGCCAGCCGGATGCGACCGGTGAAGACCGAGGCGCCCTTGAACGGCCCCTCGTCGATCTCGTTCGGCTCGGCGCCGAGGAACGTCGGCGTCAGGTTGAAGCGGTCCCCCCACACGAAGCAGTTCGTCGCCATGTGGTGGCCGAAGAGCTGCCAACCCCACGGCTCGGTGCGCGAGGGATCGCCGTAGAGGGCGAAGTGGTAGGAGAACTCGTTCATGACGTTCTCCAGGTCGTTGACCTCGCCGAGGAAGCCGTTGATGCGCATGAGCGTGCGGACCTGGCGCAGGCCCTCGCCACCGAGGCTCGCGCCGACCAGGTCGAGCACCGCCTCGCGGACCGGCTCCGGCTGGAACTCGAGGCGCAGGCCGGTGTCGTGGATCATGAACTCGGGATTGGACCACGACTGCCACTCGACCGCATCGACGGGGTGGCGCATGCGCTCGAGGTCGGCCGGGGCGACGACCGCGAGCAGCGCCTGCGCCGCCTCGACCATCTCGGCGGTCGGCGGGAGCTCCTCCGGATCGACCGGGGCGTCGAGCGGGAAGAGCCCGGGGATGACGTCGCCGTCGGTCGTGATGCCGCGGAACTCGGCAGGGTAGAGCGGCTCCCAGTTGCGGATCAGACCGCCCGTGAACGCGTCGCGCTTCGCGAGCTCCCGGTACTCGTAAGGGTCGGCGCCGCGGATGCCCGCGAGCCGCTCGTCGTCGTACGGAAAGAGGAATCGGCGGAACTCACCCGACATGCGTATCACTCCCTTGTGATCCGTTCGAGCCTAACAGCGCCTCCTGAGGCTCCCATTGATCGGGAGTGCGGCGAGAACGCGATGTGGAGCCGCCTGTGGGAATCGAACCCACGACCTTCTCATTACGAGTGAGACGCTCTGCCGACTGAGCTAAGGCGGCGGGCCGGACGAGTCCGGACCGCAGAAGAGTCTAGCGGGTCTCGGCACCGACTCGGTTCGTCTCCTCCCGGAGACTATAGGCTGGCTCTCGGAGGGCAGCGTGCCGAAGCAGGTCGACCACGAACAGCGTCGCATCGAGATCGTCGAGGCGACCTGGCGGATCATCGCGCGGGGCGGCTTCTCCGCGGCGACGATGCGCGAGATCGCGGCCGAGGCCGGCTTCGCGAACGGCGGCCTCAAGCACTACTTCGTGAACAAGGACGAGCTCCTCGTCGCCGCCTACCAGCGCACCTTCTACCGGATCAACGAGCGCGCCGCGCTCGCGACCGGCGACAAGACGGGCCTCGACGCCATCCGCGTGCTGTGCATGGAGATGCTGCCGCTCGACCGCGAGCGCCAGATCGAGTCGCGCGTCGCCGTCGCGTTCTGGGACCGCGCGGCATCCAACCCCGTCCTCATGAAGGTGCACGCCGACTCGCACGCGATCTGGCGGAACTTCTTCGAACAGCACCTCGACCTCGCGCGGGCCAGCGGCGAGATCCGCGAGGAGGTCGCGACCGCGCTCGTCGTCGACGAGCTGCTGTGGCTCACGACCGGGCTGCAGGTCGTGCCGCTGCTCGACCCCAAGACGACGTCACCGATCAACCAGGTGCGCATCGTCGACACGGTCATCGACCGGATCCGCAACCTCAACCGGGCGCCGGTCGCAGCACCGACCGCCTGAGGGCGGCCGCGCCCCTTCGACTCGCTGCGCTCGCTCAGGGAGCCGCACAGCCACCCGCGCAGTGCCTCGGGCAGCGACCCGCGCGGGACCGCACGCTCGGGGAGCCGCTCGGGAACGCGCGCGGGGACCCGCGAGATGGGCGCGGTGTGCCGAGAGGTGCGTGCGTGCGCACGCCTCTCGGCACACGGCGCCCATGTGGGCGGGGTCAGCCCGCCAGGATGATGTCCATCTGGAGGCGGGCGCCCTCGCGCGGGAGCGCGTCGACCTCGGTCACCGTGACGGCCGGCGTCCAGGACGTGCCGTAGCGCTCCACGATCGCCGTGCCGATCTGCTCGATCTCGCGGATGTCGATGATCTGGTGCATCACCTTGACGACGTTGCGCCACCCGAGGCCGAGTGCGCTCAGCTGCACGTCGAGGCTGTCCATCGCCATCCGCGTCTGCACCGCGATGTCGTCGGGGATCTCCCCCGCCTGCCCGGTCGGCAGTGGGCCGATGCCGGAGAGGAAGTGCAGCGGCGCGTCGGCGACCCGGATCGCGGGCGCGTACGGCAGCAGATGCGCCTTCTCAGGCTGCGGATGCAGGATCTCCACGACGGACGCGTGCTCCCCCGCCGGGGCGTCCGGCTTCGGACCGCGGGTCGCGATCATCTCGAGCTCGAGCCGCGCGGCCGGGCCGCTCAGCGCGTCGATGTCGAGCGTCGTGCGCGGCGGATGCGTCGCGAGCCCCGCGAAGCGCCGGCCGATCTCGGCGTCGAATGCCGCGAGGTCGCGGGAGTCGGTCGCCCACTCGTAGAACTTCACGACGTCGCCCCAGCCGACCTCCATGAAGTCGAGCACCGGGTCGAACATCTCGAAGATCTTCTCGACCTGCCCGCTCGCGCGGTACGGCACATCCTCCTCGTCCTCGATGTGGGGGTGGTGGTGGTAGAAGTCGATCGCGGTGGAGCCGGACATCCAGAGCAGCTCTTCGTCGCTCGAGACCGACGCGATCGGGCCGTGGCCGCGCACCTCGACCTGCTTCGGCCGTGGGCGCGCCCCCACCGGACCCGACGGTGGACGCGCGGCGATGATGTCGAACTCGACGCGCGAGCCCGGCGCGCTGAGCCGGTTGACCCCGATCAGGGTCGAGGCCGGCGTCCAGTTCTCGTCGGTGCCGGGCAGCTCGACGAGGTGGCCGTACATGTTCTGGTGCACCGCGTCGGTGTCGCGCATGTCGGTGAGGAACTCGTAGATGTGAATGACGTTCGACCAGTCGAGGCCGAGCCAGGCGAGCTGGTCGGTGAGATTGCGCATCATCCGCCGCGTCTGCTCCGCCGCGTCGTCCGGCAGCGCGCACTCCTCCGGCACGTGCGGATGCGCGTGGTAGAGCGGCAGCGGGCTCACCCCCGACAGGAAGAAGTACTCCGAGCCGGCCGGCACGAGGACGGCGGGCGCGTACGGCAGGTGGTCGGCCTTGGAGGGGTCGGGCTCGAGGCGCTCGAATGTGGACAATGCGATTCCTTTCGATGGGGAGATGAAGTCAGAGTCCGAGGTGCGTGTGGATCGGCCCCGGGTCGCTCACGAGCTGCCGCGACGGCCCCTCCCACACGATCGCGCCGTGCTCGCCGAGGATCGCGACGCGATCGGACAGGGCGAGCGCGAGGTCGACGTTCTGCTCGGCGACGAGCACCGCGAGACCGAGCGCGCGCAGCTCCTGGAGCCGGTCGCGGATGACGCGTAGCACCGCGGGCGCGAGGCCCTCCGACGGCTCGTCCATGACGAGCAGGCGCGGATTCGTCATGAGGGCGCGCCCGATCGCGAGCATCTGCTGCTCGCCGCCCGACAGCGTCCGCGCGAAGGACCGCTCACGCTCGGCGAGCCGCGGGAAGAAGTCGAAGACGCGCTCGACCGACCACGGCTCCTCCCCCGGGCCGGGGCGGCGGGCGGGGACGATCCGCAGGTTCTCCCGCACGGTGAGACTTCCCCACACCTGCCGTCCCTGCGGGACGAGGCCGATGCCGAGCGCGGCGACGCGGTGCGCCGCGAGGCCGAGCACCCGCTCGCCGGCGAACCGGACCGAGCCCGCGGTCACGCTCGGTGGCTTGAGGCCCATGATCGCCCGGACGAGCGTCGTCTTGCCCATGCCGTTGCGGCCGAGGATCCCGAGCGACTCGCCGACGCCGACCGTGAGGCTCACGCCGCTCAGCACGTGCGAGGTCGCGTAGCCGACGTCGAGCCCCTCGACCTCGAGCAGCGTCTCGGGACGATCCTCCAGCTCCTCGTCGAGCTCCTGCCCGAACTCCAGGTCGGCGCCCATCAATCCCTCCTGCCCAGATAGACCGCCTGCACGGCGGGGTTCGCGCGGATCTCGTCAGGCGTCCCATAGGCGAGCGGGACTCCGTTGTCGAGACACAGAACGTGATCGACGAGCTCGAGCGCGAGCGACATGTCGTGCTCGATGAGCACGAGGCTGAGCCCGTCCGGCAGGTCCTCGAGCAGCTGCCGCAGCACCTTCCGCTCCGCGGCGGACAGGCCCGCGGCGGGCTCGTCGAGGAGCAGGAGCCGCGGGCGCACGACGAGCGCCATCGCGATCTCGAGCTGGCGCTGCTCGCCGTGCGAGAGATCCGCGACGGGATCGGCCTCGCGCGTGCCGAGTCCGACGCGCTCGAGCATCTCCTTCGCGCGGATCGTGTAGGCATCGCGTTCTCCGACCGGCCACCAGAATCGACGCGGCCGGGAGCTGCCCGCCTGCGCCGCGATCCGGACGTTGTCGAGCACCGACAGGTCCGCGAAGAGGTTCGAGACCTGGAAAGTGCGGGCGATCCCGCGGCGCGCCCGCGCGCGCTCGCTCACCCGGGAGACGTCCTCGCCGAAGAGCGAGATGGTCCCGTCGCTCGCGCGCATCTCGCCCGAGATGAGCCGGAAGAGCGTCGTCTTGCCGGCGCCGTTCGGCCCGATGACCGCGAGGCGTGCGCCGCGCTCGAGAATCACGCTCACGCCGGACAGGGCGAGGAGCCCGCCGAATCGGCGGGTCACCCCGTCCAGGACGAGGGCCGTCCCCTCGCCGCCGGGGGGAGCCGACGGCGAGGAGACGACACGGGGGGAGCTCATTGCTGCTGGAACTCCTGGCTGAACGGCGGGTTCGCGAGATAGGCGGCCGGGTCGAACGTCCAGAACTGGCTGACGTTGTCGTAGGTGCCGATCACCGCGTTGACGAGCTTGCCGTCGGCGCGCTTGACGACCTCGCGGATGAAGACCGGTCCGACGGGGTTGCCGTACTCGTCGAGCGAGCCAGAGCCAATGATCGTCGACCCGAGGTCGACGCCGCGGATCGCGTCCGCGAGCGTCTCGCCGGTCGGCTTGCTCGTGGCGCCCGCGAGGACGTCGTAGAGCATCTGGCCGGTCGAGTAGACGGCGAAGGAGTAGAGCGACGGGAGGATGCCGTACTCCGCCTCGTACTGCTTGACGAAGCCCGCGACGACCGGGTCGTCGTTGCCCTCCGCGTAGAACGACGCGGAGATCTGGCCGAGGGCGATGTCGCCGACGTCCTCGAGGATCGCCTGGTCGGTCGTGCAGCAGTTGCTGACGATCGGCGTCTTCGCGAGCAGGCCGAAGTCGCTCGCGGTGCGGAAGAAGTTCGAGCTGTCCGTGCCGCCCGCGGAGCCGACGAAGATGACGTCGACGTCGAGGCTGCCGAGCTGGCTCACGTAGCTGCTGAGGTCCGAGGCGTCGCCCGGGTACCAGAGCTGGTCGGTCACCGTGCCGCCGGCCGCGGTGAACGCGGAGACGAAGCCGCCGCAGCTCTCCCAACCGAAGGCATAGTCGACGCAGATGGTCGCCGCGGACTCGTAGCCCTGCTCGGCGGCCCAGTCGCCCGCGGGGAACGACATCTGGCTGGCCGTGAAGGAGCCGGTGCGGATCACGAGCGGCGAGGCGAGTCGCTGCGTGAGATCGTCGGCGGCGGTCATCGCGAGGTTCACGACGCCGGCCTGGGTGAGGTAGTCGCCGACGACGAGGCCCTCGCTCGCGAGCACCGGGCCGATCACGACGTCGACCTTGTTCTCCTCGACGAGCTTGCGGGCCTTGGTGAGTGCGGTGTCGGGGTCGCTCGCCGTGTCCTCCCAGACCGTCTCGATCGTGAAGTTCCCGACCTCGATGCCCTGGTCGGCGAGGAACATCTCCCAGCCCTGCTGCATGTCGACGCCGATGGCGCCGGCCCAGGAGGTCATCGGCGCGAGCACGCCGATCCGGAACGTCTCGCCGGACGCCGGGGCGTCGGTCGACGACGGCCCGCCGGAGAGGTCGGCCGGCGGCGCGCAGGCGGTGAGGGCGAGTGCGGCGGCGAACGTCACCCCCGCGGCAGCGGAAATCTTGCGGATCATCGCTTGTCCTTTCGAGTCTTGCTTCGGTGTTTCGGAGTGGGGAAGTGCTCGACCGCGAGCACCTCGGGACGGTTGGGCGCGGCGCGGCGCCGGATGCGCCGGGCGAGGTCGGAGACCCCGCCGACGATGCCCTGCGGCGCGAAGATGACGGAGAGGATGAAGAGGATGCCGAGCAGGGTCTGCCAGCGCTCGAAGACGCTCGAGAGCACATGCTGGAAGAAGACGACGAGCACGGCTCCGACGAGCGGCCCGAGCACGGTCCCTATGCCGCCGAGGGCGACCATGATCATGCTCATGGCGGAGGCCTGGAACCCGGCGGACACGGGGCTGATGAACTCGCTGTGCCATACGGCCAGGACGCCCGCGATGCCGGCGACGGCGCCCGAGACGAGCATCGCGCCGAACTTGTACATCGGCACGTTGTAGCCGAGGCTCACCATCCGGGTCTCGCTGTCGCGGATGCCTTTGAGCGTGAGTCCGAATGACGATCGGCCGACGATGACGAGGGCGACGGTGATCGCGAGGAACGCGACGAGCACGAGGAAGTAGAACTCCCAGTACTCGGAGATCCCGGCCGGGCGGCGGATGCCCGGCAGCCCGTTCGTGCCGCCGGTCACCGACGACCAGCGATAGGCCATGCCGTAGACGATCATCCCGGCGGCGAGCGTGACCATGAGGAAGGAGATGCCGCGGGTGCGCATCGAGATGAGGCCGTAGATGACGCTCGCGAGCACGGTCATGAGCAGCGCCATGCCGAGCTGTCCCCACAGGTCCCAGCCCTGCCGATACGCCCAGGCGAGGCCGTAGCCGGATGCGGCGGCGATGCCGGCGTGGCCGAGCGAGACGAGGCCGACGTTGCCGGCGAGCACGTTGATGCTGCTCGCGAGGATCGCGGCGACGAGCGCGATCGACAGCAGCGAGACGTAGTAGCTGCCGAGCACGTACGGGAAGACGCAGGAGACCGCGACGAGGACTCCGATGACCGTCCACTTGACGGCGGCACGCGCGCGCGCGCTCATGCGGCCCTCCCGAACAGTCCCTGGGGGCGGAAGACGAGGATGAGGCCCATCGGCGCGAAGATCGTGAAGTAGGCGAACTCGGGGAAGAGCACCTTGGTGAACGCGTCGATGAGCCCGATGAGCACCGCGCCGACGGCGGCGCCGGTGATGGAGCCGAGGCCGCCGACGATGACGACGACCATCGCGTAGAGCAGCATCTCGGTCCCGGAGGTGGGGCTGAGGCTCAGCAGGCCGGAGCCGATCGCGCCGGCGATGCCGGCGAGGGCGGCGCCGACGACGAAGACCCAGGTGAAGACGCGGTCGATGTTGATGCCGAGGGCGGAGGCCGCCTCCCGGTTGTCGACGCCGGCGCGCACGATCGCCCCGAACTTGGAGTAGCGCTGCGCGAGGAAGAGGGCGGTCCCGATGACGAGCGTGACGCCGATGATGAAGAGCCGGTACTGCGGGTAGGTGAACTCGCCGATGACGAGCGCACCGGAGGGGGCGCCGTTGCCGGAGTTGACCGACTTGGGGTCGCCGCCGAAGATCCACAGCACGACGTCCGCGATGACGAAGAGCACGCCGACGGTGAGCAGCACCTCGGGCATCTCCTTGCCGCGCACTCGGCGCAGCAGGCCGCGCTCGAGCCCGAAGCCGATGACGGCGGCGACGACGGCGCCGGCGCCGAGGCCGAGCCAGAAGTTGTGCGTAGCCGCGACGGTGACGACGGCGGTGTATGCGCCGACGAGGTAAAAGGCGCCGTGCGCGAGGTTCGAGATGCGCATGAGGCCGAAGATGAGCGTGAAGCCGCTCGCGATGAGGAAGAGCAGGGCGCCGAAGCTCAGGCCGTTGAGCAGCTGCTGGAGGAAGAAGACGCCACTCATCGCATCGGCGCCTTCCGCACGGCGCGTGCTGCGGCCTCTTGCCAAACAGGGTCCACGTTGACCAATATTTCCTACAGGTGTAGACGATGAACGTCGCGGTTGTTACCGAGATGTTTCTACAGTCGTAGAAAAAAAGCAAGTCCTCCGCGAGAACGCGATCAGAACGCCATCAGCGCGGCTCCCCCGTCACCCGCACCAGGTCCCGTCCTTCGGCACGATGCCGCGCAGCAGATAGCCGTCGACCGCATCGACGACGCACTGGTCGCCGTACTGGCTGTACGCCGTGTGGCCCTCCCCGTCGAAGGTGACGAGCACCCCGGACTCGAGGTCGTCCGCGAGCTTGACGCCCTCCGCATAGGGCGTCGCCGGGTCTCCCGTCGTCGAGACGATGACGACCGGGTTCGCGCCCGCGCCCGTCAGCTTCCCGTGCTGGCCGCCGCGGTACTCGTACGGCCACTGCGAGCACGCGATGTCGGGCAGCGCGGGCAGATCGAGCGTCAGCGTCGGCGCCGCCTCCGCCAGCCTCGCGTTCTGCTCGGCGAGCACCACCGGGTCGAGGTCCACCGGGTAGTCGACGCAGTAGATCGCCCACAGCGCGTCCTGGATGTTCGTCGCGAAGCCGACGCCCGGCGTGAAGTCGTTGTACAGATCCGCGAGCCTCCACGCCATGTCGGTGACCGGCACCGGACGGAACACCTCGGCGAAGAGCGTCGAGAGCGCCGACCACAGCGACTCCGAGTAGAGCGCCTGCAGGATGCCCGTCTTGAGCGACTGCCCCGTCATGGCGCGGCCCTCCGCGACCGTGCCGCCCGAGACCGGGTTCGCCTGGAACTGCTCGAGCAGCTTGTGGATGCGCGGCAGGTCGACGGCCGGGTCGCCGCTCAGCGGGCAGTCGGAGAAGCCCGGGCAGGCCTCGACGAAGTGCGTCAGCGCGAGCTCGAAGCCCGCCTGCTGCGAGATCGCGAGCTCGCTGAGCTCCGACTCGCGGTCCATCACGCCGTCGAGGACGACGCGGCCGACCTTCTCGGGATACTCGTCGACGTAGACGGATCCGATCGCCGTCCCGTACGAGTAGCCGAGGTAGTTGAGCTGCTCGTCGCCCGACAGCGCGCGCATCAGCTCCAGGTCGCGGACCGTCGAGAGCGTGTCGATGAACTCGAGGACCTCCCCAGTGTTTTCCAGGCACGCGTCGGCGTACTTCCTGCCCTCGTCGAGCTGCTCCTGGATCCACCCGTCGGGGTCGACCGCGGGGTCGACGCTCGGCACGAAGTAGAGGAACTCGGACACGTCGTCGGGATCCGTGAAGCACGTCACCGTCGCGGTGCGTCCCGCGCCGCGCGGATCCCAGCCGACGATGTCGTAGCTCTCGGCGATCTCGGGGCTCACGAACCACAGCCCGTTGTCGCGGACGAAGTCCACGCCCGAGGCCCCCGGGCCGCCCGGGTTCACGAAGAGGGTGCCGATGCGGTTCGCGCCCGTCGCCCGGTGCCGGACGACCGCGATGTCGACGGTCCGGGTGTCGCTCTCGTCCTCCCAGTCCAGCGGCGCGACGATCGTCGCGCACTCGAAGCCGGAGCCGCAGGCGCTCCACTGGACCGTCTGGTCGAAGAACGCGGCGAACGGCCCGCTGGATGCCGTCGGGGTCGGCGTCGGCGTGCTCTGGACCACGGGGAACGGCGAGCCGCCGTTGTAGCAGCCCGCGAGGAGCGTCAGGGCGGCGACCGCCGCAGCGGCGACGCCGAGCAGTCGGGACGGGAGCGCGCGGCGATGTGACGACATGGCGGTGAGCCTAACGATTCGAACTTCGGAACGACATGAGCATCGCCTCGAGGGCGAGCAACGGCGGGACATTGCCCTCGATGCGCCGACGGGCGGTCGCGATCGCGTCGAGCGCCCGCAGGGTCGCCGCCGGCGTCGTGGCACGCGCCGTGGAGACGATCGCCGCCTCCGCCGCT
>Ga0180219_1000434_pt1 | contig 34539 bp, 33 predicted proteins | sample eDN3rd30CBELigMG_FD_151338 | JGI IMG/M metagenome (GOLD analysis project Ga0180219, IMG submission 151338) | Enriched Miracle-Growth compost microbial communities from Emeryville, California, USA - eDNA 3rd pass 30_C BE-Lig MG (version 2)... ... | reverse complement strand
TCCCGTCCCGGGACCTGTAGTCGGGACGGCGCGCGCCAATGCGCGCCGCGCGTCACGCCCGCGGCACTACGACCGCGGAGTGCAAATGGAGCTATCCCGATCTTGCCTAAATCCGTGCGCGGGGCGCTGTAGCGCCAGCAAACACAAAAATCTCAGGCGGTGCGGCGTCCCCGCGTCTCCACGCTGTTTGAAGTTTCACCCGCAGACCTTTTGGCCTTCGGCGCGCGCGCTCCGGAGCGATCGGCCGCGTCTCGGCTGTTGCCCGGCCCCTACGCTCGTCTGGCATGTCGACGTAATCGTTCTAACTATACGAACGTTTCGAGGAGAACAATTCGTTTTTCAGAACTACCGCAATGCGTCATTTTCCGCGCCGAGGAGAAATGACGATGACCTTGAACTATCATGCCGACGATCTTCGGCAGCCCGAAACGGGCTGGACCCTGGCGGCGCAGGCGGGCGGGCGGTTGTTGCCTGGGCTCGCGCTCGCCTTCGGCGTCGCGGGGCTCGCTTATGCGGCGCGCTGGACCGCCGGCGTGACCCTGCTCAGCCCGATGATCCTGGCGATCGTGATCGGCATGGCCGTGCGCAACACCTTCGGGGTGTCGGAACGCGCCCTTCCCGGCGTGGCGTTCTCGTTGCGCCGACTCCTGCGCCTGGCGATCATCCTTCTCGGCCTCCAGCTGACGTTCGTTCAGGTCGCGGAGGTCGGGCTGAGCGGCGTCGCGGTGATCGCGGCCACGCTCGCCGCGACATTCCTTTTCACGATCGGGCTCGGTCGAGCGCTGGGCGTCGAGTCGAAGCTCGCGCAGCTGATCGCGGCCGGCACCTCGATCTGCGGGGCCTCCGCCGTGATCGCGGCGAACACCGTGACGCGCGGCTCGGACGAGGACGTCGCCTATGCGGTCGCCTGCGTCACGGTGTTCGGCTCGATCGCCATGTTCCTCTACCCGTTGCTGCCCGGTCTCTTGCATCTCGACGCGCATGCCTACGGCCTCTGGTCCGGCGCCTCGATCCACGAGATCGCGCAGGTGGTGGCGGCGGCCTTCCAGAACGGCAAGGAATCCGGCGAGTTCGGAACCGTCGCCAAGCTTTCGCGGGTCATCCTGCTCGCGCCGACCGTGCTCGCGCTCGGCTTCTTCGCCGCGCGCCGCGGCGAAGCGGCCGGACAGGCGCCGACGCCGTGGTTCGTGCTCGGCTTCGTCGCGCTGGTCGCCTTGAACAGCGTGGTCGCCATTCCGGCGGAGGCCAAAGCGGTGATCGCCACCGCGACCGCCTTTCTGCTCTCGGCGGCGCTCGCCGCGATGGGGCTTTCGGCGGATCTGCGAAAGCTGCGGGCCATGGGCCTGCGGCCCTTGCTTCTCGGCCTCGCCTCCTTCCTATTCATCGCGAGCTTCAGCCTCGTCCTCGTGAAGCTCGCCGCATGACTGAAGGCCCATGACCCTCGAACAGCTCCGGATCTTCGTCGCGGTCGCCGAGCGCGAGCACGTCACCCGCGCCGCAGGCGACCTGCACCTCACGCAGTCGGCCACCAGCGCGGCGGTCGCCACGCTCGAGGCGCGCTACGCCACCAAGCTGTTCGACCGGGTCGGCCGCCGGATCGTGCTGACGGAGGCGGGGCGGCTGTTTCTCCACGAGGCGCGGGCCGTGCTGGCCCGTGCGGCGGCGGCCGAGACCGTTTTGGCGGACCTCGCTGGGCTGAAGAAGGGCCGGCTTGCGCTCGGCGCCAGCCAGACGGTCGCGAGCTACTGGCTGCCGCCGCTGATCCATCGCTATCAGGAACAGTTTCCGGGGGTCGCCGTCGAGCTCGCCATCGGCAACACCGAATCCGTCGCCACGCTGGTCAGGGATGGAAGCGCCGATCTGGGGATCGTGGAGGGCGAGACCGACGATCCGGCGCTGAACGTCACTCCGGTCGCCGAGGACGAGCTGGTGCTGGTGGTCGCGCCCGGCCATCCCTGGGCGGACGGGCGGCCGGTCGCGCCCCGCAATCTCGCGGACAGCCGCTGGACGCTGCGTGAGTCGGGGTCCGGCACGCGGTCGATCCTGGAGCGGGCGGTCGAGAGCGGCGGGCTCTCGCTGTCGGATCTCGACGTCGCCATGGAGCTGCCGTCCAACGAGGCCGTGCGGGCGGCCGTCGAGGCGGGCGCCGGGGCGACGGTGATGTCGCGCCTGGTGGCCGACGCGGCGCTCAGGGCGGGGTCGCTGGTCGCGGTCAAGTTTCCCCTGCCCCGCCGCCGCTTCCTCGCGCTGATGCACCGTCAGCGTTACGTCACGCAGGCCCTGAAGGCGTTCCTGAGCAACCTGGAGCCGGGCGTCGAAACAAGCGCGCGGCCGGAGGCCTCATCCGGCCGCGCATCGCGCTAGTTCGCGCCGCCGAGCGGCGCGACGAAGCGCACCACCGCGGACCGCTCCTGCAACCGCTTCACCGCCGCGTCGAGGTCGGGCCGAGGCATCGGCCGCTCGGCGATCCTGAGCACGAACACGCCGCCGGGCTTCGGGCCGCCGACGATTTCCGCGCCGGTCTCGGCGAGCAGCGCGGCGATGTCGCGAGCGGTGGCCGAAGGCTGGAAGCCGACGAGCAGGGTCTGTCCCGCCGCCGCCTCCCGGCCGTCGGAGGCCGTCTCGTAACGCGCGTCGCCGGCGCCGAGATAGGCCTGCGTCAGCAGCCCGGCCTGAAGCGCGATCACCAGAGCCGCCGCCGTGGCGGACCAGGCCAAAGCGCCCGGCGAAAGTCCCGTCAGCCGCGCGGCGAGCCAGCGGCTAAGTCCCGCCCCTGACCTGCGGGCCCGGCGCGCCTCATAGGCCTCGATGCGCGCGAACAGCGCTTCCCGCGCTCCGGCCGACGCCGCCGGAAGCGTCTCGTTGAGATCGATCGTGGCCTGCCGCTCCTCGACCGCCGCGGCGAGCCGATGAGCGATCTCGGCGTCCTCCGCCATCAGTCGCTCGAACAGCGCGGCGTCCTTGGCGTCGAGCTTGTCGGTCGCCTTCCAGGGGGCCAGCAGGTCAGCGGGGCGCGGCTCGGCGCCGTTCGGGGCGGCGCTCATGGCCACCCCCTGTCGACGCCGGATGCGGCGAGCAGCTCGGCGAGCTTCTTGCGCGCATAGAACATCCGCGTCTTCACCGTGGCGGCGGGAATCTGGAGGATCTCGCTCGCCTCCTCGACGCTGCGCTCATGATAGTAGACGAGGTCGATCACCTCCCGATGCTCCAGCGACAGCCGGCCGAGGCAGCGGCGCATCGCGTCCGCCTTGCTGGCCTTCTGGGCGGCGACCTCGGGCGTATCGGCGTCATCTTCAATCGCTTCCGCGATCTCCGGCTCCAGCGACCGGGGCGCGCGCCGGCGCAACGCCGACAGCGCCTTGAAGCGCGCGATCGACAGGATCCAGGTCGACACGCTCGACCGGCCTTCGAAGCGCGACGCCTGTCGCCAGACGTCGAAATAGACGTCGCTCATCAGATCCTCCGCTTGCGATTCGTCACGCACGAGCCGGATGAGGAACCTCAATGTGCGCGTAGCGTGGCGCCCGTGGAGAATCCGCATCACGGCCCGGTCGCCGGACGGGCGCTCTGACCCGCGGGGGCAGCCGCGGCGGGGATCACGCCCGAGGGCGCCGCCGTGGAGCTGACCGGCGGCGGGGAGACCGCGTCGACGGCGGCCCGCGCGTCCGCCCGCCCGGCGCCGAACTCACCCTTGGCTGAAGGTCTGAAGGCTGCGGAGCGCAGCTCCGATGCAGCTTGGTCGCGGCCGCCGCCTTGGTTCGAACCGGTCCGGGAATTTTTTTGAAGATGATGCGTCTTGGGCTTCGCCTTCGATGCAGGCAGGGCGCTTTCATGGGCGCCGGCCGCTGGCTGCCGCTTGACGCTGCTCCATCTTTGGTGAGGCTAAGAACCGACAGGACGTTTGCGCTCGTCGGCAGACGCCGCTCCGGAGGGATGTCTCAAATGAAGAAGCTGATCATCGGCTCGATCGCCCTGCTCCTCGCCGGAGCAGCGCCCGCCTCGGCGGACGTCATGGAGCAGGTCAAACAGCGCGGGACGCTCGTGGTGGGCGTGAAGGCCGACTACAAGCCGTTCGGCTTCCGTGACCCCTCGGGCACGGTGGTCGGGATCGAGCCGGATCTCGCCGCCGACGTCGCCAAGCGCCTTGGCGTCAAGCTGGAGCTTGTGCCGGTCGTCGCGTCGAACCGGATCGAGTTCCTCAATCAGGGCAAGATCGACCTGCTTATCGCCACGATGTCGGACAAGCCGGAGCGTCGCAAAAGCGTGCTGGCCGTTGATCCGCAGTATTATTCGGACTCCGTCAACGTCCTGATGAACCAGAAGGCGAAGTACGCCAAATGGGAAGACCTGAAGGGCAAGACGCTGTGCGCGACCTCGGGCTCGTTCTACAACAAGGACGTCGCCGAGAAATACGGCGTCCAGATCAAGGCGTTCGACGGCTCCGACAAGCCGCTGTTCGCTCTGAAGCAGGGCGAGTGCATCGGCTACCTGTACGACCAGACCTTCGTTCAGGGAAAACTTCTCGATGACGAGTGGAAGTCAGGCTTCTACATGCCGCTCCCCGGCATCCTGGAGACGCCCTGGATCATGGCGGTCAAGAACGGCGAGGACGCCTTCCAGAAGTTCCTGAGCGAGACGACCCTCGACTGGTTCAAGAACGGCACAGTGATCGACGAAGAGAAGAAGTGGGGAATCGAGCCCACCGACTACTCCAAGCGCATGCACGACAAGTACAAGGGCTGAGCCTGATCGGCGCGCCGGCGGTTTCGCCAGGCGCGCCTCTGGCCGGCTGCAGCCGGTCCCGAAGCTTCACCTTGGCGGGCGCGAGGGTCGATGGAAGCGTTGGCGGAATGGGCGCGAAGCCTCTATGAGACCACCGGAATAAATCTCAGCTTCATCTATGACTCCTGGGACCGCGCGCGGTTCTTCTCCGGCCTCGGGATGACGATCTACCTCAGCGTCGTCAGCGTCATTCTCAGCCTCATCATCGGCGCGATCGGGGCGTGGGCGCAAGGTTCGCCGTTCGCGCCGCTGCGCTGGCTGATCAACGGCTTCGTCACGCTGTTTCGCAACACGCCGCCGCTCGTCCAGATCCTGTTCTTCTATTTCGGCCTGAGCCCGCTCCTGCCGCGGGTCGAGGACGCAGACGGGATGATGCAGCCGCTGCTGAGTTCGGTTCAGTGGGCGATCATCGCGCTGTCGCTGTTCGCGGGCGCCTTCAACATCGAGATCTTCCGTTCCGGCATCGAGGCCGTGCCGAACTCGACCAAGGAAGCCGCGGAGGCGCTCGGCTATACCCGGCTCGGGGTCTATCGACACATCGTCCTGCCGCTCGCGCTCAGGGTCTGCCTGCCGGCGCTGAACAACAATCTCGTCAACCTGCTCAAGGTCACGTCGCTCGCCTATGCGATCGCGGTTCCCGAGCTGCTCTACGTCAGCAAGCAGATCTGGACCGACCGCCAGAACGTGCCGGAGATGATGATCACCCTGCTTGTCGTCTACGTCCTGCTGGTCGGCGTCCTGGTCTGGGCGATGCACCGGTGGGAGCGTTCGCTGGCTATCCCCGGCTACGGACAGGGGAGCGGGCGATGAGCGTCGAGCACGAGGCGCCGTTCCGGCCGATGGCGGTGCTGCTGCCGCCGCGGCCACGCGAGCCCGAGCCGCTCCCCCGCGTCACGATGCGGCACGCGGTCCTGTTCGTGACCGCCGTGCTGCTCGTCGCCACGGTCGCTCATGCGCAAGCCCCGGATGCCTCCGCTGCGGCGCCCGCGCATGAGGCGCTGACGCAGGAGCCGGCGACCGCGCTGACCGTCATCATCAAGTGGCTGCCCCTGCTGATGAAGGGCTTCCTCTTCAACATCCTGATCTCGGTGCTAGCCATGGGGCTCGGCACGATCGCCGGGCTGATGCTCGGCCTGGCCCAGATCAGCCAGAACCGCCTGCTCCGGCAGTTCGCCTGGGTCGTCACCCAGTTCTTCCGGAACGCGCCGTGGCTCGTGCTGCTGTTCTTCGCGATGTTCATGATCCCGTTCCAGTTCAACGTGTTCGGCTACATCATTCCGTTCCCGGACTGGGTGAAGGCGATCATCGGGTTCGGGCTCCCCGTGATGGCGAACGTGGCCGAGCTGCTGCGCGGCGCGATCCGGTCAATCCCGAACGGCCAGTGGGAGGCGGCGGAGTCGCTCGCCTTTTCGCGCAACAAGACGCTGTGGATGATCATCCTGCCGCAATGCGTGAAGCGGATGTTGCCGCCCTGGATGAACCTCTACTCGCTGATCACGATGGCGACCGTGATGGCCAACCTCGTCGGCGTATCCGAGATGCTGACGCTGACGGCGGAGGTTCATGCCGCCGAGGGTGGTCGGCCGGAGCTGCTCGCGCCGCTCTACGGCTTCGCGATGCTGTGCTTCTTCGTCTACTGCTGGCCGATCGGCAGGGCCACCCTGTATCTCGAGCGCCGCTTCCACGTGAAGACCTGAGCCAGGCAAGGAGATCGGTCTTGAAAGCTGCCATCGGCGCGTCCGCCGCCTCCCCGTGGACCCCGGACCAGCCCATCGTGAGCATTCGTTCCGTGCGAAAATCGTTCGGAGCGCTCGAGGTGTTGAAGGACGTCTCGCTCGACGTCAGCAAGGGCGAGGTGATCTGCGTCATCGGCCCTTCAGGATCGGGCAAGTCGACCCTGATCCGCTGCATCAACGCGCTGGTGCCGATCGACAAAGGCTCCATCCTGGTCGAAAACCAGGAGGTGAACGACCCTGCGCTGGACAAGCTGAAGCTGCGCCGCAAGGTCGGCATGGTGTTCCAGCAGTACAATCTGTTTCCGCACAAGACGGCGCTGCAGAACGTCATGATGGCGCCCATCCAGGTGCTGAAGCAGAACAAGGCGGAGGTGGAGGAGCGGGCCCGCAGCCTGCTGGCCAAAGTGCGGCTGACAGGCAAGGAGAACAGCTATCCGGGCGAGCTTTCCGGCGGGCAGCAACAGCGCGTGGCGATCGCCCGCTCCCTCGCGATGCGGCCCGACATCATGTTGTTCGACGAGGTGACGGCCGCGCTGGATCCGGAGACCGTCAAGGAAGTGCTGGTCACGATCCGGGAGCTCGCCGAAGAGGGGATGACGTGCATCCTCGTCACCCATGAGATGAAGTTCGCCCGCGAGGTGGCGGACCACATCTACTTCACCGACCGGGGCGTCATCGTCGAGCACGGACCGCCTGAAGAGTTCTTCGCCGAGGCCAAGGATGAGCGGACGCGGGCCTTCCTCGGGCAGATCCTCTGAGCTGAGCGACGGCGGCGTCACCCTGCGCCTTTGGCCTGCCTTGCGTCCGCGGGCGCCGCGATGATCGGCTTTCTGAAGCAGCTCGCGTCCGTTCCGCTCGCCGCGTTCCTGCTGATCTACGAGGCGGTCGAGGCGCTGTTTCGGCGGCTTGTCCTGCCCGCGATCGCCGCCCTCGCAAGGGCGCCCGTTTTCATCGAGCTCGGGCGGGCGATCGCAGCGCTGCCGCCTTACGCCATTCTCATCCTGCTGCTCGCGCCGTTCGCTGCGATCGAGCCGTTCAAGTACATCGGGCTCTACTGGTTGGCGGAGGGCCGGCTGCTGCTCGGCGCCGTCACGACCGTCGCCGCCCATCTCGCCAGCATCCTGATCTGCGAGCGGATCTTCCACGTCGGGCGCGCCAAGCTGCTGACCATCGGCTGGTTCGCGCGCGGCTACTTCTTCCTCACGGGCTTGCGCGATGAGGCGCTCGCCTGGATCCGCGCGACGCGCGTATGGCGGGCGAGCGGAGCGCTGCTGCGACGGGTGCGGCACCGGCTGCGGCTGCTCGTCAGGGCGTGAGCTGCGCGAACTCGACCACGTCGACGGCGTCCCCGAGCGCAGAGCGGGCGATGTCCACCACCGCCCGGTGGTGCGTGAACAGGATCGGCTGAACCTTGCGGCCGATGGCGGCGAGCGCCCTGACACCGTGCGCCGTGCGGGCGTCGTCGAAGCTCGCGAACAGATCGTCCCCGATGAACGGCGCCGGTTCGGCGCGCTCGGCGTAATCCTCGAGATAGGCAAGACGCAGCGCCAGGTAGAACTGGTCCCGCGTGCCCTCGCTCAAGCCTGAGACCGGGCAGGTCTCGCCCGAGGGCCGCAACGCCACGAGCCTCTGGGCGTCGTCCTCGAAGCGCTCCGCGACGCCGGCGAAGGCGGCGCCGGTGAGCTCCCGGAACAGCGCCGAGGCGCGCTCCAGCGTCGGGTTCCGCTCCGCGAGCCGCGCGCGCTCCATCGCGGCGCCGAGCATCAGAGAGGCGATCCGCAACACGGCCCATTCACGCGCAGTGGCCGCGAGCGCGGCCCCGGCGGCTCTCTGCTGGGCCGCTGCGGCCTCCGCTGCGGCCCCGCCGAGCGCCTCACGCCGTTCGCGCTCCGCCGCCAGCTCCGCATAGACCTGCCGGTCCTCGGCCTCGAGCCGCGCCTCGTCGGCCTTCGCCGCCTCGATGATGGCGGGCGCCGCGTCGGGGTCGAAGCCGTCGAGCTCGGCCCTCAGGACGTCCTCCTCGGCGCGTTCGCCGACAAGCGCCAGTTGCGCCCGACGTTCGGCCAAGGTCCTCATGAGCCCCTCGCGGGTCTCCACTCGGGCGAGAAGCCCGCGCAGATCCGTGTCCTCGGGCAGGCCAGCCGCCGCGGCCGCCACCGCAGCGCGGGCGTCCGCGGCCTTCAGGCGCGCCTCGGCGTCGGCGCGGCGCGCCTCGTCGCGCCGACGGGACGCTTCGGCGTGGCGCGCATGCGCCGCGCGGGCGGCCGTCAGCCGCTCGTGCAGCCTGCGGGCGGCCGCATCGGCTGCGAGGTCGGTCAGGTCCGTCGCGATCGATGACACCATGGCCGAGACGCGCGCGGAAAACGCATCGGCGTCCCGCTTGATGCCGCGGATGCGCTGAAGCCTGTTGTCGCGCTCGTCGATCAGAGCGGGCGCCTCGTCCCAGGCCGCGAGCGCGGCCGCCGCGGCGGCGAGCGAGGAGTCCGGCGCAAGGCCGACCGACCCGAGAGCGGCCGCCCACCGCTCCCGGCGAGACGTCGCCTCCGCCTCGGCGGCGCGCTCCTGCGCCGCCAGATTGGCGATGCGGCGCTCGAGCTCAGTGATCGCCGCGGCTCTCTCCGCCGCCTCGTGCCAGCGGCTGGAGAGCGTCGCCAGGCGCGCGCTGAGCCGGGCCGCGAGAGCGCGCGGGTTCCGGTCGCCGCAGTCGTCCAGCCCAGCCTGCTCGCAGATCGACGACAGCTCAGGCAGCAAGGCGGCCGCCGCCTCGTCCAGCACCGCGATCTCGGCGAGACGCCGGAGGTTCTGGTCGCGTCGCGCGAGCAGGGCGGCGACGTCCTTGCGCCATGCCTCCATCTCCGCCGGCGACTCCGGGGCCACCCCGCTCGCGCGCCAGGCCTCGCGCCAGGCGCCTTCGGTCGCCTCCATGGCCGCGGCCAGCTCGGCAAGGCGCGCCTCGCCGCTCTCGACTGCGCGCGCGAGATCCGCGCGTCGCCTGGCGAGCTCCGCCGCGCGCGCGGCCCGGGCGGCGTCCTCCGCCGCGCGATCGGAAAGACGATCGGCCTCCGCCGTCTTCCGCTCGAAGGAAGCCACATTGGGGAGCAGCGTCCCGGCGTCCAGGGGCGCGAGGCCGAGCACATGCTCGCGGATCAGCTCCCAGGCCGCTTGCCGCGCCTCCCGCGCCTCGCGGATGGCGTCAGGCGACGCGATGGGGCCGTCCGATGCGAGCGCCCGGAGTTCGGAGTCGACCAGCTCCATGTCGGCCCGCGCCGCTTCGGCGCGTTCGCGCACGCGACCTTCCGCCAGAGCGCGTTTTTCGATCTCGTCCCGGAAGCGCGCGATCGTCTCCATGGTCGGCAGCGGCCGGACCGCGAGCGCGTCGAGATCGACCACCGCCGGCGAGAGCCGGGCGGCCGCGTCACACAGGGCGCTCGCCTCCCCGGCCGCCTCGGCTGCGCGTTCGTCGCGCCGATCAAGCGCCCTCAAGCGGCCTTCGAGCGCGTCGAAGGCCTCGCGCAGCGGGCGCGGATCGACAGCCTCGCCGCCTGCGCCCTGCTCCTTCAACGCCCGCAGCCGCTCGCGCTCGGACCCGATCGCCGCCGTCCGTTCGGCGACCGCGCGGGCGAACTCACGTCCTTCCTCGATCAGAGCTCTCAGATCGGCGCGCGCGGCGTCGGTCGGACGCGCGCTTCCGATCTCTGCGACGCCGAGACGGGCCGCCAGTCGCAGCAGCGCCGCATCCCGTTCGTCCGCTTCGCGCTGCACGCGCGGGAGGTCGATCTGCAGCGTGCGGTACGCCCCTGAATCCCGGAACACCGCCTCGATCTCCTCCGCGGCGGCGATCAGGTCGGGGTCGAGGGCGATTTCGGCCGCGTCCGCCTCCGCCCGCTTCAGCGCCTCCGCGGCGCGCGCCGCCTGCGCCTCCGCGCCGTCGGCGGCGTCGAGCGCTCGCCTCAGGGCGTCCGCCGCCCCGGCGGCAAGCTCCGGCGCCGCGCCCGCCTCGTCGACCGCCCGGCGCGCTTCGTCCACCGCGGCGGCCGCGCGATGGGCGCGGCCCAGCCGTTCGACGCGCGCTCGATCGGTTCTCAGCGCCTTGAGCTTCGCGTCGAGGTCGGCGTGGCGCGCCTCGAGCGCCTCGATGCTCTCGTTGATACGCTTCCAGGCGGACGCCCCGAGCTCATGCGTCGCGACATCCCGGCGCGCCGCCTCGTAGCGTCGGAACTCTTCGTTGAACCGCCGGGTGGAGGCCTGCGGACGGAAGAGCGCGTCAGCCTCCGCCTCCAGCGCCTTGCGCTGATCCTCGACGCCACGCAGTCCGGACGCCGCCGCGAACAGGCTCGCGCCGCTCTCGCCGTCCGCCGAAAGCAGATCCTCCGCGCCGTCCCGGAGCGCGGCCGCGCTCAGGCCGAAGGCCCGCTCGAACACGTCGCGCATCAGCGAGCCGAGATGGCCAGCGAGCAGATCGTCGCGCAGCGGCGCGTCGTCGGGTCCGACGAGCGTCGCCTTGTTCCCCTTGCGGCGCCGAAAGCTGAGCTCGCGACCGCTGGCGTCGCAGATCGTTGCCCCGAGGCGCAGGTCGCTCGTCGCGTAACGAAACGCGAAATCCGTCCGCTGCCCGAACCCGAACAGAAGATCGGACACGGCGGCAAGCGCCGAGGTCTTGCCGGCCTCGTTGGGCCCGTAGACCACATGCAGCGCGGCTTCCGGCCGGAAGACGAGCGAGCGGCCCTCGAAGGCGCCGTACTTCTCCAGATCGAGCCGTCGAAGCCGCACGCGTCAGCGCCCGAGGCGGCCGAGGACGAGCTCGCGCGCCTCGGTCACGAGTTCAGGAAGCTCGTCGGCCAAGGCCGCCTCATCCACGAAGACGCCGCCGGGGAGCTTGGCGGCGATGACGCCGACCGTCTCGGCGGCGCGCTCGAGCAGTTCGGGCTCCGCGTCCAGGCCCTCGAGCAAGGCCGCGAGGTCGAGCGATTTCAACTCGGGCGCGGCCCCGTCGCCGCGGTGAAGCGGCGCCGTCTCGAGCTTCGCCTTTTCGATCCAGACATTGGGAGACACCCGATGCGCCGCCGCCTGAACCTCATCCGCAAGGCGGCGCGGGTCCCGGGCGAAGCCGCCGTGCAGCCGCGTCTCCCCCACAAGCGTGATGCGGAGCGCGACCGGCCGCCCGTCCGCCTCGGCGACGACCGGCCGGATGGCGCTCTCGACAGCCGCGAGCGCCGCTTGCTCGCTCTCCGTTCCGGAAAGATCCACGGTCGCGGCCGCCCAACGCGCGCGGTCGGTCAGGACGCGCTCAACGCCCGTGACGCGGCTATCCGCGACGTCGACCAGGACGGCGCCCTTGGGACCGCACTCCCGCACGCTGCGGCCCTGGAGGTTGCCGGGAAACACGACCCAGGGCTCCCGGGAGAGCACCGCGTGCTCGTGCACATGGCCGAGCGCCCAGTAGTCATAGCCCTTGCGGCAGAGCTCATCGAGCGTGCACGGCGCGTAGCGCGCATGGGCCGAACTCTCGCAGCAGGTGTGCAGCACGCCGATATTGAACCAGCCGGGGACCGGCGCCGGGTAGGACGAGGACAGATTGTCGAGCGCCGAGCGCGCCGCAAAACTCTGGCCGTGCAGCGCCACATGCAGATCCTCGAGCCGGAACGTCTCGGGTTTTCTGGAGCCGAACTCGCGCACGCCCTGGGGAAGCGAGATGCTCTTGGTCACGACGCTGTCCGCGTCATGGTTGCCCTTGAGCAGGAAGACCGGCACTCCGGCGCGGTCGAGCTTCGCGAGCTGGCGGTTGAAGAACAGGCCGATGGACGCGTCCTTCCATTCGCCGTCGTAGATGTCGCCGGCGAACACCGCAAAGGCGACGCGGGCCTCGATGGCGCGATCGACAAGGTCGGAGAAGGCGTCGCGGCTGGCCGCCGCGAACAGGGCCGCGACCTCGGCGTCCGCCCGGGCGAGGCCCGCAAGCGGGCTGCCGAGGTGCAGATCGGCCGCATGGAGAAAGCGAAACGAGCTCATGGAGACTCCGGTCTCGTCAGCTCGCGACCATGGCGGGTGACGCCGCGATTCGCCAACCCCGGTGGATGCGGGAGGTCAGAACGAACGCCGGATCTCGTAACGCCCAGGGTCGGCCGCCGCCTGACTTGTCCGGTGCGCGGTTGACGCGCGGCGCGAGATGCGGCCTCACCGTCGCCAGCGATCCTTCCGCCAGCGAGGCCCCATGACCGACCAGACCCGCGCCGCGCCGGACGGCTGGACCCGTTTCGAGGATGAGGGGTTCATCGATCTGGTGGGGCCGCTCTACGAAAGGCGCGATCCATCGTCCCCTCGCGCTTTCGGCTTCCTGGCCGAGCAGAAGCACGCCAACCTGATCGGCGTCGTGCAGGGAGGCATGCTGATGACGCTCGCCGATCGAGCTCTCGGGGTGGCGGCGTGGGAAGCCGCCGGCGGACGGCCTTGCGTGACTGTTCAGTTCGACATGCAGTTTCTGACCGCGGCCCCGCTCGGCGCCTTCATCTTCGTGGAGCCCGAGGTGCTGCGTCTCACATCGTCGATGGTCTTCCTGCGCGGCACGCTGCGGTCCGGCCGTCGTACCGTGGCGGCCGCGACGGGCGTCTGGAAGATCCTGAGGCCGCGCCCGAAACGCGGCGGCTGACGGGCGCGTCAGGGGCGCTGCCGGTCACACCTCCGCAATTCTATTGTTTGCCTGGACGGCACGGCTTATCTCCTCGCGTCCGCGAGGCGCCAAATGCTGACGAAGAAAGCCAAATACGGTCTCAAGGCGATGGTCGATCTGGCGCGGCTGGATGCGGGCCGCTCCAGCTTCGTGGCCGACGTCGCCGAGCGGAACGGCATCCCGAAGAAGTTCCTGGACGCCATCCTCGGCGAGCTGCGCAACGCCGGAATGCTGACCAGCAAGAAAGGCAAAGCCGGCGGCTACATGCTCGCGCGACCGCCCGAGCAGATCACGGTCGGCGCAATCGTTCGCGCGTTGGACGGGCCGCTTGCTCCGATCGCCTGCGCCAGCCGCAGCGCCTATGTGCCGTGCGATGATTGCCGCGACATCAGGACCTGTCAGGTGCGCCTGCTGATGGTCGAAGTCCGTAACTCGATCTCCGACGTGCTCGACAGGCAGACCCTCGCCGAACTGCGCGACATCGGCGACACCGACATGGCGTCGTTCGTCTATCAGATCTAAGCTTGCCCTCTGTAGGAGAGGTTCGGAACCGGGAGCTTCGGTGGATCGCGCGACGCCGCGCATGTCGATCTCAGAGCGGTTGCAGAGGCTGTTTTCAGACGCGGCCTCGGAGGGCGCTTGCCTGATCAGCCCGGTCGCGCGGACGTTCGAGTGGAAACGCGGCCAGTTGCTCCACCGCGCCGGCGACGCCGTCGCCGAGCTGCATTTCGTCACCGAAGGACTGGTGGCGATACTGGGCCGGGCGCGTGGCGGCGCCGCCGAGGCGGGGCTTGTCGGGCCCGGCGGCGTGGTCGGCTATCAGGCGATGTTCGGCGCGGCGGAAACGCGGGCGGACGCCGTCGCGCTCACCTCGGTGATCGGCGTCAGCGCCCCGCGAAACGCGGTTCTGCAAGGGCTGCAGCGATCCGCAACCTTGCGCCGCGAGCTCTTCGACTATGCCGCGCAGCGGATCGCCGAGACCGAACGACTCTGCGTCTGCGCCTCGCTTCACTCGATCGAGCAGCGGCTCGCGCGCTGGCTGCTTCAAGCCGCCGCGTTGTTAGGGCCGCGCCCCGTCGAGATGACGCATCAGCAGTTCGCGTCCATCTTCGGCGTGCGGCGGGCGAGCGTGACCACGAGCCTTCATCTCCTCGAGGGCGAGATGGCGATCCGATGCCTACGGGGGCGGATTGAAATCCGCGACCTTACGCGGCTCGAGGCGCTGTCCTGCGGGTGTGAAGCCGCGCAGCTCTCTGCGGCAGGCGGCGCCGGCCGGCCCAAGCCCCCTCAGACGGCCTGCTCGAGCGCCTCGTCGACCGACAGCCCGCGCGACTGAAGGCGCCACATCCTGGCGAAAACGCCCTGCGCCGCCAGGAGATCATCAATCCCGCCGTCCTCGACCACGCGTCCCTCATTGAGCACGACGATCCGGTCGAACTCCGACAGCGTCGACAGGCGATGAGCGACGGCTATGACGGTCCGCCCGCGGGTCAGACGGTCGAGCGCGCGCTGGACCTCGATCTCGGCTTCGGTGTCGAGAGCCGAGGTCGCCTCGTCGAGCACCACGATCGGCGCGTTCTTCAGGATCGCCCGCGCGATCCCGACGCGCTGTCGCTGGCCGCCGGAAAGCTTGGCGCCGCGCTCGCCCACCAGGGTGTCGTAGCCGTCCGGCAGATCGTCGATGAAGCCGCACTGCGCCGCCGCCGCAGCCTCGTATACTTCCTGGTCCGTCGCTTCCGGCCGGCCGAACCGGATGTTCTCCATCACGGTGCGGTGGAACAGCGAAATCTCCTGCGGAACGACCGCAATGGCGTAGCGGAGCGACTCCTGCGTCAGCTCCGCCGTCGACTGGCCGTCGATCAGCACGCGCCCTTCCTGCACGTCATGGAGCCGCTGCACCAGATGGATCAGCGTCGACTTGCCCGCGCCTGACGGTCCGACCACGCCGACCTTCTGGCCGGCCGGTATTTCGAGCGAGAAGCCCCTCAGCACCGGCTTGCCGGCCCCATAGTCGAAGGTGACGTTCTCGAATCTGACCGCGCCGCCCTTGCGCTGGAACGGCCGCGCGTTCGGAGCGTCGACGACCTCGTGGGGTTTGCCGATCACCCGCAACGTCTCGCCGACATAGCTCATGTGCTGCTCCATATCGACGAGCGCCATCGCGAGATCGCGCGAGCCGTGCAGGATGCGGAACACCAATGTGCTGACCACCACCACGTCGCCGCCGGTGACGCTCCCTCGCGTCCACAGCGAGACCGCCCAGATCAGCATCGATCCAGCCATCACCCAGAGGAGCGCGTCGTGCATCACGCGCACCTTCTCGGTGAACATCCAGCTCGTCTGCTGGGCTCTCGCCTCACCGTCGAACGTCGCGCGCAGCCGCGCCCGCTCGCGCGCGTTCGCCGCGAACGCCTTGACGGCCCAGATGTTGGAGATGACGTCGATCAGTTCGCCGCCGACGGTTCCGGCCTGCTCGGCGTAGCGCCGATGCAGGGGCCTGCCTTTGACGCTGAAGGCGATTAGCCCGCCCGTTATGCCGATCACGGCGACCGTCAGCGCGACGGCCATGCCGATATTGATCGTGAAGAAGATCAACAGCGCGCCGAAGAAGCTGACGATCGGCGGCATCACGTTCCAGGTCAGCTTGTTCACGAACTGCCCGAAATCGCCCGCCGTCGAGGTGATCCGGTGACCGAGGCCGCCGGCGCGTTCTTCCTGGAAGAACCGCATTGGGTGTCCGGCGACGTAGTCGAGCAGGTCGAGCCGTATGTCGACCCCGACGCCCACCGTGGTGCGGCAGCCAAGCCAGCCGCTCACGCGCCAGAGAATGCTCTCGACCGCCGTGAGGCCGATGAAGAAGGCGAGCGCATACCAGACCGCCGGATTGCCCTGCGCGGGCTTCTCCATCGCATCGACGAGAAGCTTCATCCCGTATTGCGAGGCGATCATGCAGCAGGACGCGAGCGTCACCACGGTCATCAGGCTGATGAAATGGCCCGGCCACCGCTTGCAGTATCGCCACAGGAAGGCGACGGGGCTCCGCAACGACGAAGCCAGCGACGCGTCCTCGTCGCGGCGCTCCGGCGCGTAAGCGAATCCGACCCCGCTCACGACGCCGCGCGCCAATCGGAGGCTGCGCCCGAGCGCTTCGCCGGCGGCTGCTCGAACCTGACCTGCTGGCGTTCAAGTTCCTCGGCAAGCGGCCGATAGACCGCGCGGCGGCCGTTCTCATCGGCGGCGCCGAAAAGCCCGACCGCGCAGAGCCGGTCGTTTTCCCATCCCGGGTAATCGATGATCGGGTAGAGGCACAGACCCTCCACAGGCACGCCGGCCTCCCGCGCCGCCGCCACCTCACCCGCCACGTAGTTGAGCCAGGCAGGCCGCGCCGAATGCTCGGCGCCGGTCTCGGAGACAATCACCGGCCGGCCATAGCGCCGGTGCGTCTCGGCCAGCATGTCGTGAAACGGCTTGTAGTCGTGATGGCCCATCGGGATCGCTCCGCCGCCGAGCACCCACTGATTGTCCGGATAGAAGTTGAGGCCGACGATATCGAGCTTGTCCGGAGATCCGCCAAGCTCAGGAGCGACCCGCCCGATGAGCATGTCGTGCGCCTCGAACTGCGAGAGCCGGTAATTCTCGGCGGCCGCCTGGTCGTCGGCCCGGTGCGACGCGGGAAAAACATTGATCGACGGCTCCGCACAGATGAAGCGCGCGCGCGGCTCGACTTCCCGAACGGCGTCGATCGCAGCGATCGTCGCCCGAACCAGCTGGCGCTTGAGCTCGCCTCCCCGGCGGCGCGTCGTCGGGTTGAACCGCGCCATGTCGCCGCCGGCCCATGCCCAGAACGAGATCTCGTTGACCGGACAGAAATAAGGGACGTCGTCGCTCTGGTCGCAGAGAAACCGGGCGGCGGCCTTGGCGAAGCGGGCGAAACGCTCCGGAAAGGCAGCCGACCAGATGTCGAGCTTGTCCGGGTAGCCGTAATGGCAGAGATCCCAGATCACCTGAACGCCCGCCTTCGCCGCGGCCTCGGCCATGGGAGCGACGCTCGACCAGTTGTAGAAGCCGGGGGAAAGCTCGATCCGATGCCACCGCATGCCGTCGCGCGCAGCGCGCATGCCGTGCGCGGCAAGAAGCGCATAATCCGACCGGGCGTGAACGTCGTGACCGGTGGACGCCAGCAGATCGAGCCTGCGGCCGTCAGCGCGCTTTTGAGCGGCGCATTCGAAGCCGGCGAGAAAGAAGCTTCGCAGCGCCGCTGTGGGCGGCAACGCTGATCCGGTCAAAGGCTGCTCCCGAAGCGCGCGCTCACGCGGCGGTTAATCACTCGCCCGGTTTGGGGGTTCAAACAGGACAGTCGAGGCTTTGGTACGGCGCCGTACAAACTCGCCTTTCGTCGGAACACCTATGGCGATCAAAAGTTGGGGAACCGACGAAGTGCGGCGTATCACGGACCGACCCGCGCCGCCGCCAGCCTCCGGACTGTGGCCCCCTATAAGCGGGAGAGAATATGCGAACGACGGCCGACTACGCCAAAAGCGTGGGACCCGAAGACCTTCCGACACTCGAAAACGCCACCGTCGTCTGCTTCTCCCATCTCCGATGGGATTTTGTCTATCAGCGTCCGCAGCATCTGCTCAGTCGCCTCGCTCGCCATCATGAGGTCCTCTTCATCGAAGAGCCCGTCTTCGAGGATGTGCCTGACGTTGTCATGCGCCTCAGCCCCCGCGGGGACGGCGTCCGTGTCGGCGTCCCGGTCCTTCCGCATGGCCTGACCGAGAGCGGCAAGATTCTCGCGCAGCGGCAACTGGTGGACCAGCAGCTCGCGTCGCTGCCCGCCGGCCCTCGCATCCTCTGGTATTACACGCCGATGGCGCTGCTGTTCAGCCGCCATCTCGACGCCGACGTGGTCGTGTTCGACAACATGGACCAGCTTTCGGCGTTCAAGGGGGCGCCGCCGGAGCTGGTCGCTCTCGAGGACGAGATGCTGGGCCGCGCTCAAGTTGTCTTCACAGGCGGGCATAGTCTCTACGAGGCCAAGAAACACCGGCATCACAACATCCACGCCTTCCCGAGCAGCATTGACGCCGCCCATTTCGGCCGAGGCCGCGCCGCCGATCGGACGGAGCCGGAGGATCAGGCTGCGATCCCGGGCCCGCGCATCGGCTTCTTCGGCGTGGTGGACGAGCGTATGGACCTCGTCCTCGTGCGCGAACTCGCGGACACGCGGCCAAACTGGTCGTTCGTGATGATCGGGCCGGTGGTCAAGATCGACCCTGCGGACCTCCCGCGCAGGTCGAACATCCACTGGCTAGGCGCTCGGGATTACAAAAACCTGCCGGACTACATCGGCGGCTGGGACGTTGGCTTCATGCCGTTCGCCATGAACGAGTCCACGCAGTTCATCAGCCCGACCAAAACTCCCGAGTTCTTGGCCGCCGGCGTTCCGGTGGTCTCCACCCCGATTGTTGACGTCATCCGGTCATACGGGGACGAGAAGCACGTCGCCATCGCGAAGAACGCCGCCGAGTTCGTCGAAGCAGCCGAAGAGCTGATGGCGATGGAAAAGGCGAACTGGCTCCAGCGCGTCGATCAGAAGCTCGCGGAGTCCTCCTGGGATCAGACGTTCGAGAAGATTTACGAGCTTGTCGCCGCCGTCGTTCGGCGCGGCCACGCAGATCACGAAGGGGCGCACCCGAGAAAGGATACCTTCCGTGTATGATTGGCTGATCGTCGGAGCCGGCTTCGCCGGCAGCGTGCTTGCCGAACGCATCGCCTCGCAGCGCGACCAGTCCGTGCTGATCATCGACCGGCGTCCGCACATCGCCGGAAACGCCTACGATCGGTACGACGATGCGGGCGTGCTGATGCACCAGTACGGCCCCCACATCTTCCACACCAATTCGGATGCGATCGTCGATTATCTGTCGCAGTTCACGGAGTGGCGGCCTTACGAGCACCGGGTTCTGGCGCGCATTGACGACAAGCTGGTGCCGATCCCGATCAACCGGACGACCATCAACGCGCTTTATGGACTTGAGCTGCGGACCGACGAGGAGGCGGAAGCTTTCCTGGCCTCGCGGGCCGAGCCGGTCGAGGAGATACGCACGTCGGAAGACGTCGTGGTCAGCAAGGTCGGGCGGGAGCTCTACGAGAAGTTCTTCCGGGGCTACACGCGCAAGCAGTGGGGGCTGGATCCTTCGGAGCTCGACAAGTCCGTGACGGCGCGCGTGCCGACGCGCACCAACGAGGATGACCGCTACTTCACCGACACGCATCAGATCATGCCGAAGCATGGCTATACGCGCATGTTCGAGAAGATGCTGTCGCAGTCCAACATCAAAATCATGCTGAACGCGGATTACCGCGAGGTCCGCGAGGTCGTGCCGCACCGTCGGCTGATCTACACCGGACCGATCGACGAGTTTTTCGACTTCCGCTACGGCAAGCTGCCCTACCGTTCGCTACGCTTCGAGCACAAGACGCTGGAGCAGGAGCAGTTTCAGGCGACCGGAACCGTCAATTACCCGATGAGCGAGGACTACACCCGGATCAGCGAATACAAGCATCTGACCGGACAGAAACACCACGCCACGACCATCACCTATGAGTATCCTTCAGCCAAGGGCGACCCATATTATCCGATCCCGCGGCCGGAAAACCAGACGCTTTACAAGAAGTACCAGGCGCTGGCGATGGAGACCGATAATGTCCACTTCGTCGGGCGGCTCGCGACCTACCGCTACTACAATATGGACCAGGTCGTCGGTCAGGCTCTCGCGGAGTTCCGGCGGATCCAGGAGGCTGTTCCGCTCTGGACCGCGCCGGTCAACGGCAAGAGCCATCACACCGACGGCGAGCTGGTACTCCCGGGGAGTCGGGCATTGAACTGAGCGGCCTCTGCTGCGGCCGGAGAGCAAAAACGGCGCCCCACGGGGCGCCGTTTCGCGTAGAGCGACCGCGGCGCGCTGAGCGCTATTTCTCAAAGGCCCCAACGATCTTGAGGTCGACCTCGTCGGACACGACGGGAACGAAAGCGCCAAGCCCGAAGTCGCTGCGCCTCACCTTGGCGTCTGCCGAGAACCCGACGGTCTCCGCCTTGCTCATCGGATTCACGCCCGCGCCATGAAAGGCCGCATGCAGAGTGACCGGCTTCGTCACGCCGTGCAGCGTCAGATCGCCCGTGATTGCGGCGCGCTCGCCGGAGACTTCCACCGAGGTGGAGACGAAACGGGCAGTCGGGAACTTGGCTGCGTCGAGCAGCTCAGCGCTGGCGAGATGATGCGCGAACTTTTCCGACGTGACCGTCAGGCCGTTCATCGGGAACTCGATCGTGAGCCGGGCCGCCGAGGCCTTCTTGGGATCCAGGGTCAGGCTGCCGCTCGGCTGGCCGAACATGCCGTTCAGCGTGGAAAAGCCCATGTGATCCACGGACCAGACCACCTGCGTGTGGTTCGGGTCGACCTTGTAGGTCCCGCCCGTGACGCGGCTCACATCGGCTCGCCCGGGAACCTCCTGCGCGAGGGCGGGAGCGCCGGTGAGCGCGAGGGCCAGAAAAGCGGCGGTGAGCGTCTTCATGACAGGCGTCCTCCTGGGAGCGAGAGGAGACCTTTTCTCCCAGCCTCGCCCGGAAGAGAAGCTGCGCCGCTTCACGACGCTGCGTGCGCGGGCGCCGGACTGGTCGGACGGCAAAGTCGCGAACTGCGCTGCGCCATAGCCCTAGGCGCAGTCCGCGACTTCAGCCTCAGTTGTCCAGGAAGCTCCTGAGCTTCCGCGAGCGGCTCGGGTGCTTGAGCTTGCGGAGCGCCTTGGCCTCGATCTGCCGGATGCGTTCGCGCGTGACCGAGAACTGCTGGCCGACCTCCTCCAGCGTGTGGTCGGTGTTCATGCCGATGCCGAAGCGCATGCGCAGCACGCGCTCCTCGCGCGGGGTCAGCGAGGCCAGCACGCGCGTGGTCGTCTCGCGCAGGTTCGACTGGATCGCCGCATCGATCGGCAGGATCGCGTTCTTGTCCTCGATGAAGTCGCCGAGGTGGGAATCCTCCTCGTCGCCGATAGGCGTCTCGAGCGAGATCGGCTCCTTCGCGATCTTGAGGACCTTGCGGACCTTCTCGAGCGGCATGGCGAGCTTCTCGGCGAGCTCCTCCGGGGTCGGCTCGCGGCCGATCTCGTGCAGCATCTGCCGGCTCGTGCGGACGATCTTGTTGATCGTCTCGATCATGTGCACCGGGATGCGGATCGTGCGCGCCTGGTCCGCGATCGAGCGGGTGATCGCCTGCCGGATCCACCACGTCGCGTAGGTCGAGAACTTGTAGCCGCGGCGGTACTCGAACTTGTCGACCGCCTTCATCAGGCCGATGTTGCCCTCCTGGATCAGGTCCAGGAACTGCAAGCCGCGGTTCGTGTACTTCTTGGCGATCGAGATCACGAGACGAAGGTTCGCCTCGACCATCTCCTTCTTCGCCTGCCGAGCCTCGCGCTCGCCCTTCTGCACCATCTGGACGATGCGGCGGAATTCCTGGATCTCCAGGCCGGTCTCGGTCGCGAGATTATGGATGTCGCCGCGGATGTCCTTGACGAGGTCCTTCTCGGCCGCGACGAAGCCCTTCCAGCCCTTGGCTCCAAGGCCCGCGACACGACGGATCCAGTTGGGGTCGAGCTCGTAGCCCTGGTACTGCTTGAGGAAGTCGAGCCGATCGACGCCAAAGCTCTCGGCGAGCCGCATCAGACGACCCTCGAGCGCGACCAGCCGCTTGTTGATGTCGTAGAGCTGCTCGACCAGCGCATCAATGCGGTTCTGGTTGAGCGACAGCGACTTCACGTTGACGACGATGTCGTCCTTCAGCTTCTTGTATTTACGGTCCTGCGCGGGCGACAGGGTGCGGTTCTGCAGCCGGTTCTCGACGTTCTGGTCCTGCAGGCGGCGCAGCTTCTTGTAGTCGTCGGCGATGGCGTCGAAGGTCGCCACGACCTTCGGCTTGAGCTCGGTCTCCATCGCGGAGAGCGAGACGTTGTTCTCCATATCGTCGTCGTCGATGTCGCCGTCGGTCGGCGCAGCGCCCTCGGCCGTCTCGGTCTCTTCGCTCTCGCCGTCAGCCTGCGTCGCGTCGGCGCGCGCCTCGGGGCCGGCGTAGGTCGCCTCGAGGTCGATGATCTCGCGGAGCAGAATCTTGCCTTCGTTGAGCTCGTCGCGCCAGATGATGATCGCTTGGAAGGTCAGCGGGCTCTCGCACAGCCCGGCGATCATCGCCTCGCGGCCGGCCTCGATCCGCTTGGCGATGGCGATCTCGCCTTCGCGCGACAGCAGCTCAACCGATCCCATTTCGCGCAGATACATGCGCACGGGATCATCGGTGCGATCGGTCGGCTCGGCCTTCTGGGTGACGGCGACGGCAGACGACCGGGGGCTGCTCTCGACAAGCTCGCCGCCTTCGGGCTCGTCGTCGTCGGACGCACCCTCCTCGCGCTCGGTCTTGTCGTCCGCCTCCTCCGAGTCCACCACATTGATGCCCATCTCGTTGAGCATCGCCATGATGTCTTCGATCTGGTCAGCCGTGTTCTGGTCCGACGGCAGAACGTCGTTCAGCTCGTCATTGGTCACATAGCCGCGCTTCTTGGCGGCCGTGATCATGCGCTTTACGGCGCGATCGTTGAGATCGAGCAGGGGACCGGCTTCGGCCTCCGGAGCGCTCGTCTCGGTTTCGTCCTTCGCCTGCAGTTTAGTCGCCATTCATCCGATCTCCGCGCCAGGCCGCGCCGCCCGGCCACGCAATAACCGCCACCGGCGTCCCGGCGGCGGCGAATCAGTGTCGCTTAATAGGTAAAGCAGAGCAGCCTTACGCCCACTTTAACCCTAGAGGAACCTCGCCATAAACCACGGGCCGCCATGTGGCGAGCCCCGCGACGGCGACTCCGCCTGTCACATCGGCCGCACCGCCCGACCCGAAGCGCCGCCAAAGCCGTCGATCGAGGCCTCGGAGCCTTCCGCCGTGGAAAGCTGGCGCTGGATTTCCACGATGCGGCGGAAATTAGCGTCCGTGAACTCGCGCCCGAATTCCTGCTCCGCCTCGCGGAGTTCTCTATGTAACGCCCGGACCTTGTTATGCAAGGCGGCCGCGTGACGCCACGCCAGGCCGACATCCGCGGGGTCCGCCTCGTCGCCGACCCACCAGTCGCCCGGCAAAAGGGCGGAGCGCGCGCGCTCCAGCAAAGGTCCGAGCCCCGCCGCCTCGAGCTCGACGACGATCGCCTCGCGCTCCAACGCGCCATGCGCATAGGCGTCCAGGACGGACGTCCGCAGCTTCGCAAGCTCGCGGCTCGTGAGCTCCAGCTCCGCGAAGGCCTCCGCCAGCTGATCGAGCAGCGCGGGGTGATTGGCGATCGCGAGCACGAGAGCAACCTCGCGCGACTGGAGCCGTCCCGAAGCGCCGGTCAGCGCGGAGCTTTTGCGCAGGCCCGCGGAGGCGGCGAGCGGCGCCGCCGGCTCCCGCCAGGCGCGGTCCGTTCTGCCGCGACGCCCCTGGGGTCTCGGGGCCTGCCGACGTTGCGGAGCCGCTGAACGACCGAACCGCGCCAGCCGGTCCTCGATCGCAGCGCGGTAGTGACGCCGCACGGTCTCGTCGCGGATCGCGCCCAATGCCTCATGGAGGCGCTGCTCGAAGGCGGCGGCGCGCTCCGGCGTATCGGTCGGCCCTGCATCGAGCTCGCGCGCCCACAGCACGTCGACCAGCGGAGCCGCAGCCGACAGCGCCGCGTCCACGGCTTCCCGCCCTTCGGCGCGCACCAAATCGTCCGGGTCCTGCCCCTCCGGCAGGAAAGCGAAGCGCAGCGACCGTCCCGGCTGCAGCAGCGGCAGCGCGGTCTCGACCGCCCGGAAGCCCGCGCGCCGGCCTGCTTTGTCGCCGTCGAAGCAAAGGATCGGCTCAGGCGCCATCCGCCACAGCAGCTCGATCTGCTCAGGCGTAAGCGCGGTGCCGAGGGGCGCGACCACATGCTCGACGCCTGCCGCGGCCAGCGCGATGACGTCGATGTAGCCCTCGACCGCGATGACCGCTCCAGCCTTGTTGGCCGCCGCGCGGGCGCGGTGATGGTTGTAGAGCGTCGCGCCCTTGTGAAACAGCGGCGTCTCAGGCGAGTTCAGGTATTTGGCGGGCGCGTCGGCCTGCATGGCGCGGCCGCCGAAGGCGATGATGCGGCCGCGGACGTCCTGGATGGGGAAGATCACCCGGTCTCGGAAGCGATCGAACGGCTCCGGGACGTCATCGCCGGCGACAAGCAGGCCGGCCTCGACCATGTCGGCGATCGAAATCCCCTGCTGCCGCAGGCGCCCCTTGAGGGCGCCTCGATCATTCGGAGCGTAGCCGACGCGGAACAGGGCTTGCGTCTGGGGGCTCATGCCTCGGCCCGCCAGATAGCCGCGCGCCGCCGCGCCCGCCCTGCCCTGCAGCTCCGCTTCGAAGAACCGGGCGGCCGCCTCCATGATCTCGACGAGGCCCGCGCGACGCTCCTGTCTGCGCTCCTCCTCGGGCGTGTCCTTCGGCAACGGCACGCCCGCCATCTCGGCGACCTGCGCCACCGCATCGGGGAACGAGAGGCCCTCGACCTCCATCAGGAACTTGAAGACGTCGCCGTGCTTGCCGGAAGAGAAGCAGTGATAGAAGCCCTTCTGATCGTTGACGAAGAAGGACGGCGTCCGCTCCTGATTGAACGGCGAGAGCCCCGCGAACTCGCGGCCCTGGCGCTTCAGCTTCACGCGACGGCCGACCACCTCCGAGACCGGAAGCCGCTGGCGCAGTTCGTCGAGGAAGGATGGGCTGTAGCGCATCGCGCAGGGATCGTCCGGGTCTGACCGACCGACCCTTATATAGCCTTGCGGCCGAGTCGCTGATCCTCTCCGTCTGCGCCCACGCTATTCACAGGAAGCGGCGCAGCCGGCGGCCCGAATGAGAAGGCAAGCATGAACGCCACGGAGATCTACCGCCTCTACGAGCTCGGCAAGGCCTGGCGGCTCGCGCTGACGTTCGGCGTGAACGGCGCGGGGCTCCTGATCCTCCGGCCCATGGCGGATGAAGCCGCGTCCGGCGGGCCGCGGCTTCTCGCAGCTTGGTCCCTCGCCCTCTGGATGATCCTCTTCACGCTGGCGATGCGCCGCGACGTCCACGGCTTCTGCAAGAAGATGGCCGAGGAGGCGGAGGCCGTCGCCGGCGGAAGCCGCGGGTCTATGGGCCGTCCGCCCGGCGCTTCCTCACCCGCGTCACCGGGCTGATCCTTTCAGGCTGGCTGCTCGTGGCCGCGTTCGCGCTCTGGAGCTTCGCCCGGCCTGATTGACACCGCCCCCCTCTGCCTCTAGAGAACGCCCACGTCGCGCGGGGCCAAAAGCCCCGCGTCGGCGTTTTGCGCACCCGTGGTCCGACGTTCTCGCGACGGCTGGACCTGTCGGCGCCCGCAAGGGCGCAGCAGGAGGGCGCGTTCCTCAACCTGCCACAGGAGGACGCGATGTCGAAGCGACACGCCTCGAAGTACAAAATCGATCGCCGCATGGGCGAAAGCATCTGGGGCCGCCCGAAGAGCCCCGTGAACCGCCGCGAGTACGGCCCCGGCCAGCACGGCCAGCGCCGCAAGGGCAAGCTCTCCGACTTCGGCGTCCAGCTGCGCGCCAAGCAGAAGCTCAAGGGCTATTACGGCTCGATCTCGGAGAAGCAGTTCCGCCGGATCTACGCCGAGGCGACGCGCCTCAAGGGCGACACCTCCGCGAACCTGATCGGCCTGCTGGAGCGCCGTCTCGACGCGGTGGTCTACCGCGCCAAGTTCGTGCCGACCCCGTTCGCCGCGCGTCAGTTCGTGAACCACGGCCATGTCCGGGTGAACGGCCGCCGCGTCAACATCCCGTCCTACCTCGTGAAGGTCGGCGACGTGATCGAGGTGAAGGAGAGCTCCAAGCAGCTCGCCATCGTGCTCGAGGCCGCCGCCTCCGGGGAGCGCGACGTGCCGGACTATCTCGAGGTCGACCACAACAAGATGACCGCGAAATATGTCCGCATCCCGGTGCTGACCGAGGTGCCCTACCCGGTCCACATGGAGCCGAACCTGGTCGTCGAGTTCTACTCGCGCTGAGCGGTTCTCTCCGGACGAACTCAAAGGCCGCCCCCTGGGGCGGCCTTTTTCGTCAGACGGTCGCGCTCTGCTGGCCGAGCCGCACCAGCACGATCTCCGGCGGCACGCCAAAGCGGACCGGCAGGCCGCTCATCCCGATGCCGCCCGACACGATCAGGTGGCGGCCGTCCTCGACGATATGGCCGTAGCGGAACCGGCCGCCATAAGCCGAGGGAATGAACGGGTTGCGCAGATGCGGGATGTAGACCTGCCCGCCATGGGTGTGCCCGGCGAGGGTCAGCGACACCCGCGCCGGCACCTCGGTGAAGATGTCCGGCTCATGGGCGAGCAGCAGCGCCGGATCGTCGGTCTTCAGCTTGGCGAGCGTGCCCGGCAGATCGTCCTCGCCACGGAAGCCGCCGCGCTTCAGCCAATGCGCGAGCTGGTCGCCGAGCCCGCACAGCCAGAAGCGCTTGCCGGCGTGCTCGATCAGTTCAGCCTCGTTCGACATCACCCGGATCCGGGCGCCGTCGAGCGCGCGGCGGATTTCGTCGGCGTTGTGCCACCAGTCGTGATTGCCGAGGATGGTGTAGAGCCCAAGCGGCGCCGACAGGTCCGCATAGGCGGCGGCCCACTCGCGCGGCGGCACGCGGCCCGAGACGAAGCGGTAGGTCGCCTCATGGTCGCCGAGATGCACGATCAGGTCGGGCTTCAGCCGGTTGACGGTCTCGACGATGCGCTGCACCCGGCCGATCGGCACATAGGGCTCGCAAGCGTGCACGTCCGAAATCACCGCGATGGTCAGCGGCAGATCGGCGGGCCAGCCGGGCGGCGTCGGCCGATACTCGGTGACGTCGAGCATCAGCGAAGGCTCGATCAGTCCCGCATAGGCCCCGCCGGTGGCGGAGATCAGAAAGCCCGCGCTGCCGGCGGTCAGCAAGGCGCGGCGAGTGACGAGCGGCATCACGATCGTTTCGGCTCACAAGCGAAGCGGATGAGGGCTCTATGGCGCCCGGTCGGACGCCGGTCCAATCACGGCCGGCGGAGCGGTTAATCAGACGCTCTGTGACGCGCGAACATGGCCGAACGACGGTCAGGGCTCCGTCGCCGCAAGCGAGGCGGACAGAAAAAACGCCCGGCTTCCGCCGGGCGTCTTTTGGACAGACGATCAGGCTGTGATCAGGCGGCCGGCTGCTTGACCGCGACGCCGGCCTGCTTGAGGTGGCTCTGCAGCTCGCCCGCCTGGAACATCTCGCGCACGATGTCGCAGCCGCCGATGAACTCGCCCTTGACGTAGAGCTGAGGAATCGTCGGCCAGTTCGAGAATTCCTTGATGCCGTTGCGCATTTCGTCGCTTGCGAGGACGTTGACCCCCGCATACGGCACCCCGAGATAGTCGAGGATCTGCACGACCTGGCCGGAGAACCCGCACTGCGGGAACTGGGGCGTGCCCTTCATGAAGAGCACCACGTCGTTGGAGGCGATCGCGTCGGCGATCTGCTGCTGTGCGCTCATAATACGTAGCCTTTCGCTGTATCGGGTTCCGGCGTCGGCCCCGCGCTGGTCTGAAGCGCGAGGGCGTGGAGCGCTCCGCCCATCTGTCCTTTCAGCGCCTGATACACGATCTGGTGCTGCTGCACGCGGCTCTTGCCGCGGAAGGCCTCGGAGATCACCGTCGCCGCGTAGTGGTCGCCGTCGCCGGCGAGGTCGCGGATCGTCACCTCCGCGTCAGGCAGCGCGTCGCGGATCAGGCGCTCGATCTCGCGTGCGTCCATCGGCATTGGTCTCGGGCCTCCTCAGGCGGCGGGCGCGGCGTCGATCGCCGGACCGGCCATGAAGCGCGGGAACCAGCCTTCGTGGGACTCGCGCAGTTCATTCAACAGGATGGGGGCTTCGTCGCCCGGAATCAATCGGTCGCCGCCCGTGGTGCCGATCCGCGCCGCGGTCACGCCGGCCGCGCTGGCGGCATCGATCACCATCCCGACCCGCTCCTCCGGAACGGTCACCAGATAGCGGGCCTGATCCTCGCCGAAGAAGTAGCCATGCGGCGTCGCTCCGGCGTGCGCGCCGTTGAGCCGCGCCCCGACCCGGCCGGCGAGCGCCATCTCGGCGACCGCGACCAGCAGACCGCCGTCCGACAGGTCATGCACCGCCGTCGCGACGCCCGCAGAGATCATGCTGCGCACGAAATCGCCGTTGCGCCTCTCGGCCGCGAGATCGACCGGCGGGGGCGCGCCCTCCTCGCGGCCGGCGATCAGCCAGAGCCAGCAGGAGCGGCCGAGCCAACCCTTGGAGTCGCCGATCAGCAGGATCGCCTCGCCTTCCCGCTTGAAGGCGAGCGTCGCGCTCTTCGAGACGTCGTCCAACAGCCCGACCGCGCCGATGGTCGGGGTGGGCAGGATCGCGCGCCCCTGGGTCTCGTTGTAGAGCGACACGTTGCCGGACACGACCGGGAAGTCGAGCGCGAGGCACGCCTCGCCGATCCCTTTGATGCAGCCGACGAGCTGGCCCATGATCTCGGGCCGCTCCGGATTGCCGAAGTTCAGATTGTCGGTGACGGCGAGCGGCGTCGCGCCCACGGCCGTAAGGTTGCGCCAGGCTTCGGCGACCGCCTGCTTGCCGCCCTCGAACGGATCGGCCTCGCAATAGCGCGGCGTCACGTCGGCCGTGAACGCAAGCCCCTTGCGGCCGCCCTCGACCCGGATCACCGCGGCGTCGCCGCCCGGCTTCTGCACGGTGTCGCCCAGAATGATGTGGTCGTACTGCTCCCAGACCCAGCGGCGGGAGGAAAGCTCGGCTGACCCCACGAGCTTGAGCAGCGCCTCCCGCGTGTCGCAAGGCGCGTCAAGATTGGCGGCAGCGACCTGCTGCTGCTTCGGCGTCTCGACCCAGGGCCGATCGTATTCCGGCGCTTCGTCGCCCAGCTCCTTGATCGGCAGGTCGGCCTTCAGCTCGCCGTTCAGGTAGACCTTGAAGCGGAGATCATCCGTGGTGTGACCAACGACCGCGAAGTCCAGGCCCCACTTCGTGAAAATCGCGCGGGCCACATCCTCCTTCTCGGGATGCAGCACCATCAGCATGCGCTCCTGGCTCTCCGAGAGCATCATCTCGTAGGCCGTCATGGCCTCTTCGCGCGTCGGCACGTTCTCCAGGTCGAGCCTGATCCCGAGATCGCCCTTGGCGCCCATCTCGACCGCCGAACAGGTCAGGCCGGCGGCGCCCATGTCCTGGATCGCCACGACCGAACCGGAAGCCATCAGTTCCAGGCAGGCTTCGAGCAGCAGCTTCTCGGCGAACGGATCGCCGACCTGCACGGTCGGGCGCTTCTCCTCGGAAGCTTCGTCGAACTCGGCCGAGGCCATGGTGGCGCCGTGAATGCCGTCGCGGCCGGTCTTGGAGCCGAGATAGACGACCGGCAGCCCGACGCCGGACGCCTTGGCGTAGAAGATGGCGTCCGCCTTGGCGAGGCCGACCGCCATGGCGTTGACCAGGATGTTGCCGTCATAGCGCGAGTGGAAGCCGACCAGCCCGCCGACCGTCGGCACGCCGAAGGAGTTGCCGTAGCCGCCGATGCCGGCGACCACGCCCGACACCAGATGGCGGGTGCGCGGATGCTCCGGCGAGCCGAACCGGAGCGCGTTCAGCGCCGCGACAGGCCGTGCGCCCATCGTGAAGACGTCGCGGAGAATGCCGCCGACGCCGGTCGCCGCGCCCTGATAGGGCTCGATGAACGAGGGATGGTTGTGGCTCTCCATCTTGAAGACCACGGCCTCGCCGTCGCCGATGTCGACCACGCCTGCGTTCTCGCCGGGGCCCTGAATGACGCGCGGGCCGGACGTCGGCAGCGTCTTCAGCCAGATCTTCGAGCTCTTGTAGGAGCAGTGCTCGTTCCACATCGCCGAGAAGATGCCGAGCTCGGTGAAGCTCGGTTCGCGGCCGATGAGCTTGAGGATCCGCTCATACTCGTCCGGCTTCAGCCCGTGGGCGGCGACGAGTTCGGGCGTGATTGCGGGCTCAGACGTCGGCATCGGACTCGTGGGCTGAGGCTGGAAAGGTGCGGTCTTGCTACGCCAACGGGGCGTGGCGCGCTAGTCCGTGGCGCCGAGCCTTTCAATCATCGCCATGGCGGCGGCCGGATTGCGGACCTTGGCCCCGGAGATGAAGAACGCGAACACGTCGCGCGGCTGCTTCTTCGGCGTAGCCGCGGTCAGCGCCGGCAGATCGCCAGGCTGACCGCCATCTGCATAGATCCGAAGGCGGCTCGCCCAGCCGTCGAGATCCTCGGCCGGATAACCGCTCTCGACCGTCTCTTGGGCGCGCTCGAGCCGGAGGTAGACGAAGTCCGCGGTGACGTCGGCGATCATCGGGTGGTCCGGATCATCAAGGACGACCTGCGTCACCTCCGCATCCGCCTTCCTGAGCAGCTCGACGAAAGCCGGATCGGCGAAGCTCTCGTGGCGCGCCTCGATCGCGTGGCGGAGACGGACGCCGCCGCGCTCCGGCGGCAGCAGCCTGAGAAAGCTCTCGATGTCGGCTGCGTCGAAGCGCTTGGTCGCGGGGAACTGCCAGACGATGGGGCCGAGCTTGGAGCCAAGTTCCGTCACCCCGCCGCCAAGGAAGCGCTCGATCGACTCCGCGCCTTCGGTCAGCACGCGCCGCTGGGTGGCGAAGCGCGGGCCCTTCACTGAGAACACGAAGCCGTCCGGGGTCTCGGCGGCCCATTTGCGGAAGCTCTCGGGCTTCTGCGCACCGTAGAAGGTGGCGTTGATCTCGATCGCCGTCAGGCGTTCGGCCGCGTAGGCCAGCTCGCGCTTCTGCGGCAGATCGGCGGGATAGAACGCGCCGCGCCAGGGCTCGTAGGTCCAGCCGCCGATCCCGACCCGGATCGCGCCGGACTTCATCAAGCGGCCTGCGCGAGCCCGGCGAACAGCTTCGCCCCGTCCGTGCCCCCGACCGCGGCGTCGATCAGGTTCTCGGGGTGCGGCATCATGCCGAGCACGTTCAGCTTTTCCGAATAGATCCCGGCGATGTCGTTGAGCGAGCCGTTGCGATTGGCGTCGCCGCCGACATTGCCCGCGGCGTCGCAGTACCGGAAGGCGACGCGGCCATCCCCCTCGAGCCGCGCCAGCGTCTCCGCGTCGGCGAAATAATTGCCTTCGCCATGCGCCACGCAGACTTCGATCGCCTGCCCGGGCTGATAGGCGCGGGTAAAGGCCGTGTCGGCGCGCTCCACCTTGAGATGCTGCAGGTGGCAGATGAACCGCAGATTGGCGTTGCGCGTCAGGATGCCGGGCAGGAGGCCGGCTTCGACCAGGATCTGGAAGCCGTTGCAGATGCCGAGCACCAGCCCGCCGCGCGCGGCGTGCGCCCGCACCGCGTCCATGATGGGCGCGCGCGCCGCGATCGCGCCGCAGCGCAGATAGTCGCCATAGGAGAAGCCGCCGGGCAGCACGACCAGGTCGGTGCCGGCGGGAAGCTCGGTCTGCGCGTGCCAGACGATCTCCACCGCGGCGCCGGCGCGCTTCAGCGCCCGGGCGACGTCGCGCTCACGGTTGGAGCCGGGGAAGAGGAGCACCGCGGATTTCATTCGGGACCTCGAGTCTCGATGGCCAGCCTGCCCGTCACCGGGGCTGCGCGTCGGGTTCGGCCGGATGCGGACCGGGCGCGGCCGGCGGGCTTGCGGAGGCGCTCACCTTGGCGGTGGCCAGCAGGGTTTCGATCTTGCCGCGATGGGCGGCCCAGCGGCCGTCGGGCGCGCCGCAGCTGAAGGCGATGTCGAAGCCCGGCGCGGCGAACAGGAACAGGCCGAAATGGGTGGCGCCCTTGTCGCCGCTGGTGACGATCTCGCCCCATGAACCCGGAACCGCGCCTAGCGTGCGCGGCGCGAAAGGCGCGACGAACTCTGATTTCATCCCGGGCGGCGGCATCCGGACGACGCCTTCGGCGAACTTCTTCACCACCGTGTCGGGCAGCGCCTGACCCGGCGTCGCGCCCTCATCGGCGCGCGGCAGCAGGATGCAGAACACGCGGTCTGCGCCGCAGGACTCGGCCTTGCAGATCACGCCGCCCCGGTTCTGAGCCTGGATCACCTGCCACTCGGGACCGAAATCGAGCGTGAAGCTGCCGTTCGGGCCGACGAACTGCTCGGCCGCGGCGGGCGAGGCGACCATCGCGAGCAGGCTCGCGAGCGCGGCGAAGGCGCGCATCAGCCCGCGATCTCGTAGCGGTAGCTCTCGATGACGGTGTTCGCGAGCAGCTTCTCGCACATCGCCTTGAGCGTCGCCTCGGCCTCCGCCGGATCGCTGGTGGCGAGCTCGACGTCGAACAGCTTGCCCTGGCGCACGCTCTCGACCCCGCCGACGCCGAGCGAACCCAGAGCGCCTTGGATGGCCTTGCCCTGCGGGTCGAGCACGCCGTTCTTGAGGGTTACGGTGACGCGCGCCTTCATATCGGCTCCCTGGGTGGGGTCAGCATGGCGATCCGTTTAGAGGGTCGCGGCCTGCGGCGTCCACCCGAAACGACAAAGGCCCCGCTTGCGGCGGGGCCTTTGGGATCTTCGCCCGTTCAGTCCTTGGACGTCACCAGCACCGGACCGCGCCCGTTCGGGACCTCGGATTCCGGCAGGATGCCGAGCCGGCGCGCGACCTCGGTGTAGGCCTCGACGAGGCCGCCCATGTCGCGGCGGAAGCGGTCCTTGTCGAGCTTGTCGTTCGACTTGATGTCCCACAGCCGGCAGGAGTCCGGCGAGATCTCGTCGGCCACCACGATCCGAACGGTGTCGTTCTCCCAGAGCCGGCCCGTCTCCATCTTGAAGTCGACGAGACGGATGCCGACGCCGAGAAACAGGCCCGACAGGAAGTCGTTGACCCGGATGGCGAGCGCCATGATGTCGTCGATTTCCTGGGGGGTCGCCCAGCCGAACGCCGTGATGTGCTCCTCAGAGACCATCGGGTCGTTGAGCGCGTCGTTCTTGTAATAGAACTCGATGATCGAGCGAGGGAGCTGCGTGCCCTCCTCAAGCCCGAGCTTGGTCGCCAGCGAGCCGGCGGCGACATTGCGCACCACCACCTCGAGCGGAACGATCTCGACCTCGCGGATGAGCTGCTCGCGCATGTTCAGCCGCCGGATGAAGTGCGTCGGCACCCCGATGTCGTTGAGGTTCTGGAAAATGAACTCGGAGATGCGGTTGTTCAGCACCCCCTTGCCGTCGATCACTTCGTGCTTCTTCGCGTTGAACGCGGTCGCGTCGTCCTTGAAGTGCTGGATCAGGGTGCCGGGCTCGGGGCCCTCATAGAGGACTTTCGCCTTGCCTTCATAGATGCGGCGGCGGCGGTTCATCGGCGTATACCGTGGCTTGAGGAAATCCATAACACCTGCCGGTTGGTCGGGCATGACCGGATGCGGTCGTCGTTTCCGGCGCGCGCGCGAATCGGAAGTCGCCGCGTGAGGCGACGCCGCGCGCGGGCCGGACCCTAGCCGATCAAGGCATGAAGCACAACGATCCGGCCCGGAGCTGAATCCCGCGCCGAGGCTGTGGGCGGCTCCAGCGCGGGGTAGTTCATCAGGCCATATGGTGGCCATACTGCCCGCCAAACAGGGCGCCCCGCGCCTGCCGGAGGAATCCTCGTGCGGACACTCGCGCTCGCCTGCTGCCTCGCCGCCGCCCTGACCACGCCCTGCCGCGCAGCGCCGATCTGTTCCGGCGTGGCGGTCTCGAACGCGGCCGCTCCCGCGGAGGCCGCGGCGGTCGGCCGTCAGATCAGCAATGGCGCGCTGCCGATCGACCGCAAGCTGCAGGACGGCGCCTGGCGCATCTACCATGTGAGGCCGCAGACCGCGGATCCGCTCTGGCTGTTCTTCAAGGCCGACCCCGCGCGCTCGGAGCGGATCTACCTGTCGCCCGGGCTCGGCCGGCCCGACGAGTATGAGGACATCCGCCGCGAGGTCGAGCAGAACGCGACCGGCATCCCGCCCGCCCTCGCCGCCTGCTTCGCCCATCTGGTCACCGGCGGCTGAGACGCGGCCGATCGCTCCGGCGGCCGGGGCCGCGGAGTTGGTCGGAGCTAATGGTTCAAACAGCGTGGAGACGCGGGGACGCCGCACCGCCTGAGACTTTTGTGTTTGCTGGCGCTACGGCGCCCCGCGCACGGATTTAGGCAAGATCGGGATAGCTCCATTTGCACTCCGCGGTCGTAGTGCCGCGGGCGTGACGCGCGGCGCGCATTGGCGCGCGCCGTCCCGACTACAGGTCCCGGGACGGGA